>Ga0326758_100036_pt1 | contig 79825 bp, 98 predicted proteins | sample GCRJH_S_FD_207221 | JGI IMG/M metagenome (GOLD analysis project Ga0326758, IMG submission 207221) | Hot spring sediment microbial communities from Geyser Creek Basin, Yellowstone National Park, WY, United States - GCR.JH_S | ecosystem: Environmental > Aquatic > Thermal springs > Near-boiling... | reverse complement strand
GATCGAGAGGTGGTTCGCAACCTATTTCCTTATCTATAACATCCTTTACTGCCCGGTGTATTTGTTAGATAAGGGGGTGATAATAAATGTAAATATTTCAAATGAGTGAAAATGTTGTCCACACTCACGTAACATTATAAATAGTTTTATACGTATTTCAGTAGTAGGTAATTCCGACTCGAAATTGAATTTGAAAATATTATTTTATAAGATATAATAGGAAAATTGTTTTCAATATTAGATTAAATTTCTTAAAGAACGAAATAAAACTCATTATTACTATATACTAAATGTAAATCGAATAACGTATCCATTAATATTTCCTATTACTTACAAATAAAGATTTAATCTCTGTAATAATTCTTATATTTTCAAATGCTATGCCTTTTCCCAACCAAATTCACTGTATATTTGTCCTTTTAATAGTCCTAAGTCAATTGCTTGTCTTACATAAGGAACTAAATTTTCTGGAAGCTTGCTAAGCTCAAACCATCTTAAAGCTTCAGCCTTATTAGGTTCTTTAATTGTGGGTTCACCTATCCACTTAATTGCACTAAAGAAAAAGTCTACTCTCTCTTGGTTTTCAAATCTGTGCATTACATGGATAAGCACTAAATCCTCACGGCTAAGTTTAATTCCAGCTTCTTCCATAGCTTCTCTTATTATCGCATTTGTGGCAGATTCTCTAGCTTCAACATGGCCTGCTATAACACTCCACCAACCATCCATATACCCTGTATTTTTCCTTAATTGCAAAAGAATTTTACCTTCCTTCAAAAGAAAAAGATGGACCGAAAGTATTTGAGGATGTCTGTTCATAGAATATGATATTAGCTAAAAAATAAAAAACTAGTCTAAATAAGTCCTATAATACCAAAATTATAATTATTAAGATTATTTCTAGAAATTAACATGTAAATTTCATATAGCAAAATTATGAAATAATCGATGTGAAAATTATAACCTAAGATGGAATCGGCTCTGATCCCCTTGAACAATTCCGTCATTATTGTGTCTAACGTGGTGACAAGTTTATTTGAGCCGAGTGTGGCGAGGATCATTAGTGAATAATGATAAAACTAATATATATTGAATGGAAGACAGAATCTCATGCATTAAGGTGCATAGAGCCTAGTCCAAGGGATAATAACATCCTTATAAAGACGAATGTATCTATTCAACGTGCCATACTGACACTAATCACGTCCTTCCTAATGGGACTGTGGAAGGACAGTAGGCATATCATTCATTAACGGGACTAGACTAGTGGACTCCCCTAATTTCAAATGGAGTTTGGATCTCTGAGTCACTCGATTACTTTCTAAGCGTAAAGACCGAACCGATGAATTGACGATCTTCTGGAATAAGGAAAGTTCCAGTAAAGGTTGCAAGGAACATTATAGGAGTAGTTTCTGCCAGAACCGTGGTAAAAGAGGCGATTATAATCAAAACTGGGCTACAGAAAAGCTATCCGACATAGCTAAGCCTCTAACTATAAGGTGTGCTTTCAAATTTTCTTAAATATGCTTAAGCCAACTATATTCTTGTGGTAAGCAGGGTCAACGATTGGATTAGGCAAGCTGAGAGAAATTTTAGATCTGCTGAAATTAATTATCAAAATGAACTTTATGAAGAAACTTGCTATGAAGCTCAGCAAACAGCAGAAAAAGCTGTTAAAGCTTTGTTAAGTTATTTTCATAAAGAACAGAGAGGTCATTCTATTACCTTCCTTTTACAGTCATTATCTATTCAAATTCCAAGTGAAATATTAAGATGTGCACAAGAGCTTGATAAACATTACATACCCTCACGTTATCCTGACGCTTACGATCAAGGTGCTCCTGCAGATTATTAAAGACGATGCAACTAGATGCTTAGATTGTGGTAGAAAAATTTTATCATGGGTGAAGGACGTTGTGGGAGGAACTTTGTAAGGAATATTCTAAGTTTAGTCCAAAGCTAGTAGTGTTATTTGGATCTTATGCCAGAGGCGATTATACTAACGAGAGCGATATTGATGTTTTGATTGTTTCCGACGTTTTTCCACGCGATCCTAGGGAAGGTTTCGCAATGACTTATACCATGAAATTCCCCAAGGTAATGCCTGTAGCAATGAACACACAAGTCTTTTTAAAGAAGTTAAATGAAGGATCTACGTTTATTCTTGAAATTATAGAAGACGGTAAAATACTGTGCGGAGATAAGGAATTTGAAAACGATGTTTTAGAAAAATACAAGGAAATTAGAAAAAAGTTTAGAAGAAAAGGGAAGTTATGGGAATGGTGACAAAATCTCACCATAAAATTCTTTGTATATTTCTTTCGGGATTACATATGGTGGGGGTAGGACTTTCATTGAGGTTTCATGAATTTGTATTCAACCTCTCGTCCTCATTCCCCCTGTCCAGCTCCCCATGTCCTCGAAGGGAGTGGTTTAACTACCGCTCCCGTAGACGGCATGGGGAGGGAGAAGGAGTGATGAGGCTAAGTGATTAATAGTCACGAAAAGTGACTATTAGTCACGATGAAGGCTGAACTCTTTAAAGGAACGTTTAAATAACTAAAATAAAGTCATTGAGCATGTGAAAGTGTGTGTCATAGATGCCGAGATCGGCTACCGTGGAAGGACAATAGTTACAGTAAGTTCGTTAACGTTGAACGAGAACGAGGTCGTCGCATTAGTGGGACCGAACGGTGCCGGGAAAACCACACTTTTAAGAGGTTTAGCCGGAGTTTTGAGACCGATTAAGGGTAGGGTAGAGGTTGACGGAATAGACCTCTACTCCAAAGAAGGGGAGAAGGTGAGGAAACTTATAGGCTATATGCCTGCTGAATATTCACCGCCAACTACTCTCACGGTAGGGGAGTTCATCAAATTCTGGTCTGAAATCTACGGTGAGTCCTCTCAGCCTATCGACATTCCTCTTTCTGCCCAAATGAAGATCGAGAAGTTAAGTAGCGGACAGAAGAAACTCCTAAGCCTTTACAGAGTGTTTCTCCAAAACCCGAAAATTCTGATACTAGACGAACCTACAGCGAATTTGGACGTAAACTTCAGGTTGATGTTATACGATAAGATAAATTTGATTAAAGAGGGTAGGATAATAATATATTCTACACACGAGATCTCTGATTTACCGATTTTCGCTACAAGGATAATTTTCATTAAGGACGGCAGAATCATAATGGACAACAAACTAGAGGAACTGAGAAAGAACTTGGTGTATATTAAAGGTAACATTAAGAGCTTTCCTCAAGGAGTGAAAATTATCAGGGCGTACGGTGGTGGTAAGTTTTTGGTCAAGTACGACGGGAAAATTAGTGAAATTGTTAAGGAAATGGTAAACTCCGGTAGTGAAATAGAAGAGGTCAGTGAGGTAAACATGTACGAGTTATATAGGATGATAATGGAAGGAGGGTCTAAATAGTGACCTTGAGCTCATTAGAGGGATTGCCCACGGTTCAGTTATTCTCGGTTACTCAACTTGATTGCGTATTTACGCTTTTTTGGAAAAACGCTGTACTAATTGTTAACGGGTGTCTTGTTCGCCCTTTAACCCTGACGTATACACTCTAACTAGTTCACCGCAAATGTCTCTATAATACTGCTTTAGGGCCCTCTCATAGTTCGGTATAAGGCCCTTACCCTCTCCCAAGATGTAAGAGGCCAGCATACAAAACGCTTTATTTTCCATACCCAGGTCTTTGAGGGTTAAGGTTAGGAAGAGCAGGGACGCCAGGTCTTTTGTCCTCCTATGTACCTTATCAAGTATTGTATGGCTCTCCTTTAGTTCTCCTACTACCCTCAACGAACTCGCCAGCTGTATAAGACATATGTCCTTACGTACCCCTTCCAGCCCCTTTTCCAGTGAACGCTTATACAGAGGTATTGCTTCTATCTCTTTTCCTAAGTAATCTAAAACGCTCGCATATTTGTAAATAACCCGTGGGTCATCGCCTTTGAGTAATAATAAGCAATCCTTGAGATTCTTTCGACCCCTTTAAACTCAACCCTACCATTTATAGTCACGAATTGGAAGTTATCAATTGCTTCATTAGAGCCAATTAGCTTACTCCTCATCATCTGGTAGGATAACAATTACAATCACCTCCTTACCGTATAATTCCTTCCCCTTCTCCTTGAGCTGAGAGGGGATGGTTATACCATATCTCTTATTCCCTATCGCAAGAGTTAAAATTAAAGCCCACACTATTGACTAAGTTTTGTCTGCGTTTATAATATCAATTATCGTGACTTTTATACAATTAAAAATATATCTAGGAGAATAAAAAGAAATAAAGTATTAGCTTATTATATTTATTTCCTCAGAATACACGTAGTTAACTCCTTCATAACTGTAATAGAACTCTATAGTATAAGTCCCTGCAGGTATTGTTCCGTTTATGTAAAAGCTGTAAGTCCCAGTACCTTGATAAACGTATACTCCTATCGCTGAAGTAGAGACTTCAGGCTCATAGTAAACAGTATAATTATGACCGTCAATGCTAATCTCATAAACATTAATATAACCTCCTAGAGGAGTAGTAGCAGTTATCGTGAAGTTAAGTTGCGTTAATCCATTTACTACACCTTCTTTTGAAGTATTTTCTACAGAGAATTGAGGAGTAGGAGTTGTTGTTACAGTTTCTGCAGTTATCGTGTAATTGCCTATGCTAGTTACAAACGTCACTTCATAAATTCCAGGCTTTATTTCAAAACTATTGGGAGTTACGTTGGTTGGTGCAGTGAAGTTCTTTGGATAAATGTATAAAGAAACGTTGTAAACTCCAGACTTATCGATATAGTAAACTGGACATAATGTATAGCCCTCAGGATGGTAAAATATGTAGTAGGTAGTACCGTTTAATATTGCTTCATAAAAGTAGATATATCCAACCGGTATACTCGCGTTAACTTCGGTATTTATAACGTAAAGTCCACTGACATTAAGTATTTCAGCTTGAACAATTTTCAACTGCGGCTTTGGAGCAACTCCAAAGCTTATGGTAATAGTATAGTTACCTTGTTGAGAAATAAAAGTAGCCTTGTAGGTGCCTTCTGGCAAGTTTGTTGGCGGAGAATATGTAGTATTAGAAGTTGATAAATATATTTCGTAAGTATGAGTTCCGTTATAGTACCAAACTACTTGTCCATCGTTACTTTCTTCATAAAAGGCATAATATGTTGTACCATTAAGTATGACCTCATATAAGTTATCGTGGGAATATCCAAGAATTCCAGAAGCTTCTATCGTAGCATTAATAACATAATTATTGCCTACGTGCAATAGCTCTGCACTTATAACTTTGAACTTACTTACGACATTAAGTGTTCCAAAGCTTATGGTAATAGTATAGTTACCTTGTTGAGAAATAAAAGTAGCCTTGTAGGTGCCATTTGGCAAGTTTGTTGGCGGAGAATATGTAGTATTAGAAGTTGATAAAAATATGTAGTAAGTACGAGTTCCGTTATGGTACCAAAGTACTTGTCCATCGTTGCTTTCTTTATAAAAGGCATAATATGTTGTACCATTAAGTATGACCTCATATAAGTTATCGTGGGAACCTTCCGGAACCCCAGAAGCTTCTATCGTAGCTTTAATAACATAATTATTGCCTACGTGCAATAGCTCTGCACTTATAACTTTGAACTTACTTGGCCCAGTTTGTATGGGTGGAGAAAAATGAGGACCCACAGCGACTATTGCCAATAGTATTCCTATTACTAATATTAGTCCTATAATTCCTTCGAGTCTTATGTACTCCATATGCTTAATTTTTTAATAGAATATTTAAACTTTAACTATATATTTTTAGAAGGTTTTTATAATCTAAATATACCACTATAAAATATAGAGACAATAACGTTCAATTAATTACAAAGTGAAATTAACACTGTTAAACTTCACCTGTAGTTGAATTAGTTATTATAATATTAAATGCGAATTTAACTTTGCGTTCTCCTATAGAGTTTACTGATTGATATACCAGTAAATCTACTACGATAATAGGAAACTCTAAATTTTGGGCTATATTCTTTTCTAAAAGTTCCAGGAAAACAGACTAGGGAATTATTACCATGATATTTTGATAAAAAGTTCAATTTTTCAGCCAATTACTCTACCCTTATATGGATTATGCCCAATATTTTCTCTTTTTCTTTATTATTGTCGCTCTCTTTTTTGTGCCTTTGTATTGCAATACTTGTTATGAGTGTGGAGATAGTGTCGTCATTAAGCTACAAATTCTGGGATTAACCTTCTCTCCCATAAGACTAGGGCTATGGAGCACATCATGGTGCGCTCCTATTTACTGCCTTAGTTGCTCTATTGAATCTAACTAGCCTATCCCTTAATGAGGAATGAAAGGACTCGTTCGGGTTAACTGGCGAGACAACCGTGTGGTCTTTCAACCACAAGTACAAGTTATAATCATCGCTCACCCATCTACCCTCGTCGGGTAAATACTTTTTGACCTCAAGGAAAGTACTCTCACCCCTATCCCCAAAATGAGGTAAACTCCCAGCTTCGTGTACACGTAACAAGTGAAAACCCACTTGTAAAAAGCCCTAGTACAAGTAAGTCCACATCTCATCAACAACCTTAGCAACAACCTTACCCTTGACCAGCTCCTTAGCCCTACCCCACAACTCAACCAACTTCTCATACTTTTTCCCACCATAACGCTTAATCCAAGTGAAAACAGTACCAAGAGGTACGTTAAGCACCCTAGAAATAGCCCTCATACTCATACCATTAGCATACATTCTCAAAGCCTCCTCCCTCAACTTCCTAGAATGATGATGATAACTAGCATCACCCAAGAAGTACTTACCACAATCCCTACACAAATACCTCTGCCTACCCAAAGGCCTACCACACTTAACAACATGATGACTACCACAAGAGGGACAAGAAACGTCTTGCCTAAATACAGGCTTCCTACCCATAAGTAATACTCGTTATACAAATATAAATAACTTAATGACGACACTATCTCCACACTGTGATTTTTCAGAATAGATTTAAAAATGTCATATGAATTTTTATTATTTAGTGAGAAAATGAAAATAGTCCTGTCGGTTGATTCTGAGGAAGAGATACCAATGTCAATAACTGCAGCGTCTCACTTATCTGAAATGCTTGAGACTGAAGAAGTTGAAGTTGTTTATTTGAACGGTGGAATTGCGGCAGTTACTCAGAGGAATAGGATTGCTCCTCTGTTGAAGAATGAGAAAGTTAAGGTAGTAGCTTGCGGAACGTCAATGGAGGCTAGGAATATAACTAAAGAGGAACTAGCACCGGGAGTAATTTACGTGCCAGCATCTTTAAAGGAGATAATAAAGAGGATACGAGAGATATATTTATCTAGTATTATAATACAAAGAGAAGAAAAATAATAAAAACACATTACTGACTTTATCTTCCTTCTTCTTTTTATTCCCTTTTATTGAATGTTTTCCTTAATTCCTTCTTCTTGGCTTGCTAATTCTAGGGATTTCCCTTTGGTTTCTGGTACTCCGAACCAGGTTAGTGCTGCAGCAATTAGCATTAGTATTGCAAAGAACATCATTGCTACCTCTTTGCTTACTGATATGAAGAGCACGGGGAATAAGAATGACGCTATTGCTGCTCCAGCTCTTCCTGAGGCTACCGTTATAGCTTGTACTATGCTCCTTACTTTTGTCGGTGCCAATTCTACTCCTAGCATACCTGCAGTGCTTATTATTCCGGGTCCGACACTTCCCGTGAACTCATGGAGTCCGTAAATTACTAGTAGTAATCCTGCGGGAAGAAATGCCTCCTTCGGCAGTAGCAAAGCGAAAGCTACTAAGAATATGCCTTCTCCCAATGAGCCTAAAGCTTGTAATGGTTTTCTTCCTACTTTGTCAATTAATGAAATCCCAGTGAATTTACCAGGGAAGCCGAAAACTGCTGATACTATGAGGGAGAATATTGCTGGGTTGTAAATTCCTATTGACCTTGCTATTAAAGTTGGCCCGAATAGTCCGTTAGCATAACCCGTTAAGTCGTAAAGGAACCATAATATCGCAGCTACTGCAAATATTCCGCCAGAGGTTTTGAAGTATATGAGTAAGGGATTTTTGTCCTTTAAATCTTCATTTACGTTTACTGTTTTTCCTGCTATTTGCTTTACTACAGTCTCAAATTGTTTTACGTCTCCTTTTATTCTTAGTAGGTACCTAGTTGTTTCTGGTATTTTTCTTCTTAAGTAAATTACTGATGCTGCTGGAATTGCTCCTGCTGCTAATATTATTCTCCAGAGCATCGACGGTGTAACAAAAGGTGATATTCCTAAGTAAAGTAATGATGCAGTTATTGCACCTAATGACCACATTAGGCCGAAACCTAAGGCAATTAATTTTCCTCTGTCTTTTGCGTTAGAGTGTTCTGCCATTATTAACGGAGACAACACGTAGTCTGCCCCCGTGCCTATTCCAACCAAGAATCTCACTATTGCTAATTCTGTGGGTGAAGTAACGAATGCTTGCAGTAGTGCACTTATCGTCATTAGGGCAACGTCTACTCCGTAAAAGGTTTTTCTTCCTTTGTTAGCTAATATTCCGAAGATGATTGCTCCAAGTGCTGCTCCTATGAATACTGTTCCGCTCAATACTCCTAGCCAGAATTTGTATGATGGATTTGATTTTGTTATTCCGAATGTTGACATCACGTCTAGAATTACTAAGCTTATTGAAGATAATAGATAGCCATCTGTAAATACTCCCATACCCGTAGTTAGTAAGCTCTTTATGTGGAACATGTCGAATTTTTTTTCGTCTAAGGGTTTGAACACATCTGTTAATTTCATTTGTGAAATAACGAGGAAAAACGGAATTTAAGTATAACTAATATAGATAAAATAGATAAAGCGTAAAATATATAGAATATATAGCTGATAAAATATCCTAATATTATTATAATAATTTTGATGCTTCTTTATATACTGGATCTAGGAACTCGTAATCTTTTATTATGCTCATTTTTTCCAAGTTTTGTATTATATTATCTAATACGCTTGTGGAGATTGTTGAACCTTCTTCTTTTTCCATGCAAGAGAGTAGTCTAGACCAAGAGTTTTCTCCTTTTGCAATACATTTTAATGCATTCCTATATCTTTTTCCCGTTATGTAAGATACCTTTTTTGTTTTTTCTTCGATTAGGTTTTCTAGTTCTCCTTTTGCAACTTTTACTGCGGTTTTCTTTACTTCTTCAATTTTTCCCTTTGTTGCGTATTCGTTACCTGCAAATGTTAGCCAGCCTGGTATTCCGTCGAAATAATTTACTATTTCTTCAATAATTTTATCCTCAACCTTTACTGAAATCTCTCGGAATCCTCTCTGTAGGAATTCTTTGCTCTTTTCCTTGTTAAATCTGTCCAGAGTTATTTCTAGGTAATATCTTCCGTAAACCGGGGAGTTTTCGTTTTCCACATCTATTAATTCGTGTAATAAACCTACTTCTGAACCGGTAAGAATGAAAGTTAAGTTTCTATCGTAGTCGTAAGCGTGAGCTATGGCATCTTTTATTTCTTTACTTAATGGCCCTCTTAGTCTTTGTGCTTCGTCTATTGCTATGATTAATCTTTTTTTATTTAGCTCGTCGAAGAGGCTTGATAATGATATATAGTTCTTTCCACCCCATTTTATTTCAACGTAATTTCCTGCTATACTTATCCCTTTGACTTTCTCTAGGACGTCTTTCAAATAGGAAATTTTTGAGGATAATGCTTCAGAGAATAGTGAGTATAGTTCTTTTCTACCGTAGTTTTCTTTTAGTTTCCTGCAGTCGATGAGTATGTAATTTTCTTTAGCTTCGTTCAGTGAAACTAGGAGTACTGAGGTTTTGCCTATCCTTCTAACCCCTGAGATGAGTAGTAGGGGTCTTTTTATATTGTTTATTATTTCCTCAACTTCTCTTTCTCTGTCAAATAGGTCTTCTTTCTTGTCTTTTGGTCTTTCGTCAAATAACAACTTCTGCCCCAGAATTTAACTTCTGCCCCAGAAGTAATAAATTTAAGAGAATTTGCACTTCGTTATGCTCTCGAGTGTTTTAAATCCTGGGATAATATATTATTAATGTGAGTTTAACAAAGCAAATGCTAGAAGAGTTTGATAAGGATGAGAATGCATATAAGGAATTTGTTAAAAGGATAGCTGTTGGTATTGCTCAGGACGACGAGATTAAAATTCTAGTTCTAAATAGCGTAATTAAGGATGTAGCTACGAAGAATGATATAGATAATGTAAGGAAAGAAGCGGATAACCTAAGGAAAGAGTTGAAGGCTGATATTAACTCACTAGAAAATGAGCTAAAGGGTTATGTGGATGCTAAGATTGATGCCTTGAATAAACGTATTGATGATTTAAGGAATGATATGAGGATGTACTTCTTTGGATTCATGGGCGGAATAATTGCTACTTTAATTACAATTATATTAACAAAAATAATATAATGAATAGTAGTTAAGCTGGGGAAGATGGACATAATTTTACGCTTGAAGGTTTTAATATTCTATTGTAATAATTCTGTATATGAGCGAACTTTCCGAAGTTCTAGAGCTCGTTGAGTGGGAAGAGGATATTAATAAATCGAAGAATAGATATAACAGGGCATTAAAGGAGTTTAGTGGACTGTCAATAGAGGTAAGTAAGAGTAGTTTGACGATATTAGAGGTGGCTGGAGGTACCGGAATTGGTGGGATAGCCCTTTCTAAGAATCTTTTGTCTAAAGGTTTTAAAGTTAGGCTTATAATTACTGATTTAAGGCCTAAGGCTTTAGAGAAAGCTAAGGAGTTTTCCAGAGACGAATTAGGTTTTGAGGCAGAAACTTACGTCATTGATGCAAGGGAAATACATAAGCTTGGTATAAAGGCTGATATAATTTTAATGTATGGTAATTCTCATGCGACCTTCTCAACTTTTGATATGGCTAAGTTTATATTATCTTCTAAGCTTTCCCTAAATTCTGGAGGAAGTCTAATAATTCAAGGGCATAACATGTTTTATGATTATATCATTACCTCAGGGTATAAGGAAATTCTGCCTGAAAGAGTTAGGAAGGATAAGATTTTGTTATCTATTCATGAGGGTTACGACGAATATCGTGGTATGTTTAAGAGGCTTTATATAGATTTGATTTCTGGAAGGAAGGCAGAAATCGAGTTGAAGTATTGGGATTTCGGCGAGCTTATTGGTTTGTGTAAGATCTTCTTTAGTAACGTAGATTTAAAGAGGGTTGAAGGACATAGGGGTTTCGTTATTTGTTCTAATCTCATTGAGGATATAACTTCTATTCTAACATGAGCAAGGTCTCTTTAGTTAGATTTGACAGTTTCTTTACCTTTCGTTGAATGATATGAACAGGGAATAATTAACTTAGACGTTATAGGTATCGCGATTTATTCCGCAATAGAAGACTTAAATAATTATAACGATATTAGTAGGAGTTTAGCAGTATTAACACATCATTTAATAACTTCTCACCCTTTCGTTGACGGCAATAAGAGAACTGCTTTCGTATTGTTATTAAATATCTTATACGAATTGTTTAACAAGGAAATCCCACAAGATTTAGAAGAAGAATTAATTAAGACCTTAGTCGAAATCGCCTATAACCCGCCAGAAGAAGATGAGCATGCGATAAATAAAATAAGGAAAATTATACGGAAAATTATTGAAGATTAAACCGTTTATCCTCATTTCCTTGATTATTATATTTTCTTACATAAAGGACTTTTCCATGAATTTTCAATACTCCAGTTCTATTAAATTCTGCTAATGCATTTAAATATTCCTTGTGAGCTTTGATGATATAGTCTATTCTACTTTGCATTCTCTCTAGGATCTTTTTCTGCTCATCGGTTAACTTATGTGCTATCACCATTTTGAATCCTCTATTAAATATTACACCTAATATTATTTATAATATCTATCTTTACCTCATGGCCTTGTCAACAGTTTCCGATAAGCCGTGAAGTTTATGTCATTTGATATCATTTAACATTACTAACTATCCCTTAACGGAAATTCATAAGCTTTTTCCGTTAATGTTGACATGTAGAAGAGGGCCCTATAGTGAACTCGAGGAGCAATGTGAGGGGGAGGATGGGTTCGATGAGGCTCCCCATGTCATGGCTGGGAGTCCATACTCCTTAACCTAGGTGTGGCACAGCCCATTTTAAATAACGATTTTACTAATACTAGTTTGAGACTGGGACATACTTTAGATGCGTCAAATGAGTCTCATACAAATAATCTGTGGCACAGAGAGAATTTTGGAATTACTAAAGCGAAATAGAAAATTAAGAGAACAAGTGGAAATTCTGGGCTTGTTAGAAAGAATCAGAGAAGAGGGCTTAGTAGGGACTGAAGAAATCAAATTCAGGGTTTCAGCATCATTTAAAGAGCTTTACAACAAATATTATGCCCTAGAAAGCCTACATTTAGTCCCAAAACCCAAGTAATTAGAGAGGCTATACTCAGAATCATCTTAGATGACCTAATACTTAGCGGGAAAAAATGCTGAGACTCTAAGACAATTTGTCTTTGAAATCCCAAATTTGGAAGAAGTTAGGAAAGCTGAGAGAGTAGTCTATATGCCAATAATTCAAAAGGAAGAAAAAGAGGCTAAAGAGGAGGAAGAGGCTAAAGAGGAAAAGCGTAAAGAGGAGTTAAAAGATGACTTTAAGCAGAAGTTTAAGGAGTTTGAGAAATTCCTTAATGAGCTAATATTCACTCAAGATAATTTTGTAAATCACGGGTATGTTGTTACTAAGCCTTTAGCAAAGAAGTTATTCCAATATATTGATGAGCTAGTAAACATGGAGGGTACTCCACCAGAGGCTAAGCAATTGCTATTAGAAATGAAAGACTACTTAGCAAAGTTCTCATTAAATGAGAAACGCTTTATAAACGGAATAGACTCTATCCCTACTGGAGTACATAAAGACGAAATCGTGCCTAGGCTGACTAAAATAGAGGAACTCCTAAGCTAATCGTTTTTACTGCAGACTAAATCAGTTTTTTGCAAAAGTGTGGAATTTTTGCCGTCTTCTTTCAACTCAACTTTTGCCGTTCTATTAGAATGAGTATTTAAACCCGCGTTATTTAACATTCTTAGAATGCCTTCCTTTTACGCTAAATTCTATGTAGAAGAGATCAAAGGAAAGTATTATGTTTACTCCATAGAGAAGGATGATGGTGGTAAGCAAAGGCATTATTACATTGCACCTTTAAATAAGATAATTGGGACATACGTTAGTAGTGGGTGTGGGGGGTACCCCCACAGTGCCGCGGCCGGGATTTGAACCCGGGTCACGGGCTGATAAGGTAGTATAATACAAATTGAGGAGTTATAAGGTTGTGAAATCTTTACTACTCCGTTAATTTTAGCTTGATAAGTTAGAACAGAATCGGGATTAGCTAGAAAAACCTTATTATTCTGTAATATGAAATGAGAACTAGCCTGTAATCTAGTTATGTTTTGCAATGGAAGATATACTACTGATTGATTATAAGTCCTTATTATTACAGTCCCGTTATAAAATATTGTTTCAGCAATTGAAGAGGAGACTCCAGTAGATAATATAGATAGAGTTATCAGAAATGAGAGAAGCGTTATTAAGCCCAGTAGTTTCACACGTTATAATAAAACAACTAAGGTAAATTTAACATAAAATAGGGAGAAGAAGGAAGAAAAACCATCTTAATGCAACAATCTAGGCATTATAATTATTGCGAAGATCAATAACAACAAAACTACTAAACTAATAAGTATATAAATCTTATCTCTCTCCATAGAATATGTTATTACTTGTTCTCCGACTATTAGAACAGGCAAGGAGATTAATACAATTAGACCGTAAAGAGAAATATTCAAAGGATTGTTAAGGTTAAAGATATCATTAATATTTGATGTATTATATGCGTATATGTTAACAGAGGAGTTACTGTACAACACTACGAAAATTAGCATTCCGCTTACAATTAGTATAGAAGATATAATAACCCCGTATCTAAGTGTTAAACTTATGACCTTCCTTTCATCCAAAAATACCAAGCCCCCTCAAAATTAGCTGGATTCCAAGAGCTACTAGTACTAAAGTAAATATTTGCCTTAACCTTCTACTCAAAAATCTGTTTAAATACCTTGCTCCTAACGAAGAACCCAAAAATACACCAGGGACGGTAGCCGCGACTATTATTGGATCTATGAGACCTAGTGCCCAATATACTCCTGCGCTAGTTGCCGCTGTTACACCAATCATAAAACTGCTAGTAGCGGTACTTACTTTAAAAGGTAGGTTCATTGCAAGATCCATAGCTAATACTTTTAATGCACCAGAGCCTATACCTAATAATCCTGAAACGAGTCCAGCGATATACATTCCAGCTAGCCCAACATGATATCTTACTCCATGATAACTGATCTTTTGCTTTAAAGCTTCGTCGTAATACTCTCCATGTAACTTCATTAATTTTGATAATCCGTCTGGATTTACATATGCTGGAACCTCACTAGCCATTCTTATAAAATTAGGTATAGTTGAAAATATTAATACTATACCGAATATTATGTCCAAAACTGTAAATAACTTATACTTTTCAACTAAAAATTCTAGGAATGAACCAGTAATAGCACCAGTGGTTGTAGCTATTTCTAGAGATATAGCAATCCTCATATTAGCTATTCCAGCATTTAGATATCTAGATCCTGAAGAGGCTGAAGTAGATATTGTAGAAATTAGGCTTGTTCCTACTGCGTAAGGCACTGGAACGCCTAAAAATAGAACTAATATTGGCGTTAATACTACTCCTCCACCCAAACCTGTCAAACTCCCTAGTAACCCTGCGACTATCGCTGATAAGAATAACAGAACCAAAAATAACTCAACTAACATTTCAATAACTCATATTCCTATTAGTGAATTAAAATTTTTTCTTAATTTTCATAAAAGCGTCACTATGATCGTTATTTTATTAAAATTCAAAACTACAATTTTATAAGATTTTAATTAAAGAGTGCTAAATATAAATAAGAAGTGACAATTTTAAAACCAATAGATTAGAGTATTAAAGTATGTTAGAACCATTACAGTTTTTTATTACGATAGCAATTATAAGTGCTCTTTCTGGTATTCTTGGTGCATTAACCGGCCTAGGTTCTTCATCACCTGGGTGTTTGTCGTTAACGAAAAGTTGTCCTCAGTCTGTTTTACTACAATAATACATTTTCCCCTTGGACTGTTTTAGTATAGTAAAACAGTATAACACTTTATTTTTAGGCCAAGTAGAAGTACACTTTGTGAACGCTGAGGAGTTAATGACTGTGGTTAGGCCCACCCCCGCCACCGTCATGATGATGACCATGGCCCTAGCCAGTATCGTGCCAGCCAAAGTCGACCGACACGTCTGGGTGAGCCTCCGGCTCTGAATGGCCTAATTTTTCATAAGAAACATAAGAATAGTACTTCTTAAGGATTGAATACCCCTCATTGTACGCTATACTTGGCCCTATGATAGTCGCCAAGAGCATGATAAATATTATCAAGGGCAGGAGTCCAATCGGCATTTCGACGACGAGCCCCAGAAGCGGGAACGGGATGGCAGTCATAATCCCTCCGACCTTCAGCTTGACGCTTTTGTACTTGGACCCGATGAAAAAGAGCGAGATCCCCAACAGTATGTTCCCCACTGGAATCAAGGGTGGGATTAGGTAGAAGACGGCCCCAGCCTTACCTAACCCCGTGTAAGGCACGTATTCGCTAAGGTAGGAGAATCCCTTATACGTCCTGTAGACTCCGTAGAATAGGCTAACGACTCCGGCTAATAAAATGGCGCTCATTATTATGAGCGTTACGACGTTTTTCAGTAAGAAAGCGGAAGCCTGTATGTACGCGGCTAAGAGCGTCTGTATAGACGAGGCCGTCGGGATTAGGCGAGATTCCGCCGGTAAAGACTTCGAGTGCGACAAAGCCGCAACTAAACTGAGCATGAAGGAGAAAAAGCCCACAGCAGCGATGAAAAAGGTTATAGACCATATACCGTATGTTAGGTTCCCGAGGCCTCTTATCTCGGGGTTAAGGTCTTTAAGGGCCCGACGAATGGTCTCCCTCATCTCTTTTATATAATATAATATATACTCATAGTTTTCGTCTTCTAGGTATCGAATGGTCTCCCTCCTCTCTATACTTTTTTCTGGGTATATGGGTATATAAGCGTTTCAGGCAGTATAGGTAGTATAGGCGGAGGTTCATTACTCAAGGACTAGAACCTCTAACATTAACATTCTTCATGAAATTAATAACATATTAGACTGCTGTAATGTGAGTTCTCGACGTTACTTCTCAGTGGCTTCTATGGCGTAGTCGGTGGGACGAGCGAGTTCTGCGGCCTTCGCTTGAATTCCGCTTTAGTTTAGATGGAAACATTGTCAAGAAGGCCGACTATGGGAAGCAGATAAGGGGATATTACCGAGCGCCATAGTAGGCGCCCTTTCACAGTAGCTGAATAGGAGTGAAGAGCATGGCCAGACCTTTATTAAATTAAAGGAACCCCCTGCAGCGTACTCCTCGGCGCTCCACGCAGACACCAGAACACCTAGGTAGAGCAACATTTCTTGTCCCTATTTATACCTTATACATGGGAATTCCTATAGTTTATGCCTCATGAGCTAGCTTAATTTCCACAATAGCAACATCTAGCTGTGCTGCTAACGCATACATTAAAGATAGAATCACTAATATCAGAATAGGAATGGGATTAGAGATAGCAACTAATTCTGGTTCTATTGTGGGTTCCCTAACGACAGCTTATATTTACTCACACAACTTACAGTTTATCATATACATAGTTTTCGGTATAGTCTTACTCTCGCAAGTTTTTGTCCAGATAATCCTTTTCATGAGGTAGCGAGGGAACTTCTATTCCCACATCGGAATCGAACTTTAAAGCCTCCTCAATAGCTTTAAAGTACTCATCTTTAACTGGGTGAAATCTTATCTCATCTAAACCTACTGCTTGCAACTCTCTTAAAACGTCGTAAGTTACATACCTATCACTAGTGTAAAGATGAACGTGAAAGACTTAAGAAAATTCATCTTTTAGCATTCTGATCAATCTTACCACTCGGTTGAGTGCTAATATTGGATCCCCTCCAGTGATCCCAGCCCCTAAGGCGTTCATTCTGTAAGCTTCATATATGAAATCACGTAGTGTCTCTACTTTTGCCTCATTAGCATACATTACGTCTTTACCGAGCCTTTCGTTACTGACCGGACAATAATAGCAGTTATCACCACACTTTCCAGTTATATAAACTACAAGCTTACCCCCTAGCCTACATAATTCACAGCCTTTGGGTAATGCCGTATAAACACCTATGTCAGGATTTCCCTTTAGCAATTCTCTCTTCAATATATTTCCTTACATCCTCCCTTTTAACTTCACCTAATAGCTCCTTTAACTCCCTCATTTCGTCCTCTTCATTATAAGCCTTATTAGCCTGTAATTTAGGAATTCGTTACCGCTTTCAAGAAAATACCAGTTCTTAAACCAAGTAAAACCCGATAAGCCTCCGAGGATTTTACCAATCGTTCTTAGAGTTCCTAGCCAGAAACAATAAGTAATACTACTTTTTTGGTATTACCTGTGTGGAATTTTTATCATCATCTTTCAACTCACGTTTTTTATTCTATTAGAATGAGTATTTAAACCCCGCAAAAATAGAATCTTAGAATGCCTTCTTTTTACGTCAATTCTAAATTCTATGTAAAAGAGATCAAAGGAAAGTATTATGTTTACTCCATAGAGAAGGGTAATGGCGGTAAGCAAAGGCATTATTACATTGCACCTTTAGATAAGATAATTGAGACATACGTTAACATCAGGGGCGTGGGGGCTGTGACCCCACAGTGCCGCGGCCGGGATTTGAACCCGGGCCACGGGCTTGAGAGGCCCGCATACTCTCGGTGCACGAGGCTTGACCGGGCTATACTACCGCGGCATTAATAAATCTTTCCATTAACTTAAAAAGTTAGCGAGTAGAGAGTAGGATCCCACTAGTCTGGATAAGGTAAATATCCCTCGTTAATAAGAATTTCAGTTCAACCTTTAGTGATTTTTACTGAATAAAGGGATATTTGAAAGAACGTTACTTCGTTTAAGCGGTACTGTGTAATCCAAACGAATTTCTTGTGTGTAAAAGATACGGAGAGACCACTAATCATTTCAGCAATTCGGAATGGAAAATGGGTTTTACCCTTATTCGGTTAACCTTTTATTTCCCTTAAGGTATCTTATTCTATGGAAATTAGTAAATATGAAATTTTTTTAGATTTTGACTTTAAGAATTTGATATATAAAGGCTCTGAAAAGATATATTGCAAAACTGAAGATGAGTTGAGATTAGACGCTGTAGGTTTAAAGGTTAATAAAGTCTTTGCAGATGGTAAAGAACTCCCCTTCGAGCAAAATGATAGACAAGTTGTTATCAAGACTGGGAGATTTGAAGGTGTTTTAGAAGTCGGGTTTGAGGGGAAGGTTAAGGAGAAAGAGTTGGTGGGGATTTACAAAGCTCCTTATAATGGTACTTATGTGATCTCAACTCAATTCGAATCGAGTCATGCAAGGGAATTCATACCTTGTGTTGATCACCCAGCATATAAGGCTGTGTTTAAGATTGTCGTCAGAGTAGATAAAAACCTGGACGTAATCTCTAACATGCCAGTGGAAAAGGTCAGTGAAGAAGGGGATAAAAAGGTTGTTGAGTTTATGGAGACCCCTAAGATGTCCACTTACTTACTTTATTTAGGAATAGGTAAGTTTGAGGAGGTTTCAGATTCCCTTGAAGATATTAGAGTTATTGTCGCTACAGTTCCGGGAAAGGTAAATAGGGGTAAGTTCGCATTAGATGTGGCTAAAAGGGTTATTGACTTTTACAATAACTATTTCGGGATAAAGTATCAGCTTCCTAAAGTCCATTTAATAGCTGTACCGGAATTTGCATTTGGCGCTATGGAGAACTGGGGGGCTATAACTTTTAGGGAAACCGCATTACTTGCTGGGGAGGATTCTTCAGTATCTCAGAGGATGAGGGTAGCGAGCGTTGTTGCTCACGAGTTGGCTCATCAGTGGTTCGGTAACCTCGTCACAATGAAGTGGTGGGATGACTTATGGCTCAATGAGAGTTTTGCCACGTTCATGAGTTATAAGGCTGTTGACTCGCTTTTCCCGCAATGGGACATGTTCGGTTATTTCGTTTCGAGTGAGACCTCCTCGGCAATGTTTAGGGATTCTTTAAGCACTACTCACCCTATTGAAGCCCATGTAAATACCCCAGAAGAGGTTGAGCAAATATTTGATGATATAAGTTACGGGAAGGGCGCAAGTGTGCTTAGGATGATCGAGGCTTATATTGGTAAAGAGGCATTTCAACACGGTATTCAGTACTACTTGCAGAAGTATAAGTTTTCTAATGCCGAGGGTAAGGATTTTTGGGATAGTTTGGAAAAGGGTTCCGGGGTTCCGGTCGGTGAAATCGTTAAGGATTGGATAACTAAGAGCGGTTATCCTATTGTTTACGTTTATGTTAACGGTAGTCAGATAAAGCTCGTTCAAGAGAAGTTTTCATTAACTCAGAGCGTTAAAACACTTTATACAATTCCTTTAACCTTAGAAGTTAACGGTAAGAGGATTACTCATTTAATGAAGGACAAAAGTACTACTATTGATGTTGGTAGTGATGTGAAGAGCGTTAAAGTAAATTTGGATAGGAGTGGGTTTTATAGGGTTTATTACGACGATTTGGATATGTTCTTAGCCTCAAACCCTAATCACTTAGAGAGATGGGGTATTTTGGATGATTATTATAATTTCTTACTTGCGGGTAAGGTGGATTATAAGGCTTACGAGGAGGTCGTTAAAAGGTTAATGAGAGATGACAATTATCTGGTCGTTGATGAGATTAGGTCTGAGTTGTTCTCTCTATGGTGTATTAACCCTTCGAAATACGATCTAATATACGATTTCCTTGAGATGCAGATTCCTCATTGGGCTGGGAGAAGTGATGATAACGGCCAAAGAGTTTATGGTAATCTACTGAAGTCTTTTGCCTATGTAGATGAGAGGTTTGCGATGGGGCTTTCTGTAGCTTTTAGCAATTACGATTCTCTTAATCCCAACGTTAGGGAAGCAGTTGCCACTGCCTATGCTGTAACTCATGGAGAGAGAGGTTATGATGATTTGTTGAAGAAATACAGGGAGCAAAGGTTTGATGAAGAGAAAATCAGGTTATTAAATGCCATGCTATCCTTTAGAGAGCCTTACTTGGTCACTAATACTTTAAGTTTGTCTTTAACTGGGGAAATAAAGAGACAAGATACTGCTAGGATTTTGCCTCAGGCTTCTATGAACCCCTACTCCCGCTTTGCTGTGTGGAGATGGATTAAGACCCATTTGGAGTTCCTAAGAGGAATATATAGCGGTACTGGTATACTTGGTAGGTCATTAAGGAGTGCTATAGCTTATTTGGGTATTAACAACACGGATGTGGAGGAATTCTTTACAAAGAATAAGTTCCCAGAGATGGACGTGGAGATAAGAAGCGGTTTAGAGATTTTAAGTGTGATTAGGAGATTGGCATAAAATAGACATTATTTTTTCCACTTCCTCTTTACTCACCTTCTCTACTAATACAATTTTTTCTCTGTTTTCATTCTTTAAAGGTATTGAGAGTATATATCCTTCGTTATCTGCAAAGATTATTGAGAAGGATACTTTTTCATTGACTATTACTCTTAAATTCTTGTTTAGCTCTTCTCTAACAATTTCCGTCTCTTGTTTCCTCTCATTAATCATTGTGTCTTGATAGGCTAAAGTTTCGTTTAGGTTTTTTATTTTTTTAGATGCTAGGATTATAGTATAAATCGAGACTATTAGGGCTATTGGTAAGGGTATAAAAGATATATAATTAGGTATGGTTGATAAAAAGTAGTGTGTTACAAATAAAAATGATAGAGCAACTCCGATAAGTAAAGTGGGTATGGTAATTCTTAAATTCTTAAATTTTCGTAGAGTTTTCCTATTGTATTCTTCGTTTTTCATAATCTCTTTTATTTCGTCAAGCCCATATGATTTTTTCTTGTTCTCTAACCAACTTGCCCAGTCTGTATCCCCTGTTATTACTGTAGTTTTTATTCCCCTAGATGCTTTATAGAGTAGTAAGTTTGCGTACTCATCGTCTAAGTCTGGAGTTACAACTATTATCTCATTTGTGCCTTTATTTAACAAGTTTTTTATATCATCTAATACTTTCGTAGACTTTCCATACATGGTAGCACCTCATAATAATGCTATCCCCGGTGATAATGGTAATGAGACTGTTTTCTTACCTTTTATATCTGGTACTGAGGGGTCGTTATAGTCGTAAACGGCTATTTCTGTAACGTTAAGTTTATTCATTAAGAATTGTATGTGGTCTATTATTACATCTTTTTCGTCAAAGTCCGTATTTACGTATAATTCTTTAATTAAATCTGGTAAGCTCATGGCGAGTTCATATAACCTTTTACCTAAGTTCTCATTGCCTATTTTCATAATGAAGTCTCTAAGCGTGACTCTGTTCTTGATCGCATTGATTGCTTCTTTCAACATCTTCTTAATCTCCTCATCTTGGTTAACATAGATAATTACCTTTTCGGGTTCTTTTGAAGTTAAATTCGATATGTCACTAATATAACTTACAAGGAGTCTGAGGTATTCTATACTTATTAACGACCTATCGTCACCCTTTAGTTCATCGCTTTTCGGAAATTGCTGTTGGACAACTAGGCTATTGTTTAATTTATGCCATAATTCCTCAGCTAAATGTGGAGTGAAAGGTGCCATAAGCCTTATCCAAACGTTTAGTACTTGTCTTATTATTTCGTTATTCGGCTTACCGTTTGTTAGCTCCATATAGTCCTTTAAGGTCTCATATATTGTGTAATAAGTTGTTATATATGCTGTCCTTAAGTCAAATTTTTCTAAGGCTTCATCCACTATTTTAACATATCTAGCCATTATCGATGATAACCATAAATCCTCTACTCTTACTTCATTTACACCGTTTACTGATAATAAGCCATTAACGTAATCGTGGATGTGTTTAAGTTGTTCTGCAATACTCTTAGCTATTGTAGGATTAAACTCTATGTCGTCTGAGATTGAGGCGGTCGACGTTAAGGCCAACCTTACGGTATCTACGCCATATTCTCTTATAGCCTTGTTCAACGGATAAATGTTACCGAAACTTTTACTCATTTTCTTTCCTCCTACTCTAATAAAACCGTTAACAACTATTTGTTTAGGTATTAATGCTTCGCCAAATATTGCAATGTGGTGATAAACATAATATGGTAAGTGGTTTTGTATTAAGTCTCTCCCACTGTGCCTCGAATCAACTGGGTACCAATATGTAAACTCCTTCCTTAAGTCCTCTACTTGTTCTCTTGACAACCCTAACTCTTTAGATATCTCTTCTGGGTTTCCTCTACCTAAAAACACGTAATCAAGTAGTTTGTCGCTAATTATTGGGAACTTGATTTTGTGTGAGATTGTATAAAAGGCCGTATAGATTGTTGAGTCGCTTAAACTGTCTATTATCTCTTTATCGTCCCAAGGTAGTCTAACTCCTAAACCTCTTGATCTAGTAAACGCTCTTGGTTGCAAGTTAAAGACTATTTTCTCCATTTCTTTCTTAGCATCGGGGGGTATGAAATTGATTTTCTCTAACGCTTTCAGTGTAGAGGATTTCCAAATAGGGTTTGAATAGTTAATGAACCACTGTGAGTCTATTACTTTGACCACTACTTCAGCACCGCACCTACAATATACTGGGCTGTTTGATATTTCGTAGATTGTGGAATGTGAGCCTAAGTTTTCTAATAATTCTATCACACCCTTCCTAGCTTCCATTACACTTTTTCCCGCTATTTTCTCCCTAACGAACTGTTTTATGAAATCTGGTACTAGGTCGACTACGTCTTCCCTTATCATTCCTTTATGGTATTCAATTCTGTAAAGTGTGTCAATATAATCTTTTAACTCTTGAGGGTTCTTCGTCTGTGCTAAGCTTATTATTTCTGGCCCTGGTAGTTCCCCGTACTCATCAGTCCTTATAACTGGAATTAATTCAAAGCTTTCCTTTAGCTCAGTTAGTGAGAGGTAATGTAATGGTTCATGGGATGGAACCGCCATTACTACACCAGTACCCTGTTTTGGTTCTACGTATTTACTGGGTAAAACCCTCATTTCTTTTCCGGTAACCGGGTTCCTCACTTTGTATTTTAGCAGTTCGTCAACGTTAATCTTTGTTTCCTCTGTGAGTTTTAGTTGATATTTAAGTTTGTTATATGCAGGTAGGGAGAGAACTAATCTCTTTCCTCTCTCGTCTTTTACTACGATGTATTCCGATGAGGGGTTAACAAGTAGTGCTATTGCTCCAAATACTGTTTCTGGCCTTGGTGTTGCGGCGGGAAATATTAGGTCGCCTGAATCAAAATATATTACGTCTATGTCTTCAATCTCAGGCTCTATGTCACCTTTTGTATCGTGCATTCCTACCGGGAACTGGTCTACTGGGCAATAGGCTACTGGTGCTCTTTCCACTTTTAAGTATCCTAATTCGTATAATCTTTTATACTGCCATTGGATAAATTTCTCGAAAGCTGGATCTATTGTTGTAAACTCCCTCCTCCAGTCAACGCTTAAGCCCAATGTTTTTGCTGTGTTCTTCATGTCGTTTTTGAAGTATTCTGCAAGGTATGAGGGGTCTGTGAATTTCTTGACTTCCTCTTCACTTATCCCGTAAATGTTTATGAATGTTGAAATTATGTCCTTATCTCCCCTTTTTATTGCATCAGCTATTGACAATATTGGGGTTCCAGTAAATTGGAAGGCGAACGGTAAGAGTACGTTATAGCCTTTCATTCTTAAATATCTAGCGTAAATATCTGCAGTTATGTAAGTCCTCCCGTGGCCTATATGTAGTGGGCTATTTGTATAGGGGAACGCTACGGTTATAAATTTTTTAGGCTTTTCACTAGGGTTTGCCTCATATACTTTATTTTCTTCCCAAACTGTTTGCCACTTTGTAGCTATGTCGTTAAGGAATGATGCAATGCTCACAATTTCTAAATAGTTAAAAGGGATATTTTAAGGTATTACTTCAGTTGAGTCTTCGGTGGGATCGTAGTATAAGTCTGAAAGTCTGATAACACCCTCTTTTATCAGTTCTATAATTTCACCGACATGAGACAAGACTATGCTCAAGTATTCTTTAGTAACTTCATCAACAGCTTTAAACCCCTCTTCACCCCAGTATTTCTCTTTAATTGCGTACAAGCATCTTCCTCCACAATAGTTCTTGTATTCACAATTTCTGCACTCTTCTGGCAAAGGTTCATCTAAAAGTCTGAAACTCTTTAGGTTTCCTAGCTCTGCCCATTTCTCCCTAACAGCTATAGGACAAGATAAGACCCTACCGTCTGTCGAGACTGTAACACTATCATACCCTGCACCGCACGCAACCCCTCTGTATTTTTTAAAGAAATGTGCACTTAAAACTCCTAGAAATGGAACTATCTTAACTACTCTCCCCTTTCTTAATTCACTCATAAAATATTCCATTAGCCTCCTTATTCCGGGTAAGTAAGAGGTATAAGCCCATTTCTCAAAGTCCCACCTCTCGCTCCATATTACGTTCAACTGCCAATGGATCTTATCAAATACTCCTAATGATACTAGGTGCATGACTTCTTCATATATATCGCTGTCTTGTGTAACTGCCATTCTCGCTATAGTTTCAACTCCCAACTCCTTCAAGTATTTAGCGTGTTTTACTACTACTTTATATATTCCTTTACCCCTATGCTTATCGGTTATCTCCTCTCTGCCGTCTATGGACAGTAAAGCTACGTTCATCCTTTTCCAATACTTCTCTGGTAAAAGTCTTATACCTATTCCGTTGGTCTGTATTCCCCACCTTTTAGCCCTTACGTTATCCATTACTTTCATAATGAATTTATAGTTCATTAATGGTTCTCCGCCATAAAATATAACTGTAGCTTTCGGATCTTTTTCTATTGCAGTCTTTAGCTCGCTAATATTATATTTTACATTCCAGGGTACAATTTCATTAGGGAACGAGCCACCACAATAGTCACAGCTCAAATTACATTTTCCAGTAGTCAGTATTAACCAAAGCATTTCTCAGTTCCCGCTGATAATTCTCACGAACTCTTTCATCCATTTTATTGCTAGATAATAGTCTTCAACGTTTATGTTTTCGTTAAATGAATGTATATTAGACCCGTAGTTATCAACGCCTATACCATCAGCTATTTGGTTAGCTTTTAAGTATCTAGCCACCATCTCCATAGGGCCAGTACCGGGGGAATTAGGTAAGACAACAGGGTCGCTTCCGTAAACATCCTTAGCTGATTCTATTAATGCTTTGGCTATATCACTGTTTATAGAAGTCCTATACGGTTTTACCATTCCGTGAACAATTATGTCCAAACCATAGGGTGATAAATATTCTCTTAAATTTCTCAAAATCTCTTCTGGGTCTTGGTCTGGAACTAGCCTGAAATCTATTTTCGCAAATGCGTAAGAGGGTATTACTGTCTTAGACCCTTCACCGGTATAACCACCGTATATTCCATCTATGTTACAAATCGGTTGTTCTATTAGCCTTACGAATGCCTCCTCATCTTGAATTTCTTGTTCTATTGCGTTTTCCAAATAAGTTTTTGGTAATTTTAGATATTTTTTCTCTTCATCGCTCAACCACCTTACTTTGTCATAGAAGTGGGGGACTAGGACTTTACCGCTTTCATCCCTTAAAGACCTTAATGCGTAAACGATGTACCAAACCGGGTTTTTAGCTATAGGCCCATACATTGAGTGTAAGTCCTTTTTAGTGCTTTTCATAATTTCAACGTAAAGTAGTCCTTTAACCCCTAAAACTATTTGGGGTGAACCGTTCGGGGCTCTTCCAGACCCTTCCCAAAGGATGTAATCCGACTTTAGTAAGCCTGAATAGGACTTAAGGAATTCCTCCATATTAGGGCTTCCTATTTCCTCTTCCCCTTCATAAAACAGCTTCACGTTGATCTTGAGTTTTCCTTCCTTTATTAACTCTAAAAGAGCGTGTATTCTGGCCATTAAGGTTCCTTTATCGTCTCCAACTCCTCTAGCGAATATTTTACCGTTCTTGATAACTGGATTAAATGGATCGCTCTCCCACTTATCTAATGGTTCTACTGGCTGTACGTCATAGTGATTGTATACTAATAAAGTCTTGTCACTCTTTACGTTAATTTCAGCATAAACGTAAGGGTTTTTAGATTTGTGCTTTACGAGTTGGGCGTCAATTCCGTGGTCTTTCAAATAGTCAACTAAGAATTTAGCACCTTCTTCTCCTTTCCCTTTAGCTGAAGTAGTGTCTATTTTTAAGAACTCAAAGAGGTCTTTTAGGTAATCCACAGAATCTTTTAACTTGTCCCGAATAAAATAAGTTATGCTTAAATATGTTGAGTATACTCGTCATTCCCTTTGTGAACCTCTGTTAACAGTTAACGTTTATAAAAAGGTTGAGGACGGTAAAGTTATAGCGTTACTGAAGGTAATGATATATAAGAATATGGGAATAGCCGTATATGAGACCGATAAGCTTGACGGTGGAGATTTAATAGAGGTTGTTCCTTACAATATGGAGTCAATTATAAATGTTGTAAAAAAGTTTTATGACCCTAAAAGCGATGATATAACGGTCTTAGGTGAGAAAAATTTAGTGGATGAGTTCATAGAAAAATTTACTTAATGATGAGAAAACTGGGACATCGGAAGGGTGAAGAACCATTCATGCGCTGATTTACCCAAAAATGAACTTTCCCCACTTGTAGCGGAATAGTGCTCCTATTATAAGGAATATTATTGCCATCGGTACGGCTATGTAAGGCACTAATTGCCATCCTGGCACATGCTCAAGGACGTTAGCAACCCATATTGTAAGTATTAGAAATACTACTAGAGGGCCTACCACAACAAACCATGTAGTTGCACTCCACTTTTTGCTCATAGGCTCTATTAAGTATGTTTATATTAAAATTTATTCGTTTAAAACTTTTGTAATTAATTCATACATCTCTTTATCCTTCTCTTGTATTTTTTTCAGAGACCATGGTAATAATTTCTTTGCCTTTACACCCCTTAATACGCTTCTAATCCAAGATTCGTAAATTTTCCCTCCTCCGGACTTATAGTAAAAGTCCTCTAATTCTTTTAAAGCCTCATCATCGTTAAGTCCCTTTACGTTAACTAAATACCTACTGGCTACGTATAATATGAATCTCTTTCTAGCATCTGGTAGTCCTTTCTCAAGGATTTTATCTATCCACTCATATTTTACCTTCTTTTTAACCGGGGGAAAGATACCCTCTACTTCAAACAATAAGTTCCCGTTCTCGTCATAAACCCTAGAAAATTTTCCATCAAATTCAACGTAACCTGCCGGTGTATCATCTGGGTAATGGAGCAAAATTCTTCTAACTTTTCTCTTTTCTTCACTCATACCCTAACACTCTGCATCTTTAACCTTATAGAGCAGAACGAGCATATATCTCTATCCTTTGTTGTAGGTCTGCCACAAATTTTACACCTTCCTATCTCCTCCTCCTTGACATACTCTTTTTCTAACGCCGGCTGTATTTTGTCTGTAAAGTTCTGTACTAGCATTAGCGTAAAACCTGGGGTTTCATCTTCTAATTCTTCTAACTTTCTCCTTATTCTATCTTGAGTAGCCCCACCAACTCTGAACGTATGGGGGCAAGAGTCATAAATAAACGGTATATTGTTTATAATTGCATAAGTAAGTATTTCTTTCTCATATATTAGGAATAACGGTTTTATCTTCTTTACCTTGTACCCTTTTTCTGGCGGTGAAACGGGTTTTAACCTAGCTAAGTCCATTACATCTCCGCTGAAATAACCAGACATTACGAACTGGGCCATATCATTTAGATTGTGGCCAGTAGCTATGGTGTCTAGGCCCTCTTCTTCAGCTATCTCGTTGAGAGTATACCTTTTCACTAGACCGCATGTACTGCATACTGGTCTTCTGACTTTGATTTTTGCTTCATCTATTGTAAACCCATATTTTTCCTTAATTCTTACTACATGATATTTTATTCCTAACATCTCAAAGTTCTTAACTGCGAACTCAGTACTCTTTGATGAGTATTTCTTACCCATGTCGATTCCTAAATCTATATTAATTCCGAAAACTTCGAAACCCATTTTCTTTGAAAGCTTGTACATAAGGTGAAGCAATGTAGTACTATCTTTTCCTCCAGATACTGCCACTCCGACCCTCTCAGAACCCTCCAGCATTTTGTATTTTTCTACTACTCTTTCGAATCTCTTCTCTAAATATTCGTTAAAATGTTCTTTACATAAAGCTAAATTAGCGTAAGGGATCTTTATAATTGCCTTATTATCACACTTACTGCATTTCACAATAAGTGGATACTCGTGCAAAAATATAAGTTAGTGTATATCATTATTAACCAATGCAAATTCTAGCTGAGCTACATCCCAAAACAAAGATGGAGAAACTGATAAAAACAGTCCAAAGTTTAGCTGATTATGACGGCTTTGACATACCCGACTCCCCCATGGGTCTACCATCACCTTTACCATCAGTTGTAGCGAGCGTAATAAGAAGGGAGTTTGAGGACAAGAGGATTATAGTAAACCAGAGGCTGTTAGACGTTAATGAACTTTTCGTTGCTTCATTATCCTTGACATCTAAATTAGTGAGTTTTGATATAGCTTTTACTCAAGGAGATAAGCCTAAAATAGGTAAAGAAGTTGGCTATCTAAAAACTGAGGAGGCGATTGTATTGGCGAAGAAATATAACGAGAAGGCAAGAATAGGCATGATGATAAGCTTTAGGAAGAGTAGGGATGAAATTATTAGTAGGTTATCGCTGGGGGCAGACTTTTACTTAGCCCTAAGGTTAGAAGACCCAGAACAATTAAACGGGTTACAAAGTGAGAAAATAATACCGTATATCATTGTTTCTACTGAGAAAAATAAAGAAGTCGCCATGAGTTTAAACCAGCCAGTGTTTAACGAGGCAAAAGCCATGGAAATCGTTAAAAGATTAGAAGAGAAGAAAGTCCAAGGGGTATTAATTTCCACGTTAGGTGACAATGAAGGTTTAGTAAGGATCATAAAGAGCATCAATGCATAAAGGTATATCACGTATGTAGTAGATTTTGTTATCAATTAGCTTAAGAACCTTCACCTCTACCCCAACACCCTCATGGTAAGCCCTTTTGAAAGCTTCCGAAAACTTCTTGTCCGTTTCCCAATTAGGAGAGAAACACACAGCATCATCTCTCATAACTAGGATTAGGACTTTGGCGTTATAACCCATCTTTTTCAAGTTGATTAATTCCTCAAGGTGTTTTCTTCCCCTTTCTGTGGGGGCATCTGGGAATAATGCCTTCCCGCCCTTAACTAACGTACACCCTTTAACTTCTACGAAGGTATTATTGAACTCGAAGTCGATCCTACTATTACCTACCTTCACTTCACTTTTAACGTTTTGTGGGAGGAATTTTCTGGCTATTTGTGAGTGAATGCTTGAGTCAGTAATTACCCAATTTGCTATTGGGTGCCACGACGCTGTAACCCAGCATTGGGTCTTTTTACCACTCCCCTTTCTTACTAAAATTCTATTTCCTTCAAATATCAGTTCTTGTAGTCTACCGGGGTCATGAAGATGGCATAACTTTCCGCTCTTAGTGAGGACTGTAAATCTATTTAACCTTTTTTCAACTATTTCTTCCCATAGCGGGTCTGTGAACTCGTAAACAAGTGATGAGGAAGCCATAGCTGAGTTATGAAGAGCGGTGTAGGGTCTGATTTTCTATTTCTTCCACAACGCAAGGTAGTACTACTTCAGCCTTATCCCTAATTATTAAGTCTGCAATGTGATCCATTTCTGTTTCCTCAGCGTTTATGATAATAACTCTTCCTCCGTATTCTTTAACTGTCAAAGGAATTAAATTAGCTGGATAAACTGAGAGTGAAGACCCCACGACTAGTACTAAATCGGACTCCCTAGCTATTTCCAGAGCCTCATGAATCCTGTACACTGGTTCTCCGAAGAGGACTACGTCTGGCCTTATTATACCACCACAAGAACATTTAGGAGGGTTCTCCCCCTTATCTATTCTCTCTAGGATCTCCTCACTTTTGTACTCCTTAAAACAGTTGGTGCAATAGCACCTCCTCATAGTACCATGTAACTCTATTACGTTTTTAGAACCGGCCATTTGATGAAGGCCGTCTATGTTTTGTGTGATTACAGCTTTTATTAAGCCTAATTTTTCTAGTTTAGCTAAGGCATAATGGGCCGGGTTCGGTTTTGCAGTAAAAAGTCCCCTCATCCTTAAGGAATAAAATTCCCAAAAGCCTTTAGGATCTTTTTTAAAATATTCTATGCTTGCTAATTCTGGCGAGTACTTTTTCCAAAGGCCGTTAGGGCCTCTGAAATCTGGTATTCCAGAAGCAGTACTTATCCCAGCTCCAGTGAATGCTATGGCGTTAACAGATGTGAGTAACATTTCAATAATTTTATTGCACTCCATGTGTTTAGTATTAAGTAGAGTGTTTATAAAGTGATGAGTTTGCCGAGTGCTGAGAGGGTGAAGATAACAAAGGTCTGAACTTTGCGTTTAAAAGTCTATAATCTCTCCTTTCCCTCAATCGTAAGTTAGGCTGATGGCGTTATTGAATGCAGATTAGAGTTGTGACGTAAGTGCGGGTTTCTTTACAATCTAGTAACGTTTTAACTCCGATAAACTGTTTTAGAGAGTTTCTTAATTTCTCGTCTATGAAAACTATTTTATATGCATATATGCTTTTCCAAAATCCGCTTTTATCTATTACTAGCAAATGTGGCTTTAAGTTCATAGTTACATTTACTCTTTCTTCTTGGATTTTTTCAGTGGAAATTAGTTTATATTCCTTGATTACAACTTCTCCACTGGTGCCATCAATATCTAACCCGTCAACGTAAATTGTTAAGAACGAATCCGTGCTTAAGAGAAACCTGGTGTCTTCAGACTGTAATTCCAACCCGTACTTTTTAATATACCCTTTCCATCTCTCATATTTTCTCCCCCTCAATTTCAACGATATAATACTACTTAAGCTGAAGGCTGTGAGTACATCTGAAGGGAATATCGTTATATAATCTGGGTCTCTAAATATCATATTGCCGCTACACACCGTTCTATTCATCTCGCCGTTACAGATGTAAGTGTATTCTGGTAAAGGTGGTAAGATTAGTTCTTCTACCCTTTTTGCTCTTATTTTCATAACCGTTGTTAAGTATTCGATTAAATAAATTTAATTGCTATTTTTGCTATTATAAATACTTATTGACTAGAACTGTAATGTTTTTAAAGTATAAACCTTTATAAGTAGGTAAAGGTAGTTTTAGTAGTGAGAAGAGATGAACAGAGAAACTCTATTTTATATCGCCGCGTTTGTAGCGTTAGTAGTGGACATAATTCTATATTCTATCTACCCAGTTTTTAATAGTTCAGCAACTTCAATAGGTGGTTTGACAGTCTTTTATGTATATCAACTTATAATGCTGGTAGTTTCTTCCATACTATTCCTTGCAGTATCATTAATATTTATGAGTAGGAGGTGGTAGAGGATGGCAACAAACGGTCTAAATATTGATTATGTCACGTTGGGTGTTTTTATAGGCTTATTCATTGTTTTCGCCTTTTTAGGATTCTACGGAGCTTATTGGAGAAAAGGTGATTTGACTAAGCTAGACGAATGGGGTTTAGGAGGTAGGAGACTTGGTTGGTTATTAGTGTGGTTCCTATTAGGTGCGGACTTGTTTACAGCCTATACTTTTATTGCCGTACCTTCAGCATATTTCGCTGATGGAACCATATATTGGTTTGCCGTCCCTTATGTAGCCTGGGGTTTCGGTGTTGCATTACTAACTATGCCGAGGTTGTGGAGTGTAGCAAAGAATAAGGGTTATGTTACAGCAGCTGACTTTGTTAAAGATAGATTTAACAATAAGGCGTTAGCAATAGCCGTAGCGTTGACGGGAGTAGTTGCGGAATTACCTTATATAGCTTTACAAATAGTAGGTATGGAGGCTGTGCTAGTAGTATTATTAATAGGTTTAAAGATTGGTACTAAAACGTACTTGGGCTTAACAGTTCCAGAACTAGCCTTATTAATAGCTTTCATAATATTGGCTGCTTTCACAATTACTAGCGGGTTAAGAGGTGCAGCATTGACTGGAGTATTTAAGGACATCTTGGTTTGGATAACCGTATTAACAGTAATAATCGCTGTTCCACTTACTACGGGAGGCTTTCAACATGCGTTTGCGACAGCTTCCCAACTAGCCTCTAATAAAACTTTCGTTCAGCAATTCTTATCGGATACTGGAAGTAAATTCAGTCCAGCAATTTATGAGTATTTAAATCCAAAGTTCTACATGGCTTACTTTTCCTTAGCCTTAGGTAGTTCATTAGCGCTCTATCTTTATCCTCACGCAATCAACGGTTCCTTATCTGCTGACGACAGAGATAAATTAAAAATAGCTACCTCTCTAATGCCAATATACGGAATAGGACTAGCATTGATTTCACTCTTCGGATTACTAGTATATGCTGTTCCTTCAGCTTTAAACTTTGTAGTATTTAAGGCTAAGACTGGTTCCGTGGTAGTTCCAGCTTTAATAGCTTACTCAATGCCCGACTGGTTTGTAGGATTGGCGTTCTTAGCAATATTCATTGGTGGTTTAGTTCCAGCTGCAATAATGGCCATAGGTGTTGCTAATTTACTTACTAGAAATGTAATAGAAGAATTTACTAAGCTTTCTCCGACAAGTGAGGCTAGATTGGCTAAAATATTATCTACAGTATTTAAGTTCGTCGCATTAGGTTTCGTATTTGTAGTTCCATCAACTTATGCAATACAGTTACAGCTATTAGGAGGTATAATGATAGCTCAAACTTTACCAGCAGTCTTCCTAGCACTATATACAGACAAGCTTGAGGGTTATTCAACTCTTGGAGGTTGGGCAGCTGGGATGTTTAGCGGAATATTCCTAACGTTATATGCTAATCATTTCAGTGCATTAAAGACCTCTTTATTCTTGACCCCCTTAGGGCCTATGTATATAGCCTTAATAGCATTAGGGATTAATTTAGCTGTAACGGTAATTGGTTCTTTAATAGCATATGCGTCAGGCTGGAAACCTACAAGTAAAATTACAGCTGTTGATTTTGAACCGCAAATAACTAAGAACGTTAAACAGAAATAAATAGAAGAAAGAGAATAAATTTTTTAACTATTTGTTCTTTTTCCCTTCTCTTTCCCATTGTTATTGCATAAATATGTCAAAGAACATTATGTCTTGCAAAAGCATTGTATCAATTAGTGAAAGAGTTATTAATAAGGGGATAAGATCTGCATATTCTTGTGGTATTTCATCACCATATTGGAGTGTATTGGCTATTTCATTAGCTGCTCTTTGGACTTTCTCGTAGGCCCTCTCAGCTTCGTCTAACCCAGAAGCTGTTAGTTCATAAGCTTCTTTTTTAAATATTAATCCCTTCTGTCTTTTTATAACTAAACCCTCCCTTTCTAAAACCCTTAATGCAGCTTGTACTTCATCCAATTCTTCCCTTATATCTTGTGCTATTTGGTTTGCAGTAGCCTCTCTTCTATCATATAGGTAGGCTAATATCTTGTCCCTTATGTTCATCTTATTATATTACACTGTTGTAGTATTTAAAAATTCAAATTGTAAAAGTGTATTGAACGCGTTACCATACTGTGTAATAGCGATTACTGGGACTTCTTCATAAAAGGTTTCGTTAAAGTTCTTACAATTATCAATGATTATTTTATAAGGAACGTAAGTAGATATTGCTGCTTCTTTCCAGTTAGGCCAATAAGGTGCATAAAGCTGGTTAGGGTATATGTATAGGGTTATGGAATTCTTAGGAGGTATGGTTTGGCCTACATAATATATGAATAACTCTGAATAATTTGCTGGTGATAAAAACACAATATAATTAATAGTAGAAGGTATATTACCTCTATGTAACTTAAGTTGTACACTGTAATACCATAGGCTTTTCCGTGATATGCACCGATTCCTATTCCACAATCTTGGTGACTTACGTTAGTATAGATTGCAATTGCTGTTAATGTGTCGTTTTCGTGATTATAAATGTTTATTTGAGATTGTGCTAATTCACCGCCAATTTTTTGAAATTCTCCCAAATAAACCAGAATTAAAGATAATGTTACTAAAAGAATTATTAATAGGATTACTATGCCAATTAAATTTCCTAGACCCCTTTCTCTATGCATATGTTAAAGTCTCATTTCAACGATATAAGGTATAACGGAACAGCGGTGAAATTAGTCGAATTTTTTGTGTTTCTGCTGATTTTAATTAAAAAATAACTCTCTTCAATTTAAAAATTTTTAATATTACCAAGTTTAGGCAATTTAAAGAGGAGTTGAGATAAATATTATAATTTAAATTTATTAAAAAATTAATATAAAAAGAGTAATAAGTCTATTAATAAAATATAAACATTTAATAAAAATTGTACTAAATTTCTGTTTAGTGTTACTCTAATTGCATTGAGTACCAGCAATATAACCATGATTTAATACTGAATCCCGTGGTTTAGGAAGTAGTAATGAAGGGTAAAATATTGGTGGAAGTGTGGAAATAAATATGGTCACTATATGTCATAGTTTATCAACAACTTACCATCCCTATCATTATGAGAAACTATACTGAGAGAATTTTAAGATTCTTAAATTTAAAATTATAGAGTGATAATGTAATTGCCAAGTGAAAGTGAATCTAGATTTCATTCAAGGTTTTTACTAAATAATATTTATAAACCCTCACTCTAATAGTATACGTGTCTACGGTTTATAGTATACGCATTCCTAAAAAGTTAAAAGAGTTAATGGATTCCGTAAATGTGGACTGGCAAAAGGAGATTAGTAATTACATAGAGGAAAGAATAAGAAAGGAGTTAATAAAAAAGTACATTGAGGAGAGTAAAGAAAACTTAAGCAAAATGAAAGTTATCGATAATTCGTTGATAATAAGAGAGGAAAGAGAGAAGTGATATTAGATTCATCTGCTGTCTCGTCATTCTTCTTTAAGGACTCCTTTACTGATAAAATAAGCGAAATTATACTCAATTCTAATGAGGATTTTGAGACACTGGATTTAGCCTTTGCTGAGGTATCTAATGTTGCGTGGAAGAGGATAATTATTTTTCAGGATGACAAAAGCGCTGTTCTGGGCCAATTACAAAAAGCCATTAATTTCATAGAAAAATTGTGTAGAGTAATTCAAGTTAGAGAAGTTTGGAGTGGTGCGATTGATCTAGCTATAAATGAAAGGCTTCCCTTCTACGACTCCGCGTTTTTATATCTAGCTATAAGAGAAAATTCAAAATTACTCACAACTGATCTAAGATTTTTCAACAAACTTCCTGATAAATACAAAAAATTTGTTATAACCCCGTAATCAAGGATTTATTAAATAAAATTCACTACTAAATTAAAACAGGATTTATATTGGAAAATTTTTTAAAATCAACCCAAAACAATCTCTTATGAGCGAAGAGTCAGAACTTATCGTACAATCCGCAAGTGAGGTGGCTAAACAATTAGATACTACTTCTGAAGAACATGGGATATTTGTAAGAAAGAATTTGGAACTTCTAGCACAACAAGGTTTCATGGGGATTTTAATACCAAAACCTTACGGAATGGGTTTACCGGCAAGAGTGTTCGTAGACGTAGTTAAAACAATTGCGAAAGCATCACCATCAACAGCATGGTTATATGTTACTCACGTGGCATCAACGATGGCCTTCAACACTTTTGCGTCACAACAATTAAAGGATAAATACATGAAAGACCTCGTTGAAGGCAAATTATTAATTGGTGCGGCAGGCACAGAGTCTGTCGGTGGTGCAATAAATGCTGAATTTAAGACGAATGCTGAACTTAAGGGTGATAAATACGTAATTAACGGTAGCAAGACTTTCATAACTGGTGCTGGTGAATTAGACCTTTATTTAATAATAACGAAAATTACCGGAAACCCGAAACCTGGTGTAATATTGGTTGACAAAAGCAAGGTAAAAGTAGGGCAAAGTTTCACTTCCTTAGGGATGAAGGGGATTTCTTGGGGTGAATTGGTACTGGAAAACGTTGAGGTGCCTAAGGAGAACTTCATTGTTGACGATTTCACAAAGTTCTTAGGAGTGTTAGGAAGAGTTGGGATGTTAGGAGTTTCCGCAATATCTGTAGGCTTAGCTGAGGGTGCATTTGAAGAGGCTTTAACACATGTTAAAAGCAGAAAATTAGGGCAAAACACACTCTCATTATTTGAGGGAGTTCAAATATACCTAGCTGAAATGTCAGCTAAGGTTGAGGCTATGAAGCAGTTATTGTATTACGCTGCGGATCAATTCTCTTCTCAAAACCCACTGCCCGCTGTGCTTAAAGCCAGAGTATTTATAACTGAGAACGCTTTAGATGTGATAGATAAGGCTATGAGGATCACTGGTGGTCACGGTTTCAGTAGCTTATTAAAACTAGAGAAGTACTACAGAGATGCCAGGGCGCCGATGTTACACTTCCAGACTTTAGAAGTATCTAAGAAAGTTCTAGCTGGCATATTATTATCCTAACCACTTTTTCTTCCATATCCACCTCCTCCTGGTGTCTCTATTATAACCTCGTCCCCCTCATCTAAGTCTATAATGAACTTACTTGGCATTTGAGTCGCTTTACCACCTTTAATGACCGTAACTTTTCCGGGTTTACCGTTACTTCCACCTTCAAGACCCCAAGGGCCTATTTTAAACCTATCAGCTAAAACTGCTAATCTTGTTTTTGAGAGTACTTTAAACCCTCTTATTATCCCATCACCACCTTTATATTTCCCTTCACCACCGCTTCCCTCCCTTATTTTATATACCATGAAGAGGATGGGATAAGAGGATTCAGCGACTTCTATGGGAGTGTTTAAGGTGTTAGTCATGTTAACGTGTACTCCAGAAACCCCATCGCCATTAGGTCTTGCACCACTTCCACCGCCAATCGTCTCGTAGTAAGACCAGTACTTCCCGTTATAAATACCACCCATCATTATGTTCATCATAGTCCCGGAACCAGCGGCGGGTACTGGTAAGAACTTTGATAATGCTAGAAAAGTTGCGTCAGCTATTCTCTGGGAAGTTTCCACATTTCCGCCTCCAACAGCGGCTGGTTTTACGGGGTTTACTATTGTGCCTTCCGGGGCGTAAACTTCAATGAAGTCGTAAAAACCTTCGTTAGTACTTATATCCTTATTCAGCATACTCCTTATGGCAAAGGACACTGCGGAATAAGTGACTCCTATAACTGCATTTAAAGGCCCCTCAATTTGCTTAGAAGAACCCGTGAAGTCAGCTCTAACCTTGTCTCCTATTTCTAACTTTATACGAATCTTTAGTAAATCGTCTCCCCATTCTAAATAATCCTCGGCTTCATAAACTCCCTTTTCCCATCCCACGCTTTTAACAATCCTTGAAGTGTGCTCAATTGATTTATCCCACGCTTCTAAAACCGTGTCTACACCATATTTATCAAAAAGCTGTATTAGCCTCTTAACTCCCAGATTGTTTGCTGATAGTTGTGCTTTTAAGTCTGCAATTGAAGCTTCTGGTACTTTGAAATTCTCTCTTATAATCTTGACTATTTCATCATTGAACTTCATCGGAGGTATTACTATTCCTTCCTCATACAATGTTTTAGCACTTGGATTAATACTGCCGGGTACTGGTCCTCCTACATCTACATGGTGGGCTTTGTTAATAACGTAAGCCACTATTCTTCCCTTATACTTTACTGGCGTAATTAATCCCACGTCGTTTAAGTGAGTCCCAGAAACGTAAGGGTCATTAAAGATTACTGTCTCATCTTCAACGTAGGGTAAAACGTTTTTGACAGCTATTTTAAAAGAGCCTAAGTGAACCGGTATATGCTCGGCTTGAGCCACTATTCTCCCCTTATAATCAACTACAGCACAACTGTGGTCCATTCTCTCCCTTATGTTAGGCGATACTGCAGATTTCTTTAAATACACACCCATTTCCTCAGCAATAAATACTGTAGCCTTATCGATGACTTCCCAACTCACCATTCTTTTACCACCTCAACGAAACCCATCTTCTTTACCTCAAAGCTCCAACCATCATGGATTACTATTGTTGAGCTATACTCCTCTATAATTGCTGGACCCCTTCCTTTGTAACCTTTCGGTAAGTCGTCCCTTCTATAAACGTCAACATCTACCCAATCATCGATTAATAAGGCCCTTCTCTTCCTTATCTTAATTTCCTTACCTTGAGGGTCTGGGAGTGTCGGTTTTACGGTCTTTTTGATCCCGAAGACCCTAACGGTCGTAACTTCAACGGGGTAGGGTAAAGTAAACCCGTAAATCGTCTTATGCCTTTCTTCAAACTCCTTAACGTAATCCCCTTTTACTGGAATCGTTAATTCCCAACCTTGTCCCTTATATCTAGCGTCTATATAGTGTAAGAAGTAGTCCACGTTTACCCTTTTACTTAACTCTTCCTCTAGCCTCTTGAATTCGTTATAAACGTCTTTCGGAAAAGCACTCCTAATTTCGTACTTCTCATCAACCATTAACAGTGCTAGGGCACTAAACAGCCCGGGATGAGGAGGGATAAGTATTTTCTTTATTCCCAGTTCTTCAGCAACTCTTATAGCCCATTGAGGCCCTGCACCACCAAATGCGAATAATGTGAACTCACTGGGGTCTAGGCCTCTCTCGACTGTAACTAATCTTATTGCTCTAGCCATTTCTAGGCTAGCTAAATTTATAGCCTCTTTAGATACCTCTACTGGGTCTCCTAATTTTGAGATCGCTTCTCTTGCGGAGTTTATGTTTAACTTCATTTCTCCTCCTAAAAGACTGTCACCCAGTATTTCAAGTACTGCATTGGCATCAGTTAGTGTTGGTTCTTTACCACCCATATTATAGCATACGGGACCAGGGTCAGCTCCGGCACTTATTGGCCCTACTCTTAAAGCCCCTCCTTCGTCCCTCCAGATTATTGTACCACCCCCAGCTGATACTTCTGCTAAGTCAATAAATGGGAACCTAATTGGGTAGCCCGAGCCTTTCACTATCCTTCCGTGGTGTGCCCTCCCCCCTACTTCATATTCTGAAGTTATTTCAACTTCTCCGTTTACTATTGACCCCGCTTTAGCTGTAGTCCCACCCATGTCAAAACTTATTACGTTTTTTTCTCCTAGCATTTCGGAAAATATTTGAGCCCCCACTACCCCAGCAGAAGGCCCACTCTCTATGATTTGTACGGGTCTCCTTACTGCCTCTTCGCCATCTATTAAACCACCACTGCTAGACATTATGTAAAGTTCTTGTGTTATAGTTCTTAACGACTCAACATATTTTGAGACAATAGGCATTAGCATTGCATTAATCACTGTAGTTGTAGTTCTTTCATACTCCCTTTGTTCTGGCGAGACCTCAAATGAGGCACTCACATATTTAAAGTATTTTGAAAGAATCTCTTTTGCTCTCAATTCATTTTCTGGATTTTTATACGAGTGAAGGAAGACCACTGCCACTGCAGACACTTCATTCATTGTTTTCTTCGCTATTTCCTCTACCTCTAGCTCATTTAACCTCTTTAGTATTCTCCCGTCATGCAAAGTCCTTTCATCTACTTCAAACCTCAACTCTCTAGGTACTAATGGTTTAGGTTTTTGGAAGTAAGGATTATAGAGTTCCGGTCTGTTCTGTCTACCTATTTCTATTACGTCCCTAAAGCCCTTTGTAGTGATTAATGCTGTTTTAGGAAGTTCTAAATTCAGTTGGCCTAATATTGCATTAGTAGCTATTGTAGTGGCATGGACTATTTTATCAACTTTTATTCCCATTTTTTGTATTGCGTTTTTTACCCCTATCTCTGGGCTTTTAGGGGTTGATAAACCTTTATAATACCTTATACTACCGTCAGGTTGTAAGTAAATTACGTCTGTAAAAGTCCCTCCTATGTCAACAGCAATTGTCACAACTGAGAATTATCGGTATGGATATTTTAATATTGTGAGAGTAATTAATTAATTACGTTTACTCTAACGCTGAGAGTATTGAAAGGTTTTAAACTAATTGCTGTTATTAGCAGTTTCTGTAAAAATCGCAAAGTTTAAGTTCATCATTCCTACGTCCCTTCTTAAAAGTTTATGAAAATCGAGGTTATGGCATAGAAGAGAGCCGTTTGTTCCTACACTTCATCATGATTAAACTAGGGATTAACCACACGTTTGCATGTGGGTTATGGAGTCCAACAGCACGGTACTCACATCTTTGCAATCATTCTTTGGGCACATCGGCGTAAGGCCGTTTACCAACAAACCACGACATAGCTAAATATAGAAAGTCTGTTGACGCTAATAAAGGCTTCAGCCCATAGTGAATTTGAGGAGGACGAGTTCGATGGGTGCTCTCAATATCGTGATTGATATCCTTGTGGAGCTGGGCAAGTTGTTATGAAAAAAGTCAGACCTCCCTTCAGTTTCCTCATACGTTAACTGTTTAAACTCTCTTACATATTTTAGGAATTGTGCCGATTCGTGACGAGTTAACGTACGCTAAAATGAGTTATAAGGACTTCATAGTGTCGTATGAGAGGTTAAGAAAGGGTGAGTTGAGACTTTCCGCATTTAGGGCATATAAAGCCGAGAGGAGGCTTTTACAATCCTTAGCATTGAGATACGATTTGTATAATAGGAAGACTAAGTGCGCAGTCCCAAAAAAGGAGATGCTTCTAGTGGCTTCACAATTAGAGGGATTGTTTAAGGGGATAAGAAAGCTTACTGAAATGGCACTATCTTTATTTGATGAGTACAGAAAGGGTGAGGTTAAGAAGGAGGATATAATAATTCTTCTCTCTGGTCTTAATTACGAGTGGTTAAGTGGCAAATTAAGCCAAGACGAGATAAGTGAGATTAAGAAGCTCCAGTCCACTCTTAACTCTTTATAGCATTATCAATCTCCTTTCCTATACTTACTGAACGCTGATATGACGCTTCTACTGTTTTAATTATAGCCGACTTAACTCCCTCACTTTCCATAACCATCAAACCTCTAATCGTAGTCCCGGCTGGTGTTGTTACTTGATCCCTAAGGAATACTGGGTGAGTTTTACAGTTCTTCAAGAACTTAACTGTACCCTCTACCATGTCTAAGATCGCATTATAAGCTAATTCCCTTGGCATTCCGCAAGCTACTGCACCTAAAGCGAACGCATCGATTATTTCAGCCATGAACGCTGGACCACTCCCAATTATTGCAGTCCACGCGTCAAGAAGTTCCTCGCTAACCCAATAAACACTCCCGATATTTTTAAATATATCCTCGATCTCTTCGTCCCTTTCCTCAGCTATAGCTGTTGTGGAATGCCCTACAATTGCGTTAATGTTTGGCATGGCTCTGAACACTTTAGCCCCTTGAAGTATTGATGAGAGAGTAGAGATCTTAACACCAGCCATTACCGAAACCACTTTCTTTCCATTCCAAATATTGTTACCTAGTGAGGAGTATAAGGATTTGAAGTGCTGTGGTTTAACGCTAATGATTATTATATCTGACTTCTCTACAGCTAGTCTGTTATCTCTAGTACCTTCAACCCCCAGTTCTTTAATCCTTTTTAAGGTCTCCTCACTTCTCCCGGTGGCAATTACTTCATATTTGTCTTTAATTCCCCTAATTATTGCACTTCCTATTTTTCCCGCACCGAGTACTGCTATACGCATTTAATAGGGGTATGTCCTTCTCCTTTTTATTTATTGCTTAATTGTACTAGGGGTTTTACTTACATTTTGACAAAGAACTATTAGCCTTTAGACACATGTCGCAATTTATAGCTCAAATTTTTAATCCTATTTAAAGAAAAGATATTATGCCACAATATCAAATTATAGGAAATGACTTACAATATTTGCGTGTAATGTTAAACCCTGGTGAAATGATATATGCGGACGCTGGGCACATGGTAATGAAGAGTAATACTGTTATTATGCAAACGAGAATGAGAGGGGGTCTATTATCTGGCATAAAGAGGGCTTTAACTGGTGGTTCGTTTTTTGTTACCGAATTTTATGGGCCAGGTGAGGTAGACTTATCCGGTATTTTCCCGGGGAAGATTTTACAAATTCCATTAACTGGGGGAGGGTTACTAGCTGAAGCACATACTTTCTTAGCAGCAGAAAATACTGTGAATTACGACGCAAAATTAGCTAGGTTAACTGCTGGAATATTGGGCGGAGAAGGGCTTTTCTTAGCCCGCTTTTACGGCTACGGTAATGTCTTTCTGCACTCATACGGCGATGTAATTGTAAGGGACTTAATGCCTGGTGAAACTATACAAGTTGAAGCTTCGCACCTAATGGCGTTTCAGGAGGGTATGCAATATAGTGTTCAACTGGTAGGAGGTTTAAGATCCATCTTCTTCGGGCATGAAGGTCTATTCTTTGTTACCATAACTGGCCCTGGAAGAGTGTGGATACATACATTAACTGCAGAGCAACTGGCGTCAGCACTAATACCGTTCTTACCTCAAGGTCAGCAAGGAGGGATATCGATATCTTTCTAAGGGGTTACAGATGTTTTTTGAAGTAACCCCTCTTAATGGTCGTATAATCGTTAAAGGGAAGGGCAAACAAGGGATTATAGTTTTCCCATCCTGGGTTCCAGGGTCTTATGTAATTAGGGATCAGAGCAAATACGTAGTCCCATTGAAGGGACTTTCTCAAATATTTAAAAATAGGTTCTTTTTAACTGATGAGGAATTCGAATACATATTTTCAGCTATTAGTAAGGATCAAAGGGAGGCAATTTCTATACCAGACTATTTATTTATAAACCCAGCTTCCGTTTTTCCTTATCAAACGATCAGTGAAGAATACTGTGTAAAGCTCAATATACCATCTAACTGGGTAGTGCATACTACGTTAAAGGATAAGGGGAATAATACGTATTGTGGTGAGGATTACGATAGTTTTGCTGATTCTCCCATTCAAGCTTCGCCGCATTTAAAGTTGATTGAGATTGATGAAAACCATAAAATTTCAGCTTATGGTGATTTAGACGAAGTTGAGAAGATTAGAAAGGCTATACAATACATAGACTTTAATATGGGAGAAAAGCCCAAAAATTACATTTTCTTCTTTAGGAGGAGTGACGTTAATTTTGGTGGAATAGAACATGAAAATTCTTCAGCAATAGTAGTTCCGTGGGATAGGAAAGAGCTTACTTCTTTATTTGCTCACGAGTACTTTCACTCATGGAACGTGAAAAGGATTAGGCCTCTAGAATTTGATAAAGTGGATTACGAAAAAGAGAATTATACTGACCTATTATGGGTTGCTGAGGGTCTAACTGATTACGTAGCTTTTCTAGCCACCCTAAATTCTTCTCCCTCCGAGGCTATGAAAATGTTAGCTAACGCGTTATCAAGCCTCACATTTCCGGGGATAAAATACATGAGCCTCGCAGAGTCATCGAGATTCACATGGATTAAGTTATATAAAAGGGATTCAAACTTTTTGAACTATGCGATTTCGTACTACGATGTGGGGTTGGTTCTCGGGTTTATAATTGATTTAACAATGAGAGAAAGGAGTGAGTGTAGGAATTCTATTTTTGACTTCTTTAAAAGGCTGAAAAGACGTTATACTTATGAGGATGTTAGAAAGACGTTAGCTGAACTTGGGGTGGGATTCTTAGATGAATTGGTATACAAACGTAATCCACCCATAATGGATTATGTTAGGAAATATGCTGAAGTTACGCTAGAAGATAAGGGGAAACCCTATATAGGTATTATGGTAAATAATGGTAAGGTAACCTATGTAGAAGAAGGGTCTCCAGCAGATGAAGCTGGAATATTACCAGATGATGAAATAATAGCGGTAAACGGAGTTAAGAGAGAGATTGAGGTTAAAGACGAACCTATAAAACTTACTCTTTCATTTGAAAGGAGGGTTAGGGAGGTTCTTGTTAAACCCAGACCTTCCCCTGGTCATACTGTTAAAGTTAAATTAGCTGGTGAACTTATGAAATGTTTATCAAACATAGAAAGTACTGAGGGAATAAGCGATAAAAAGGTATTATGATGAAAACAAAAAAGAAAGATAATGTACTAAAATTCCTTCTCTTAACTCTTTTCTTTATTTGCTCTTTGACTGTTTTTCTAACATAGCTAGTAGTTCTTTTGGTGCATCTTTCTCGCTTACGGCACCCCTACCAGTTTTGCCGTTGTCGTCATAAGTGAACGATATCATTTTTCCTACTCTCCAAACCTTTTTTATCTTTGAAACGTCTACTTCTTTTTCCTCTCCCTTATACTTGAACTTTACTGTTACCATTTCTGGTCAAAACTATTTCTGTAAGTCGAGGTATATTAATATTTTCATTTGATCCACAGTATTACTTTAATCTAAATAGCATAAGTATCACTTATCAATTTTTATCTATTATCACCTTTCTTATTATTGTCGCATTCAATTGGGGTGTCTTACCGTATTCATTTGAGGTATCATTACAAATTGAGTTTATAGGTTTTCCTTCAAGGTCTATGAGACTCGATTTGAACATAAATAACACATTTTTTGGGACTCCTTCAGATTTCCTAAAAATTACTTTAACTCTTCCCTTTTCGTTCTCGAGAAAGCCAGTCCCATCAAAACAACAGTTATACACTATCGGTTCTGTGTTAAAGAGTTCTTTAAATTGACTATTTGTATGATTAGGATGTGAGGAAAACACTAAGTAATAATCGTCATTGGGAGGTGGGGTTAGATTTGGCAATGGCAGTACTTTAGCCACTTGATACCCCCTATTTAAATTCTTGATTTTTACAACTTTCTTTTGCCTTAATTCCTCTAAACTAATGCCCGTCTTACTTATTGCACGGTCTACTGCGTCCCACTCGTCTTCCTCTATTAACGGGTGTCTTAATCTCAGTTCCTCAGCTATCATTCTCATAAGTCTTACCTCATCTATCCCCTTTGCATCTCTTATTGGTTCGTTATAAATCAAATAATCATGCCAGTAACCATAAACGACGTCGTATTTTTCTAAATATGTAGGTGCTGGGATTACAATGTTTGCGATTTTTGCCGTTTCGCTCCAAAAGGGGTCATGGACTATCAATTTTACTTCGCCTTCTTCCACTTTTTCTCTTATCACGTCCCATCTCGGCAATGAGTGATAAGGGTTTGCGTTCCACGTAAAAATTACTTTAATTTTCCCTTCTTCCACTTCTTTCCATATTTTACCCATGTTTACTATTCTTGAGGGTTTCGATAAATGATACCCCCTTAAATACTCAAAGTCTATATTAAACCCTTGGCTGTTTGAGTAATAAAAGCCATAACGAAGGCCAATGAGTGCTGGTATTAATGAAATTAGGGAAATAGCATGTCCTCCGTTATAAGTTCTGCCCAGTGCAAAACCAATTATTGTCAAAGGCTTTTCCTCTTTATAGAAAATTGAGAGCTCTTTAATTTCTTCTTTCTTTAAGCCCGTGGTATTTTCAATTAACTCCCAATCGTAAGCTCTAACGTAACCCTGAAGAGCTTGTAGATCGTCAATTAAAGGGTTCTCTAATCCTAATTCGATTAAATATTTTATTATTCCTAAAGCAAGAAAGGCGTCACTACTGGGTTTGATAATGTAAACTCTATCGCTTCTTTTTGCGGTTTCGCTAAGTCTTACGTCGATGGTAACTTTACGTTTATTTGCAAGTAATTTCCAGCCGTGGATAAAAGAGAATGCGGCTTCACTTCCCCAGAAAACTACAGCCTTAGCCTTTATAAAATCCTCTGGTAAAGCACCCAATGAAGAACCATAATGTAATTTTATGGCGTTATGCCCTTCCGCGGAACATATTGAATAATCCGTTGACACAGTTCCTAACGCGTTCCAAAGTCTAGCTGGGAAATACCATGTCAACAACCCTTGATTTCCGTCGTAATCGACATGAAGAATTTCGTCTTTAGATGTTCCATTAATAATTCTAGCTATCTCACGTACCGCTTCTTTTATATCAGCCTCTTTTCCCTCAATATATGCGTTTAAAATTCTATTCTTATCATTCCTCTTTAAGTCCATATTTCCCCTAGAGCATGTAAAGCCTAATGTAGGGAAATCTTTAATTGGTTTGTGGGAATCATCAAATATGCAAGTATCATAACAATCTCTCGTGCATGCATGCATTAGGGTTAATTTGATTTGAGAGTATTTAAATGTGATGAGTGCGACCGTAGCGGAATGATGAAGAAATTCCTTTAAGCTGAACAATGAATATAAGTCAACTCATATGAGGTAGAATTAGAGCAATTTAATAAAAAATCATGCCCTTACAACTAGATTTATTAGAATTCATGTGTTTAGAATCCGAGAAGAAGAGTACCTCTCCCAAAAGTAATTTTTACAAAATAGTGAGTTAAGACTGTAACACTTGTAGGAACTACTAGTTATTTTTAATTATCTAAATTTATCTTAATTAGTTACGTCTAATAGCATTTCAATAGTTTCTATTGGTCATCTCCTAACTGGTGACCGCTCACGAGGATAGTGGTGTCTCTCTCGAAGGGTAAATATATATGATCCATTAGCCCTTGGTGAAATTAAAAGTTACGCCATGGATAAACACTATTAAAGCCTCTAATCAATTGGTGTTTACCCGTGGCGTAACTTTTCCTTACTTCTAATTCCACCACGGGCACCCCTCTTAAGGGATCATACACACTCACCCTTAACTCATTGGGGCTAGTCGAGGGAAACACCAATACCCTCCCATCCAGTTTTTCACTCCCCAAACCTCGTGAGCAGTGCCCGTCATCAGTTGGGAGATCATCAATAAAAACTACTTCAGTAATACTATATAAACATTACTTAATCAAAACAATATTTAGGAGTAATTAAAAATAACGAGTAGTTACGTAGAAGCGTTACAGTCTCTTTTACTATAATACTAGTTTTTATAAGTACTTGCCATCTACTTTAATGATTCCCAGATTGATAAGTCTGTAGTAGGGTGATCATGGTTTAAGAGGCTGATTAAAAGTCCTCAGTGTGATTCTCTAACTCGCTCGACTCTCTAAGAGAAGTAATCTCAAGCCAATTGTAAGGAACTAAGGGGGTTTCTGTCCTTAAAGAGCTTATGAAGCTAGCTTAAACTAGACTGAACGCGATGATAGAAGTTATGAATAATCCTAATGTGATGCTGACCGTTAACGTTTGCTCCTTTTTAAAACCCATCTGTCCGCTAACCTCACGAACAATATACCTCCAATAATTGTGGTTAATAAAGCCATGAGTATTATCTGGGAGTATTCATCACCGTTTAAAATTCCGGAGGATAAACCCAGAGTTGCGACTATAAACCCTACTTCGCCTCTCGGTATCATGCCTATAGACGTTAAAAATGCTTCCTTTAAATTTCTAGTATAAAAGTAAGCTACTGGGAAAATTCCCCCAACTTTCCCTATTATCGCTAAGGCTGTCATTAAAAGGCCTAATAAGACGGTATTTAAGTTTAAAAAATCGAATGCAGGAGTTTCCATTCCTACATATATAAAAAAGATGGGGCCAAAAACTGTCAATAGGGTGTTTGTAAACTCGTTAACTCTGGAAATTTTTACACTTTCAGCTATAGCGACACCTGCTATGAAAGCTGCTACTACTGGCGAAAAACCTAAAATTAACATTATTAACACTAGAATAAATAGAATCACTAAAGATACGTTACTTACTAGTTCGTCCCTTACATACTTGATAGCCTTAGGGATAATGTACACTGAAGTGAGGAGTATTATAAGCCATGCGATAATACTTTCAATTAGACTTACTATTACTCCAGTAACGGTTAGAGCTCCAAGAGTAACCACCTCTAGTACCACAGTGAGAATGACTAGTGATACGACATCGTCTAAGGCTGCTGCTGAGATTAGAAGCCGTGAGAACCTCTCCCTATAAAGTCTATATTCTTCAATCACAGAGGCTGTTGCAGCTAAACTTGTCGCTGCACTCGCTGCACCCATTAATGCTGCAACTTCAGTCCTATAGATTAACGAGAAGGCAGAGTAAACTAAATAAGTAGGTAAAACTGCACCAGTAGTCGCGGCAACGAAACCTAAGAAACCAGAGGATTTTAAACCCTTAAATCCGTGAGATAAACCAGATGCAAATATTAACAAAACTACTGAGAAGTCAGCAAAGAGCTGAAGGTATGAGTTTAATGAGAACAAGTCCACACCAAGAAGGTTATTAATCACACCGCCTAATGCGTAGGGGCTCAAGGCTATTCCAATAAAGATTTCGGTAACTATTGCCGGCAAAAAGTATTTTTCAGTAAATAGTCTTCCCGTTTGAGCAATTGTAAGTAATGTGAAAAGTTCTAGCAAAGTCAGATAAACTACATTGCTACTACTTTGCACTTCATAGTCCTTTCATTCAATAAATTTATTTTTAATCCTTGTTATATTCTGTTATAATGCCTTTATTCGGTAAGGGAGAGGAGAAAATATACCATATAGATCAGTTAAATGAGCATATGAGGAGAGTTATAAAGACAATAATGGATGTAAATATGGCGGATGTAGCTAAATATTATGGATTAAAATACCTTACGCCTAGATGGGGAGAACCAATATTCATACCCTTAGGACGCCTCAATGGGAAATTTAAAAAATTTGAGGAAGCCTTTGATAGGCTTTATGAAGAGATAAATAAAGTTAAGGATGAAGGGTTAAAATTTTATTCTCAATGGTATCCTAACTCTCAGTTCTTGAATCATTATAGGATCGTTTTTTACTCTTTCGTTCAAGAGGAAGTAGTTTACGGGATTGGTGCGGAACCTCTGGCTATAACGGAGATTCAATATTTATTACCTCAACTTTCCTCATCAGATATTACGGTTATCGGTATGCAATTATCTCCCTTAGCATTGCTATCTAATTTTAAGGCAAAGTTTTACGATCTCTTATATGAGAGAAGGCAAGAGATAATTGAGTCATATAACTGGTTATATACACAGTTTCACGCAAAGTATGATTTTAAAGACACTCAGTTCGTTACTGAAATATCAACTTACTACATGAACAAATTCTTTGAAAACGTTGATACCTCAATTAGGAAAAAGGTTGAACTCACTAATACTCTTAAGGGCGATGTTGCCATAATGCCTATAGTTGACAGTATAGCTAAAACGAACGGGAAAATAATAGATATTTGGAACTCAGACTTTGCCTCTTTACTCCAGCAAGGTAACTACTATAAGGTTGAAGCTGTGCCAGCCATATACAATGAGGAATTTGTGAACAAAATGCTAAATAAATTAGCAAATGATTTCAATAAAGTGGTCTTACTATTCGAGAAGAAAATTAGGCTTCCAAACATTCAAGGACTAAAAGTTGAAAAACAAGGGGCTAACTTTGTTGTACTAAGCAAATAATCAGCCATATCTATAAGATACTCCACCTTCTGGAAACCTGAATTTTATAGCCCCATAAGGACAGATTACTAATGCCCCTCCGCATTCTAAACACCTTTCATAATGTACCACTATTCTGCCATCTGGTGTAGCTTCATAAGTGCCAGCTGGGCAAGACAGTGTACACGGTTTATCCTTACAAGTTATGCAAATGTCTGTGTTAACTTCTATGTGAGGGCTCTTGTCTACATTATAAGTGTTTAATCCGAGCCTTTTAAGTAACGGTATCATTTTAGCATTTTCCATAAATCCACCACCGCCTGTGTTAATCCTATTCCCTTTTCTTTTAATTTAACTAGAGCTTCCTCGATTAACGTATTCCTATTTTCCTCGACTGTAAACATCGAAGACAAGACTTCACATAAGATTTCTGGGTAAGTCGAAAGTGTATAAGCTTTATTTATTACATTAAATCTATTCCAGGCTAGTTCCAGATGTTTAAGTATGAAACTCTCCTTAAGCATTGTATAATAAATGTCAGTCCTACTGTAATCGTGTAACTCAATAATTTTCTTAGAAGCTAGACCAGCTATCATACCAGACGCTATAGCTAAATCCATGCCGTGAACTGTGAACCCGTCATTTACTACAAACCCAGCTGAATCCCCTACTGCAATCACGTTCTTATCATAAATTGGAGGTAAGTTTTTGTATCCATAATAAGGTATTGCGTGGGCAGAATACTCTAATACTTCCCCTTCTATTCCCAGTTTTTGTCTATATAATTCGACAAGGTCTTTTGTAGCTACCTCAGATTTAGGTAAGCTATCAAAAGTTACGGCCATGCCTATTGAAAGCGTGTCTTTATTAGTGTAAACAAATCCACCGCCCTTAACCCCTTTTATAATACCTACTATTGTTTTCGCCTCCCCCTCATCTTCTGGTAAATTTACGTCCGTTTTTATTACCTCTTTAACACCAAGTAGCCATTTATCTGGTGCAAACTTTCTTAAGCCTAATGACCTAAAAACTATTGAAGTCACACCAGAAGCATCTATCACTAAAGGAGCCTTTAGAGTACCTCTGTTAGTTTCAAGCGTTATTCCTTCACCTTCTCTATAAGCGTTTAGTACAAGCGTAGAATACGAGATTAAAAGGCCCATGCTTTCAGCTTCACTAGCTAACCATCTATCAAATTTAGCCCTTAACACCGAAAAACTGTTCTTTTTCCCTTTCTCTTCAAAAGAGAAATATAACCTCTTTTCTCCACAATAGAACTCGAAAGTCTCCTTTGTTATAGGCCTCTCTAGCGGTGCTCTCTCCAATGCGTCTGGAATTAGTTTAAGAAGTGAATGAATGTAAAGCCTTCCCCCCGAGACATTTTTTGCCCCGCTATATTCTCCTCTTTCTAAAAGTATAACGTTTAATCCTTCTTTAACAGCGGTTATTCCGGCAGAGAGCCCAGCCAGTCCCCCTCCTACAATTATTAGATCAGCGTCAAAACTCAATCCTTTTTCACCTTTTCAGTCATTATCTTACAGAATTCTATTGCATCTCCTACAATCACGTAGTCCGCGTTTTCGGTAATTGGGGCGTTTTTATCCTTATTTACCGCAACTATTACCTTTGCATCTTTTATCCCAGCTAAATGTTGTGGTTGTCCAGATATGCCTAATGCAATATATAATTTGGGTCTAACCTTATTACCCGAGAGACCTATTTGCCTATCTTCGGGTAACCAACCGAGCTCTGCGGTAACCGGCCTACTTCCTCCTAGTGCGGCATTTAATGCCTTTGCTAATTCTTCAGAATATTTTATATTTTCTTTAGACCCTATTCCCCTTCCTACTGAGACTATAATTTGTGCGTTTGACAAGTCTGCACCCTCACCGCCTTTAGTCTTTCTCTCTAAGACTTTCACTCTACCTTGCTGAATTTCAACGCGTATTACTTTAGGATTATTTTTCTCTTTAACTTCTACCGATTTTTTGCTAACTGTTAAGACAATAGGGTAATTAAACTCTATTTCCGCAATTCCCATCCCGCTATATACTACTCTCTTAGCCTTATTCTTTTCCAGTTCGATTATATCGGTGACTATAGGAATACGTAGTATTCCCGCTACTAGACCAGCTATAACTTTATCCCTTTTACTACTCCCGGTTATTACTACATCGGGCTTTAAGGTTACAATATATTTGGCAATTCCCTCTTCATCGACAGAATTAATTAAGTGTACTTCATCCGCAAAGTTTACTTCCTTCTGTGATACCGCAATAACGTATTCTGATTGGAAATAACTTATTGCAGTCTTCAAAGAGTCTAAATCCTCTGAATAAGCTACGATCCTCATTATAATACACCTTCATCCTTTAAGTAGTTAATAAGTTTATCAACAGCTTCCTCCATTTTTCCTTCGATAATTATTCTTTTACGTTGTATGATGTAAGGCGTAATACTGGTTATTTTGATTGAAGGTGTGGCATTGTAAGTGATTGTTTTAACTGGCTTTTTAGAGGATTCTAGTATTTGTTTTACAGTAGGTATTCTGGGAGTGTTAATTTCTCCCACGACTGATACTATAGCTGGCAATTCCGTTTCTACAAGTTCTGAAATAGTCGTTAGGTTCCTCTCAGCTTTTATCTTGTTTCCTTCTATCGAGATAGATTTAACGTACGTTATTAATGGGTAGTTTATTAAGGCTGATAAATATGGTGTAAAAACTCCAGTACTACTGTCAGTTGTGGTCTCTCCAGTTATTATTAAGTCCGGTTTTATGGCGTTTATTTGTTCAGCTATAGCTTCTGCTGTAGTTCTAACGTCTTGCTGTTTCATTTCTATTGCTATTACTTCATCTAAACCCATCGCTAGGGCTTCCCTTATGCTTTTCCTATCAACGTTTCCAGCAGTAACCCCTATTGATTTTACGTTATATTTCTCTTTTATCCTAACAGCTTCCTCTATCGCGTTCTTATCGTAAGTACTTATCTTTGACGGCACGTTTAGGTCTAAGGAGGAACCAGCTATCTTTATTAGGGTGTCGTCGGGTACAATCTTGAACAGTGCTACAACGCTGTTCATAATTTATTTTTGCCTCTTTGAATTATACGTTTATCTGGTACTAAATAAGAGAAGTTCCTATATAATACTGTGTTTGAATCAGAATATGTTTTTTACTTTATTTACTTTTTAATCTTTAAATTAATAACATTTTAATTTTTTTAATCTTTCATTCTAATATCCCTAGTTTTTTAAAATCTTTTATATTCTGTATGGGAAAAATTTTTAAAGGGCTCTCCTAATTCCCCTTCAATGCATAAGCTGAAAGTTTTGGACTTTACCACTTTAGACCTCGAGGACGCTAAGGATAAAATTAGAAGGGAACTTAAGAAGTTAAGAAACGGTGATGAACTTATACTTTTGTCACCTATTGATCTCTCGTATATGTGTAAGGGGTATAAGGTAGATAAGGGAAAGGAAGAGGATTTGTGGATTATAAGAGTTAGGAGAAATTAGCGAACTCTTCTATATTCTGGAAGTGCTAAGCTTTTCGTTCCCAGATCTGGAAGTAGGGCTTTTATAACTAGGTTCCTTACATTTTATATGCTCATAATAAACGCTAAACTATTAGATGGGAGGATTGTAAATATCAAGTTTAATGAAAAGATAGAGTGTATAGGGGAATGTTTTTCTGATAACAATGAAGTAATTGACGCTAATAGAAAACTAGTTATCCCTCCCTATTTTAACATGCATTTTCACCTAGATAGTGTATTTTTGCAAGTGAAAAACGAGAGTGGTACTTTATGGGAAGGGATAAGGATTTGGAAAGATATTAAGGGAAAGCTTACTGAAGACGATGTCATACATAGGTCTTTAACTGCAGTAAAGCTTATGGTGGCTTACGGTACCCTGTGGATAAGGACTCATGCTGATATTACTGAGAAATCTCTGAAACTTCTAAAAGCTTTGCTTAAGGTCAAAGAATTAGCAAAAGAAATAGCGGAAATACAAGTCACCGCTTTTCCGCAAGACGGTATATTTACTGACAAGGGAAATGATGAGCTACTTTATAAGGGGTTAGAGTTAGGGGCGGATAATATAGGTATAATACCTCATAACGAACTTACTAGAGAGGACGGTGTTAGGTCTATTGAATTCGCATTTAACCTAGCTAAGGAGTTTAATAAGGACATCGACGGTCATATAGACGAGACTGATGATCCTAATTCCAGGTTTTTAGAAGTAGTAGCTAAGTACAGTTTACAATACGGATGGCAGGGTAGAGTTGCTGCTGGTCATGTTACTGCTATGCATAGCTGGGATTCAGCATATAGGAATAGGATATTACCTATAGTCGCAAGTGCTGGTATTACCGTAGTACCGAACCCTTTAATTAATGCTGTCCTTCAGGGTAGGTTCGATGGATATCCTAAAAGGAGGGGGATGGCTCCAATCAAAGAGATGTTAAAGTACGGTGTTAACGTTGCATTAGGCCACGACTGTATAATGGATCCATGGTACCCTTTAGGTAGTGGGAATATGTTACAAGTACTCTTCATGGCTATCCATTTGGACCAAATGACTGGTTATGAGGAACTAGTGAATTCAATTAATTTGATAACTTACAATTCGGCTAAAGCGTGGAGGGCTGAATACGGTATTCACGTAGGTAAGAGGGCTAATTTGCTCATCACTAGTGCTGATGATGTTATAGATCTGTTAAGGTTCATGGACCCTCCATTATATGTTATAAAAGATGGTAAGGTTATTGCTAAAGAAGGTAAATATGTATTCTTTAACGGTAAATGGGAGGAGGTTAAGAGGAAGCCGTGATTGAATTTGTATTTTATAATATAGAGGGTATAAAAATTGATTCTTAGATAAGAGAATAAGGTATGAGTTAGGAACTATATGGTAATACTTTAGGGTGAAAAAGTGGTATGAAGAATAATATTTATTATTTATGGGGGAAAAATGAATGATATTAAATTTCTCTTTATAAAGAATAATGTAAATGTTTATTTGCTCACGTAGATAATTATGTAAATATTTATCAAGTTTTATGTTAGTATTGCTTAATAACCAGTTAAAATCTAAATTTAATTAGATCTGGTATGGCAAAGAAAAAGAAGGAGTCTGGCCAGCAACAATCTGGGCAATCAGGAGGGCAAAAGAAATAAGTGAGTAATAAAATATAATATTTTCTCAAGATAAACTTTTTTTATACTTGTTACACATATTTTATTTTTCTCAATTATCTTTTCTCCTTCTCTTCATAGTTAATATGAACAGCAAGGATAGCTATATTATCTTGATAAAATACATAAAGAGATATATCTACTATCGGTTTCGAAAAATTTAAATTTTATACTATCGATTTCGAAATTATGAGTGAATTATTATTAAGGCAGAAAGGTAGACTGAGATTAATGATCCTATGGTTACTTTACCAATCACCAAGGAGGGGAATTGACATAATAGATGATATTTATAAAATGACGTGGGGATGGTGGAGACCATCGCCTGGATCTGTATACCCATTACTTAATAAAATGGTTGAGGATGGAGTAGTAGTAAAGGGCGAAGAAGATAAATACGTAATCACTCAGAAGGGTATAAAGGAATTAGAAAGTATATTTCCATTGAACCGAAGGTCTAATATAGAAGATGCAATAGAAGAATTAGAGGGTTTAGCTAATTTCTTTAATGAAGCTCCAAGAGAACAAGTTATTCAATTCAAAGAAAGAATAATGTCTGCCTTAAATAAGATCAGAAAGGTGGTGGAAAATGCGTGAAGTCTCAATAAAGGCGATCAACCTCACTAAAGTCTTTGGAAAAGTTGTTGCCGTAGACCATATTAACTTTGAGGTATATGAAGGCGAAATATTTGGCTTTTTAGGCCCTAACGGTGCTGGAAAATCTACTACTATAAAAATGCTCACTACAGTGCTCAAGCCTACTGATGGTACTGCAATAGTTAACGGTTATGACATTATAAAAGAACCCGCGAAAGTTAGGCAGTCAATTGGAGTTGTTCCACAAGAATATACTGCAGATGAGGATCTAACGGGTTGGGAAAACATGATGATGATGGCCGGGTTATATGGAATTCCATGGAGCACAGCAAAGGAAAGGGCTAAAGAGTTACTTGATATGGTGGAGTTATCGTTTGCCGCAAATAGGAAAGTGCAGTATTATTCGGGTGGAATGAGGAGGAGATTGGAAATAGCTATGTCGTTAATAAGTAGACCTAAAGTGTTATTCTTAGATGAACCAACTGTGGGCTTAGATGCGCAAACTAGGGCTGCTATTTGGGATTATATAATGAAGTTGAAAAAGGAGTATAATATGACGATTTTCGTTACAACACATTATCTGGAAGAAGCTGATCTATACGCTGATAGAATAGCTATAATTGATCACGGTAAGATAATGGCTATAGGAAGTCCTAAAGAGCTCAAGGAGAGAATTGGAGGTGATATAATAACTTTAGAAACCTCTAATAATGAGTTGGCACAAAAAATAATTTCCACGTGTCAAGAAGTTATAGACTCAAGAATTGTAGACTCGTCGCTTGTTGTAAAAGTTAAGAACGGTGATGAGGTGGCGCCTAAACTTCTGGAATTGCTTCTAAAAAACAGCATAAAGGTTTCAAGGATGTCAATAACCCAGCCTACCATGGACGAGGTTTATATGGAGATTACTGGGAAGAAAATGAGGGATGAAGAAGGTGATTCACAAGAGGTATTCGCGTTAAGAAGAACTTTAAGGAGGGCGAGAGGGGGTTGATGGAACGAGAAGAAAGGGTTAGTAGGTCTGTTTTTCACGGTCTGTGGACACTAACGAATAGGGAGTTAAAGAAGTGGTATAAGGCTCCTACAATACTCTTACTCTCAATAGTCCAACCAATATTTTGGATCTCACTATTCGGAAAAGCAATGAACTTACAATCGTTGTTCTCTGGCATGTCCATTGAAATCCCCGGATTAGTGATACCTAAACAAGTGATCGATGAGATAGGGCAAGAAATACTTAAACAAACCTTTGGTACTACAGATTACTTTTCTTATCTGGCCGCGGGTATGCTGTCATTTATAGTCCTATTTACCTCAATGCAAAGCGGGATGTCTATGGTGTGGGACAGAAGGCTCGGCGTATTGGATAGACTATTAACAACTCCAGTACCTAGGGGTAATATAATATTAAGTAAAGTAATATCATCCGTAATTAGGTCTTTGGTTCAAGCAACTATAGTCCTAGCAGTTGCTACACTTCTAGGTATGTCATTCCAACCTGGCATAAACGCTTTAGACTTCCTAGGTGCCTATGGTGCGTTATTCCTAATGTCTTTCGGGCTCTCTTCATTATTTCTATTGCTCGCTATAAGGGCTTCATCATGGCAGTCACAGATGGCTATCATGAACTTACTGAATTTACCGCTACTGTTCACAAGTAACGCATTTTATCCCATTAGGTCTATGCCTTACTGGTTAAAACCTATAGCTTTAATTAACCCATTAACATATTCTAATGCGGTAGTGAGGGGGCTTTTATTAGGGATAAACACGAACTATCTAATAGACTTTACATACTTAGGGATATTTGCAATAATATTGTCAGCAATTGGTATAGTTCTCTCGTGGAAGTATTTAAGCCTATGATGACCTTGACCGATTATGATAGGTGATTAAAGGCCCGGATCCTGAGATAAATTTTTTATCTTAACCCTTTCCCCTACCTTATGATCAACCCTTACATCCTTGTTTTAATAGGGATTGCTGTAGGTGCCTTGACTGGTATTACCGGCTCTAGTGGTGTTCTCATAGTTGTCCCCGCATTATCTTATTTAGGGCTTACCTTTCAAGAATCTATAGGGAGTAGTTTACTTGTTGATGTTATAACCACAATTTCGGTAATTGTAGTATACTTCAGATATGGTAATGTAGATCTGAAGTTAGCAACTTTGCTTGCAGTGGGTGCTATAATTGGTGCACAAACTGGTGCTCATATAGCGTTTATAGTACCGGAGAAAGCCTTAGAAATTGCCTTTGTCTTTTTTACATCTTATATGGCTTATATTTCCTTTAAGAGGTCAAAAAATCCAAGGCTCCAATTAAGAAGTATTAAAGTTGGGGAAGGGGTTGCCAAAGTTTTAGCAATTTTATTAGCATTCGTTATAGGTAACGTTACTGGGACTTTAGGGGCAAGCGGGGGAATAATGTTTATTGCGGTTATGATGTTATTGTTCCCATTTATGGATATTAAGAGGATGATAGGGTCTGCGACATTAGCAATGTTATTTTCAGCGACTAGCGGTTCGATAGCATACATCATTGCTGGAAAGGCTGATGTTATCGCGTCACTAATCATAGGGCTTATTGCATTAATCTCTGGCTATTTCTTTGCAAAGATTGCTAATATGATGAAAAGTTCTCAAATCTATATGTTTTTAGGAAGCGTTTTTGTCCTAACGTCTATAAGTGAAATTATTAGAGTATTATGATCAGGAAGGCCAGGTTAAATCACCAATCATATACTGGCGATCTCATCACAATTTAAAAACGTAACCACATGCTTTACATTTATATAAGTTCTTTCCGATCTTAAAAACAACTGCGTTTCCGCATTTAGGGCATAAACTTAGGGCTAAATTACTTTTACCAATTCTCCTACCATCAGCTACAATGGTCTTGTCATGAGAGTGATCGAGAGTTTGTGTAAACACTATCTTTTCCTTCTCGTCCTTATAACCACACTTTGGACAAACGGAGTACTTACCCTTGGGTAAAAGCGCTGAACCACATTTAGGGCAAAATTTCATAATTTTAAGTTCAGTAACTGGTATTTTACTTTTCCTCAATATTAGCAAATTCAACCGCAGTCTTAAGGACATTAAGCCATTCCTCCCACGTAAGCCTACCGGTTCTAGTGTTTTGAGCACTTACGTGGTAACTTGATATCAGATATTTTCCATCAGGGAGCCTAATGATCTTGCCGTGTTCAAATTTAGCTTTTACCCCATAAATTTTACAAACAGAATCAAATGCAATTTTGCCTAAAGCAACTATCACTTTTAACTTTTTTAACTCCTTAATTTCCTCAATTAACCAATGAGAACAGTTTTTTATTTCCTCCCTACTAGGCTTATTCTTTGGTGGAACACATTTTACTGCATTAGTTATGTAAACATGATAAACCTGAAGCCCATCATCCTTACTCACACTTTCTGGCTTATTCGCTAAACCCAGTTCATATAATCCTCTTATAACCCATTTACCAGACTCATCACCGGTAAAAGCTCTACCGGTTCTATTTCCTCCGTGTGCTGCTGGTGCCAAACCTAATATCATAATTTCAGCATTAGGGTCTCCAAATCCTGGAACCGGTTTCCTCCAATAATTCCATCCCTTAAACCTAGGGGGAGGGGTAATAGAAGATGCGTACAGTCTCAGCCTAGGACATAAACTACAATTCAAGAGTTTTTCTAAATCCACGTTTAACTTTAAATCCTCACATTGTTTATAAACTTTGAATGAAAATAGGAATCGTATACGATAATTTTTTATCACCTTCCTTTGCTGGAGGCGGAAGCGTTCACGCTTACGAGGTTACACTACGTTTAAGGAAGTATTTTGATATTGTATATATTCCCTCTTCAAATTCACTTAGATGGAGTAAAGAGGTTTTGGAGAAGAGGGTTAAAGAAATTGAAAGATTGAAGATTAAGGTAGCTGGTGAATTTTACGAAATCTTAGATAATTACGAGAAATTTAAGAAAGTTAACGTTAAGGATTATGTAAAGGTATTTAATGTGAAAGAAATAGATGTTCTTTATGAACCAGATCATAGAAGTTTTGATATATTTTACTTCGGGAAAAAATTTGGGATAACATTTCATGAGCCTCCCTTCTATGCGAATTCTTTCAAGTACTTGCGTAGACTTATTAAGTTCTATAAGTTTAATCCTTCAACAGGTAAAGGTTTTTACACACGTTTCCTTTATAACGAGTTAGTAGCAAAACCTAAACATAAATCATTATTAAAAAGTCAACCCCCAACTTTCATAGGTGCAGTAAGTGCAGCTGCTTTGGTTGAAAGTGGTTTAAAGGGAAAAGTTTTGAAACCGGGTAACGCGTTTGATCCTTCCCTTTTAAAATATCGGGGAAGGGGAAAAGAGGAATATATTGCTTTTTGGAGTAGGCTAAACCAAGATAAGGGATTCCCCGAATTGCCAGATATTCTAAAAATCGTGTATAGAGAGATAAAACCTAAGCTAATAATAATGGGTAAGTTTTTCGATGAATATAATAAAAAATTATTCTTTAAGAAGGCTAAAAAATATGGGTTAGACGTTGAATATCTGGGATTTGTTGATAGAGAAAAGCTCTATGAAATAGCCTCTAAAGCTAAGCTTCTTATTTACCCGTCTCACGTTGACGGTTTTTCGCTAGTAGTCTTAGAGGCTTTAGCCCTAGGGACACCGGTAGTAGCATATGACATTCCAGCTATAAGGAGTGTATACGGAGAGCTGGAACAAGTTAGAATAGTTAGGGAATTTGACAAAGAAGAGTTGGCCAGAGAGGCTATTAAGATTCTTAAAATGTCGGAAAAACAGATCGAGGATTTCATGAACGACGAGAAACTGCTGCAATTTCTAAAACTTCATTCGAGTTGGGATAACGTTGCTGAAGCAGTAAAGAATTTAATAATTGAAGGTTTAAAAGGTCAGTATTCTAATATTACATAGCTCCAAACAGCTTATTTAATTAAAAAGTGGCAAATAGCGGATCAATTGAAGAGGAGATCGGGATTTCGTTTTTTAGTAATCGTTTTTCGATACCTCTCTTATCCTCTTATCCCCCTCAATCTCTTTTATAAAATTATACACGCTTTTTGGCACCAGATTAGCCCATTTTTCATCTCCTTCATATATCATCTTCCTAATTCTCGTGGCATTGTATATATCCCTATTAAACATTGGGACTATATCAGTGAGGTAACCAGCCTCTTTAGCTACCGTATAAACTAACGGATTCCCACTTACTACAATATCGAATTTTGGTGAATAGAGTTCCACGGTTCTAATCCAGTTCTTGCTCGTAAACGATTCCATTATGGGGAATAAGATAATTCTGGTGAAATCTACATTATATTCTTTTAACCCCTCTTTAATCATTAATAGCCTTTCTCCAGCAGTAAATGGGTTATAAATCGTATGACTCTCTTGTCCGCTTCCGATAAGTATTATTACCTCGTTATATTTATCGAGCAACCATTCTACTGCCGCTAAATGCCCTAAGTGGAATGGCTGAAACCTACCTGGGAATAACGCCCTCATCATTTGCCACCTTATAAGCTAACTCGACGTATTTATTAGGGTTCATTATATGGTATGGGTCTATTAAATCTTTTATACCTTTCATAATCTTTAGTACATCATCCCCGTTCAGTCTAGTTATTTGCTCTGCCAGAAGCTTAGCCTTCTGTACTCCTATACCGTGCTCACCGGAAATTGAACCGCCTAGTTCAATTGCTATTCTAGCTACTTCCTCAAAGACCTTTTCTGCTATACTTAAATCATTAAGCATAATGTTAGGGTGTAAGTTACCATCGCCTATATGAGCTATTATCGGCATTCTTATATTGTATTTTTTCTCTAATTCCCTAAGCTTCTTAATTGCCTCATTCAATTTAGACACAGGGACAACAATGTCCTCAACGAACATATACTTTGACTCAGCTCTCAAAGCTAAAGCTGATTGAGCCCTAATTGAGTATATTCTCTCTGCTTCCTCACCTTCAGCAATTATATACTTCTTCCCCTCAATTATCCTCTTCAGATCGTCGAGCAAATAATCCTCAACCGAAACTATAAAAGCTCCACCATTACTTTCCTCCAAATTAGCGTTCAATTGCCTATTCAAGGCTTTTATTACTTGATCGTCTATGAATTCGGCAACCTCGGGTAAAATTCCGCTTTTCCTAATTCTCACTACGAAATCGCTAGCCTCCTCTAAACTGTCAACGTAAACTAAAACTGTATATATTTTCCTTTTTGGTAAAGGCGTTATTCTAAACCATATTTCAGTAATTATACCCAGAGTTCCTTCACTTCCCACGAATAAGTGAACTAAATCATAACCTCCTCTGTCCTTTCGCAATGGCCTTCCTATGGTCACTGCTTTGCCGTTGGGTAGGACTACTCTCAGTGCTAAAACCCAGTCTTTAAAAGTACCATACTTGACCCCCCTCATCCCGCCTGACGCGTTAGCTGTTGCCCCTCCTACTGTACATAAGAAGAAGCTAGCTGGATCTGGCGGTAAGAAAAAGCCCTTCTTTTCCAATTCTTTGTTCAACTTTTCAAGGTTTACTGCGGGTTGTGTCCTTACATACCAGTCTATGTCATTTATTTCTATGATCTTATCCATATATTTCATATCGACTAATATACAACCGTCACATTCTAAGTGACCTGCTAAGCTAGTCCCAGCACCCCAAGGGACTATAGGTATCTTTTTCTCCCTTGCGAAATTAACGATTTTTATAACATCATCTTCGCTTCTAGGGTAAGCTATCAGTTTCGGTCTAACTTTAAACCCTACAAAATCCTCCCTTTCCTCGCCTTCTTTTACCTCTACTCCATCTATCATCTCATGATATTTCTAACCCTATTAACATAATTAATTAATTCCTCCTTCGTAACATCCTTTTCATAGAGGGAATACGCTTCATTTAAGAGCTTAAAGTGTTCATCACCTATTGATTTGGCAATTACTTCAATATTTGAGGGTGTCCATTTACCATACTTTTCCAACTTTTCAGCTTCCTCAATTCCTCTCTCTAAAGATATTGACCTTATATACAACTCTATTGATTTACAGAGTTTTAACTTAGCATTGTCTAATTCTCCATTTTTTATGTGGTTACATACTTGGGACAAAAGTGTATTACTTAGTTCCTTGTAGATTTTAACCTTTATATCCTTGTCCAATTTGAAGTATTGTAAAATAAGTTCTGTAATATCAGCCTCGTCAATGTCTAGTTTATCAAGTTCATTAAGTAAACTTTGGGGTAATTTCATTACAATTTCACTTTTTCAAAAGTTAAGATTTAAGCGTTTTCCAACATTTAGTGAAAAGTTTTTTATTTAAGTAGGGGAATTAGAGGATATGATTAAGACAAAGAAGATATTATTTCTCTCAATAGTTCTCATTGGTATAATCGTTATTACAATATCTTCAGTAACCCTTTTAAAGGCTTCTAATTCAAGTGTTGACATCAATACGCTTAATCCTAAGATTTTGGGTAAGGTCTACATATATAATGTGTCTTATCTGCTAACGTTTGCAAATAATTATATTAATACGAGTAGTATTTCAAATATTTCTTCAGCTATAGGTGAAGGTGTAATTTATTCAATAGAATTAAATAATACTAGAGCTATAACTGGTTATATTCAACTCATAGGGCCAGAGGCTAGTGCTATATTTTATGAAATAAACTCAACCCTCGTCCAACACGGTTTTAAACAAGGTTCATATCATAATTTGATTTATTATTACAAACATAAGACTGTTATCGGATTTGACGGTAAATTCTTATACTTCAGCCATACTAATTCTAGTACAAAAGAGGCTATAAATATTACTATTTATGAGTATGAGTCCAACAAGATATTACCGACTCCGGTTAAAGGCATTATTGCTGAAGGCTACTATAAGCGTCTAAACATAACTATGTATTACAAAGACGGTAATATTGTACTTAATTTTACTGGAAAAGCAAACTTTACAGAAATAGAACATATGTTTAAATTTATACTATTCGAGACCAATAACTTAACAGTGGAGGGAAATGTAGTCTATAGCTCTTCGGATGCAATAGTCTATTCTTTAAATATTACTTATTACAATGAAGAATTATACGTAATGTCTGGCATTAGTGAAGGAGTTAAAGGAGTTGTTATAATATCCTCACAACCTATCTCGATATCAGAAGTATTAGACCTACTATGAGATGGATAGTTATTTTAAAATATTTTTTACTTTCTAGGTTTACTAGAACATTTCTTATAATGACGATAGTTTTCTCAGTTTTTATTTCAATTGCCTATCTTTCAATTCTTAAAATTCTTCCCCTAAACTTAATAATCGTGAATTTAAGGACTACTACAGCGGAATTCGTAACATTTTTCTCCATATTTAGCGTCTTTTCATCAGTAGTTCAGAAGGCGGATTACGACTTCCTTTTAGTAGCTCCTTTGAAGAAAGAGACTATCTCTATACTTTATTTAATAGCAAGCGCGTTGATAGGAGGATTATTTTTTGTTTCTCTGAGTTTAATTTTCCTATTCTTATACACTTTTCCCTATTCTATAATCTCTACACTTTCCTTTGTAATCTTTGGAATTTCTGTCAGCTCATTATCTTTGATAAGGAAAAAAGTTTACGTTATAATACCTACAATAATATTAGTTTGGCTTCCGTTCCTACACGTCTATTACTCTCCTACAGCTTTGTTATTCGGTAAAGTAATTTACGGGTCTCTTTCGTCTTTTCTTTACTCTATTCCAGTATTATATCTCTCTTTCCGTAAACCAGATTTGCATTTAAGCGTTCCTTCAAAATCGTTAACGACTACAATTATTAAGGGTGATTTTAGAGGGGGTATCGATTTCATAAAGTCATTCTATCTAAGGTATTATGAGTTTGTTTGGGGTTATGGTTCTGCATTTTCTGGTAGGAGATTATTCTTTTATGTAACTCCCTTCTATAAGGCTTTTACTATCTCCTCATTCCTAGCGTTACTATATTATTTGTTAGTGAAAATTATTAACCCAGTAGAATATAATGGTATTATCGCACCCAATGTCTTAGTTTTAGCATTTCTTTCAACTACTGGAATTTATTCGTTATCGCAAGAAAGACCTTGGATAACGTTCATTTCATTAGATATAGGTACATATTTATCAAGAAAAGTGTTGATTAAAACTCTTCAGACCGGGTTACTCTCACTCCCCTTCTTAGTTACTGATTATTTTTCAGGAGCCCTCTCCATGGGTTTAGCACTATTTTTCGGTGTTTCCTTAGGCTATTTCCTCACATCATATATATCTAGTAAATATAACCCCATTCAATTTAGGGGTGAGGTTTATAACTATAGGGCTGGTAGCGGTATGCTTTTAGTCATATTTGTTGACTACCTTTGTATTGGCATAACTTCAGTTTCTGGGATAACAATAGTTTCTTCACTTATTTACGGATTTTTGTCCTTTTTAGTTATATTGTTTCTAAGTAGGAGAAAGGAATGGGAAAAAATCGGATTAGGTTTGATTGAGAAGGGATTTGTCTGAAGCAGTGTACTCTACTGGCACATTATTTGTATCATAACCTTTAAAGAACCACCAGACCGAAGCGAAACCACCTATACCCCAGAGGATTAAATTGTAAATTATAGTCTCTTCAAGAGTAAAGGCTGAAGTTAAATAAGTAGAAATCGAGTAAGAGATTATTGGTACAGCTCTTACAAGACCTATTAAGAATGCTCTCCTCTCCGTAGGGAATAAAAGGGGTTCAAGGATTGTCCTAACTGCCCAACCGAACTCGCTAAAGAGCATGTTTAATGAGAGTAGTAAATAAAATAGTATAAGGTACACGCCATAAACTTTATTAACGAAAATCACTAGGAGTAGGATCGGTATCATTGTCACAGTACCACCTAAGTACGAGATGAGAGTAAAAACTCTTGTTCTTACAAAGCTAACTAAGTAAGTAGCTAATAATCCCGCTAAAGAAGTAGCTAATCCGGCTACGAAGATTATTACTGGTATTACGTTCTGTGGAAAATAGTAATCAGCTACGATATAAGCCATTAATCCGAATGTAAGATATTGTGATACTCCTATTAACACTAAGAAAACATATCTTAGAGATAAAGGTATAGTGGAAGTAATTTTTTCCTCCTTTATTTTTTCCTCATCCTTGACTAGAATCCTTATGTTTTTCCTAACTTCTTCAGTCTTATTATGTGCGATCAACCACCTTATTGATTCCGGCATTGAAAGTCTTATTAAAAGAATCACTACCCCTACTATTATTGCAAAAATTCCCAGAGAGAGTAATACGAAAACTGTGGATCGTGTAAACGTATAAGCTATAATACCTATTAGTGCGGCTACAGTTATTCCTATATTGTCAAAATTAGGGATTAACACTAGCATTCTTTCTCTCCACTTTAACGGGAAGTTCTCTGCTATATACGATAAACCTGTTGGTACTTCTCCTTCAACTCCTACATAAGCTAACAATAGTCCTAGCAATATTAACGGTATATAAACAAACGAGCTGGGTTTAACATAATAGGCTACTAAAGATACTATTATGGCACCAGTAATGTACAAGGATAAAGTTATAAAGAACGTCGTTTTCCTTCCCATTCTCACATCTGAAAAGTAAGGTAAGAGGAGGGTACCAATAAGAGGGAATAGCGCCGGTAAAGCCAAATATATTACGTTTCCTTTTACCAAGGAGTAAGAGAGAGGTGCTATAGAAGCTACTATTCCCCACATGAAATAGCCGAGGCTAAGAGAGATGAACAGATTCCAATGTGCTTTACCCCATTTTGCCTCATCTACTTTTCTAATTACCTCTGCCATTAACATTATTTTGAATTAAGTAACTTATAAACTTACTTTTATCCTATAACATTTCATGTAGGTATAATAGTACTAAGAAAATTATTACGGCTCCTATGCCTGACACTAAAAATGATGATAATATTGCGTAAATTTTTCCCTTAAATGAAAATTTATTTCCTAGAATTACGGATGTCAGTAAGCTTATAAGTACTGGTAATATGAGTAAGTCGACTAAGTTAAACCACCACCCTGGACCGTTTAAGAAGAACAATAAATCGAGTGTTAAGAATAGGAAAAAGCTTAATGTGCCGCTCAACGAACCCAAGATCATAGCTTTCTTAACTTCACTCATAATTTTCACCTTTCATTAGTAAAAGGGTTATAAATATTTTCTCGTAATCGAAAATGAAGCTTATCAGAAAGGCCTACTACAATCACCGTTCAAAGTGGCGGGCTCTCATCATTTACAATTATTTACTATAAATTCAACCGTTTCCTTTATCGAATCCACATAATTCTCCCTCTTTACAAACCCGTGGCCCTCACCTTTATAGATCTTATATTTAACCTCCCTCCCTAATCTTTTAAGCTCTTCTACAACTTGTAAAGTTTCCTCAGCAGGACACCTAGGATCATTTTCTCCAGCTAAAATCAGCAACGGTGCTTTCACATTTTGAATAAAAAATATAGGTGACCTCTCCTTCAACAACTTCTCATCATTCCCTATCTTTACCTCATCATATTGCTTGAGGACTTCCCTCTCAAATTGTTTCTCAGTGAACCAATTAACAAAAGGTACTATTGCGACTGCATTACACCAATTTTCTGGGAATTTCGTAATAGCCATCATAGTAAGGTAGCCTCCATAACTTCCGCCAGTTATTGCAACCTTATTAGTGCCGAGAATTTTAGCTGAATTGATAACGTCAATTAAGTCACCACCCCCTAAATCCTTATCGTTTAAGTGGTTAAATTTCCTACCGAATCCTATAGAACCGCGATAGTTAGGACATATAACCTTAAATCCTTTATTCACTAGAAGTTGAATAGTAGGATTAAACCAATCTGAGCATAACCAATCGGGTCCGCCGTGAATATAAACTACTCCTTTATCCTCTCTACCCCTAGAATATAGGAACGCGTGAATTCTCACACTTTGTGATTCATAATATATCGGCGTTGGTTTAACGAACTCTCCAGAAATACCGCTCATTGAGTCGGTAAGTCTTTTAACATTCCCGTCGTATTTGTATACATCGTCTTCCCTATCATACGTTGACATAATAAAGTAAAGTGAGGAGTTCGTTGTTTTCAGAGAGTGTATAAATCCTCCTTCAATAACTCTTTCATTAATCTTAAGGTAACTTCTTCCCTCTTTTAAGTAGACGTAAGCTAAAGGGTTATATGGCACAGCCTCATAGATTTCAGCTTCATTCTCCTCAGCTAGAAGGCTAGCTTCACCTCTTTTTAAATCGTAATAGTAAAGGGAATAATAATTAGTATGATTGGACAAGAAAAGAAAACCGTCTTTATACTTACACTGTTCTAGTACTAGTTGCTCGCTATCACGATAAGAGATTTTAGTCATTATATCTCCATTAAGATTTATTACGTGAACATCATTATCATAAATACCTTGTGAATATACTATTAATTCATCATTTAATACACAATAGGACTCTACTGGTTCCTCTCCTTTACTTAATTTTACTATACTTTTACCGTCATAAAAATAAAGGTGAAGTGTTTTTCCATCCCTATTAGATATGAATAATAACCCCTCTTTTACGAAAGTAGGATTAAAATTGTCATGCTCATCCTCTAGTATCTTATCTATTTTACCTCCGTCATATAGGTAAATACTTCTCCTCTCACTTCCCTCTTTGTCCACACTTACTAGAATTCTACTCCCATTCCATTTTACTTCCTCTGGTTCATAAGGCATTTCTACTCTACTACCTTCTACGTATAGTATAGGTTTATTTTCAAGCGAAATATATGCCAACTTGTCATCATTACTTACATCGTAATCTAAAACGGGTTTTAACTTAAATAAGTCCTCGTAATCCATATGTTTATTATGATGAGGGGTTATTCAAAAGTAGCTGTCTTTCTTACAAAAGTTCCTCTCCTTAGATCTCTAAGAGCCTCTAGAATTTGTTCCTCAGTATTCATAACTATTGGCCCGTACCATACTACTGGTTCATAGAGTAGTCTCCCAGAAAGTATTATAACTCTGCCCTTTCCAGAAATAGTTATCTCTTCGCCTTCTCTGCTATACACTACTAAATTTCCGTTTTCTATTGTCGGTGTTGAGAATTGTGGCCTTACTTTGCCTTGATTAGAAGATGCTAGACAAAGGTTTTATTTGCTAGTTGATGAGTGTTATAAGCTCGAGCGATTTTTATATACTCGTATATACAAGTATATCTTATGCAAGTTATAACTGTGAAAGTGCCAGATGAATTGTATGAGAAAATGAAAAAACATAAGGAAATAAATTGGAGTGAAGTGATTAGGCAAGCCATTGAAAAGAAAATTAATGAGTTGGAAAGTGTAAGGAGTGGGGAAGAGTTGTTGCACGAGTTGGAAAAACTGGGAATAAGAATTGAGGATTTAGTACTAGAACCGCCTCAAGGTGAAGACAAATTTCAGAAAGAATTAAAGAGAAAATCTACGATACAAATGCGTTAATATTTTAATTTGTCATGTGATTGAGAAATAATTATGAAGAAAATCTACGATACAAATGCGTTAATAAACATTTTTAAAAGATCTAAGATGGATGAGGTAGATTATCTAATAACCTCTATCTTTAACGTCATAGAGTTCCCTCCGATCTTAAAATTCGGTAGTAAACTAGTTATAATCTATCCAACTAAGGATGAGTATCTTTTAGCACTTGAGATGATGATTAGATTAAGAAAGATAGGAAAGCCCGTAGGAATTACAGACTTAATGTTAGCGGCTATTGCTGTTCAGAGAGGGTTAGTTGTAGTGTCTAATGATAAGGATTTTGAAACAATTAAGGAAATAGAACCTAGACTACAAATATTACCTTATTAAAGATTGAGTATTCTTCTAGCGTTTTCTGAAAGGATTTTATTCTTTATGATAACGTCTAAACTCATTGAGTTGAATTCACTTAACCACCTCTTAGGGCTTATTAGAGGGAAGTCGGAGCCAAAAAGGAACTTATCGGGAAACCTCTTAGCGTAATTCCGCACTACTTGGGGGATATACTTACCAAATGATAGAGCACCAGTAGGGCAAGCTTCTACACAAAGGGGTAAACCCTTCTTATTTAATAACCTATCCACACAGAAATCACATTTCGTCATTATTCCCTCTTTATTAAACGTAGGCTCCTCATATGGGCAAGCCCAAGTACAGTAACCACAATCTATACACTCCTTAGAATCAATATAAATTATCCCCATTTCATTCTTTTTAATAGCATCAGAAGGGCAAACCTTCATACACAACGGGTTTTCAGAGTGGTTACAGGAAATTGAAACTCCTACTTTTACCCCTTCAGACTCAAAGACCAATAGTTTTCTCCAATTTAATCCTCCATAAGCGTTATTACAAGCGTTAACGCAAGCGTTACACGCTATGCACTTATTAGGGTTAAACACGAATTCCAGCTTTAATTTTTTCACTACTCCTTAAAACCTCTTCCATAACATAAATTTGGTTATAAACAAAATAAACTCAAGTATAAATAAGTTTGAAAATTATTATATCTATCTAAGGAGTGTTTAGACTTTTATCCCTTTAAACCTATAATAGAATTGTCTAGCAGCACTTATCCTCTGAATATCATTAGTCCCTTCATAAGTTTTCAATATTTGCAAGTCCCTTAATAATCTCTCTAACCCCGAGGAAACTGAAACACCATATCCGCCATATACGCTCATGGCCTTTAATACTATTCTTTCAGCTGCTTCAGTAGAGTGGAATTTAGCTAACGAGGCTGCAACAATGTATTCCTCCATCTTTCCTTTTTGATATAGTGTACCCGCCCAATAAGTGAGTAAACGAGATGTAATTATATCTGAAAGGGACTCACTAACCTTTTGCTGCACTATTTCGAATTCGGCTAACTTCTTCTCAAATGCCTTCCTTTGTAAAGAATACTCTACCATTTTCTCAAAAGCGGCTTGTGCAATACCTAAAGCTTGTGCTGCTACTATAGTCCTCGCATAATCAAATGACTCCACAGCATACTTAAATCCCATTCCTTCATCTCCCAATACGTTCTCTTCTGGAACTTTTACGTCCTCCAGAACTATTTCAGCCGTGTGGGAGGCCTTTAATCCGGTAGTTTCAATTCTACTTACGGTCTTAACTCCCCATTCTCTTTCTACTAAAAACATCGTAATTCCTTTCCACCTGGCTTTAGGGTCTGGTGGAGAAGTCCTCGCTGTAATAATAAAATAGTCCGCTATATCCCCGTTTGTTATAAATATTTTTCTGGCATTCAATATATAATGCCCATTGACCTTTTTTGCAGTTGATTTAATTCCGGCCACATCAGAACCGGCATCTGGTTCTGTGTTTGCAAAAGCCCCTATTTTCTCCCCTACAACGGTTAATGGTAAGTATTTTTTCTTTAACTCGTCTTTACCATACTTCAGTATTGCCCTATTTACCATCCACTGGATAAGGAAGAACGTCGAAAAGGAAGTCCAAACTCTTGAAATTTCTTCTGACGCAACAAGTAAGGTAAGATAATCCCCTCCTTGTCCTCCATACTCTGTTGGAACATCAAGACCGTATAATCCTATTTCCTTAGCTTTTTCTTTTAATTCTTTAGGTAGATCCCTTTCCATTTCGCCTTTCTCTACGTATATGCTCATTGAATTTTCAGCGAAATCCCTTATAGCGTTTCTTAATATTTCATGGTCTTGTGTTAAACCTAGGTTAAAGTCCTCAATTGATTTAAATGGGAACATAATATCATCACACTCCGTGAGTTTAAATAATTAGGGAGTCCCAGAACATTAGCTCATACGCTTGAATAAGCCCTAACAAAGCACCTACGTTCCACCCAGGTGCGGTTATTCCGTAAGCTTTACCCCTAGAGTTAGGAGGAAAAACGTCTGCAATTATCGCATAGGAGTTTGAGGTAAGCAAAGCTCCACCTATTGCTTGAATAACTCTGAAGAAAATTAATAAACAAACGTTGGGGAAATTCCAGCCAATGCTGAGGCTAATGTGAATAAAATAAACCCGGAATTGTAAATTTTACCTCTTCCTATTAAGTCTCCTATCCTCCCTGCTTGAGTAGATAGTACTGCTAGGACTATTAAATACGCTAATAACACCCATATTGATGAGAATAGGTTGGTGTGTAAGCAATCGGTAATAGTCGGTAACGCTAAAAGTACGATTGTAGTGTCTACTGCTGCCATTAAAGTTCCTAACGATAAAACAAGGAGCACAATTTTCTGGTTCATAGTTAACAATGTTAAAGAAGTTAATTTAAGGTTAACTTATAATTCGGTATCATACTACTATTATTATTTTACAGTTAAGAAAGATAAGCCTTTGAAAGAGCATTAAAAACTTTCATAGAACCTCTTTTTAATTCCCCATATTATCATAATATGTGGACTTACAAGATTACTTAGATAAGCTGAAAGCTTTCAATTGGAAGGATTATAATATATATTACGCCGTGTTATTCGGCTCTCTAGCTAAGAAAGGAAAAGGTAATGACATTGATATTGCAGTAGAATTTAAAGAGTTAAGCTTTGATGATTACATGAAATTGTGGAAGGATCTCTCAGATTACTTGGATACGGAAAAGATAGATCTTGTTTCAATAGATGATAATACTAGTTGTTACTTAATTCACGAGGTATTTAATTACGGTCTAATTCTATATAAAGAAGACTGGTCAAGAGCTCATAGGAGAGCAGTAGTTTGTGAGGATTTCTTAATAGATGCTAAAAAATTGGATTTAGTAGGAAGGGAAGTTAGGGCAGTGATAAGGAAATGGCAATCTTAGATAAACTACTTGAGAACCTTAAAGATTACACTAGCAAATTAGATGAAGTTAATAATGTAGATTTAGATAGCTGGTTTAACTTATTTGCGATACTTCACTTGCTTCAAGTCCAAGCTCAGTCATTCATTGACTTAGTTCAAACACTCTTATCAAATATGGGAATATCAAGCCAAGGATATAGAGATTCTATAAGAAAGCTTTATGAGAAAAACTTGATAACTGCTGAAGAAAGGGATTTTTTAATTTCCGTGGTTGGATTTAGGAACATTATTGTTCACGAATATGTAACAGTTAATCCCATTTTCGTTAAGAAGACAATGGAAAATAAGGAATATAGAAGATTACTCGAAATAGCCTACAATTTGAGGGAGAAAGCCAAGAATTATTGGGATTGTTAAACTTTCTTTTCCAACCTACTTAGTATTGACTTCACTTGCCTTTCCAACATACTGAGCCTGCTCTCCACGTCGTCCTCGTAATCGTCATAAAAGCCAAAAAGCCCTTTAATTCTTGAAAATAGAACTTCTCCGAGATTTTCGAGAGCAGGAGTGTAACCTTTCTTGACTACCTTGTAAAGTTTTTGTACCCTCCCTACACCTATAGGCAAAATCATTATTCCTCCTTCTCTAAGCTGTTCGTAAGGTTTGCACAAGAGAGTAGGTGCAGAGGCCCAGGCTATTACTCTATCAAAGGGCTTCTCTTCTTCATGTCCTAACGTTCCGTCTCCTAGCACTAGTTTCACGTTTTGGAACTCGGAAAGTAATCTAGAAGAGTATTTATACGTTTCATCGTTAATTTCTATACTAACAACCTTGTCAACACGATGATATCATTAACTTATATACTATCAGGAGGGCTTCTTGCCTTCACTGGCTACTTATTCTATCTAGGAGTATTGAACGCATTAACTCAAACTATAGCTTGGGTAATAATATTCTTCTTCGCCTCAGCAGGAGCGAGCTCAGCTTATTTGACTGTTAGCGAAGTATTTCCTTTAGAAATTAGGGCAATGGCAATTGCAGTATTTTACGCAATAGGGACAGGGATAGGAGGAGTAATGGCTCCTTCAATCTTCGGTGCATTAATAGGCTCCGGTTTGCGGATAAACCTATTTTACGGTTACCTATTAGGAGCAGGATTAATGGCAGTTGCAAGAGTAGTAGAACTATTTTACGGTGTTAATGCTGAAAGGAAAAGTTTAGAGGAAGTCGCAAGGCCATTAACAGAGGTTGAAGAAATTAGAGAATAAAAAGAAAGCAAGAAAGGCGTTACATAAATTTTACTTTTTATTATTATTTCTCCTTTCTTTTTAATACTAATCCAAAATGATGAGGACCAACTTCAAATTCTTTTTCTAGCTCGAAATCCGGTGAAAAGAAATGGACATAATCTTCTTTGCCCATCCTTACGCTCTTAGGTGGTCCGAAGTTAGCGTCTTTCTTCCAGTCTACTATTATAACCTTACCTTCAGGCTTAAGAATTCTCTTAACTTCCTCGTAAACTTTCTTCTTATCCCTCATATCGTGGAAAGAGTTTGCAAATAAAACTTGGTCTACGGAAGAGGAAGGAATAGACGTTTTACAAGCGTCTTCATTAAGGAATATTGCATTTTTGCTAATTCTTTAGCAATCTCTAGGAGTTCCTTATTCCTATCTACACAATAAACTTTCTCTGCATACTTAACCAAGAACTGACAATAATATCCGGGGCCACAACCTAACTCTGCGACAACACCGTGGATAATAGAAGGAAGGAACTTTTCTGGATCTTCCATCTTATTCCTCTCTGGATTTAGAAGGTGGATAACAAATTTATCCATAAATTACTTTCTCTTCCAGATTTAAAAATGTTAGTCTAATTTGCCGTGAGGACTTAATCTTTTTCCTTTCTCTATTACGTTTATCTGAACGTGAACTTCATGAAGTAACAGCCCAACGATTAGTGAAACTGCACCAAGCATCAAACTTTCTTTACCTAAAGAGATGATAACTACCAAGGAGAGGATTACGGAAATAGTTTGAAGAGCCGGATATGCGGGTGCAGAAAACTTTCCATACATTCCTCTCCTCCTAGAAATAATTACTGCTGTTGCAGTAGTAATGTATGAAAATACGGTACCAAAGTTAGAAACTAAACCTATTACTTCCACATTACCTAAACCTAGAGAGGAGATCATTATTCCTAGAACAACTACTGAGGAAAGAAGATCTTTAGAAAATCGTCTAGGTATTAAATCATCTTCAGCCATTTGCTTTAACGTCCTAACTGTTGCTATTATAGTTGATAAAGTAACAGTCACTGTAGCAATTACCGCAGTGGACGAAATTAATATAACTACGTAGGTAGGGGCGTGAATTTCTTGGAGGGCAAAAGATAAAGGATTACCTTGAATACCGTAAACTTGCCAAGGTAATACGTAAAGCATGGAAAATACTACCAAGATGTAAAGTATAGAGGTTATGATCAAGGAAAGGATTATTGCTTTTGGAACTTTCCTTTCTCCGTCCTCAACGTCAGGGGTTAAAGTAGCTATAGTGTTAAATCCTGAATAAGCGAAGAAAGCTAGAGAAGCTCCAGAAAGTATACCTTGAATTCCGTGAGGAGCTATTGGAGTAAAATGTGAAGGAGTGAATTTACCTACGAGGAGAGAAAATGAAATGAAAGAGACAAGTCCTATTATGTTTATAATAACTAGAGTCGTCTCAATTTCTGATGCTAATTTTAATCCTGCCAAATAAATTAAGCCAAGGACTATTATTAAAACTCCCGCAATTACGTAATCAAGGGAAGGAAAAGGTAGGTAACTCGCGAAACCAAGTGCAGTTGCTGCTCCAGAGATAGAGTAAGAGATCATCCTCATCCATCCAACTAGAAAGCCTACAGTATCTCCCATAGTCAGCTTTGCAAAGGAATAAACTCCTCCTTCAGTGTTAGGGAATTTTGACGCTAATTCGGCACTGTTTAATCCTATGCTCATAGCCAGCAATCCGGTAATTATGAAAGAAAGCAAAGCTCCTGGCCCTGCTAAGTAAATTATACTTCCAGCCATTACGAATATTCCTGCTCCTATAATATTTCCCAAACCAATTGCTGTAGCCTCAAGCAAGTTAAGCTTTCTTTTCACACTGAAAGAAACACAGTCTTATATTAAAAAATTAGAATTCATTAAAATCGTCAACCACAACCAAGTGAGGCGAAGAAAGTACGTTCTTAACTATCCAAAAATCCTTATTTTTATAGCAAACTAGTTGATAATCCAGCTTTACTCCGTTAAGTTCTTCGCCGAGAGAGTAAAGAATCCTAAGCCCACCCCTGCCTAAGCATTTTTCGCTAATTATTAAGACGTCAAGGTCACTTGCTGGATAATAATTTCCCTTAATTCTACTACCGTGAAGAATAATAGCTACTCTTCCAAAGGTAGGCCTAATCTTTTCCGCTAACTGAACGAAGAAGCTCTTCTCCAAATTTTATCACCATCATCGCTATACTTAAGCACTCTTCTGCGTCTTCTTTTGTGTAGGAGTATGATAAGTTATATCTTGAGACTAAGTATTCGTTACTTATATCTTTTAATTTATCCCTATTATTCCTTACAAACTCTTCAATAATCTCAAGATCTCCTCTTTTTAACTTTATATAGCTTAGAATTTCTCTAACATCGTGAACTGCAGGAAAACTTCCAACCAAAGAAATACTAACTCCCTTGATGTATAATTCAACCGAAAGACTAGAAAGAAAGCACACTTCAGAATAGAACCCTTTTTCTAGCGAAATCTTAGCTAATTCCAAGTACCTCCTTGCCTTCTCCATTAGTTCATTAGCTTCGCTAGAAACCATGATATAGTTTATAATATGAAGAATTTAAACAGTACGCAAACTGAGCCTTAATTCTATTGTTTATACTTTTAGTTCTTAAAGGTAGAATGAGCTAAACGTTAATATCAACTATTATTGTTGTTTAATGCTTTCTCAATGAGGTTATCTATATCTTCTTGCGTTATGGTTCTGTTAAACCTTACAGTAGTCCATTTTCTCCTATATGGTTTAACTATTATAACACCTTCTTTCTCATCTAAACTAACTCCTCCCCGCCAGCGAGGGTTCCCTTCTCATCGTTCCCACCATCAATTCCGCAGTCGGGGGTAGTCAGACAGCCCCCAAGAGGGATCATAGCCGAGCTCTAGTCCCTTAAGAGATGATGGTCGCTCCTCCCACAGTCGAGCTGGGGAGCTGGGGAGAGCGTCATTAGCATCACTAAGAGATACTAAGAAAAAGGATATTTAAGCATTAGTCATCCCTCGCCCCTTCTCGAGGCTTTCAATCTTTTGTAAGTTGCGTAGAAAATCTGAGAACCTTGGACAGTTGCTGAAAGCGTTAATATAACTACACCTAATAATGCTAAATATTGTGGCAAGACCTTATTATACCGAGTTTCGTCCTTATCTCCTTCAAGGCTCAGCATTATACTATCTTGCAAATTTAGGTACTAATTCGTCATCGTATAATCCTAGCTGGTTAGGAGATCCCCTAGAATCTATCTTATTTACATTATGTATACTCGGTAATTAACAACCGTTTGTCCCTACACTTTCATTTCAATCATTTTATGTTCAATCATGATCAAGTGTAGGGACTTAGCCCTCAACCACATGTGGGTCATGGGACTCCTTTGAGCCCAACGGCACGGGGCTCACATCTCCGTAATCCCTCTCACCCTTTTGGGCATAGCCCACATCGGTGTGAGAGATCATCATTTATTAACAAAAATTTGTTACAAACAAATATAAAAAGATTTCTATCAACGTGAAAAAGGATTCAGCCCGCCGAACTCCTTCTAATAAAATACATTATGTGTTCTTCTGTTGGGTAACCTTCTGGACTTGCAAAGTTAGTTATCATGGGTGACATTACTACTCTATTTTTGAGTTCCACGTCTCTAATTGTTAGGGGCTCGAAAAGTTTCATACGAAATCGTTCATATTAAAGCCTAAAAAAGTTAGTTCACCACGATTATAACAATATTTAAAAAAAATCAGTTAAAAGTTGTAAAATCCAAGCTTTTCAAAGTAATTGAGGAGATCAAGTACTTCTGTCTCGTGCTTCTCTTGAGCACCCTTCTTCCACTCTATTAACCTTTGTTTTATTAGGTTTACATCTGCTTCCCTATCAGTTTTATAGCCTAATTTTTCTAACAAATACCATAAGCCTATTAACCTCCTCTGATTAGGCAAGGTTACGTATTCGTCCAAAATTATTTTTATTGTAGCGTTGTCTTTTTTAAATACTGCATCTCTCATGTTTTCAGTAAACTGGTCTAAATAATCAACAATTTTTCTTACCTCCTCATCGTTCATAGCTATGCCGAATTTCTCTGCAACCAGATGGCATAATTTGAAGAGCTTATCGATATGCTGTTTTAATTCTTCTAATTCTTTATCACTTAACCCATTTACTTCCAGCTTTATCTCTCCGTAATCGAGGAGAGGCATAATATTATTTATGATATCTAGTTAAAAAAGTTTTCTTAATAAATATGAAAAATCATAAAATCTAAATTATCATGCTAATTACTTTTATAATAGCTCTAGCATGATTATTAAAAAGAACTAAACTGAAATAACTTCTGTTGTTTTTATAAGAAATAAGATGATAACTTCCATTCTATTTGGCAGTATAATTCTCAAATGTACTTAGATAGATTGTTTTAAATAATAAAGATAATCTTTATACAAATTCCAGGTTATTTTACTTAAAGGGTCTTGCTAGTTTTTACGTTAATTCCTATAGTATATCATTTTTAATTAGTACCTATTTTATCCTAAATCCGAACTACTATGTTACGATAATATCGCACTAAAAACTAATATACGTTTAATTTTCTGAAAAGAATACACTATTTTGATATAAATTGGTAAAATATAAGCTTTTACTGCTAGATTAACCTTCTATACTACATTTAATCGGTAGATGCTATCGTTTTACAAATATATTGGTAATTTTAATCATATATGGCATATTGGGATAAAATATTTATAGATATTCTTATCCATTTTTTACGCTTAACAGATAAACCAAATATTTCAAATAAGTATAAAATGGATCTCTTTACAATTGTCCTTATCCCTTTTTTGTTCTTACTCTTTCAACTCATTGAAGTGAATTTAAAATATGGTTTTAACATATTACTATATGAGATGAAAACAAATGTAAGAAGCATTATTGAGGATGAAATTATAAGATTATTAGAACTGCTAAAGGGCGGGACAGAATGCGAGATTATAGATTTAGCTGATTTTTCAAGACTTCTAAATGAAAATGACGAAACTATTATAATTATATCTGATGATCTCAAACACTTTTTAATCCCTAATCTTTCACACGGTAATAAACCAGTCTATATCTTTATCAGTAGTATGCTGAAGAATGCAATATTAACTTGTAACTAAATGTAAGTCCTCTTTTTATTAAACTTAATACTTATATTTATCTCTTTATACAAACTTTATAATATGATAAAGTTTAACAAGAAAAGACGCGACATCTTAGATATTTACCATGATATACTTTATGCATGTAAAACTGCAGATGAAGGGAAGATAAATAAGACAAGGTTAATGTTTAAGGCCAATCTGACCTATGATGTTGCGAAGAAATATATTTCGAAATTAGAAGAGAAAGGATTTATAGCTAAAGACGATGATAACTTATACTATATTACAGAAAAAGGGGAGAAGGCTCTTCAGCTTTTATCTTTGCTTAAAGTTAAAAAAGATGAGTTAAGGAGATTAGTTGAAAGCATTAGAGAGGAAGGATTGTTAGATGATTAAGGTTTTTATAATTTAATGAAGTAATACGATTTGTGGAAACTCTTAGAAGACTTGGTTATGATACATCTTCGATACCTCTTTACGCAAAAGAGGGTTATGTTAGAGTAATATTTTTCTGCTAACGGAAATAGGGAAAGTAATTATGATATAAAATTTCATGCTCTTAGAGATATAAAAAGGCTATATTTGGCAACTTATGAGTTCCCTGTCAAGGAATTAATGTTAAAGAACTTTAGTATAAGAATTACGGGGAAGGAGTGCGAGCCAAGATTAGGTTATGAAAGGGTAAATGGTGTTAAATATTATTATGTTATATGGGCTGGATTAGAATGTAGTGAAACGGTTTAAGCTGGTTCCGATTTCGAACTTACATATAGTATAAAATTTATTGATCAATCATTAAACACGAAGGAAAAATCATTCGAAGTATTGAAGGAGATATATAATGAAGAGAGACTCTCATCAAGATTTATCTCACTTAATAATTTCCCACTATTAAAACAAAGTAGAGCTATATAGATCTAAATTTTTTACTTTAACTATAAAGGAAATCTTTTTTAAATCATTATTCAAAGGAATCAAGAGGAATTATGGGTTTTAATGGTATAGCTGGGGCTGTAAATGAACCGGGGG
>Ga0326758_100035_pt1 | contig 83447 bp, 74 predicted proteins | sample GCRJH_S_FD_207221 | JGI IMG/M metagenome (GOLD analysis project Ga0326758, IMG submission 207221) | Hot spring sediment microbial communities from Geyser Creek Basin, Yellowstone National Park, WY, United States - GCR.JH_S | ecosystem: Environmental > Aquatic > Thermal springs > Near-boiling... | reverse complement strand
CAAGGCTCCTAAGAGCGAAAGGTAAGTACTTCCTCCTGTTGTAGGCAGTAACTATGACCGAGATGTAAGGCTGACCTGTCAACCCGCCCTCTGGGGACCTAGTAACTATTAAAAGTTGCATGCCTTCTTGACCCTTGCCATCCCTTATTTACTATCCCCTTCAAAGCTCTCCGCTCGGCTTTAGCAACGTTATCCCATGTAAACCTCCTGAAGAACTAAACTCCCTCCCTGCCAAGCCTATCCCAGTTGCCGTCCCTGAGCAGCTCATAGGTCTCATTTGCAAGACCCTTAACGTCAAGGGGCCTGGCCCTTATCATGGCCTTTATTCTTGCGTAGTTGAACATGATGACAGGATGTCATAGGCCACAACAGGAGTTCCGCAGAAGAGTGACTAGAGGACTACAAGGGGAAAGCGTCAGCCCTTGATGGGTACACGAAGACCTTAGATACGCAAGTTTTCAGGGAAAAACTAACGAAATAATTAAGGGATTAGTAAGAGCTTGAGGTTAAGAGCTAGCTTTCCTGCGCTATTTCAATACTAGCTAAGCTAACTAAACAGAGAGGTACTACTCTTTGAAAAGCAAAGGTTTCTATGCTCGACCTAATCTTCAAAATCCTTATATTTTTAAGTTATGTCTTAGCACATGGAAGTAGTTACATGTCTTACAGGGCCAGGGTGTTCAGTGGCGCCGCAAGGCTGTTCAGCGGCTACGTGGTAACCCTGGCCCTGCAGGCGCTCTTCTATCTGATCATAGTGAGAGTCCTGAGCCTCAAGGGCCTTGGGGCCTACGCAGCTGCTGGCACCCTCTTCACGCTGCTCCTACCGCTCATCACGTGGCCCATATTTGGCATAGGCAGGTACGTCATAGGTTACTACCAGACGGGCAGGCTTGAGGAGGCGAGGGGGCTATACATTAGGGGCCTTGCAATGGTGCTTGCCTCCAGCGTCGCCATAGCCATGACCATCTGGGCCTTCGTATCGCCTTTCTCAGAGCTATATTATGGCACGACCCGCTACGCCTGGCTACTAAGGCTTACGGCCCTTGACCTAGTAGCGTATACTTACTATAACTATGTCTACTACGTGGCCTTTCAGGCCTCCATGAGGTTCGGCAGGTGGAGCCTTACACAGGTCGTCTGGGCTTTCACTAGGTACGGCGTGGGCCTTGCCCTCCTCTTTGCCGGCTTTGGCCCCGCAGGCCTGATAGCAGGCTGGGTAGCTGGCGACGCTGCCTCGGCAGCCCTCGGAACCTATTGGTCGTTGGACTTTGTAGTAGGTAGCAGGAATAAGGCCCCCCTGCTCCCGGCCCTCTCCATCGCTGTCCCCATAGCCATAGGTTACCTCATGGCAACCGTACTTCAGAACATCGACAAGCTTTTTGTCCTGAGGTACATAGGCTTAGCCGAGATGGGCTCCTATTCGATCATAATGATAGGCTCTGTAATGCTTCAGACAGTCGTCTACAACTCGCTATCAAACGCTATTTACCCTGCCTTCGTTAGGTTTGAGGAGAGCGGCTCCCTGAGCGGGGATACAGTGGCAGCAGCGATAAGGTACGTCACGGCGCTCACGGTGCCCCCCTTCTTCCTCCTGGCGGCCCTTGGCAGGCCCCTGATACGGCTCCTCCTCGGCCCCGCCTTCGTCCATGACTGGGAGGCCTTCGCCGTCCTCATGGTGGGCCACGCCACCATGAACTATGACCTGCCTATAACCCAGGCCCTCCAGGCCAGGAAGGCCACGAAGGCGCTTGGCACTCAGGCCATAGTGTCTGCAGCCGTCATAGCTGCGCTGAGCCCGCCGCTGATCGCGCGCTGGCTCGCTACAGGCGCCGCTGTCGCGTACGTCCTGGCGAGGCTCACGGGCTTCCTTGGCGTGGCCGCCCCAAAGGCCAGGTCGCTGGGCCTCCTGAAGATTGACCTAAGGGAGTACGCTAAGACCGTCTCGGCAGCCATTATAACGTTCGCTGTCACGCTTGCAGCTGAGGCTGTCACAGGCTTCGGCCTAGCCCTCCTGCCCCTCTACATAGCCCTTGGCGGCATAGCCATGGTAGCCTCGCTAAGGGTCCTTAGGGTCCTAAAGGCAGACGACTACATAGCTCTCATGGAGGCAACGCCAGCCAGCCTGAGAGGGCTCGTGGCGAGGACCTGGTCCCTCCTCGGCCTTCCAATGCCAGATTCTCAGAGGGCACAGTGAAAGCTCATAGATGGACCTATGATTAGCTGTAACATCGCATAGGCTGATTATGCCATTTAGCTGAGGGGTCCGGGCTCAGGGAGCTAATTACCTCACTAAGCCTCCCCTTGAACCTCTCGTAGCTGAACCCCCTTCGCCACCTCCCTGGCCTTAGCGGAGAACTCATTTAGCCTTCTAGGGTCGTTAAGCAGAGACCTAATGATATGAGCTGCTTCCTCAACGCTCGTGTATCCAAGGCCTTTGTCTATCCTTAAGGCTATGTCCGTCCAGCCCCCATCCCTGAAGACTATCGACACGAACACTAACGGTCGCGGCTTCAGTTATGGCAATGTCGAAGTGCTCGGCAGTGGATGACGAAGGTGTATTGAAGCCTGTGACGTCAGCTCAAGTATTCTCTTCCTTGAGACGTCGGTCTCCACGTGAAAGTCTCTCAGCTCCTCGGCCCTCTCCTTGAGGACCTTTAGGATGGGCCCTGAGGTAGGTCTTATAGATCTATTAGGTAGAACTCGGCCTCAGGCACAAGCCAAGCAACCTCCGGGATCTCCGTTACCCTCTTAGCCCAGTCTATCCTGCTCACGGTCAGCACCACCTTGCCCTAGTCGCCACCTATTGACGAGAGCTCCTCTACGTTAACCGGGGGGTGAACAACGTAGACCCTCTGGCTACACCATGTCTCTCTTGTGTACTTAGCGGTCTAGGCGCTGTTGACCATCATAGGCTTAGTTATATCAGCGATTGATCTTGCCCATCAAGTTATTAACGAGTTATAGACTCTTTCGTGCAAACTTAGCTTAAGGCGCTTTACATAGAGATAATACATTGGGAGCTCTGCGGTCGGGAAGGCCTTTATATAGAATGCGTCAGCCCATTTAAGCGGTATGTCGCTCTAAGTCCCAATTATTAGGTCATAGTGATGTCTATTTTTAGTATGCTTTCCTAGATATGTCACCGTCAGGGATACCCTGAGCATCAGCGCTCTGTTGAAGAGCCTGTCCATCAGCTCTATCAGCGGCTCCCTGAGAACAATTGGCCTCCGTATGTCATCATGCCACCCGTCAGAACTTGCTAGGCGTCCTCGTTCAAGCGGGCAGTGTAGAGATCGACCTCGTAGCCGAGATCTCTCAGGGCCCTGACATGTCGAGGATTAGCTCGAGGGTTAGCCTCTCAGACCCGCCAACCCCCTCAAGGAGAGGGAAGACTAACGCTATCCTCACGGGCCTCTCCAATGAAAAGGAGGCCTTAGGCTATTAAAAGTGAAGTGCCAGCAAGGGCTTTCGCACAAAGGTTATTAGGTCTTAGCTAAACCCGATCAAAAACGCTCTTACTATGCCTTTAACATCACCTTGAAGTCCTCATAAGGCCTCTAATGCCCTGCTTTGCTAAAAGTTGTTTGCTTAATTCACAATAATGACGGTCCCACTACTGAGTGCCTGTAGCTAAGGCGGACAAGATGCTATGTCAGGTTGCGTGTAAATTATCCTCGCGTACTTATGCTCTATGACCTCAGGCCCGTAGGGCCTCAGCCTCCGTAGGAACTCCTCGAAGATGCTGCGCCAGTCCCTCACGAAGTATATGTCCTGGATTATGTACTTGCCCTCTGGGCTTACGTCCTCTATTTTGCCCATGTTCCTCAGCTCCTGCAGGTAAACGAGCTCCGCGTTCGAGAAGCCCCTGGAGACCCTGTCTCCGATCAAGCTCGAGAGGGGGCCTAAGAGGAAGAGGCTGCCTATCATCAGGGGGTCACCTCCCCTGACCACTTGCGCTACCTCAGAGGGGGACAGGGCCAGCCCCCTCAGCCTGTGGACCTCGTTCTTGAGCTGCCTAAAGATGAAGTGAAGGAGATCTCTAGCGTAGCGGTGCTCGCTGCTATAACCCCTCACAGCGTAAAGCCTTGGCGCGTTGCACGCAACTCTGATTGGGTAATAGAGGGACTTACAGAACATGAAGGCCCGCGCCCAGAAGTGGAAGTCCTCAGCGAAGTTGAGGTTTGGGAGGCCGCCCGTTAGGTTATAGCACCTCCTGGAGGCTATGTAAACGCCTGAGTGGGCTAGCGAGAACCCGACCCCTCTTTTAATGACCGTTGACAGGAAGTTGTAGAGAAGCCCCCTGTTAGCGTAGGCGTCGGCGTCATAGAAGAGGAGGTAGTCGCCCCTGCTCATTGAGGCGGCCACGTGCCTGCCAAGGCCTCTCGTGCACTTCATGACCTTTACCCTGGCGCCGAACTCGTTAAGAACCTCTACTGTGTTATCGCTTGACTCGTTGTCTGTGGCAACGATCTCGTAGTCGCCCCCAAGCTCACTAAGGACTGACGTTAAGCCCTCTAAGGCCTTCCTTATAGTCCTCCCCGCGTTGTATGTTGTCATGATGACTGATATCACTGTCGCGGTCCCGCCTACATCATTGGTTAGGAAACGCCTAGCCGGTATTTATAATGACTGTTAGCATAGTGAGCTCTAAGCTATGGTAGAATCTTGGCTTGACTCCAGGAATTTAGAAGGTTTACATTGGATGCAGTCTTTCCATAAGTCACTTCACTGCCTAGGCCTGCCCCTCCTGCCCCGCGTGCTCCTCTGGCCTCTCCGCTAGCCTGAGAGCTCAGCACGGCCCTGCTGGGCCGACAGCATGAGTCAATGTTACAGGACGGGGGCCCTGACAGGGCCTACAGACATTATTGTTTTTATTTTAAGCCAACTACATCTATGTTGAGCTGAAGTTGCCGAGCCTGGCTAAGGCTAAGGAGGAGGTCTTAATTGCGCTGTCCGCGAGAAGGCTCATAGAGAGGGGCTGGCTGGCGGCGCTTCTAGGCTACTTAGCCAAAAAGGACGAGCTGAAGGTTAGGCTGAAGTATATAGGCAACGTGAGGTTGAGGAGGATAACTTTTGAGCTCTTAGCATTAGCTACATACTATGCCTCTAAATGCCGGCCAGAGCTACCTGAGGAGCTAGCTAAAGTCGTTAGCCATATCGTCAAACCACAGGAGGCCCCCTTTTTGTTAACGACAGTCCTTTCATTAGCACCCTACGTATGTAGACTGCAAAGCCTAGGCAAGAAGGCCTCAATTAATATGAGTTCAGATAAGGTAAGTCTTGAGGTTAATGGTGTTTCTATTGCCTTCAGCCTGTACTGTGTAAGTGCCCATTCTCTTATTGATACCTTCGCAGAGGGCGACTACGAGGTCCCTGAGGTGCTCTCAGGCCTCAGGGGCAGGGACATTATTGACGTTGGGGCTAATGTAGGTGACACGGCCCTCTACTTCCTCCTCAACGGGGCAAGGAAGGTAATAGCTGTCGAGCCCCTGCCTAACGTTGCTAAGTGTGCCGAGGAAAACATAAGGCTGAGCAGTGCTACCGATAGGATAAAGGTAGTAAACGCGGCCCTTAGTAATGAACCTGTGAGCGTTCCATGCAACATTGATATGTGGTCGTCCGGTTATTTCTCCACGCTTAAGGGCAGCGGCCCCTGCAAGGTGCCAGGCGTTTCTTTAGGCGACCTTCTCAGCATGGTTGACGACCCTTACCTGCTCAAGATGGACTGCGAGGGCTGCGAGGCGCAGGTAATACTTGGCCCTGAGAGGGAGAGACTGAGGGCCTTTGAGCACATAGTGTTCGAGACGCATCCTCACATTACTGGCATGGGCGATGAGAAGTTACTTGCCTCACTTAAAGAGCTGGGCTTTAAGTGCGACCGCATAGTGCACTACCTGAAGCTAAATCAAAACACCTATTACTGTAAGAGCACAGCACCTAAAGCAGCTTAACGGACTTTTCGAAGAGGGTGCTGTCACAAGCGCCTAGGCCTGGTGAAGCTCCGGCCCTATAAGGAGGAAAAGCCGAAGATCAAGCACTTGGCCCGCTACCCAGCTTAGCCTCACAACTCCTTAGAGGACTGGCCAGAAGCTGAGCCACAGCGTGGTTGTGGCCTTAGCGTGCCTGACCATCGTAACGCTTGCAATTACTCTTGTAGTTGAGGCCGTCACTGACCTCATCCTGATTCCCCTGCCACCCTACATGGACTCTGGTGACTAAGTGAGATAGAGATTAAAGTTTCCAGCCGCTGATGAGACGGGGGCCGTAGCTAGCCATGGAGATCAAGGAGAGGCACCTAAGGCTGGTAGGGGCCGCGCTACTTGTACAGTTCTACGTTGTCTGGGCCCTCGGCTTCGCCAACTATGTGCCGCAACTCTATAACTTTAAGGTATTGCGAGCGTCAGCAATATTGCTGGTTATCGGCCTGCTCCTGATGCTTAGCGGTTACATAAAGGACATGGCAAGGCGCGCGGCCGCTGACAAGTACTTCAGGGCCCTCATGATAATTTACTTTGCGGCCGCGTACTACATAACTTACAGCGTCATGACGGAGTACTATCAGCTGGACTTCTGGCCAAGCCTTGACACGGCGACTTACATGCAGTCATTTGCGTCTGCAACGCTGTACCATAGGCTCTTCGACAGCCTCGCGGTGCCTACGTTCTTCTACAACCACGCGTCGCCTATACTCTTCCTGCTGTACCCGCTTTACCTTACATACCCAAGCATAGCCACCCTTGTGACCATAGAGGTAGTGCTGGTGATATTGCCAGCTATATCGCTTTACAAGCTTGGGCTGAAACTCTTCGGCGACAGGAGGTACGCCCTGCTCACCGCCTTGGCCTACCTCTTGTTCCCATGGATTACTACGTACCTGACCAACGCCGTTGAGGTGGTAATCTTCACAGCGCCTTTCTTCACGCTCGCCCTCTATAACCTCTACATGGGAAACAGGCCCGGCTACTGGCTGTCGTTAACCCTTATGATGACTACCATAGAGTTCTCGCCTATACTGGGGTTCTTCATAGGACTTTACATACTGGCCACTAAGCTTGACTGGCTTAAGGCCAAGGGGAGGGCCGCCCTGGGCCTTGAGACCCTTGCCTTCTCGCTCACCTGGCTCTTCGGGGACTTCCTGTTGGTCTACTACTTCAGCCACGGGGCCATAAATATCTTCGAGAACGTCTGGGGCTCAGCGCTCTCTGGCCCACTGATATCGATAACTGACCCCATAGGCAACGCCGTCTTCCACTTCACTACTCACACAAGCCCCAGCCCCTCGTCAAGTCACCAAGCCGCGCTCAGCCTGTCCAGCGTCCTTGAGTCCCTGGCAAATGACGTGAGGGTAGGCCTCCACGCGAAGGCTCAAAGCACTATCTTCCTAATGTTACCCACACTTTTCCTGAATCTCGTGGAGCCCCAGAACCTCCTGCTGATGCCGTGGCTTTACGTGATATGGCAGTCGTCGTGGGGCGTTTACTACTCCGTCTGGGTCTACTACACGATCCTTGTGGCGCCGGCCGTCATAGTACCCGCCATATGGGCCCTGAGGGGGTTCAGACCACGCATTAGGAGGGCGCTGCTTGTCGCAGTCTTCATCGCAGTGACCATCTCAACCCTACTCCTAAACGTCCTCTCTCCCCTGTCAGCCCTTTACTTCCACGAGCCCTTGCCGAACCCACTGCAGCCAGCGACGACGCCATATGACCTAGCCCTCATACAGCTGAACGACTACGTGCCGCCAAACGCCTCCGTCTCAGTGCCAGCGCCAGCCGTGCCCTGGTTCTCGTCAACGAGGTATGGCTGGACTGAGCACGGGGTGCCGTTCTTTGGGCCGAACAACTACACGAAGTACGAGGTGTACTCGCCGTTTGCGCCAACGTACCTATGGTACCCATACTACCCGAACTTTAACAACTACCTGCCCTACGTTTTCAATGACGGCGCTTGGCTGCTTATAGGGCCCTTCCAGAGGCCTTACGGCTTTAACTACACGACTACAGTCGCGCTGTTGCCTCTGACGCCCGGCCAGCACCAGTACAGCATAACTACGTTGCCGGGCGGGCCCTTGACGGTAAACCTAAGCGTCAATTACACGCCGCTGCAGACCATAGAGTATCTCACCAGCAATTTATCATGGCTGCTTCAGCAGCCCCAGGGCCTTGCGTGCGGTACCCTGCCAGGCTACTTTGCAGTGTCGAACTTCAATAACTACATAATACAGCCAATAACCATCAACGAGACGACAACAATAGAGGCCCTCACGATATTTGGGTCAGGGGCGAGCAATCTGGTGAGCGGTCAGGTAGTGATATCAAGGTCACCTGTGCCGACAAACAGGAGCGGCTACCTGTGGAGCGCGGGCTTCGGGGAGCCCTGGTGGTGCGAGCCTCACTCGTGGGCGACTCCAATAACCGTAGAGTCCCATCTTACACTTAAGCCAGGCACCTACTACGTTATAGTTAACATGCCCACTAACCCGTGGCAGGTGGTCTGCACTTACATACCTGGGGCGCCTAAGGCCCTGCTCTACAACGGCACGGGGCTACGACAGCTCAACTGCACCATGAACCTGATAGCTGTGACCAACAGGCCGGCGGAGGTCGCCAACGCTAACGCGAGCGTCTCAATATCGTTAATTATACGGAACAGCACTGCCGTAGCCCTGAACAAGACGGTGACGTTGGTTGCTCGGAGGCCCTTTGAGCTCCCGCTGACCTACTGGGCCAACCTCACGGGCAGCTCCTACCAGGAGGCCCTCGTGGTGAACGTTAACCAGAGCTCAGGCCTGCCCTTGCCCGGCGAGCTCTCGGTTACGATAAGCAATTACATGCCTGCCGACAGCCCGCCGATACCGCTCATAAGGCTTCACAGCCTCAACTACACGGCCACAGAGGCGCTGTCACCCATAACGCCGGGCTCCCACCAGTACTCGCTGGCCCTTCTACCTGAGGGGCCAGTTAAGGTCAGCCTAAGCGTCAATTACACGCCGCTGCAGACCATAGAGTACATTACCAGTGACCTGCCTCAGGTGCTCCAGCAGCCCCAGGGCCTTGCGTGCGGTACCCTGCCAGGCTACTTCGCCCTCCTGAACAGCTCGGAGTACCTGGTGCAGCCAGTCACAGTTAATGAGACTGCCACGATAGAGAGCCTTGCTGTCTTCGGCTCAGGTTCTAGCAATCTGGTGAGCGGTCAGGTAGTGATATCAAGGTCACCTGTGCCGACAAACAGGAGCGGCTACCTGTGGAGCGCGGGCTTCGGGGAGCCCTGGTGGTGCGAGCCTCACTCGTGGGCGACTCCAATAGTCACCAGCCCCAAGGCAAAGCTGGAGCCGGGCACGTACTACGTAATCCTTCACATGCCCACCACGCCGTGGCAGGCTCTCTGCACGTATGTGCCTGGAGCGCCTAAGGCCTTGGTTTACAATGGTTCAGCCCTCGTAAAGCAGCTGAACTGCACCATGAACCTGGTAATGGTGACCAACAGGCCGGCCAGCTCGACCAACGTGAGCTCAAACGTAACTGTGTCACTGCTTGGCAGGACTATAACTATAAGCCCCCAGAGGCCAGCGCAGAAGGCCCTGACCTTTGAGGCCAACGTGACGCAGAGGGCCGCCTGGGAGACCCTTGTGGTGAACGCGAGCGAGACTATTCCTGGCAACCTGACGATAAGGGTGAACACCTACGTGCCGGGCGAGTACCCGCCCATAAGGGTGCCCTGGTACCTGATCCCCGCCTACGGCAACATACCCACCTACGCCCTGCTCGCCCTAGCCATAGCCTTCCTGGCAGCCCACGAGAGAAGACAAGCAGGCTAGGCTGAGCCGCAGGAGGCAGGCCCCGATTAGTCAATGGCTTACCATAAGGCCTACTCCAAAGGCGTAGCCTCATATCCTTTAGGCCCCGCCTACTGCTAACGCCCATGTCGCAGGGTCCAACACGCTGGCGTCACACATAAAAGTCGACCAACCTCCATCAGCGACTTGGCCGAGGGCCCTGATGAAGGTCGCGCTAATTCACAACCACAGCCTCACATACATGGGCGGCGGCGAGAAGTTCATAGCGAGGCTCGCCAGCGCCCTCTCGAGGCAGGGCCTCAGGGCCTCCGTCTACTCCCTGCCCATAGGGCGGCGGGGCGGCGTTGACGTTAAGGGCCTCCTCGGCCCCGCCGAGTACAGAGAGGGCCTGCTCCCAGACGTCGACGCTGACGTAGCCTACGTCACTTACTTCCCCATGGCCTCGCTTGCCCTCCTGAGGGTCAGGATTCCCAAGGTAGCCGCAATTCACTCGCCTCTCCTCCTGCCCGAGGCCCAGGACCCAGGGCTCTTCAGGGGAGGTCCGGCCACACTCATCAGGAGGCTGGGCGCCTGGGGCGCCTACAGCTACTACCTTCATCGGGCCGCCCGCCTTGAGCTGAGGCGCTTTGAGGCAGTTCACGCTTTCCCTCACCTCGCAGATTTCGTAAGGCACAGGGGGGTCTACGCCCTGCCCTCCTTCCTTGACGTTAACCGCTGGAGGCCAACGAGGGAGAAGGACGATGAGTTCAGAGTCCTCTTCGTGGGCAGGAGGGCATACGAGAAGGGCTTTGACGTATTTCTGGCGGTCGCAGAAGAGGCCAGGAGGCTAGGCCTCAGGGCCAGATTCCTCGCAACTGGCGGCAGGGAGGGCGACGTAATTGACGGCGTTGAGAGCCTCGGCCTCGTCCCCGAGGACGAGCTTGTTGACCTCTACTCCTCTGCCCATGTAGTCATATACCCTACCAGGGCAGATATGTTCAGCCTGGTCATGCTTGAGGCCCTGGCCAGCGGCACGCCGGTCATAACCTCAGACATACCCTCGCACAGGCTCCCAGGCCTACCCCTCCTCCTGGCGAGGGGCGTTGAGGGAGTGCTGAGGCAGCTCGTTGACCTCTACAACATGTTCTACAAGGACAGGGAGAGGTACCTTGAGCTCTGCAGGAGGGGCAGGGAGGCCGTAGTAAGGAACTACAGCGAGGATGTCGTGGTCCCCCAGTACGTCAGGATGTTCAAGGAGGTCGCTGGCCTTAGCCCTTAACCCCCTTCAGGACCTCAAGCCACCTGTCAGCTATCATCTTGGCGTCGAACTGCTCAGCCCTCTCTCTGCTCCTCGCCCTCATGCCACTCGGGTACCCCTCCCTCCATATCCTAACAGCCATGTCGACAAGCGACCCCTCGTCCTTAGCCAGCCAGCCCGTGACCCCGTGGATCACCGTCTCCCCAGGTCCCTGGGCGGCGTAGGTGAGCACCGGGGTGCCGCAGGCCATTGACTCAACGGGCACGTAGCCGAAGGGCTCGTGCGTGAACGGGAACAGGGTGAAGAGGGCGTTCGAGTAGAGCTCCACAAGCTCCTCGTCGCTCACGCGGCCAAGGAGCTCTATGTTGGGGTGCTTCCTTATGTAGTCAGGCACGTGGGAGATCTTTGAGCCGAAGGCCCTCATCTTGACCCCTGCGTCGGCCACCCTCCTTATCGCCGAGAAGGCCGTCTCCTTTCCCACGTAGGTCAGCACGTAGTCGCCAGACGGCCTTGAGGTTATTGGCCTGAAGAAGCTCGTGTCGAGGGGAGGGTGTATCACGCCGTCAACCCTTATCCCCCAGGCCTCGTACATCGACCTGGTGAAGGAGCTGTTAGCTATGAACAGCCTTGAGGCCCTCCTCAGCCCCCTGTTGAACCTCCTGTCGTGAAGTATGAAGAGCCTCCTGAGGGCCCTGTATATGGCCCTGTAGAGGGGCCTCATCTCCGGGTACATGTCGTCAAGGGCCCTCGTTATGGGCCCCTGGGCGTAGTAGACGTCAGCGTTGACCAGGAAGGCCTGGGAGAAGTTCATCACGACGGCGTCGTCGTTGTTAACGTTGAACCTCATGCTCCTGAGCCACGCCTCAAGGGTCCTCAGCGAACCCCTGAGGAAGTACCTCCTGTCGAAGCTGACGGCCTCAAAGCCGGCCGACCTTATCTCCTCAGCGGTCTCAGAGGAGGGGGTCACGAAGGTCACGTTATAGGACCCCCTGAGCTCCCTTGCGAGGAGGTAGGCAGGCCTGAGGGGGCCGTGAAGGCCCTCAAGGGGGTCGACGAACATTACCATGTCCATGGTCTCACCTTGGCGGGCGCCATGGCAGGCCTTCGGGGCCTCACGGCCGTATTCAAGGCGGGACGTGAGTTCAGGGCGGAGCTGAAATTTAACCTTAAGCCTTTTGTCCCTCCTTTAAGTGATTGCGCGTCGGCCAGCGAGCAGCGGCCTCGCGACTTAGGTAGCGGCCAACCGGGGCCGTGAGCCCTCAAGGCCCACACGAGGAGTGACGAGCTAGGGCAACGTAGCGATGGCTAATGGGCCAGCCCGCTAGCCACGTCTCTGACCACCTTGGTGAGCTCCTGCGCGTCCCCGCTCACCTCCTCAACGTCATCGCTGTCGACGTTATACGTCGCTGAGCCGCGCCTCGTGTAGACCCTCACCCTGTGGGAGAAGGCCCTCTTGATAGCCTCCCTCGGCAGCTCGTCCTCCCTGTAGACCCTCTCAGGCCTGTACTCGGGCCCGAAGCTCTCAGCCAGGACGACGTCAGAGCCTAAGCTTGACGCTTCGCTGTTTACCGCGGCCCTCACGATCGAGGGGACCTGGGCAAGGCTCACGAAGGCCCCCTCCTGCTTAACGGGCCTGGCCCAGCTGGGCCACCTCACCCAGAGCGGCACCCTGAGGAGCCCGTCCTTGAGGAAGTAGCCGTGGTGTACGCCCCCGTCACCCAGGAGTTCGCCGTGGTCTGACGTCACTATGACGAGGGACCTGTCAAGGTAGCCCTTGAGGGCGTGGACTATCCCCAGGGCCCTCCTCGTGGCGTAGGCCGCGTGCCTAGGGTAGCTCTGGCGGTTGAGGTTAACGACCTCCTCGTCGAGCCTGTTGAAGAACACGGCCTCAAGGAAGGCCCTGAGCGTGAGCTGCCCATTCATGTCCTTAACCGTGTAGGGGCCGTGCGCCTCCATTATGTTTATCAGCATGAGGAAGGGCTCGGTGAAGGTTCTCCCCCTCAGGAAGTCAAGTATTGCCAGGGCTCCCTTCTCCATGGTCGGGTCGCAGAGGCCCAGCCTCCCGGCCAGCCTCCTGAGCCTGGACCTGGTGAGCATCCTGAGGCCGCTGAGAAATAGGCGCACCTCTCCATTCCTTATGAGCTCGAGCGCGGCGCCCAGGTAGCTGTCGCCCCTGTGCAGGGCTGTAATTAGCCTCTCGTACTCCCTGCACTCCTTGTGCCGCCTGCAGAGGCCGTCAGCCACGAGGCCCTCTGTGACTCCCCCGAAGCCGTAGGCCGCCGATATCAGCGGGTTGGCCGATATTATGTAGGCGCTGTAGCCCTCCTTCATAAGCTCCCCTATTATGCCCCTGTCGAGCTTGCTCATCCTCTGCCTCGACAGCTCCATCATGGTGCCAGCGTAGACGCCGTAGGCCTCGTGGACCCCGTGCTGGCTCGGGTACAGGCCGGTCACCATGCTCACGTGGCTCGGCAGGGTCCAGGGGGATGGCGCTATGGCGTTCTCGTACTTGACGAAGCCCAGGTCCCTGAGCGCCTCCAGGCCGCCTGCGTGGTCCTCCCTGAGCGTGTCAATGACCAGCAGTATAACGTTGGGCCTCCTCCGCTCGCCCAACCCTGGCACCTCCTTGGGGCTGACTGCCTGTAGTCGGCCTGAGGCGCTCGGCCAGCGCCTAGGCCTTCACACTGCTCGCCCACATCAATTTAAGCTTACCGTGGGCGCAGCTGGGGCTATCCAAGCAGGTGTGGGTATTTGCAGGCCGGCTGGGCCGCGCTGAGCGGGGGTCAGGAGGTAAGACCCTGGCCGTTATGCCACGCTAAAGGGACTTGACGGCCTCCAGGGCCCTGTCGGCGTGCTCCTCGGCCTTCCTCAGGCCCCTTATGACCTGCCTCACCACGCCGTCGGGGCCTATCATGAACGTCACCTCAGGGAGGAGGCCTCGCCCTTCAGGGCGGAGAGGATATGAGCGCTTATAGGCCTTTGCTTCAACCTTGCTGCGGAGTTGGGCGCGGGCGAGCTTAGCAGGCCATGAGCCCGCGCCTCCCCGATGCTGACGGCGGGGCCTGAGCGGTGATGCCGCGCCCGTGGGGCGCCTGAGAGGTGAGGGGAGGCCCCAGTGGGCGCAGAACCCCCGTTATTAAGGGCGGGGGCCGTCAGCCTCTCAGCCGTGCCCGTCGCCCTCAGCGCCCCGAAGGCCCTTGAGACCTCCTTCTTAGCGTCGCTCGCCCTAACGTAGCTGTTTTAACTTTCATATAGTTTTATAAGTTGTCACCGCGATCAGCGTATACAGGAGGTACGTAACCGAGCACTCAAGATGTGGGGTCCCTGGGGTGGCCCTGAACGCCCCCAAGCCCGATGAGGCCCCGAGCGGGGTGCGGGGGAATAAGGATGAGGCGATGACCGTAAGGCAACAACCTATATGAGAGCTGAACCCCAGCGGGAACCTGGCCCCATATTTCTCGGCGAACCTCCTCTGCCACGCCTCTCGCCGAGGGGCCTTGCTCAGGGCCCCTTTTAAGGAGGAGCATGTAGGGACAGGGACTTATAGGGGGCATGGGCCCTAGCTTATTTACCTAGGCCCCCTCAAGGCGACAGGTGTATACAGTGGCGTCTGAGGGCCTCGAGCTCCTCAGGTCCAGCGTCAGGGAGTTCGCGGAGAAGGTGATCAAGCCAGTTGCGAGGAGGATAGACCAGGAGAACGCCGTTCCCCCCGACATTATAAGGCAGGTGGCCGAGATGGGCTACTTCGCCCTGAGGGTCCCCCAGGAGTACGGGGGCCCTGGGCTGAGCACCCTTGAGTCAGTCATAGTTGTTGAGGAGCTGGCCAGGGCCTCTGGGGCAGTCGCAATAATGGCCACCGTCTCGGGCACCATGGTGGCCTACCCGCTGGTCCACTACGCCTCCCCTGAGATAAAGGAGAGGTACCTGACGAAGCTGGCCAAGGGGGCAGTAGGGGCCTTCGCCCTGAGCGAGCCCTGCTGCGGCACAGATGCAGCAGCCATAACCACGAGGGCGGTCAAGGAGGGGGACGAGTACGTGATAAGCGGCAGGAAGACATGGATAACCAACTCCCCATATGCTGACTTCTTCCTCGTGGCTGCCAGGACCGGGAGGCCTGAGGACAGGCACAGGGGCGTCTCGCTGTTCGTCGTAGACAAGACATCGTGCGTAGAGGTCTCAAAGCTCGACATGATGGGCTACAGGGGCAGCGGGACTAGCGAGGTGCTTTTCAAGGACTGCAGGGTACCTGAGTCAAACATGGTCGGCCAGCTGAACGGCGGCTTCAAGGTAGTCATGGACGCGCTAAACGAGGGCAGGGTGGTCACGGCCGCCACAGCGCTTGGGCTGGCCGAGGCGGCCTTCGAGGACGCCCTGGCATACTCGAGGCAGAGGGAGACCATGGGGGTGCCGATAGCTGAGCACCAGATGGTGCAGTACATGCTTGCCGAGATGAAGGTCAGGGTCGAGGCCATGAGGCTGCTGATATATGAGGCCGCCAGGAAGGTTGACGCGGGGGACCCAGATTACCCAATGTGGAGCAGCATGGCAAAGCTTGCAGCCGCCCAGTGGGGGGTTGACGTGGCAAGGATGGCGGTGCAGGTCGAGGGAGGGTTCGGGTACAGCAGGGAGAGCCTGGTCGAGAGGGTGTACAGGGACGTGAAGATGGTCGAGATAGGCGATGGCACCAACGAGGTCCAGAGGCTGGTCATAGCGAGGAGCCTGCTTGGCAGGATAAGGGGGGTTAGGGCGGGCTGACCCTCGCCCCTTGGGGCGAGGCCTTCAGTTGTAACGCAGGGGGAGGACAGCCCTCACGGCTAGCCCCAGGCCTCAGAGCTCGTCCGGCCCTATGAAGACGTCAGGGTAGCCCTTGCCCCTCACGAAGTCTGTCAGCGTCCTGTCTATGGTCAGTAGCTTAAGGCCGTGGGACAGGGCAGTGCCGTAGAGCAGGTCATCTATCAGGTCCCTGTGGCCCAGCCGGTAGAGCTCCAGCGCGGCCTTCACGGCCCCCTCGTCGACCTCAGCCCTCCTCATGTGGCCCCTGACCTCGCTCAGGCCCCTCAGGACCACCTCCACGCCGTCAGGGCTGACGACCTTAACTATCTTCCACAGGGCCTCCAGGACGCTCAGCTCCGAGTAGTAGAGCTCATGGCCCCTGAGCCTCGGCAGGGCCTCCATGACGGGCTCGTCGGTCCTTATGCCCAGGAACGGCAGCAGGAAGGAGGTGTCAAGGATTACCCGCAAGCCTCCCCTGCTCACGCTCGCTCTCCTCCTCCAGCTCCTCGAAGCTTATGTAGGCCACCTTTGGCCCGTGTATTGCGAACCAGAGGGCGTCCCTGACCGGCTCTAGGACTATCCTGTCGCCCTCAACGCGGAGCCTGAGCCTAGAGCCCTCTTCTATGCCAAGCTCGTCAGCTACAGCCTTGGGTATGGCTATGAGCCTCTTCCTGGAGACCTTGACCTCAAAGGTGGGGCCAGCGCCCTCACCCATGTTCTGACCAATTATAGTTGGTTAAGCCTATCCATATAAGCTTAACTCTTAATAAAAGTTAAACTAACGTCATAAGGGCCTTAGCGCTAAGCCTATGGCCTGGGAGGCAGGGCGGGGCCTGTCTCAGCCTGTCGCCAGCCTCAGGTACCCCTTGCCCGTCACCGCGCCGCAGAGTATTGCCATGAACGCTATGCGCCGAGCTTCTGGAGCTTCCTGGGGGTGACGTTCAAGGTCAATACCGTATATACTGGTCCTTGGCTGCTGTGTAAAGGAGCCTTAGAGGTTTTATTTTTGCTTTGTATTTTAAGAGAACATGGTTTCTGTTAAAAAAGTTCTAGGGGGCCTCAGGGCGCCCTGGGGGCTCTGTGTTTGTTGACAGGGAGAGGGCCAACAGGGCGATAACGCTGGGCTGAGGGGCCGTCGCGCTCAAAGGCCCTGAGGAGGCAGAGCCCTTGGGTGTCAGGCCTGAGGCTCTGGTCAATATCCCCGAGCTACCTTGACGCAAGGGGGCTGCTGGCGCTCTGGAGGGAGGCCCTGCTGGCCCAGAAGGTCCTCATGGGCCTCACCAGGGGCTACACTAGGCACCCCCAGCTCGAGAGGTTCAGGAGGACCAGCGACCCAGTGCTCTACATAGGCACGTACCTCTACTACGTCTACCTTGAGGGGCGGAGGAGGGGGTATGACTTCAACGTAAGCAAGATAGCCAGGTACGACCCGGGCCTGCCGAGGGTCCCGGTGACGTCAGGGCAGGTCAGGTACGAGTTCCAGCATTTGCTGGGCAAGCTGAGGGCCAGGGACCCGGCGAGGTATGAGGCGCTGAAGGGCGAGGCCGAGGTCAAGGTTCACCCCCTGTTCTACGTGGTGGAGGGCGACGTGGAGCCGTGGGAGAGGGTTAAGGCCTTCGGCTAACGCTTACACTGCTCGCTCTCCCCCTCGAGCTCCTCGAAGCCTATGTAGGCCAGCTTGGTCTACTTTGAATGGTCCAGAAACTGCTCAGCAATACCTAAGGTGCGGACTCTTCACAGATATACTCATAATCATTTCTATTTCATTTCTATTTTACCTTAAGCTTAAAGCTTTTGTTATTTACTTTAAAAAAGGGCGTAGGGTATGAGTTTTATTCGTTCAACGCCAGGAGGGCAGCAGAGTCTAATAAGCTCATTATTTGGTAAGCAAATAGAAGAGCTTACATGCCAAGAGGCTCTCGAAAAACTACGCGTCATCAGCGAGACTCAGTATATAGAGTTCAAGGGGGACTTTGAAGATGATAAAGGCGATGGTGATAAAGAAGTGCTCAGAGCTGTGGTTGGTTTCCTCAATACACAAGAGGGAGAGGGGCTTCTAGCCTTAGGGGTGAATGATCCTAGTAGGAAAGGAGAGCGGGTCGAATGTACAGAATGGCCTTCAAAATGGAAGAAAGCAAGTGAAGTTGAACAACACATACAGGGTATCATATCTACTCACTTAGGGAGCATTCCAAGGGCGATCTTTCCTCCCCTCCTCACCGTTAAGGTGTTCAACTGTAGAAGCGATTGTGCTCTTGGCAAGGATGGATGGCTAATTCTGATATATGTTAAAAAGAACTTCGATGCGTTATACTATTCTGGTCTTGAAGGTGGAACATCTGCCTATATACGAAAAGGCGCAAGTACGAGGCGGTTGACCATAGAAGAAGCGTATACAGCTATAGAATCAAAGAGGAAACCTATTGTAATAGCGCTGCTAGAACCCTCCAATGTGGGATCTACTAACGCAACGTTCTCTATTTGGCTGGAAAACATTGGGTCTAAGCCTGCCACACAGACAGCAACAATGATATATATCTACAAGAAGCAAACAATCGATGACCAACCAATAGAGATTACCTCGGTTAGTGTGGAAAAAAGAGAAGAATTAAAGGGTCATTACTCCCGTCCCATATACGACAAAAGAGCTCAGCTTTTCGAAGTAACTTTCTTTAATATTCACTCGCTCAATCTAATGTCAGAGGTACCGCTACTCCCTGGGCCAATGGTTGGTGTAGATAATATATTGGAGATTTCATTTAGCGATGGCTTCTCTGTATTTACGCGGAGCAGTCCTCGTAAGCTTTACTTCCGTTTATATGTTTATACAGAAGAGACAAAGACCTTGGAAGATCTAGAAGTTGTGGTGAAGGAACGCGAGAGGTCCGAAGACGTGCCGAACTTAGAGGGCAAGTTGAAACACCTAGAGGTACGCGATTATCTTGGCAATGTCTTGCTTGTACAAGATAACCTAGACCTAAAAAGTGAAGAATTCCAAAAGATTATAGGTAACCTGTAAATAGGTCTATAAAAAGAAACCCAGGTTCTACAGAACAGTCTTTTTCACAGCTTTTACTTCATAGGGTTATCTCAAGAGAAGAGGGCTAATACCTATGCCAAGCCGATCTTAGTAATCTTGTGATCAACATTTTTGATTAAGGGAAACCCTTGTTATGATCCTACTGTTCATATAGCCTAACTATATACGCAGCTGCAATGACCATGAGCATTATCGGTGACCTGTATGAGGCGGCCAGGCAGTTGAGAATATGCCAGCGCTTCGGCAGGCTCTGTGGGCTGAGCCCCTGAGGAGGTCAACGTGCTGGGCAGCGTCGCTAGCAACACCTGAGGGCCCTGGATAGTTAACGGGCCAAACTTCGTCATGACCCTTGCAGTGTCAAATGCCATGCCAGAGAGCGTCAGGAGACGAGCAGGACGTGCAGTCAAGGACAGGACTCAGCAGCCCGGTCTTTATATTGACTATAAACCCTTAAGCCCACCTCATAGCCTAAACGTGGGCCGCCTTTCTATCTAAAGAGAACTCTAGACTATTTACTAGAACTAGACCAAGAGAATTCCTTACGGGGTATCATTACGATGTCGTAAAGTTCATCAAGAAGATTACGAAGGACCAAGCCATATTAATGAGGGGGACGACGAGTGGTATGGCTGTGGTTGGAGAAGGATTAAAGGAACAGAGGTGGTTACTACAGACGGCAGCTGTTGTATATAAATATGTATATAAATATTATAAGTGCAAGTTATACTGGTGATCGGGCCGGTTGTATTCGAGCCACTTATACTAATTGAGCCAGTCACGCTAGTCGTGCCGATGCCAATGTCTCCGCTCATTTTATTTACCTACGCTCCTTGTATAGTAAAGAGAGCCTATAAATCTTGAGTCGTCAAGGTGCCGCGGGAGATCATCCTGAACTCGCCCTCCCTCGGCGCCGTGCCAATGACCCCAGGAACGGCCTCACAGCACCCTCACGCCCTCAGGAAGTTTCCTCTGGCGGTGGCGTAGCTGTTTTCTATGTCTTAGGGCCCGTGCATTACGAGCCAGAGGGCGTCCCTGACCGGCTCCAGGACAACCCTGTCGCCCTCAACGCGGAGCCTGAGCCTAGAGCCCTCTTCTATGCCAAGCAGGTCAGCGACCGCCTTAGGTATTGTTACGCGCCTCCCACTGTGGACCTTAACCTCAAGGGTGGAGCCATCGCTCTCAGCTAAGCTCTGACCAATGATTGAAACGGCTGCCGGTCGGCCTATAAGTTAGGCGACCTCTGAAAACGCGAACTTTATTGAGCTGGCGTAACGCCTTCCTCAGCGCTGCCCGCTGGCTCACCCTTCAGCCTCCTCCACTCGTCCAGCAGCCTCCTTGCGACTTCAACCAGCCTGACGGGGGCGCCGCCCTTTACGTCAAGGGTGTAGAATTCTATCTCCTTGCCCTTGAAGCGCTCCCTGGCGTACCTCTCGAGCCTAAGCAGCTGCGGCAGGTAAATGACGGCCTGAGGGTTCGGCACGACGACCCAGAGCCTGTCCGCGCCCGCGTTTACCCTGCTTTCTATAGTGTCCAGGACCTTGTGAAGAGCGGTGCCCGTGCCGTAGAGAGTCTCAACCTCAACAACTAGCTTGCTCATAGAGCCGCAGTCACTGTTGGCATCTTTATCTTTAACATATACGTCGAACCTGACGTTGGCGCCGCCCGGCTGGTACTCTGTACTGACGCAGCCTAACGCCCTCCGCCTCGCCTCGTCCTCCTTAGCCCCCTTCCCCTTGAACTCCTCTCTCAGCCTGCTGACCAGGTAGTTGACAATGAAGGCCTTGGTCAGGTAGTGGCTCATGGACTCGCGGCCTGCCTCATCGCCCTCCGCGCTGGGCCTGACCAGGACCTGCACGTTGAAGTCCTTGAGGGCGTCCTCGAGGGCCCTCCAGTACTCATCCTCAAGCCTGACGACGAGCCCGTCGAAGCTGCCTATGTCCTCATAGTCCACCTTCGGCTCGCTGACCCTGCCCCACATCAGGTTAGCGAGCAGGACGTAGAGGCTCTCCTCAGAGGCGACGGGGCTCACCTCAACCGGGCTCGGTATAGTTAACAGGTAGTCCTCAGGGGCGCCGCGGGGGGCCTCGGCCTGGGCGCCGCTCACGAGGCTGCCCACGTAGTAGTCGCCGTAGATCACTATGAAGCCGTAGCCCTGGGAGAACAGCTCCCTGAGCCTGTCCCTGACGCTTTCCCTGATCCTCCTGAGGGTGGCCTGCGAGGGCCCCTTGACCTCGCCGCTTGACGCCTCCTCCCTCAGCAGCCTGCCCAGGTCGCCGCTGACCAGGTCTATTACGAAGAGCCTTCCCCCGGCGCCGACCTCAACGGGTATGAGCAGCTGTAGGTCGATCACGCTGCTCACGTGCTTTGGCTCTGGCAGGCCCCCGACCCTGACCCTGTAGACCTCCCTGAGGGCCCTCTTGAGGAACTCTATGTAGTCAAAGCCCTTGGCGTGCCTCGCGACGATTAGCAGGGGCCTGTCGGGCACGAGCCTGCCCAGGCCAAAGCCAAACAGGGCCCTGTCAACGGCGCTCTCTACCTCGCCTATCTCGCCCTCGCTCAGCTCGTAGGGGCTAGGCGCCGCCGCTGACTCCGCGGCACTCTTTGCGGCGCTTGCCGGGGTAACGCCAAGGCCGCGCACCTCATCGCTGATGCTCCCAAGGGACGCCTGCCCAGGCTGGGCGAACGTTACTGACACAGGCTTAAGCTCGTAGGTGGTCCCCTGCGGCACGTGATAGCTGCCGTCAAGCTGAAGGCTCACGGCGTTCGGCCTGCCGAACGAGACCGTGACCGACTGCAATGATATCTTAGCGCTCGGCACAACACTGACAGGGGCCCTCTCGTCAACCTTTAACGATATTGGGCTAACGCTGTTGAAGGAAACCCCAACAAGCACCAGCTGTAACTGTTTCAGTACCAAAAAGCTTGGCGCTTCGGCGTTAAGGCCGAGCGTGATGCCAGCGGGCCTTTCAAAGCGAACGCCTATCTCAGTCAGTCTCGGAGAGGCCGCTCTTATCTTAGGTGTTGACGAGTCGATGCTTAGGCTAAGGCTTGGGCTGCTTACAAAGCTGACGCCAACCCTGGCCAGCTTAATCCTGGTCTCTTCACTCTCACTACTAGTAGCTGTAGGGCTTACATTGCTTGGCATCGTTTGTATTGATAATGTGCCTAAGCCTTTAGGACGGCGGGCACGAACAACATATAATATGTAGCCCTCAGGGAGTTCCTTCTCAACAACCTCAACTTCCTGGGCCAAGTTTATCACCTAGTGTAGCACATGCAGGGCACCGTTATCAATCCAGGCGATGCCAAGGAATAGCAACGGTGAAAAGACCTCTAAGAACCTCTCATATGCTATCTTGCCTTCAAAGCGGTATATATCTGCCCACCCTCCTCCGAATGGATCTGTAGATGGTGCCTCACAAGCATGACGTGAGAACTCTTTTATTTTATAAACTTTTAATATGTTTGGATATGTGCTGTGATATGAGTAAAATGATCCTAGCCCGCATCTCGGTTCATAAAATTCTACGCACTTTTCAGCAGGCAAGCCATAAGTATTAGCAATATAACCTTCAAATAAGAGAACACCTCTGCTGGTCGAAACTTTCACCCTATAGCAGCTTCGATATTCTATCTTCAATTCATTTGTGTCAAATATGTCGTCTGCCCTGCTAATCAGATCCTTAATTGTATCGCCTGTCGGCGCCTTCTCTTCGTACTTCGCCTTAACGTACTCCTTGAGTTCGTCATTTACAAGATAGCCTAGCGCGTTTAGCTTATACGTCATATCGTAAATTCTCTCTATTAGTTTAACTATCAAATTGCCAACGCTTCCATCCTTATGTCCAACAACTGCTAGCTCGTCGTTTAAGCTCTGCAGGCTTAGATCCGGTTCTAAGATCTTAGTTAGCTCAACCCCATACTTGCTCATCAGGCTCCTAACAGTGTCTGTGAACAGCAGGTCACAGTACATAGCATTTAGGTAAGGCCTCGGCGTTGAGCGTAAGGACTGTATGAAGAACGTGAACGGGTTGTACAGCGGCAGCAGCTTAACGCTCTTATTTAGAAAGTCTTCAAAGGCCTTGACTAAATCTAAGCCATAGTCTGTCTGCACCTGTTTTACCTGTACAGTCTGCCTTACTTTATTGTAAACTTCATCGGTTAGCTTCTTCATCTCAGTTATGGTGCTCATGACTTCAGATCCATAGTCATTTATGGAAAGTCCTAGCTTTTCTTTAGCTAGCTTATCAAGGCTCATAGACCTTAGGGTCTTTAGGAGCCCCCTGCTCTCCGTTAGGTCGTTGCCTACGTCCTTTCCTAACCCTACCCCAAGCACGTACTTGTAGAAGTGTGCTGCCTTGCCAGGAGTGATGCACTCAATATTGGCTCCTTGCTCCATCTTCTCAAGGCAGCCCTCGTCAAGGCCCCCGAACAGGACCCTTAGCGCGAGGTCCCTCCTCTGGGGGTCAGCGAGCACCTGGGCCAGGTCCCCTGAAAGCTCCTTAAGTAACGCCTCCCTGGCCCTGAGCAGCCCGTTGAGCGAGGCGTAGAACTCAGCCAGGTCCTTGGTGAAGAACTCCTGCCACCAGCTCTCGTCCCAGTACCTGACCCCAGGAACCTTTGGCTGGCAGCTAGCCATCCTAAACCCCTGGGCCAGCTGCCCCTGTATGCTGAGAGGGCCGCCAATATAAATGGGCTTTTCGTGTAATTTTATAATAAATTACAAAAACATGGGCTTAAGCCGAAGCTCACGTCACAGAGCGTAGCTGGTATAGACAAACTGAAACACATGCGCCACAGCCGGGGCCTCAACAGGCCGCGTCACTCACGCAATGATAATTTGGTAGCCCTGCTGGATCAGGTCCTCAAAGGCATAGTGGTGGCCCTCATCACCGATAAGCCTGAGGCCGCGCAGCCTGTCCCTCAGGTTAAGGTGAGGCGGCGAGGCGCAGTACCCGCACGCCCCCAGCAGAAGGTTGTTCTTAAGCACCTCCTCGAAGGCGGGCCTTAGGCCCCTGTAGGGGGAGTCCGAGACCGGTATCTTAACGCCAGGGCCGTCGAGGTAAACCCTAACCTCATGGCCGGCCTTGCTCAGGCTCACGGCATAGTGGAAGGCGTGCGCGGCCCTTATGGAGCTCTCAAGGTTTGAGGGGTCGTCCATTACAACGAAGAGCATCTTCGCCACTGTTCCACCGCACCCGGCGCCAGGAAGATTTCTCTTTTAAGAGTATGTACATACCTCAAGCCTTCACGTTAGCTCGAAATCCTTCGCCGGACAGCTACCCAGTAATGAGGAGCGCAGGTCAAGGGCCTGGCCCCTGGCACCAACCTTGACAGCCTGACCGTGAGGGTTGTCAAGGTTGAGGGGCCCAGGAGCGTGAGCTGAAGGGACGGGATGACTTGCAGGGTCGCCGACGCCCTGGTGGGCGACGAGACGGAAAGCATAGTCATGGCGCTGTGGGACAGAACGTCGTCCACCTTTAAGGGCACGACAGCCTCAGGGGCGATGAGCCGCCTTACACGGCGAGGCGCTCATAACTTCTAGGGGTAGAAGTAGCTTCTAGGGGTAGAAGCCTTGCCGTTTGACCCCGCTCCCAAGTCCTCTAGGAGGGACTTCTTCGACAGGGAGGCGGAGATAGAGGGGGTCAAGTCCCTGTCGTCCCCCATAACGCTTGTGCTGGGCCTCAGGAGGACTGGCAAGTCCTCAGTCATCATGATATCCCTCAGCGAGCTCGGCCTGCCCTACATATACTTGGACCTCAGGAAGTTCGAGGAGAAGGGCTTCGCCTCCTACAGGGACCTCGTGGTTGAGCTCGAGAGGGAGGTCAACAGGCTCACCGGCAGGTTCCCCGGCCTCCTGGAGCTCCTCAGGAGGGTCGAGGGGGTTGAGGTCATGGGGAGCGGCGTGAGGCTCAGGTGGGGAGGGCGGAGGAGGGTCACCATATCGTCGCTGCTCGAGGCCCTCAACGACTGGGCGGAGGACAGGGTGGTATTTGTTATTGACGAGGCCCAGGAGCTCATAAACATGAGGGGGGCCAACCTGCTGCCTGCCCTCGCCTACTCCTTCGACAACCTCAGGAGGGTCAGGGTTGTGCTCAGCGGCTCAAAGATGGGCCTCCTCTACAGGTACCTCGGCGTCGAGGACCCCACGTCGCCCCTCTACGGGAGGGCCATGAACGAGGTGGAGCTCAAGCCGTTCAGCAGGGAGATGGCCGAGCAGTTCCTCAGGCTGGGCCTCAGCGAGCTGGGGATAGAGTTCAGGGAGTACGACATGGTCTACGACACGATTGGCGGCATACCGGGCTGGCTCACCTACTTCGGCTACTATTACGGCCAGGACAGGGACCTCGGCAGGGCCCTTGAGAGGACGCTGAGGACGGCCCTTGGCCTCATAAGGGAGGAGTTCGAGAGCTTCCTGAGGACAAGGTACATAGCGAGGGAGAGGTACCTCGCAATAATGAGGGCCGTGTCCAGGTGCGCAACCTGGTCAGAGATCAGGAGGGCCCTCGAGGCTAGCGAGGGGGCCAGGGTAAGCGACTCCGAGCTGAGCAACTACCTCACCCAGCTCATGGACTCCTCGTGGATAGTGAAGACGGACAGGGGTTACTGCCCCTCTGAGCCCCTCATAGGGAGGGCGTTCGGGGGCTGAGGGCCTTCCCATGTAGAGAAAATAGCTTTTAGCTGGGCCCACGCTGGAAGCGCGGTGAGCTCATGGCCATAAGGGAGGGCGACATAATAGTTACTACAGCTCCCTACGTGGCCGGGGTTCAGCTCTCATATAGGTTGTTGCCTTACGGTCATCGCCTCATCCCTGTTCCCCCGCATCCCGCTCGGGGCCTCATCGGGCTTGGGGGCGTTCAGGGCCACCCCAGGGGCCCCACATCTTGAGCGCTCTTTCACATACCTCCTGTATATGTTTATCGTAGCAATGACGTCCCTGTCACCCTCAAGGCCGCACCTGGGGCACCTCAGCCTGCGGTAGCCGACCTCAACAAGCTTAGCGCCGCACCTTGGGCACGTTGATGATGTGCCCCTGGGATTTACCTTAGCGACCCGCAAGCCTCTCTCCTTTGCCTCATATTCTATGCAGAACTGCACCTTCTTGTAGAACCAAAGCGTAAGCCTCTTGTTGAACTTGCTGCCCCCCTTCCTGTCCTCCCTCAGGCCGTTAAGGTCCTCGAGGACTACCGCGGAGCGGTACCTCAACGCCAGCTCAGCAATTAAGTCCCCCGCCCTGTGGGCGTAGTCCCACGAGATGTTCTTAATCCTCTCGCCGTGCCTCTCGACAGCTCTCCTTACGCCCTTGACGAACCTCCACGACCTAGGGTACCTCCTCTGTATCCTCTCAATCCATATCCTGTGGGTCAAAACCTTCCTGAGAGGCGTCCTGAGCCTCCTCAACCTGATCAGCTTGCCGTTAAGCGTAAACACGGCGAGAGTTATGTTGTCAAAGTTCAGGTCAACGGACGTAACGGTCCTGGGCCCCGTTGGCCTAACGTCCCTCCTGAAGTATACTGTGACCCAGAGCCCGCTTCCATCATACCTTACTGCCAGCTCGTAGTTCTCCCAGCCCCTGAACTTCCCAGCCCTCTCCTTAGGCGCTATTAGCCTTAGCCTGGCCTCACGCCCTCTGTGAAGCTTCAGCGTCAAGGTCATATCATCCAGGTCCAGCCTGTAGTCGTACCTGTCTAACCTGGCCGTCAGCCTCCTAAGGGTTGGCCTCCTGCCGCCGTTGCCCTTAGCTGACCTCACGATGCTCTTAGCGTAAACGTATATCTCCTTGGCGTGGTGCGCCCTGAAGCCCATGGAGACGAGGTCTTTGTAGAACATCTTGTGCAGCGTTTTTATGGAGAGCCTATCGCTGGTGCCCCAGGTCCTGTCCACTATCGCCTGGGCAGCATCACGGTAGAGCCTCAGGAACTCAAGGAGGTCATCACCGCCGCCCTCGGGAAGGGCCCTCACCCTCAAGGTCTCGATGACTGCGGGCCCTTCACCCCTCACCGGGCAGCTCACCCACGTAACCATATGATAGAAAAACTTATAAGCTTTTCTATCAACTCTAGCTTTGGATGATAGCATGGCTAAGTTCATATACGTCGAGAGCACGGTGATAAAGTACAGGGGCGGGACCGTGGTCCTTTACCCGCTGGCCAAGTACCAGCCTGAGGTGAAGCCCCTGCACGGCAGGAAGGTGCACGTGATAATAATAGCGGAGGAGTGAACGTTATTCCCTTTAAACCTATATGAAAGTTGAAACAGCTACGTAAGGCGCTCAGGGCGTTAACTCAGCTGTGCCGCACAGCTACGTCAAGGTGTCGTTCACTAGCACCAGCCAAAGTACGCTGCCGCACCCTCCGCAGCTGAGCTCCTTTGAGGCCCAGACCTGGACGACGTATAGGTTGCCCACCTGCTGGGTTGAAGCCCAGACGTAGTAGCTGGATAACATGGGGCCTATGAAGAACAGCGTCACGTTGTAGGTCCTGCCCTCGTAGGTTATCATGTAGCGGTACTCCTGCCCGCCAGTGTACGTCACGTTCTCCGGCCTCGGGAGGAGGACAGCCTTTACGCCGTCAACCTGGACCTCCTGGGGGGTGTAGCTGAAGTTCTCAGGCTGATAGTAAAGCTGCAGGATAACGTACTTGTAAAGCCTATGGCCTACGGCCATAACGCTGCCATTTATGAACGTGGAGTTAAGCATGAGCTCCTCGGAGAAGTCGTCCACGCTTACCAGGTAGCCCTTGTTCGCCTCCACGGCGTTCTCGTAGAGCTCCCTCGCCTCGGCCAGGACCTTCTCCGCGTAGCCCAACACAGTGGAGTTCTGGGCCGCGACGGAGGCGTTGGTGAGGCCCCCTGGGACGCGCTGGGGCTGCCTGTAGGTGAACGCGAGATAAAGGCCGGCGAAGGCGGCGACCACAATGATAACGATGGCGAGTAGGCCTCTGAAGTTCACAGTTTCACCTCGCTAACCACCATAACCCTCCCTGGTCCTAGCCCTCAACCCCTTTACGGCTTGCGTCACGAGGCAAGGGGCCGAGGCCTCCAGGACGTAAATGCGTTACACGGCCTCAGCGAGGCCGCGGCCCTTGAGGGACCGCGTGAGCTGATCTTGTTCTTCACAAGCTTACGGAAAACGACCTGAGCTTTCCCCCATAACGCCCTGAGAGCCCTCGGTGCTGGGGAAACTGACCGCTTTTCCCCAGAAGCTTCTGGGGAAACGACAGGGCATAATGTCGGCCCATTACGGCTAGACGTTTATGTGAGGAGGCCCAACATAAAAAACGGGGGACGTGCTGTGAGGGCCTCTGCCTGGATGTGGGTAGCCATAGCCTTTATGGTGTTATTCGCTATTGCCGCTTTGTCAGCACTAGGGTTTTACTACGATTACAGCTCTACGGCGTCAATAGTGCAGAGGTGGGCTAATTATTCATATGAGGGGTGGAACCGCGCGATCTTTGGGGAGTTTCTCTTGCACCTCGAGAACGAGACGACCCTTGTTAGCAATCAGACGGTAAGTGAGCCAGCTGGCTCAGCCTATGACTTCAATTTTAGCATCCCATACGCTGGGTACATAGAGGTCATAGTCTCCTCCTCAACAACTTCAAACACCTACGTGGAGATCTCAGGCACGTACAGCCCGCCCTCGAGCTGGCACTCGCCTAATGAGGGCTGGACTTATGACAGCGGCCAGATATCGGTTGGGACGAGCGGCACCGTGTTCTTCCCAGTGGTCCCAGGCACGGTAACGGTCTATGTTGGGAACACAAACGCGTTCAGTGGCGCCACGGAGACCGTCACCATAGTGTACTACAGCTGAGCGCGGCCCCTCCAGCTGCGTCGCTTTTCCTAAGCAATACGCGCAAGCGTGCTGTCAGCCCAGGCGGCCGACCTGGCTGGGCCGCCGAGAGGGGCCCTGAGCCCTAGGAGCCGAGGCCCCCGTTCTAAGCGCCCTCTGCGTGAAGGTAGTCCTCGCTGAGCACCGCCGAGCACAGTATTGCGGAGAAGACTATCATCAGGTTCCTCACGGCGTCGTCGACCTTTGAGAGCACCGCCGCCTCCTTCGGGTCCTGGCTTGAGCCCAGCAGGTCCTCCAGCCAGGCGGAGAGCGAGAGGGCCGTGAGGGAGGCCTCGTGGAGCCTCTTCACGCTCGGCTGCGCCACCATAGCGCTCACCATGGGTATCAGGTCCCTCAGCTGGCCCGCCACCTCCGCTACCCTGCTCGACCTGAGGGACCACCTCTGGGCAAGCTTAAGCGCCTCGAGGAGCACGTTCCCCACGACCCCGAGCACGGCAGTGCCCACTATGGTGCCCTGGACCCTGGTGTCTATGACACCCTCGCTCACCGAGCTGACCACGTGCCTCATTATCAGGTGCTGGTACTTCAGCAGCTCAGCGGTGGCGACCTCCACCTCGTCGCTGCCGAGCGCCTCCCCTGAGGAGGCCCTCCTGAGCAGCTCAGCTATGTTGCCAACGGCGGAGCCGAGGCCCTTTATCGCCATCTTCGGGTCCGCCCTGCTGTCGTCAAGTACTATCCTGACCGAGGCCCTCTCGCTGTCCAGCTGTGTCACCTCAAGGCCGAGGAGCCTCATGGAGGTCTGCTTTAGCTGCTTCAGGCCCTCCTCCCCCATCCCCTTTAGGTCCATGACGACGTCGTTTATGTTGTTCACGTAGAGGCAGGTGAGGGCCGCGGAGGCTAGCTGGGGCATGACTAGCTTGTAGGCGTCGAAGCGGTAGCTCCTCCTGGCCTCGGAGGGCTGGGCTGGGACTATCCTGAGCCTGTCGCCCTCGTCTATGACGTAAACTAGGTCCCCTGGCTTGAGGCCGTGGGCCTCGACCCACCTCCTGGGCAGGGTCACGACGAGGGAGGAGAGGCCTAGGCGCTGGAGCTTCCTGGGCGTGACGCTCAAGGCCTTCACCATATATACCTGTAATTTCGTGAATTAGCATGTATTGGGCAATATAAAACCCTGCGTACTGAGCCAAGAGGAGGAGCTTGACGATACTTGGCGACGAGGTCAAGGGCTTCACAACGGGCCCCCTGCCGATGGGGTGCAGCCTCTGCTTCGCCGGCCTCAAGGCCGTCATCTTCGTGACTGGGGTCTGCGACGAGGACTGCTACTACTGCCCCATAGACATGAGCAGGTGGGGCAGGCCAGTCATCTACGTGAACGAGGAGAGGGCGACCGACTTAGACTCGGTGATAGCTGAGGTCCAGAGGCAGGGCGCTAAGGGGGCCAGCATAACCGGAGGGGACCCGCTGGCCGACCTGCCCCTGGTCCTGAGGCTCATCAGGTCGCTCAAGTACGTCATGGGGGATGGCTTTCACATACACCTATACACGCCGGGGAGGTACGCGACCCCTGACGCCCTAGTGGCCCTCTGGAGGGCCGGGCTTGACGAGATAAGGTTCCACCCTGTCAAGAGGGAGTACTACAGGGCAATTGAGCTGGCTGCCAAGCTAACTGGCATGAGGGTCGGGGCCGAGATACCCATAGCGCCTGGGCTTGAGGGCTGGGCCATGGAGGTCATAAAGGCGGTTGAGGAGGCGGGAGGCTCCTTCGTCAACATGAACGAGATGGAGTTCTCCGACTCCAACTTCCAGAGGCTTAGGCTGAGGGGACTCAGGCCTTCAAGATCAAGGTACCCAGCGGTGGAGGGCGCCCTTGAGGCGGCCCTGAGGGTAATGAGGTGGGCCTCTGAGAACTCAAGGGTCACGGTCCACTACTGCCCCGCCTCTTACAAGGGCCTCATACAGGTCAGGAACAGGTTCAGGGTCACGGCAAGGAGGGACCTGAGGTGGTTCGAGGCCACGACCCGCGACGGCCTGGTGGTGAGGGGGGAGGTGCTGAGGGACGGCGAGGTAATAGGCTACTTCAACCCAAGGGAGCCGCCGAGGCCTGAGGAGGGCCTTGAGTACAGGGTGCTCGTAAGCTACCCAACGAGCTCCAGGGAGCCGGTCATATGCGAGAGCGCCTCCCAGGACCCCAGGGAGGCCGTCAGGGACTGCCTGAGGTGAACGGGCTTGAAGGTGGTCAGGTCGCTGGTCGAGGAGGCCCAGAGGAGGGCCGTCGGGAGGAGGCTGAGGAGGGTCATAGTGGGCAGGTACGCCCTGGTGGTACTTGACGACGGCTCGGCCGGGCTGGCCTACGTGGACTGGGACTGGGTCAAGCCCTTCAGGCCCTACAAGGAGCCCCCTGGGGACGCCGAGGAGGCCGTGTCGCTAGCGCTGTCCTACGACCCAGTTGAGGCGGCCATAGGGGTGGCGACAATAAACGCCCTGGCGCCTAGGGAGGGCCTGACAGAAGCCGACCCCCTTGACCTGGTCAGGCTGAGGGAGGGGGCCAGGGTAGGGCTCGTAGGCTACATAAGGGGCTACGTTAGGAGGCTGAGGGAGAGGGCGGAGCTTTACGTCTTCGAGACCAGGCCCTACGAGGAGGACTTCGTCTACCCCTGGTACGCCGAGGAGGAGCTCCTGCCGAGGATGGACCTGGTAATAGCCACTGGCGTAACTGTAGTCAACAAGACCATAGACAGGGTAGCTGACCTCGTCAGGGGACCCCTCCTGATAGTGGGCCCCTCGACGCCCCTTTGGCCCGAGGCCCTGGGAGGCCACGAGGGCGCCCTCGGAGGGTCCCTGGTGAGGGACCTCGACGCGGCTGTCAGGATGGTCGAGCTGGGCTACGGGGCCGAGCACCTCCTGAGGCAGAGGGTCCTGGAGAAGGCCACGTTGTTGGTGGGACTCAACAAGTCTTAAGCCTCCTCCAAAGGTATACTTATCCTGGGGAGGCCTTTGAGGCTCCCCAAGGTAGCCCTCTCCCCCGGCCAGGCGGGAGGGCCTCCTTACTCGGCCACGATAGAGGCCATGATATGGCCTGGGGTCAGGGAGAGGGTCAACGTCAGGCTGCTCGCCAGGAGGCCAGAGAGCGCCTGCTGCAACAGGTGCGAGAGGCTCCCGGACGGCAGGCTGACCTACGTCGTGACCCTCTACAACAGGGGGCAGCCGTTCGCCAGCGTCTACCTTGACGCTGGCTGGCTCAGGTCATGACGTAAACGGCGTCCTTGCCAGCGACCCCGGCCCTGGCCCAGCCGGACGGGAGCTGAGGGGGCTCCCCCAGCTTAACTATGGCAGTAGCCAGGGCAGACCCTGAGACCCTCCCCAGCTCCCTCAGGGCCTCCTCAGGCCTCTCGAGCAGGTTTACGACCGAGAAGGAGTAGCCCACGTCGAAGGCCTTGTCCACGAACGGCAGGCTGTAGGCGTCTCCCTGTATGACAGCGCATTTCCCCCTACAAAGGGCCAGGGCCCTCTGCCTAGCCCTCTCGATCATGCAGCCGCTTACGTCAACGCAGACGTAGAGGTCAACAGCCTCAAGCAGCCCCTCCCTCGCCATGTACTCAACCAGGAGCCCCGTCCCGCAGCCCACGTCAACTACCCTGCCGCGGGGCCTAAGCAGCCTCAGGGCCGCCTCGTACTTCTCGAGCTGCTCTGAGAGGTAGAGCTCGTCGTAGGCCTCGCAGCCCGCCTCGTACCTGTCAACCAGCTCCCTGTCTGACGCCCTGCCCAGCTCAACCACCGCCCGCGGCCATTGAGTAGGCCTCCCTTACCGCGTCCTGCACCCTGTTAAGGACGTCAAGGGTAGTAACGTTCTCGCCCCTCTCGCTCACCGCCAGCTCCCCCGCCCTGCCGGAGACCCAGGCAGCGGCCGCAGCTATGTGGAGCGGGTCAAGGGTCTTGGAGAGGGCGACCCTCCTGGCGAGGAAGCCAGCGGTTATGCCTGTTAGCACGTCCCCTGTGCCCCCGACGGCCATCGCTGGGTGGCCCGTCAGGTTGTACCTGCACCTTCCGTCAGGGCTACATATTACGTCGCCCGGGGGCTTTGGGGCCTTAACTATCACCGTGGCGCCGTAGGCCTTAGCTATCTCGGCCGCCAGCTCCTGCGGCTCCCCCTCCCTGCCTGCGAGCATCCTGGCCTCGCCCCTGTGGGGCGTAAGGACCGCCTGTGGCCAGAGGGCCGGCCTGGCCTCGGCAACCGCCTTCAGGGCGTCCGCGTCTATAACGACGGGCTTCCCCTTCAGCCTCTGGAGCAGCTCTATGACCGCCTCCTTGGTGGACTTGTCCGTCCCAAGCCCTGGGCCTATGGCTACCGCGTCGACGTGCTTAGCCTCCTCGGCCAGCAGGTCGAGGTGGCCCGGCTCAACTATCTCGCCCTTCAGCGGGAACGGGATTATGCCAGGGTTTGACGAGGCCGCCGCCTTGGCTACGTCAGAGGGGGCCGCCAGGAATGATAGGTCGGCCCCGGCCAGGAGCGCGGCTGAGGCAGCGTAGAAGGGGGCCCCGAAGTAGTGGTAGGAGCCTCCCACGACCAGCACCTTCCCGTTGCCGCCCTTGTAGGCGTCCCTCGGCCTCCTGGGCACCCTGGCAGCCACGTCGCCTGGGCCGGCGAAGGTGACCGCGTCCCTCGGCATGCCCACCTCGGCCACCAGGACCTCGCCCACGTACGGCTTTGCCTCCTCCTTCATGAGGCCGGGCTTTAGCGTGTGCATGGTCACGGTCACGTCGGCCCTTGCAGTCCCCTCGACGGCCTGGCCCGTGTCGGGGTCTAGGCCCGTGGGCACGTCTATGGCCACCCTGAGCCCCCTCGAGGCGTTGAATGCCGCCAGGGCGCTGGCTATGGGCTCCCTCAGCCTCCCCCTGACGCCTATGCCCAGGATCCCGTCAATTAGGGCGTCCGCCTCCTCAGGCCTGTACTCCCTCGGGTCCTCAAGGTGAACGACCTTCACGCTCCTCATCTTAAGCAGGGCCTGTAGGTTGACCTGAGCGTCCCTGTGCTCGACGAGCTTAGGGTCGTAGAGCAGGTAGACGGTTACGTCAGCCCCCCTGGCGGCCAGGTGCCTGGCCGAGACTATCGCGTCGCCCCCATTGCCGCCCTTGCCCGCGTAGACCACTACCTTCTTCCCCCTCACGTCGCCAAGGTAGCACTCAACGGCGTCAGCCACGGCCCTCCCGGCGTTCTCCATGAGCAGCAGGAGCGGGATGCCCAGCCACACTGTGTTTATCTCGTAGGCCCTGGTGTCCTCAACTGACCATACCTCGGCCGCCTCGACGAACCCCGGGCACTCCCTGGCCAAGCCCGGCACCGCCCTGGGGGGAGCTGTCAAGCTATTATGTTCGCCGTCATGGGGGCAATAGGCGGGGTCCTCAGCGCTTAAATTCCCCGCGCTTGTGATTGAGGAGGGAGACATTATGCAGGCCGCGAAGAAGGTGGAGCTGGGCGATGGCACCTGGCTCGAGGTGCTGTCTGAGAGGAGGAACGAGCTGCTGAAGAGGCTTGAGGTTGAGGCCCTGGCTCACCACGAGCTTAAGTCAACGCCCTCTAGGGCGTCGCTGAGGGAGGCCATAGCCAAGGCCTACGGGAAGCCTGCTGACGCCGTTTACGTTAAGAACATATACACGTCCTACGGCGTGGGCCTCTCGAGGGTCCACGTGCACATTTACGACACCCACGAGGATGCCGTTAAGGTGGAGCCAACTTACGTGCTGGCCAGGCACGGCGAGGCCGAGAAGAAGACCGCAAAGGCTAAGCAGGCCGGCGGGGGAGGGCAGAGGCAGTGAGGTGATCATACATGGCGAAGGAGGGCGTTAAGGCCTACGTCAGGCTCCTCTACGAGTACGACTACAGCACCGGCACCATAACCCCTAAGAACAAGAAGTGCCCCAGGTGCGGCAGGTTCATGGCCCACCACATGAAGCCGGTGGAGAGGTGGCACTGTGGGTACTGCGGCTACACCGAGTACGTCGTCAAGTGAGGGCGAGGTAACGGTACTGGGCATAGAGTCGACGGCTCACACCTTCGGCGTCGGCCTGGCCAGGCTGGACAGGTCAGGAATTCACCTGCTCAGGGACTCAAGGAGGACGTATGTGCCGAGGAAGGGGGGCATAGTCCCCCGTGAGGTGGCCCAGTTCTTCAGCGAGGTGGCCGCTGAGGTAATAGAGGAGGCCCTCTCGATTAACGGCGTCAGCGTCAGGGAGGTAGGGGCCGTCGCTGTCGCCCTCGGCCCCGGCATGGGCCCCCAGCTGAGGGTGGGGGCCACGGTGGCCAGGGCCATAGCGAGCCGCTTCAACGTGCCCCTCGTGCCTGTGAACCACGCGGTGGCCCACTTAGAGGTGGGGAGGTACACGACCGGCCTGCTCGACCCAGTGATCCTCTACGTCTCAGGCGGCAACACTGCGGTGACGACCTTTGTTGAGGGCAGGTACAGGGTCTTCGGTGAGACCCTCGACATAGCCCTCGGCAACCTTCTCGACACCTTCGCCAGGGAGGTGGGGCTCGGGCCGCCTTACGTGAGGGAGGGGATGCACGTCGTTGACCTGTGCGCCGAGGGAGGGGAGTTCATAAGCGGCATACCTTATGTGGTCAAGGGGCAGGACGTCTCCTTCTCCGGCATACTCACGGCGGCCGTGAGGCTCGCGAGGTCTGGCGCCAGGCTCAGGGACGTGTGCTACACGCTCAGGGAGGTGGCCTTCTCCAGCGTCACCGAGGTCACGGAGAGGTGCCTGGCGCACACGGGCAAGAGGGACGTCCTCCTTACTGGGGGAGTCGCAGCCAACAGGCTCCTCACCTCGAAGCTGGAGTCCATGGCCAGGCTCCACGGCGGCAGGTTCATGGCCGTGCCATCGCAGTACGCCGGCGACAACGGGGCAATGATAGCGCTCACTGGCCTCCTAGCGCTCCTCAGCGGCGTTACAGTTGAGCCCGAGAGGGCCTACATAAATCAGAGGTGGAGGCTCGACGAGGTTGACGTGCCTTGGTATGGGAGGCTCCTCTGATACCTCAGTGGGCCAGGGGGCTCAGGCTGGTCAAGCAGGGGGCTGAGTCCGTCATACTCCTTGGCGACTTCCTCGGGCTGAAGGCGATATACAAGCTGAGGCTCCCAAAGCCCTACATGCACCCCTCGCTCGACCAGTCCCTGAGGTCGCAGAGGACGCTGAAGGAGGCCAAGGTGCTCTCCCAGGCCGCCAGGGCAGGGGCCAACGTGCCCTCCCTTTACGCCATCTACCCCTCCATGGGGCTAATAGTTATGGAGTACGTTGAGGGGCCCACGCTGAAGGAGTACGTCTCAGGGGGCCAGCCCGGCTGGAGGGAGGTCGTCAGGGAGGCCGGGGCCCAGCTGGGCATACTTCACAGGGCCGGTGTAGTCCACGGCGACTCGACGACATCGAACATAGTTGTCAGGGAGGGAAGGGCCTACCTCATAGACTTCGGCCTGGCTGAGTTCTCGACGAGGGATGAGGACAGGGCCGTCGACCTTCACCTCTTCAGGGAGGCAGTCATAAGCACCCACCCATCCCTGTCAGAGGAGCTCTTCAGCCTCTTCATGGAGGGCTACAGGTCCTCTGTGGGGGACGACGTTGCCAGGTCGGTCCTTGAGAGGATGAGGTCAGTGGAGATGAGGGGGAGGTATATAGCGGCCAGGAGGAGCGTGTGGAGGGGATGATGACGTGCTTTACATGGTGACGACCAACGATGGCAAGTTCAGGGAGGCCAGGGAGCTGCTGGCGGCCTACGGGATAGAGCTGGGCCAGATAAAGGATGAGAAGCTGGAGGTCCAGCACGACGACGTCGAGCTGATAGCGAGGGTGGCGGCTGAGGAGGCCTTCAGGAGGCACGGGGTCCCCCTCATAGTTGACGACACGGGCCTCTACGTTGAGGCCCTGAACGGCTTCCCAGGGCCCTACAGCAGCTACGTCCTCAGCAAGGTGGGCCTCAGGGGCTTCCTGAAGCTCATGGAGGGAGTTGAAAACAGGAGGGCCTGCTTCAGGACGGCCGTGGCCTTCGCTGACGGGACCGGGGTGTACACGTTCACGGGCGAGACCTGCGGCCGCATAGCAGAGTCCCCGAGGGGCTCAGGCGGCTTCGGCTACGACCCCGTCTTCGTCCCTGAGGGCCAGACGAGGACGTATGCTGAGATGGGCCTTGAGGAGAAGAACGCCATATCTCACAGGGGCAAGGCCCTCAGGGCGTTCGCCTCCTGGTACCTTACCAGGTATTATCGGCCCACCCAAGGCTAAGGCCTGGCTAGGCCAAGAGATGTTGGGACCTGGCTTGGAGCCCGTGGATTCCCACGTTAAGAGGGTGTTGTCCCTGGACATAGCTTACCTCCTGGGCGAGCTGAAGGGGGTGTGCACAAGGCTTGACGAGCTCTCCTCCAGGTCTGACGATGAGGCCAGGCTCGAGAGCATAGTCCTGAAGGCCTACAGGGCTCACCTCCTGGAGGACCTGGAGTCCCTGGTCTCCTTCAGCGCGGGCGCACCGGAGGCTAGGGCTGAGGAGCAGCTGAAGGAGGCCTTAGTCACTTAAGCGGCACAGCTTGCTGCACGTCCCGTAGCCTTCGTCAAAGGCCATCAGGTTCTTGTCAGCCATCGGCATCTCGGCTATCCTTGCCTTGAGCCTCGAAATGTCGACAAACCTGTCCAGGAGGCCCGTTGAGGCCAGGGCCCCGAGCAGGACCATGTTCTCGCTCACGTAGCTCCCCACCTTCTCAGCTATCTCCCTGGCGGGCACGACGAAGTACCTGATGCCGGCCTTCCTGAAGGCCTCCTCTATATCCTTCCTGCTCGGGCTGACGACGCCAGGTATCGGGGGCCTGAGGAGGACGTCTGAGGTTATCAGTACGCCGCCCTGCCTCAGGTACGGGACCCCCCTCGCGGCCTCTATGAGCTCGAAGGCCAGGAGGACGTCAGCCCTCCCGCGGGGGACCAGGGGGGCATAGACGTCGCCGAGCCTGACGTGCACCTCCACCGCCCCTCCCCTCTGGCTCAGGCCGTGGGTCTCGGCCACGAGCGCCTTCGTGCCGCTGTCTATGGCCGCGTCAGCGAGCACCTTCGCCGCGGTCATCAGGCCCTGGCCCCCCACGCCAACCATGACTACGTTGAGCCTGCCGCTCACTCCCATGCCTCCCACCACCCCTCGCCTTCCTCAACGACCTTCACTATGGCCTTGTAGGGACATATCTCGGCGCAGACGCCGCAGCCGACGCAGAGGCTCGGGTCTATCCAGGCCTTCTTGTCGTCGCGTACCATTATGGCTGGGCATGAGAAGGCGTTGTAGCATATGCCGCAGGCGGTGCACTTGTCCTCAATCACCTGGTAGAGAGGCATCTTGACCCTGCGCCTCCTGGCCCTCCTGACCGCCTCCAGGGCGCAGGCCTTCCTCGCGACGGCCACGGCAGGCTTCCTCTCCTTGACCACGTAGGAGAGGGCCTCCATCAGCTTGTCAGTGGCCTCCTTCAAGTTGAAGGGATCGAAGGTCACGACCTTCTCAACGCCTACCCCCTTGGAAATCTCCTCTATGCTTATGACCTTGGCGGGCTCGCCGAGCGCGTTGAGCCCAGTGCCTGGGTCTGGCTGTTCCCCAGTCATCGCCGTGACCCTGTTGTCTAGGACCAGCACTAGCATGGGCGACCTGTTGTAGACGGCGTTTATGAGGCCGGGGACCGCTGCGTGGAAGAAGGTTGAGTCGCCCACAATGGCTATGGCCACCTGGTCGGTCAGGGTCTGGGCGAGGCCGTTGGCGGCGCCGACGCTTCCGCCCATCTCAAGTATTATGTCCTGCTCCCTGAAGGGCTCGTAGAGGCCGAGGCTGTAGCAGCCTATGTCGCCGCTGTAGACGGGCTTAATCCTCAGGCCGTTGACGGCCCTCCTGAGGGCGTAGAAGGTGGCCCTGTGAGGGCACCCGGGGCAGAACGTCGGGGGCCTGGGCGGAAGCTGCAGGTCAAGCTTCGTGATAGGGGGCTCCGGCATGGCCATGCCCATGAACTTAGCTATGGCCCCCTCGACGCGCTCGAGCGTCAGCTCGCCTGGGAGGCCCACCAGCTCCTTCCCCACGACCTTCACCTTGAGCCCCTCCTCAGCCACCAGCTCCTTCAGCTGCCTCTCGACAACGGGCTCCAGCTCCTCTACGACCAGGACCTCGTCTACGTCGGAGAGGGCGTTGAGAGTGAACCTCCTGGGGAGGGGCACGGGGCTCGAGAGCTTGACCACCTTGACCTTGCCATCGAGGCCGAGCTCTGAGAGGGCCTCCTTCACGAAGACGTAGGCTACCCCGTCAGCCACCACGGCCTTCCTCCCCTCCCCCTCGACCCTGTTGAAGGGCGAGAGGCCGTCAACGTACTTGGTTATGTCCTGCCACTTGGCTATGAGCTTCTCCCTCTGCTCCCTCGCCACTGCTGGCACCAGGGTCAGCCCCCTCGTCCTCTCGAACCTCCCCTTCGTCCTGGGGGGCCTGAGCTGGCCCAGCGTGACGGGCGCCCTGGTGTGCGAGACCCTCGTGGTGCTGATCACGAGCACGGGGCTGCTGAAGGCCTCGCTTACGTCAAAGGCCTTCGCCGTCAGGTCCTTGGCCTCCTGGGGGTCTGAAGGGGTCAGGACGGGCGTGTAGGATATGAGGCCGTAGATCCTGTTGTCCTGCTCGTTCTGGCTGCTCCACATGCTTGGGTCGCCTGCAGAGAAAATCACGAGCCCTCCCTTGACGCCGGTGTAGGCTATGCTCATCAGGGCGTCTGAGGCCACGTTCAGGCCCACGTGCTTCATGGTGGCCATGCTCCTGACGCCGGCGAGCGAGGCGCCGTAGGCGGCCTCAAGGGCCACCTTCTCGTTGACGCTCCACTCCACGTATATGCCGACCTCCTTGGCAACCTCGGCCAGGGACTCTATGACCTCGGTTGAAGGAGTTCCTGGGTAGCCTGAGGCGAAGCCGCCTCCTGCCTCAAGGAACCCCCTCGCTACCGCCTCGTTCCCCATGAGCAGCTGAACGGTCCCAGGGGCCCCAAGCAGCCTATACAATAGGCGTTTCCCGCGAGAGAACCCCCAGCGGGGATTAACTTTCTTCCTAAGGATGAGCGATGGGCCCAATGGCCCTCCAAGGGCCCTGACCTCAGCTGGTCTCCCCTGCCCTTAAGGGCTAGGCCTTCAGTCGTAAAACGGCAGGCCCCACAGGGCCTGAAGGTGCCTGGCTTGCTGGTAGGGGTAGTGAGCGACTCCCATGACGACGTGGCCTCCGTGAGGAAGGTCGCTGAGTTCCTTCACAGGTCAGGGGTCGAGGCCGTGATACACCTGGGCGACATCATTGCCCCCTTCACCCTAAGGGAGCTCGCTAAGGGAGTAGGGGTGCCCATAGAGGGGGTCTTCGGCAACAACGACTGCGAGCTTGAGCTCCTGCTCGAGACCGCAAGGGATGTCAACGCTAGGGTCTCCTCGTGGCCCAGGATCATACAGCTTGGGGGTAGGAGGCTACTCCTCATGCACGGGAAGGGCTCAGCCGAGGTGACGGTTGAGGTGGCCCACGCCCTGGCCGAGTCGGGCAGGTTCGACGGGGTCCTCTACGGCCACACCCACAGGGAGGAGCTGAGCTACGTGAGGGGCGTCCTCGTACTCAACCCCGGCCCCATATCCTCAGCCCTCGGAGGCCCCAGGCTGGCCCTGCTCGACACTGAGACCATGGCGGCTAAGCTCGTGAGACTATGAAGTCCTGCGAGCCCCTGAGGCTCAGCCGTTCCCTCCTTGAGGCCCTTAGCAGGCAGGCCTCGGCCTCGAAGCGTGAGGTGGTGGGCTTCCTGCTCGGGGTCGGCTGCAGGGCCTTAGTTGTATTCCCCATGGAGAACTTAGCGTCTTCATCCGTGGAGTTCCTGGCCAACCCCCTTGACGTCGTTGCGGCCCACAACCTGGCGGAGGCGCTGGGCCTTGAGCTGATAGCGCTTTACCACAGCCACCCCTTCGGGCCGGCGGCGCCCAGCCCCAAGGACGTTGAGGGGATGAAGTGGTGGCCCATGACCTGGCTGATAGTCTCAGCTCAGGGGGCGAGGGCCTGGAGGCTCGCGGAGGGGAAAGCCGCTGAGGTGCCTATCGAGCTCGTGGCCTGAGCCCAGGGACCCTTGAGCGTTGCCGGCCGGGCTCAGGCTGCCCGCCCAGGCAAGGCCTCCAAAGCAGCCGTCATCGGCTAGAGGAACTTCAGCCCCAGCGAGTAGCCTCCCTTGGAGACCATGTAGAGGAAGGCGAGGGCCAGGACCATGACAGGCAGGGCGGCCACGAGGGCCATGGCGGCCAGGAGGCCCCACCTGATTATTGACTGCTGTATGGCGGTCAGGGCGTAAATGGTCACCGTCTGGGCGCCGACGGGCGGGAAGCTGAAGTTGTAGGGCGTGCTCGCTAATATCAGGGGGTAGACCAGGAGGTGCCAGGCGAATATCAGGGAGACCAGGAAGACGCTGAGGAGAGCTGGCCTTGACAGGGGCATTATGATCCTCGTCATCTTGCCCCTTATGTTGAAGAGGTCCGCCAGCTCCTCATAGGCCTTGGGCATGTCGATGTAGAAGCCGTGCATAGCCCACACGGCGAAGGTGGCGGTGAATATGGGTGAGGCCAACATGAGGGCCCACCACGTGTTGAGGAGGTCAACCCTGCTGAACCATATGTAGAGGGGCACCACGTAGGACATGGAGGGCAGCGTGTAAAGAAATATAGAGAGGGTCAGGAGCCACCTGCCCGCCCTCCCCCTGGCGACCTCATATGCCGCGGGGGCTGAGAACAGGACCGTCAGGAGCCCCACGCCCACGCTCACGACGACGCTGCTTATCATGTACGGCACGCTTCCTCTGATGGCCTGGTCGAAGTAGGAGGCCGTGAAGGCCACGGGCACCAGCACAGGGGGCCTCCTGAAGTCGAGAACGTCTGGCCTGAAGGCCACGAGGAACATCCAGTAGACGGGCATCAGGTTGGCGAAGACGAGCAGGGCTCCCAGGAGGGCCACGAGGGCCTTGAAGGCCCCGTCAGGCATGTGAAGCCTTACGCTCGGCAGCAGGGGCCTCTGGGCCCTCATGACGGCGAGCAGGAGGAGGGCCGGCGCCAGGGCCAGGGCTGAGAGGACCGCGGCTATCAGGGCGCCTGCGGGGAAGCTGCCCATCTCGAAGATTGCGTTGTAGACCAGTATCGCCAGGTTCGTCGTGGTGAAGCCGGGCCCTCCCATGGTCATGACGTAGGGTATGTCGAAGTTGCCCAGCCCCAGGGCGAACTGGAGGAGGAACGAGATAACTATGGCCTTGCTCGCCATGGGTATCGCCACCTCGCCGTAGTACCTAGAGAGGCCGAGGCCGTCCATCAGGGCGTTCTCCTTCACCTCCCTCGGTATGGACCTGAGGGCAGAGTATATCATCAGGAAGGAGAAGGGTGCGGAGGCCCACACGCTGACCATGGTTATCGTCAGCATCGCCGTGGAGGGCTGGTAGAGCGGGTCGTTCCTCAGGTGGAGGAAGTACGTGAACCAGCCGTAGCCCTCGCCGTACAGGCTTATGACCCACATGAGGGCGGCTGACGTGAAGGGGACAGTATAGGGGAGCATCAGGAGGAGCGAGAGCGGTGTCCTCAGCCTCTCGGAGAGCGAGTCGACTATAATGGCCTCTATGAGGCCTATGAGGGTCGCGCCCAGGGCCTGCCCCACGGCCAGGAGGAAGGTGTTGTAGAACACGAGGCCGAGGTAGGGGCGTATGGCTGTGAGCAGCGTGAGGGCCGACCTCAGGCCGAACCCCATGTAGGCGAAGGTGGCTAAGAAAGGCGCTAGGCCGAAGACCACTATGTAGGCAGCGTATGGAAGCGAGTACCTTGCCCTCAAGCCTGCCTAGGCGCTCTCAGCGCCATTACGTATTAAAGGTTACGGCTTCATCCTGTTGAACGTTCAACAAGCCGTTAAGGGATCGGGGAAGGAAGGGGGCTGGGCGAGCTGAGTTGAACAGGGGCGTCCTAGTTGCCGTGGTGGTGGTTGTTGTAGTCGTGGCCGCGGTGGCCGGGTGGCTGGCCTACTACAGGGCGTCCGCGGGCCAGAGGCTCGTGGTGGTCACCTATAATGACGTAAAGCCAGTGATCCAGCTGGCCGCCGAGGAGTTCGAGGCCTCCCACCCCGGCGTCAAGGTGGTAGTGGTCTCCTTCCCCTGGGACTCCTACATCAATAACGAGCTGACGGTCCTCGAGGCCAAGAGCCCGCAGTACGACGTTGTGACGTTCACTCCTACCTCATCTCAGCTCGTGGCCCCCTACCTCGTGCCCCTTGACATGAGCTACTTCAACCAGAGCGACATAATATGGGACCAGGAGGCCTTCGGGGGAGTGTACAGGCTCAGCAACGGCAGCACAGAGGTCATAGGCGTCGCAATCCAGACCTGGGTAGAGTTGCTGGTCTATAACGCGACGCTCTTCAACAACGCCACCCTTCAGCAGGAGTTCTACAGCGAGTACCACCTCAGCCTCAACCCCTGGACCTGGCAGAACTGGACCGCCGTGATCGACGCCGACAAGTTCCTCGTGGGCAAGGGGCTTGTAAAGTACGGCTTCCTGGTTGAGGACGAGCCCTCACATGAGCTCATAGACACCTACCCGGCCATCTTCGAGTGGTTCTACATGCACAACTCAACCCTGAGCTGCGGCAGCCCTGCCGGGCTGCCGGGCTACGGCACGATGTTCATGGGCTGCGTGCCGAGCTGGTGGCGCTACCCGTTCCCTCCGCCCAGCTTCAACAGCACCGCCGGGGTGCAGGCCCTTGAGGTGCTAAGGGAGCTGGTGGCCTACGAGCCCTCCCCCTCAGTCATGCCCATAGGGTACACGGCGTTGAGCCAGCTTATCGAGGGCGGCTCCGTGGCAGGGGCCGTGGCGTGGGCCAACGACATAATGGGCCTCAACTCCAGCGTCGCCTCGCAGCTCCTCATGGCCCCCCTGCCTGGCGGCTACGGGGAGCCCGGCTCTACGTTCCTTGGGATAAGCAAGTACTCCCAGCACAAGAGGCTGGCCCTGGAGTTCCTCCAGTTCGTGATGTCGCCCCAGTTCCAGGAGAAGGCCTTCTACCTCGAGGGCTCCCTTCCCATATCTAAGGAGGCCTACGCTGAGATAATGTCGAACTCCTCCCTGCCGGCCTACGAGAGGGAGTGGCTGAGGGCCATACTTATAGCTAACGAGAACGCCACCGCGACGCCGCCGACGGTGCCCCAGACCTACCCCTACCTGATACCGTCGTTCAACGGGCCCGTCTTCTCGTGGCTTCAGAACCCCACGCAGGACCCAGGCCAGCTCCTCGCCTCTATAGCCGCCCAGTGGATCAGGTACCTCTCGGAGGGAAGCTAGGCTGAACTTAGAGGAGGTTCAGGCGGAGAAGGACAGGGTTAGGAGAGCTATCTGGGACCTCCTCGAGAGGAGCGGCGTTGCCGCGCCCCCGAGGCCGGTCCACGGCAGGATACCCAACTTCATAGGGGCTGAGAGGGCGGCCAGGAGGCTGGCCGAGGCCAGGGAGTTCAGGGAGGCCAGGGTGATCAAGGTCAACCCTGACTCGCCCCAGAGGCCCCTGAGGGAGCTGGCCCTAAGGCTCGGGAAGGTAGTCCTGGTGCCGACGCCGAGGCTGAGGGGGCAGTTCTATCTTCTCGAGCCAGGCAGGGTTGACCCTGTCGAGGCCTCAAGGATATCGGGCTTCACCAGGCTCGGCGAGGTCATCGATGTGGAGTCGGCGCCCCGCATAGACCTGGTCGTGGCCGGCTCGGTGGCCGTCACGCTTGACGGCGCGAGGGTTGGCAAGGGGGAGGGCTTCAGCGAGCTTGAGTACGCCATGCTCAGGGAGGTCGGCAAGGTCAACGACGACACGCCGATAGCCACGACTGTCCACGACCTCCAGGTGGTCGACAGGATACCCTCGCTCCCCTTCGACGTGCCAGTCGACATAGTTGCCACGCCCACAAGGCTCCACTACGTTAACCCCAGGAGGCCACGCCCGCCGGGCCTGCTGCTGGAGTTCCTGACGAGGGAGAAGGTCGAGAGGACCCCATACCTCAGGAACTACCTGCTGAGGACTGGCAGGTACAACCTGGTCGGCAAGCCTCGGGGCCTCTGAGGAAAGGCCTTTTTGCCCGCCCTCAGTGGTCCCCAGGGCCTGAGATGCTCAGCCTAGAGGAGATCCTCTACATGTCGCTCGCCGCGGGCCTCCTCGTAGGCTTAGCGCTCTCAAGGGGGCCAGGCAAGGGCGTGAGGGCCGTTGACTTGATCTCTACTGCATCAATACTTGCCCTCGTGTTCTCCATGGGGCTCGTGGTGGGCTCCGAGCTCATCTCCATCAGGGGCCAGGCCATAACTATAGTGGTCGCCTCCGTCGCCATAGCTGTGCTCCCCGGCCTGCTGGGGTCCCTCATAGCCGAGGCCCTGGTGAGGAGGCATGAGGGAGGAGCTTAGGGCGGCCCTGAGGACGGTTCTCGCCTTCTCCGTGGGCATAGTCATAGGGGCCCTGGCCAGGCCTGAGCCCAGCTCTGTGCTGCCCTACGCCTACCTCTTCCTCTACCTAGTGGTGGGCGCGGCTGGCGTCTACGTGGGCCTCTCCTGGAGGAAGCTGTTGAATGCCGGGAGGAGGATAGCTGTCAGGGGCCTGGCCTTCACTGCCTCGGCTATAGCAGGCGACGTAGTTGCTGGCCTCATCATAGCCGTCCCCCTGGGCCTGCCCCTCTGGCTGACCGTCGACGCTGCGCTCGGCTCCGGCTGGTACTCGTTCACCGGCCCGTTCCTGTCGCTCTTCAGCGCAGCCATGGGCGTTATTGGCTTCGTGGGCAACCAGCTCAGGGAGGACCTAACGCTGGCCCTCTTCCCGCTGCTGAAGGAGGTCATAGGTGAGGGCTCAGTGGTGATGGGTGGGGCCACCTCAATGGACACCACCCTTGGCGTCATAACGAGGTACGCTGGGCCCGAGGTAGGCCTTGAGGGGATGGTGCAGGGCGTCCTGCTGACGCTCCTGATACCGGTCCTCCTGCCCGCCGTGGCTCACATGTGAGTTTAGGGCGCCTCCTCAGCCGCGCTGACGTTGACAGGACGCTGGTACATAGGTTATGACATGCCGCTGACGCCCGCCCTGCAGGGCCTCAGGCTGGCCTCCTAGACGGCGTTGGCCTGGGCGGCGTCCTCTGGCATGTCGTCGTGCTCCTCATCTACGACCAGCCCTGCTCCCCTGGGGTCGCGGTTTACGCCTAAGGCTTCAACAGGGCCAGGAGGGACGGCACCCTCAGCGAGCACTGAGCCTTAAATCACCTGAGAAGCCCCTGAGGTCAGACAACGCTAAGAAGCGCGGGGCATCAGTGCCAGGGGTCGCCGCCTGCTCCCTGCGCCCTCGCCTCAATCACCTGCTTATTCATAGTCGAGCGCAGGGACTTCCCTAGCCCCAGGGCCCCAGCGGCGCCGTTGGTGTCATGGGCGGCTGTTAGACCTAACGGCGCGGGGCCCGCATTTTACGGCGCTTCCCAGGCGTAAGTTTTCATGGCACTTCTGCCTTTGCGGGCTGGGCTGGCCTCTTCCGCCCTAAAGGGCAAGGCTTGCCTTTCGCTTTTGTCACTAGGTTTAGACGCTCACGCCAAAAAGTTAAAGAAAAGGGGCCTTTACTAAGGCGCTTAGCGTCCCTTTAGCCTTCAGGGCGAGGAGGTCAGGTTTATGAGCACCAGCTTCCCGGGCAGGGTGAAGCCGTAGCCGCTGGCGTTATAGTACACGGGGGTCAGTTCATTGAAGTATATGTTAACGTAATAGCCACGCGGCAGGTCGTTGAACGCCGTAATTTCGTTATATACCCATTGGAAGGGATTGAGGACCCCCGCTATTAGATCCGCGAAGGCGGTTGCCCCCGGCTGGCCGAAATCCTTGCCCTCCATCACTGACGCTATGGCCGAGCCGAGGTCGATGCCCGCGCCCAAAGGGCTTATGATGGTCCTGTTAACGCTGTATGAGAGCTCATAAGAGAGCTCTATGAAGTTACCGCCAGGCCTCACCGTAGCGTAATGCGTCAGGTCCACGGCGTAGTCCTGCCATATGACGGGCGCTGGCGTTTTTGGCAGCGGGCACGTGGAGTTCATGCCAGCCTTGAAGAAGTAGCTCGAGTTCTGCATGAGGACCTGTTGCTCGTAGGCCCACTCGCTCAGGTTGACGCACGGGTCGTAGGCCCACCAGCCATAGGTCGCAATGGTCGTCTGCTGATAGACATTCGCGATCCTAGCCTCCGTCGGCTGGAGGCTGAGGTACCAGGCTACTGGCCTGCCGAAGGCGCTCACCTCAGTCCAGTTGACCAGCGCACCCTGGCCAACTATGTAGAACTGGCTTATGTCGTCAAGACGCGTTGGGATGTTGACACCCGCCCCGGTGTTGCTTATGAGGATCGTGTAGTTGAGCGCAGGCCCCATTACTGGGGAAAGCATCCTGACGGCCTGTAATAGATTTCCCGACTCGGCAACTCTTAGAGCGGCCTCGAACTCGCTGCCAGACAACGTGACGGAGTCCACGATGGCAGGGAATCCTAATGTTACTATCTGCGTGTTTGCGGAGCCTAACTCGCTAACATTACTGGGCTGCGCTAAGGCAACGACGAGGCTTATGGGTGCCATGTCCTTGTCGTTGGGGTACCAAACAATGACGTGAGGTACCACGTAGAAGGGCGGCGAGAGAGCTGACGCCTTACCTGAGCCCCTTGCGGTCGCCCCGCTGGCGTTCAGGATGGTAATGAAGGGGCGGCCCATCACGGCGTTTATCGTCACGCCCCAAATGCCGCTGAGCGGGAAGCTCAGGTTAAGGGGCCTGTAGAAGGGCTGAGCCACGAGCTTGACGCCGCCGTTGGGCAGGCGTATGTAGTACGAGACCCATATTATTATCGAGGGCTCAAAGGCGCCTATGGCGGTCCTGCCATAGGCGCGTATCCAGTCCTCGGCCCAGCCGAGCAGCTTGCCCGAACCTATCACAGCCTGGAGCCCCGTCCCGTTATAGATAGGTATGAACTCAGTACCGTTAGGAGTGGGAGCCCAGGCCCACACGGAGAACGAGGCGTTGGTGAGCCAGAACAGCATGTGGTAGCTTCCTACAGCGTACGCCCTTATTATTACATCCCTCCAGTAGAGCACGCCAGGCGAGTAAAGCCAAACGAGTAGTGAGGCCAAGACAATGATGATAAGGGCGAGGGCCAGGGCCCTCTTGGTCCTCAAGAGCGCCGCACCTGGAGCCGCTTTGTACTTTTGTATGTTGTTTTTAAAGTTTGCAGCCCTCAGGGTCGCCTGATGACGTTATGATGACCTTTACACATCAGCGCCAACGCTTAAGCCCTAGCCAAACGGAGGAGCCCCAGCGGCGGCAGAGCCACAGGCGCCGCAGGTAAAAGCCGATGCCAACTATTACAGCCGTCCACCTCATGTACCCGCCTCTCGTCGAACAGCCCAGCTGAGTAAAATGAGGCCGCCCACACTAGTACGGTTGGCGTGCCATAGCCAGCTGGAAGGCCAGGCGAGCGTGAGCCATGGCTGCTGCGTGCCATGTAGGAAGCAGTTCAGCGCCGGCATATTTATGAGGCCGACGCCAAAGGCCGCAAAGCTGATGCCACCCCCTACGCCTGCCGCCAGGGCGTGCGCTGCCGAGGTCTTCTGGAGCCCTGCCTTTATCTCGCCCTTAGGGGCTAAGTTATGTCATAGGTTCTCGCCCTGGTATGAGCCCCTGTAGAGGCTGGCCGGGGGCGACTCGAGCCTTATGAAGACAAGCTGGGCCACCCTCGCACCCTGGGCTATGGTGACGCCGTGGGGGTTCAACACCGTCATCAGCGACTCGCCCCTGCCCGAGTAGCCTGGGTCCCAGACGGCGCACGATATGCTGACCCCCATCCTGAGCAGGGTGCTCCTGGGGAAGCACAGGCCTACTGCGTCAGGGGGGACGCTGACGACGTCCATGAACCTTATCTTGTAGGCGCCTGGCTGGAGCCTGTAGAGGCCGTCAGCTGGCCTCACCGGCCTGACGTCCGGGAGCCTCCTGGAGCCCTGCGTGAGGATGCCCTCGTTCAGGAACTCGAAGACCTCGCCCAGCCTCAGGTCAACGCCCGCCGGCTGGACCTGCTCGTCCAGGGACCCCGCAACGTATGTCCTGGCCACGTGCCCCGGAACTGCCATGGTGACCCCTCCCTCAGCTTGCAGGGGAGGCCTTAAGGGGAGGAGGTTACCGGGCTAGTGATATGTGAAGCTGTACTTGACTGAGGCCGGCAGGCCCTCGAAGCCGCAGGAGCCCCTCCTGCACCTTATCACGGCCCTCACGCCGTCGTCGTAGTACGGGTAGTCAAGGTCGGAGACCCTGTAGGCGTGCACCTCGAGCGGGGTGAAGGGGCCCTCGCTGACGTGGTCAACGTCAACCGCTAACATTGGTATGACCGAGCCCTCCCTAACCAGCAGCGGGAACTTGTCGAGGGAGTCGTAAGTTATGGTTACCCACCTGCCCCCCTCATAGGTGGTCCCCGTGAACATGTCGACCCACCTGCCCTGAGGCAGGTAGACGGCCCTCCCCGCGGCCCCCTCCTCAACGATAGGCGCCACCAGCAGGCTTGAGCCCAGGTAGAACTCGTCATCTATATTATAGACGTTGGGGTCGTCAGGGTGCTCGAGGGGCAGGGGCCTCACAAGCGGCACCCTCTCCTCTATGGACCTCCAGGCCTCGGAGTAGATGTAGGGCAAAAGCCTGTACCTCAGCCTGAGCGCCGCCAGGGTCTCCCTGGGCGAGTACTTCCACGGCTCCCTGTCAGTGACCCCGTGGGCCCTCACGTGGCTCACCATAATGCCCGCCTGGAGGAACCTCAGGTAGAGCTCGTCGCTCGGCCTCCCTATGAAGCCGCCCACGTCGAAGGAGGCGAAGAAGGCGCCGCTGGCGTGGTACGACAGCAGCCCCCTTATGGCCTGCCTCAGGCCCTCCCAGCTGGACGGCACGTCGCCTCCCCAGTTGAGCGGGTACTGCCAGACGCCAGTGCTGCCTGACCTGCCCCACACTATGCCGTAGCCCTTGGCCTCAAGGGTTGCCTCGTAGACGGCCCTCATGTAGAGCACAGGGTAGTAGTTGTGGGCCTGCTCGCCGCTCATGCCGTTCCTGAAGTCAGCCTCCTCGGGCACGGCCTCACCGTAGTCCGCCTTTATGACGTCAGCGTAGGGGAGCACGAGGTCCTTGAGGGCCTGCTTGAAGGCGTTGAAGCCCTCAGGGTCTGTAAGGTCAACTAGGCCAGCGCCCTCCCTCCTCTGGCAGTCCGCCGCCGGGGTCGCCAGGCCCCCAAGCTTCGACTTGACCATGTACCTCTCAAGCCTTGACCAGAGCCTCGTGCCTGGCTCTATGTAGGGGTTTATCCAGAGCGATAGCCTGAAGCCCAGCCTGTGCAGCTCCTCGACCATCCCCTTGGGGTCAGGGAAGGCGCTTGTGTCCCACTCGAAGTCTACGGTGTCGCACCTGTACTTCCTCCAGTTCCCCTCCCACGGCGGGTCTATGTGAATCACGTCAGCTGGGTACCCCCTCGCCCTGAACTCCCTGGCGACGCTGAGGACCTCGTCCTGGGTGTTGTAGGCGCACTTGCTCTGCCAGAAGCCGAAGCTCCACTTGGGCGGGGGCGCCCTGGGGGCGCCCGTGAGCTGGTAAAGGGCCTTCAGGATTTCCTTGGGCGTCCCGAGGATTATGTAGAGGTCAAGGGGCTCCCTGGTCACTATCAGGAGCCTGTCGTAGGAGGCCTTGCCGAGGTCGAAGTAGACCGGGGAGTAGGTGTTTACCAGGACTCCCCAGCCCCTCGGGGACCATATGAACGGCACGGGCACGTAGGTCGCGTAGCTCGGCGTTGAGGGTACGTCGGCTGCCCACGTTATGAACTCCTGCCCCCTCTTGTTAACGTGCCCGAAGTGCTCCCCCAGGCCGTAGATCGGCTCCCCTGGCCCCAGGGAGACTGCAAAGGAGCTGCAGAGCCTGCCGTCAGAGCACGTCAGCTTGCCCGTAACTATGGTGCGGTAGTTGGTCCAGGGCTCCGTCCTAGGGGGACCTATGAAGAGGGGGTCGACGAAGGGCCTGTTGGCCCCCCACGAGGTCTCAGGCCCTGACGGGTCCCACTCCTCAAAGACTACCCTGTTGGCCTTCCTCACGGTGACCCTGGGGTACAGGGAGACCCTGTAGTCGCCCAGGCTGAGCTCCTGGGGGAGCCGCCCGCCTGTCGGGGACTCGGTGACCCTTATCACGTTCTCGAGGGGCCTTGAGAAGCACAGCCTGCCGGAGTCCGAGTAGACGCAGCCGTCGTGGAAGACCCTGTTGGAGGAGGGGGTGAAGCTCAGGGCCCTGAACTTGCTCTCATCAAACCTGAACGCGACCAAGCGGGTCGCCCAGGCCAGGGTGCCAGGAGGTCATAATTAGGCGTTAGCCCTGCCACTACCCTTACATTGCTCTTGTAGGCCAGCTGGGCCCTCGGAGACCAATTGAAGTGAGCCCGAAGAGGCCTGGGCCCAGCCGAGGTCGCCGGCCCTCTGCCCACGGGAATCCCTCAGCGCAGCCCTCACAGGGCTTTAGAGAGGGGTTGGCGCAGTAGGTCGCAGGAGGGGGCTTGAACTCTAGGGACTGGATGGCGTCGCTGATACCGTTCAACATAGCCATGGGCCCGCTGTCGACGCTCGTGACCCTTCAGATCTACGACCTGAGGGGAGGGGCTGTGGGCGTCAGCTACGCCATGTCGGCCGGCACGGCGGCGTCCATATTGGCATCCATACTGTGGGGCTTCGCGCTGGACAGGTATGACAGGAAGAAGGTGCTGCTAGTCGGCGTCCTGGGCACCTTCCTGTCCATAGCGGCCCTCTCCTTCGCGAGCTCGACGGCCCAGGTCACAGCTTACTACGCCGCGGCGGCCCTCTTCTCGTCAGCCGTTGGCATGGCCGTAAGCATACTGATAATGGACACCATAGAGAAGTCCGGGTGGAGCCTGGCCTACGCCAGGTACAACATGATCTCCTCGGTGGGCTACCTGGCAGGCGACGTGGGGGCCGCCGCTCTCTCAGGGCTCCTCCGCATAACTACCATAGATGAGATCATGGCCACCCTGACGGCTGCCTCAGCGGCCTGGGCCCTCTGGGCCGTGCCCAGGTCAGTCATCACGTTTGAGAGGGAGTCGCTGCTTCACGTCATTGAGGCCTTCCTGCTCAGGCTCAGGCTGGTGCCCACGCTCTTCCTGAGGCTGCCCTCGAGAACTACCTTCAAGCCCCTCAGGCTCCTTAAGCTGGGCAGGAGCCCTGCGGCCTACGCGCCCACGCTCTTCCTGGCCATCACGGTCTTCTACATATCTTCAGGGATCTTCAACACCATCTACCCCTACGGGCTCAGGGCGCTCGGGCTCAGCGGCACTGAGGTCTTCATAGTGATCTCAGCCGGCATGGCCTTCCAGGCCCTGGGCTACGAGCTGGCCCCAAGGCTCATGTCCCGCTGGGGGAGCAAGGCCAGGGCGGCCTTCAACTCCCTCGTGCTCAGGGGGTCCTCATATGTCGGCATAGGGCTGGCCACCAGCCTAGGGGGAACCCAGGCCTACCTCCTCGGCACCGGGCTCACCCTCTACCCCCTGGCCGCTGGCATAGCCTTCGCGACCTTCTACACGGCCTCCAACGTGATGGTCTTCGAGGTCCTCAAGGGGACGAGGGAGGGAAGGGGGCTGGGGCTCTACAGCACGCTGAGCGGCTCCGCCTACTTCGCGGGCTCCCTGGCCTCAGGCTTCATGGCGGAGTCCATAGGCTACGGCTACACCTACGTCATAGCTGGCCTCTTGCTCGGGGGCTCGGCCTACATGTTCAGGGAGCTGGAGAACATGGCTTGAGGGTCAGAGAAGAGCGCTCCGGCCACCGATTAGCCCGAATGAGACCTTCCTCATCCCCAAGGCCTCCCTGCGGCAGGTAGCTTAATGCTTTCTCATCACGTGCCGCCCAGCTACCTGAGGCCGAGGGCCCTCGCCACAAGGTAGTAAGTCATGCACTTGGACCAGGCCAGGAGGGCCCTCGCGCTAGCCCTCAGGGCGCCCCACGTAGCTGTTTCAACTTTTTCATGTAGTTTTATAAGTTGTCAGGCAATCAGCATATACATGAGGTATGTGGCTAAGCACTCAAGATGTGGGGCCCCTGGGGTGGCCCTGAACGCCCCCAAGCCCGATGAGGCCCCGAGCGGGGTGCGGGGGAACAGGGATGAGGCGATGACCGTAAGGCAACGTGAACCTGTATGAGAGCTGAACCCCTCAGGCCCCGCCGCGGCGTGAGGCCCAGGGCGCAGGTCGAGGTGGGCCTGCGTATGTAGTTGGGTAATACTGGGCCCAGGTCCGGCGACGTAGCTGTCCCTCCGGCCAGGGGGCTCTTTTATAAGGTATTACCCATGCTATAACCTTGACGAGAGGGGCTGAAGCCTACGCGCGCAGTGTACGACGTGCTGGAGGGGCTAGCGAAGTCGCTAGTCGGCCTCGGCGGCGGGGGGAGGGCCAGGTACACGGTGCTGAGGCTGACCGACGTCCTAGGGCTCAGCGAGGAGGGGGGAGAGGCGCCCGTTGACCTCTACGAGAGGGCCTCGAGGCCCCTGATACCGAGGTCGGCCCCCTCCAGAGAAGCCCTCAGGGGAGTAGTGCACATAGGGGTTGACTCGAGCAGCAGGGCCCTCTCCACGCCGGCCGCTGACGTCGCCATAGCAGCCGCTAGCGTCTCAGGCCCGGGGCCCGTGGAGCTCTGCGACTACCCCTCCCTCTACCCCCGCCTCTCCTGCGAGGGGGGAGGGGAGCCGCCCTTCGCCTACGTCATACCTCACGGCCCCCTTGACGTCCTGGAGGCCCCGGGCGTCACGGTTGTCTCAGCAGAACCCTCCCAGCTCTCTGGGGCCTTCGTCAACGGCGTCATGGACTACGCCAGGCTCGCCCTTGAAAGGTGGGCCCTCACAGGCCCAGCCCTCCTGGCCTCAAGGGCCTACGGCTCCCTTGGCAGGAGGCCTGTCGTCCTCCTCGACGGGCCTATCTTCATAGCCCAGGGGAAAGGCGTGAGCGAGCTCATGGCTGAGAGGTACAAGGCCGTATCAAGGCTGGAGGCCGAGGGCTTCCCGGTCATAGGCGTCGCCAAGAGGGTCGAGAGGAGCTACCTGCTCTCCGGCTCCCCCAGGTTCGCCTCGCTCGTTGAGGGCTGCGGCGTGAGGGCCCAGGGGGTCACTGACACCATGCTCCTCCAGCAGCTCGCCTCCTCAGGCTGCTCTGAGGTCGTGCCCGGGAGGGCCTACGCGACGCCCAAGGTCATCGTCAGGGCCAACGGCCTGACCAAGGTCGTTGAGTACGTCCTCATAGTGCCCAGCCCCTGGCAGAGGCCGGGCGTCAGGTCGAGGGTCTACAGGCTCGAGTACTCCGAGAGGACCCTTGAGATCCTTAGGGAGTGGGGCCTCGACCCGCTCCAGGCCTTCCTGGGGGACAGCGTCTCGAGGCAGAGCCTTGAGCCCGTCACAGTGGCGGCCAGCGACAGGAGGGCGAAGATGATCACCAACGCCCTAAAAGGGCTGCTCGCCAAGAGCATCCTGGGCCTGGGCGGTCGCCTGGGTTACGAGACCGAGCTTGAGGAGAGGGGGGCTGAATGACCGAGGAGAAGGGGGGCCCTGAGGAGGCCTTCCTCCTGAGGGTCAAGGGCGCTGAGGACCAGGTTGAGAAGCTTGACAGGATGCTCAGGGAGGCCTACGAAGTAGCTAAGTCCATAGGCAAGGTCGTGGGCAGGGTCTCCCGCTACGGGGAGGTCAAGGTGGGGGAGAACGCCAGGATACAGCTCAACATAGACCCCATGACATACTATGGCGAGAGCGAGGCGCCCTTCCACAGGGTCGGCGACTACCTCGTGGTCGTGGACCCCAAGGACAGGAGGCAGGTGCTGATAAGGGTCACCTCGATAGGCAGGAGGGACGAGCTCTCCATGATAGGCGTCCAGCCCCCCGTGAGCCCCATAGTGGACGGGCTGGAGCCCAGGGGCCTGATAACCGACGCCGTAATTGAGGGCGAGCTGGTCCTTGAGCTCAGGCCGGGCGAGGAGAGCCCCAGGCCGGCGGTCAAGAGCATAGAGCCCCAGGCGCCCGTGGTAGCCCCGAGCCCCGAGACGCTCAGGAGGCTCCTTGACCTGCCCACTGAAGGCGTCACGCTGGGCAGCCTGGCGACGCCAGGGGGCCTCATAGTTGGCGGCAGGATCCCGGTCAGGCTGCCCGTCTCGGCCCTACTTCACCACGTCCTTGTCATAGGGACCACGGGGAGCGGCAAGACGACGCTGCTGAAGAACATGTTGGCCAGCGCCTACTCCCAGCTCAATAACAACCAGAGGTTCGTGGCGGTAATTATTGACCTGAACGAGGACTTCATCCAGCTCCCCCTTCCGCCGATCAAGGAGCCTGAGCCCAGGGCTGTGCGGGAGTCCGCCTTCGCTGGCGTGAGGCCCCCCAAGGGGATAGCCATCGTTATCCCGGTCACGGCCCAGCAGCTGTCAGCAGCAGTCAGGAGGGCCTCAAGGGGCGAGGGAGGAGCCCTGGAGTCGGCCCTCAGGGATGTGGCCCTTGACTACTATGAGGAGGTGCTGGGCCCGCTGACAGGCGTTGAGGCCGTTGAGCTCAGGCGTCACGTAACTGAGGGCGATGGGCTTGGGTACTTCGAGGCCCAGGGCCTCGGCTTCAGGCTCCTGCTGTTCCCCTACGTTATTGACACCACCCACTCCTCGGTTGAGTCGCTGCTGGCCCTGCTGCCGGGGGCGACGGAGCTCGTCAGGCAGGCGCTGACTTCTGTCCTCAACTCCTTCGAGGGGAAGCACGGCGTCAGGCCGCCCCTTGAGGTTGTAATGGCGGCTTCATTCATGCTCTACATGCAGATGAAGAGCAAGGGCAGGTCAACAGACGAGAGGCTTCAGCTCATGGCCTGGGACCTGATCAGCAAGTACGTCGTGTCGCTGACGGAGTTAGCCCGCACGGGCAAGCCTGAGGAGTCAGCCGTTAACTTCTTCTCTGCTGAGCTCAGGCTAGGCGGCAGCTGGAGCGGTACCTTCGAGGACGCGGTCGAGGAGGTCAAGGACTACCTTGAGTCCCTCCTGCCCCACAGGGAGACCATGAGGGCCCTGTTCTCCAGGATCGCCTCGCTCCTCGACTCGGGGTTCGTCGACGTCCTGTACGCGGCCAGGAGGGGAGGGACGTGGACCGTTGAGGTGCTTCCCGAGACCCCCTGGGGCTCGATAGTGAGCGTGGCCCACGGCTCGGAGGTGCCCGTGGTCCTAGACCTTAGGTGGGGCATGGAGAGGTCCCAGGGGGGCTTCCAGAGCCTCAGGGTGCTAGCTTACAGGCTCCTCGACATGCTCCTGGCCTGGAGGCATGAGCTCTGGTCAAGGAGGTCAGCGGACTCGGGCCCCAACGTGGTGGTCTTCATAGACGAGGCCCACCAGTTCTTCCCGAGCGAGGGCAGGACAAAGGAGGAGGCCGAGGAGGTCGGCAGGATATCTGCCATACTGTCAAGGGCTGCGCGCATAGGCAGGTCGAGGGGCCTCGGGCTCGTGTTCAGCACCCACACGCCAAGGGACCTCAACAACCTGGTCATACAGCTCACCAACACCAAGGTGATACTGAGGAGTGAGGAGTCCCAGCTTGATGTGCTCTCGATACCGGCCCAGGTGAGGCAGTTCGCCCCGAGGCTCCAGGACAGGTACATGGCCGTCATAAGCTACGCCTTCAGGGAGGGCTACGTCTTCGCCGTCACCACGACGCCTCTCACTATGCACTTTGACCTGAGCGCGGCTCAGCCTTAATACCCTAAGGCCTACAGGCTACGAGGGCCCTGGTTGGCGCACATATACACCAGGACAGGCGACGACGGGACGACCTTCTGCGCTGCCCTCAAGAGGAGGGTGGGCAAGGACCACCCCCTGATTGAGCTGGTAGGGCAGCTCGACGAGGCCAACAGCTTCGTGGGCCTCGCGAGGAGCCTCCTGCCCAAGGAGCTGGAGGAGGTCAACGGCGACCTTCAGTACGTCCAGAGGCTCCTGTTCAGGGTGGGCTTCACAGTCTCGGGCAAACAATCGCTGTCAGAGGACGACGTTAGGAGGCTTGAGGACATGGCCGACAGGTACTACGGCAGGGCGCCGCTCAAGAGCTTCATACTCCCCTCAGGGCCTTCGCCTGCGGCAGCCCTTCACGTGGCCAGGACCGTGACCAGGAGGGCCGAGAGGGCCCTGGTGAGGGCGGCCAAGGAGCACCCCATAGACCCCCTGGCGCTCAGGGTCATGAACAGGCTCAGCAGCGCCCTCTTCGCTATGGCCGTGTACGTCTCAAGGGCCATGGGCTACCCGGAGGAGCCCGTGTGAGGTGGTACCATGTCAAGTGCTGACGTTCTGTCCCTCCTGAGGTCAATAGACGAGAGCGCCCTCACCGAGGACGGCCAGGGGCTCAGGCACCTACAGGCCGGGAGGGCCAGGCAGGAGGGCCTGAGGCTGTGGGTCGAAACGCCTCTCGGGTCGGCCTACTACTACGTGGTGCCCAAGTCCCTTGAGCCCCTGGCCTCTGACCTGAGGCCAGACGCCCTCTCCATGGTCCCCCTGAGGGACCGCCTTGAGGCTCTGGCGGAGGCGGCCGACGTAGTTGATGACTTGAGAGACCAGGTGGCCAGGCTGATCTCAGCTGAGACGGGCAAGGAGCTCAGCGCCTCAAGCGAGGAGGTGGAGGCGGCCGTCGACTTCCTGAGGAGGGTAGGCAGCCTCTTCCAGGGCAGGCCCTCGTCGGCCAGGGGGCTCCTGCTGACCCCCAGCTCGCCCGACCTGTGGAGCTCCGTGTCCATAATGTCGGCCAGGGGCATAGCCCTCGTGCTGCCCCCCTTCACGGCCCCCTTCTTCGGGGCCATCGCGGGGGCCGGCGTCGCGATAGCGGCCGGCCTGCCCGTTATAATCAAGGCACCGTGGCAGTCAGCAGCGTCATCAATTGCCGCGGCCCTGGCGCTCAGGGGCACCGACGTGGGTGAGCACGTCTCGGCCGCCCCCTTCAGGGGGCTCCCGCTGGCCTCAGGGGTCTCAGCTGTCATCCTCTTCGGCAGGCCCGAGACCTCAATGGCCGTCTGGAGGGAGACCGGGATCAGACCGTCAGCCAACTGCAGCGGGAGGTCAGCGCTGGTCCTGTGCTCGGAGCCCAGCGATATCGAGTCCCTCGCCAAGTCCGTAGTTGAGCTCTCCTTCTCGCACGCGGGCCAGGCCTGCGGAAGCGTCAGGTGGGTGCTGGCCAGGAGGGACCTGGCCCGAGGCCTTGTGGACTCGATGGTCGACATCGCTGAGCAGCTGAGCGTGGGCAGCCCCCTTGAGGGCAAGAACGTGGGGCCCCTCAGGTCAAGGGGCCTCGTCGAGAGGGCCCACAGGCTGGTCAACGACGCTGTGGCCAAGGGCGCCACGCAGGAGGTGGAGCTGAGGTCAAGCGGCAACTACGCCTCGCCGGCCATCCTCAGCGGCGTCCCGAGGAGCGCTGACATACTGTGGACGGACCTCCAGGCCCCCGTGGTGGCGGTCTCGGAGTTCGACAGCTGCTCAGAGGCAGTTGAGACAGCGGCCATGATGAGAGGGGCCACCCACGCGTTAGTCTACGGCTCCCTCTCGCTGGCCGAGTCCCTGGCCTCATCAAGGCAGGGCCTCATAGTGGTTAGCCTGAAGGGGGAGAGCGTGGCCCCTTCAAGGGGGCCCTGTTATGTGATGGGGGACCCTGTCAAGGCCCTCTCAGGAGGGCCTGAGCTCTGGAGCGAGTCGCTACTCCTCTTCTGAGCCCCCTTCCTCTTCCTCGGCCTCTGCTTCCTCCCCTTCGGACTCCTCTTCCTCCTCCTTGGCGGCCTCGGCCTTCTCCTCAGCAGCGGGGGCTGCGCCGGCGGCCGCCGGCGCCAGGATGTACCTTACCGACATGCCTCCTGGGGACTCGAACTTCAGCTCCAGAGGCCTATCGGTGCTGAACTGGATGTCCACGACGTCGGCGACCTTGGTCATAGCAAGGACCTTGTCAAGGTAGTTGAAGTCGTACCTGCCCACGGTCCTCTCCTTTACCTCAATGGCGACCAGGCTGGCCGAGCCTGAGAGGAACTTTGCCTCCACCTTCTTCTCGCTGGCCGCCCTCACGGCGAACATGTTCTCGGTGGCCTCAAGCTCGACCACGTCGCCGAACTCGCCGGCGTCGCTGAGGGCCCTCTTGAAGGGGTCAGACAGTATCTTCACGTGGGCAGTGTGCTCAAGCTTTATCTCAGGGACCTCGGAGGAGACCTCGAGGTTGGGCAACAGGTACTCCCTGATGGTCTGGCCCTCGACCCTGACGAGCAGGTTGGAGGGGGAGACCTCAAGGGTCACTACGTCAGTCTTCTTGACCCTTGAGAGGGCCCTCGAGAGTGTCGAGAGGTTAGCGCCAAGGTTAACGCCCTCCTCGGGGACCTCGTACTCAAGGAAGTTGGCGTATGGTATGGTGACCTCTATGTAGGCCACCTTGGCGGGGTCCATGCCGACCGCCTTAACGCCCTCCTTCGTTATCGTGAAGGAGGCCTCCTCAAGCAGCTCGCTCAGGGACTCAACGAGCGTGGCCAGCGTGGTCGCGCTCGGGTACTTGAGCTTAGCCTTGACCTCCCCAAGCTGTGACTCGAACTCGCTCAAGCCTCAGCCCCTCCCTACCTTGTCAACGATAGCTTAAAAGCCGAAGATCCTCATTGGGTCGGGGAGCGTTGCCTAGGGCCACAGCTTACGTGAGGCTCCTGAGGCCTGAGAACGACGTGATGATGGGCGTAATCGTTATCGTGGGGGCGCTGGTCGCGGGCAGCGGCTCCTTTCCGGCCTCCTCGTCGCTTCTGATAGGCTTCCTGGTCGGCTTTGCCCTCGCGGCCTCGGCCATGGTGCTTAACGACATAGCAGACGTCAACATAGACAGGCTCAACGACCCATCAAGGCCCATCCCCTCAGGGCAGGTAAGCCTCAGGTCGGCCTGGGCCCTCTTCGGCCTTCTCTCAGCCCTGGGGCTCACTCTGGCGGCCCTTCAGGGGGTCCCTGAGCTTGCCCTGGCGGCCATATCATATGCTGTGGCCGTGAGCTACGACCTGAGGGGGAAGAGGACGGGCCTCCCGGGCAACATGATGGTCGCCTTCACGGGCGTGTCCCCAGTGATCTACGGGGCGCTGCTCTCAAGGGGGATCAACCTCACGGTCGCCCTCGAGGCCCTCATGATATTCCTCGCCATGGTGGGCAGGGAGATAGCGAAGGGGGTCGCTGACGTTGAGGGGGACAGGGCCAACGGCATAAGGACGCTGGCTGTCGTCGTGGGACCCCGTGGGGCCGCCCTGGCCTCGCTCGGCTTCTTCGTAGCCGCGGTCTCCCTGAGCCCCATGCCGCCAGCGCTAGGCCTCGTGAACCCCGTCGCCTACTCCGTGCCCGTAGCGCTGGCGGACGTCGGCTTCCTCCTGTCCTCGATATCTGTGGTGAGGGACCCCTCGAGGCCCACGGCCCTGAGGGCCAAGGAGCTTCAGCTAGCGATGTACGCGGTGGCCCTGGTGGGGTTCGCCCTCGGCGCGCTTAGATACATATAAGGTAAGGCACCTAGACAACGGCCTGAGGGCGCGCTGTTGGAGCTGCTGGCTGAGCTCCCGCCGCAGAGGTCCGCCGAGAAGCTGCTCGGCCTTGCCAGCGAGCTATCAAGGCTTGCGGACGCCATTGACGTCCCTGATGCCCCCCTGGGTCTCCCAGCCCCCTCGTCCGCCCTCCTCTCGGCCATCATAAGGTCCCGCCTCTCGCCTCCCCCTGAGGTGGTGGCCCACCTGAGGCTCCTTGACGTGGGCGGGCTCGGCGCCCTCAACATAGCCAAGGGGCTTGAGCTGGCTGGAGTCTCGAGGCTCCTCCTGCTTAGGGGGGACGCGCCTGCCGTGGGGGACCCCTGCAACAACGAGCCTGAGTCCGTGATGAACACGCTCAGGTCCTCAGGGGTCAAGCTTAAGCTCGGCCTCCTCCTGAGCCTCGCGAAGCCCCTCGAAGAGGTTATGAGGAGGGTCAGGGCCAGGGCCGACTTCTACTTCGTCACAAGGCCCTGGTGGTCCCCGGCCCTCGGAGACGTCCGCAGGGAAGCCGGCGCCCTGGGCTCAAGGGTTTACGTGTACCTGGTGGTCGAGACCCCCCGCAACGCCCATGTACTCACAGGCTTGCCAACTGAGGAGAAGGTAAGGGAGGGCCAGGTAGCCCAGGCCGCGCTTCGGCTCTCAGAGACCGTCGACGGCGTGATAATATCGTCGCCAGGGGACAGGGAGGCCCTGCTCAGGTCCCTCAGGGAGGTCAGGGAGGCCCTGGGCTAGAGCGTCAGGAAGAGGCTGGCCGCTGCCGCCCTGGCTATAGCCACGTAGAGGAACATGGACCTCAGCACGCCGACCCCGTAGGCGCGCTCCAGGACCTCATAGGTTATGCCGCCAGCCTCGCCGCCTATCAGGGCCCCAACGCCCATCAGGACGCTGTAGGTCCCTATGGCGGCCCTCTTGTCCTCAGCTGTGTCAACAAGGTATGAGAAGTAGGCGACGTTATTGATGGAGTTCGCGAGCCCAGCAAGGAGCTGGGAGATGTATATGCCGTACACGTTAGGGGAGAGGGCGTAGGCTAGGGCGAAGAAAGTGTTCGTGAGCCTCCCTATGAACATGGAGAGCTTGAGCCTCCTGGCTATGAAGCCCCCTATGAGCCTCTGAACTACAACTGTTGACGATGTAGCTATCACGTTAATTATCGCCACCTGGGCCGTCGTCATCTTGAATATGTAGATCTGCGCCAGGGGGAAGAGGGGCCAGGCGAACGACCAGGCCAGCATGTAGACGAAGTTGTACGCCAAGAACTTCTCGAGGCCCCTGAAGTAAAGCCCAGCCCTCCTGTGACGAACGTGAGGGTCCTCCTCGTGGTGGAGGCCCGTGACTATGAACGACGTGAGGATCGTGGCGACGGCAGAGACCAGGAAGACGTACTTGGCGAGCAGCGTGCTGCTGGCCATGTAGAGGCCCCCGGCCACTATGACGGGCAGGGAGCCCAGGGAGCCGTAGAACGCCATCCTGGAGAGTATGACGCTCCTGCTCCCCCTGCTGTAGTACTCGTTCAGGAGCGAGAGGCCCATGCCGCTTATGCCTGAGCCAACCATGACGAGGGCCACGAGGGCCGTGTAGAGCAGGTGGGACCCCATGAAGGGGTACATCAGCGCCAGGGCCACGGCGCTCAGCGAGTTGCCAGCGAGGACCAGGGTCCGGGGCCTGGCCCTCGTCAGGGAGCTTAGGTACTGGGACACGTTCGTGAAGAAGGTCCCAGCGGTGGAGACTAGGCCAAGCATGTAGCCGGGAAGCCCCAGGCTCGCTCCTATGAACGACAGGTAGGGGGAGTAGGCGCTGCCTATCATCCCCCTCGCCAGGTTGTACAGCGATATCCTCCTTATGCCCCTCCGCTGTCCTTCGTCGTTCAAGCCGCTCGCGCACCTCTAGTGGCCGTTTTGACCGTTCCTCAGCGCCTTGACCAAATAAATAGGGCTCGGCCCAGGGTTAAGGCAGGGAACATGGCCAGAAGGGTAGAGGGAGTAGTAGTTCCTATGGTAACTCCTTTCAGGCCCGACGGCTCCCTTGACGTTGATGCCTTCCAGTGGCTCGCCAAGAGGCTGGTGAGCGCAGGCGTTGACGGCCTCTTCCCCAACTCGACGACGGGCGAGTTCGTTCACCTCACGGCTGAGGAGGCTGAGAGGCTCGTCAGGACTGCTGTGGCGGTCGCCCCAGCCGACGTTATGGTGCTGCCAGGCGTCAGCTCTAACAGGACCGAGGACTCCGTCAGGATGGCCAAGTCCTTCGTCAACCTGGGGGCCGACGGTGTTGTGGTGCTGCCGCCCTTCTTCTTCAGGGGCGACGAGGAGGTCATGTACAGGCACCTCTCAGAGGTGGCCAAGGCTGTCGACGTGCCGGTGGTCATCTATAACAACCCCATTAACACGGGCGTCGTGGTGCCCGTCAGCGTCTATGTAAGGCTTGCACAGGAGTTCAGCAACGTCTCGGCGGCCAAGGTCACCTACGCCGACTTCTCTTACCTGCTCGAGCTCATAAGGGAGGTCAAGGCCGTCAGGAAGGACTTCTCCGTCCTCACGGGCCTCGACTACATGGAGCTGGCAACCCTTGAGCTGGGAGGGGACGGCGTGGTCGGCGCCCTGGCTAACATAGCCCCGGAGGTCCTGGTGGGCCTCTACAGGGCCTGGGATACTGGCAACCTGGCCGAGGCCCTCAGGTATCACAGGGTCCTCCTCGAGCTCAGCAGGCTCTACTGGTACAAGAGGGCCGGCGTCGAGTCCCCAGCTGTTGTCAAGGGGGCCCTCGAGGGCCTGGGAACCCCAGTGAAGAGGTACGTCAGGGCGCCCCTCAGGCCCCTTACCGACCAGGAGGTAGCCGAGGTGACAGACCTGGCTTCAAGGGCCCTGTCGGAGCTTAGGCAGGGCTGAGGACCCTCTGCGTCCCTACCACTATGCCTGTCCCAGCCACGAACGCCAGGACGCCGAAGGTCAGGTAGAGCAGCGGAACCTTCACTATATAGAGGCCTCCCGAGCGGGAGCCCAGCACCGTCTCGTTGTAGAGCTCGTAGGTGGCCAGGGAGTACGGGGTCCCGTTGGGGTAGCTGTAGCCTATGCTGGCTTCAAGGAGTACCCCATCGGCCAGCGAGTAGTAGGCCGTCTCGTTCCCGATGAGCCCTGAGGGCGTAGTGAAGTTCCCCGCGAGGACGGCCACGGCGTGAGGCGACCCCTTGAAGAATATCACCTGGTGCGGCAGCCCGCTCAGCTCGTCCTGTGTGGCTAAGTAGGGCTGCGAGCTCTCAAAGACGTCCGTTGGCTGAACTATAAGCCCCCCGAGCTGGGAGAGCAGTTCAGCGCTCCCCCCAAACCTCAGCGGGTAGACAGCATAGGTTGTCATACCCATGTAGGCCAGCTGACTGGTCTGGTTGTACCTGACCATCAGCAGGACCCAGGCGCTCTCGTTCTTGGGGTACAGGTGGGCCGTGACGTTGTATATCAGGGCCACGTAGGTCGGGTTCTCGGGGAGGGACGAGTAATGGAGGGGCTCGTAGGGGGCCAGGAAGGCGTAGGCGAGGCCGAGGTAGAGGCCTAAGGCTATGACGCCTATGAGTATGAGGGCCACGCCCTCGGCCGTCCTCGGGTTCAAGGGTCCACCGCCTCTCAGGCCCCTGTCGGGCGTAAAAGCTTCAACCCTGCGAACGCGTTATCTAGGCCTCCTGGCTACGGCCTCGCCTGAACTACCCTCGCTCCGGCTGAGGGCCTGACGACCCAGTAGGCGGGCCTGTGAGGGAACCTCCTAACGTACTCCTCCGCCACCTCCTTACCCAAGGCCTCCCCGGCCCCCCTTGCAACGAGGGCTATGGCGGCCCCTCCGAAGCCGGCCCCAGTTAGCCTGGCCCCCAGGGCCCCGTGGGACACAGCGAACTCCACGAAGAAGTCGAGCTCAGGGGTGCTGACCTCGTAGTTCCTGGCAAGGTCCCAGTGGGCCTCGGTCAGTATCCTTCCGAGCTCGTCAACCCTGCCCGCCCTCAGCGCGTCCCTGGCCGCGACGACCCTGGCGTTCTCCCTGACCACGTAGCCTAGCCTCTTCCTCTGGAGCTCGTTCAGCCCGCTGAGCCGCTCCTCCTTGACCTCCTTTGAGCTCCTGGCGCCCAAGGCCTTGAGCGCCGACTTAACGGTCTCAACCCTCTCTGAGTATGCCGTGGCGGCGATCGCCCTCCTGACCCCCGTGTGGAAGACCAGGAACTCGACGTCCCTTGGCACGGGCACCAGCTCATAGTTGAGCGTCTCAGTGTCAGCGAACACCGCCATGTCCTCCTCCCCAAGCATGACGGCCATCTGGTCGAGCAGACCGCTCGGTATCTCCAGGAACTCGTTCTCGGCCACGTTCCCGAGCCTCGCGAGCTCCATCTTGCTCAGCCCGAGCCTCCCAAGCTCGTTCTGGGTCACGGCAACCGCCATCTCGAGGCTTGCCGAGGAGCTGAGGCCTGCCCCTATGGGCAGGTCCCCATAGACCCTGGCCCTGACGTGCACCGGCCTGAGGCCCAGCACCCTTATGGCGTGGTAGACCCCCTTGACGTAGTCTACCCACTTCCCCTCCCTTACGAGGGAGTCCCCGAAGCAGGCCTCCTCCCTGTAGGCCTCCGAGTAGACGCACGTCATGCCCTCCGTGGTTGGCTCGGACTCCATGTAGGTTGAGAGCTGTATCGCCATGGGCATCACGTAGCCCAGCGCGTAGTCAGTGTGCTCCCCGATTATGTTGACCCTGCCTGGCGACCTGACCAGCAGCACCGCCTTCAGCCGCAGGAGCCCAGGAGGCCCTGGGTTTTCTGCATAGCTCTCTTGCAGGCCTCCCTTAGCCTTGACGCGTTCTCCTCAGGCACCCCGTCGTACGTGAAGTCCCACGTGGCGCTCTCAAAGCCTGCCGCGTACTTCAGCTTGTCCCTGTCCCTCAGGGCCGGGTAAACCTCAACGTGCATGTGGAAGTGAGGCCAGCTGCCCCTCAGGGGGGCCTGGAAGACGGCCAGCGTGTAGGGCATCTGCCTGTCGAAGAGCGCGTTGAGTGAGGCCAGGCCTCCCCTCAGGGCGTCGGCCAGGAGCCTCACCTCCTCGTCGCTCAGGTCGGTCAGGTACTGGACGTGCCTGAGAGGGTATATGTGAACCTCAAAGGGCCAGGAGGCGAAGAATGGCATGATGACAGCGAAGGACGGGTTCCTGTAGACCACCCTGACCCCCTCCCTCAGCTCCCTCTCAACTAAGTCGCAGACTAGGCACCTTCCCCTCCTCCTGTAGTACCTCCTCATGTTGTCAGCCATGAGCCTGGGCTTCAGGGGGAGGTAGGGGAGGGCGTAGTACTGGCCGTGGGGGTGGGTCAGCGAGACCCCTATCTCCTCGCCCTTGTTCCTGAATATCAGGAGGTACACCACCCTCCTGTCGCCCATCTCCCTCCTAGTTATCGACCTCCACAGGTCAACCACCTTGGTCACGCTCTCAAGGGGGAGCTCATCAAGGTCCTTCACCTCATGTCTTGGCGTCTCGACAACAACGCCGCAGTAGCCGTAGGCCTGGGCCTTCCTCTGAAGCTCGTCACCCCTCACGGGCTCCGCGTCCCTGGAGAGGGCGGCGAACCTGTTGGGCAGGTCCAGGACATCCCACCCATAGCCCGTCTCCTCTGCTCCAGGGCAGAAGGGGCAGTAGCCCTCAGGCCTCCACCTCCTCTGGGCCCTGACGCTCGAGACTATGATCCACTGGCCTGTCAGAGGGTTGTACCTAAGCTCCCTCAAGTCGCCTCAGGCGTATCACCATGGCCCGGCAAACATAAGCCTATGATGGAAACTCTGCCAAACGCGAAGAAGCGGTGAACGCCCTTGAGGGCCTTAAGGGCCGGCACAGATGATGGGAGCTGACCGTTGAAGTCTGTTAGCCCTCACAGAGGCCTTCTGAAGGCCCTCGGCCCGGACAGCCTGACCGCGGAGACCCTGTACAGCCCCTTCTCGAGCTCAAGGACGCTGGCGGCCCCTAGGCCTGACCTGTTGACCAGCTCCGCCGCCGTGTAGGCGCAGGCCTCGGAGTCCATGAGGGCCTCCAGGGTCTCGCCTACGTCAAGCTTGCCGAACTCCCTGTAGAAGTAAATGGCCGGCTCAGGGCAGTCGAGCCCCCTGAGGTCAAGGGACTTCATAGCGTCGCGAATCCCCTGTAGGAGCAGTCCTTCAGCTCCTCCACCACCTCTATGGAGTCTATGTCGAAGTGGCTCGTCCTAAGCTCCTCAATGAGCCTCTCTATGGCTGTCTCCTCCCCCTGGGCCACGACCTCAACAGAGCCGTCGGGCATGTTCTTGGCGTAGCCCGTGAGGCCCAGCATTAGCGCCTTCCTCCTCACGAAGGCCCTGAAGCCGACCCCCTGCACCCAGCCCGTCACCCTGATCCTCTTACAGGCCGCCATCCCTGAGCCCTAGGGCGCTGAGGAGCGCCTCGTCAAATATGTAGTTGGCGAGCCTTGGGGTCGCCTTAACTGCTGGCCCCCCCTTGCCAGTTACCTCGCCGATCACTGAGGGGCTGTAGCCCCTCGACCTCAGCTCCTTGATTATATCGTCAGCCACGCCATCAGGTGCCAGTATCAGGAAGCCCCCGTTGGTCCCAGAGGTCGCGTTGGGCATTATGAAGTGCCTGGCCGCGAACTCGGATACCTCAGGGAAGAGCAGGGGGAAGTCGTAGAGGGTTATCTCAACCTTTGCCAGGTCTGCCAGCTCCCTCACAGAGTAGGCGCCCTGGCCAGTGACGTCAGTCGTCAGAGGTATGTGCTCGGTTGGGTCAAAGGGCTCCCCTAGCTCAGGGAGGTGCCTCTCTATGACCTCAGCTGCCGCCTTGTTCGGGGTCGATATAAGCCTCACGGCCTCCTCCTTGGCCCTCTCAAGGGCCTCAAAGGACAGGCCCTCGGCCTCAAGCTCGTCAACCACGCTCTCATCAAGGGCCGAGACGAGGTAGGTGGTTATCGGGGCGAGCTCGCCGAAGGGCCTAGTCGCTATGAGCTTCATGCCGACCTCGACTTTGTCCTTGAACTGAGGGGGAGACCTGTCAGTGTAGCCTATGACCGTCCCTCCCATGAGGAGGCGCCCCTCCTTCGGCATCTCAACGTCGAGGAGCCTGGCCCCTACTGAGGAGGCGAAGGAGGCCGCGTTCTTCAGCAGGCCCTCCTTCACCGACTCATCCCTGGCGTTTATGACTGGGGCCACGGCGAGCCCCCTGTGGACGCCTATCACGAAGAGGTCGTTCATGGAGTTCAGCAGGGCCCCGCTTACCTGCCTCGGGTCCAGCAGGTCCCCTGTGGGGTCTATGACGTGCATTGTGTCGTTGTTGATCGCCACCAGGTAGTCGCCCTTCCCCTCCGGCAGCAGGTCGGCCAGCAGGAACTCGTCCTCCCTGAAGGGGGTTATTATGGAGTGCCCCTTGGCCACGCGCAGGGGCCTGGCCGCGCGCAGCAGGGACCTGTAGGCAGGTGATATCATTGAGGCGAACTTCTTGGGCTCACCCGCGTTCATCTGGTACACCTGTATTAGGACCGCCGCCCTGGCCCTGCCCAGCCCTTTGGCCCTCAGGTCGGCCTCCTTGCCCAGGGGGAGGATGAGCCTCTCGAGCTCTATGTCTGATGGGTCCCCCGGCGCCACGTCGGCGTCCTCCCTCTCGGCTATCTCAAGGCCAAGGGGCGTCAGCTCCCTCCTGAGCTCCTCCATGGCTGGGTAGACCACCCTCACCAGGTCGACCTTCACGGCGCAGCCCGCGGCCAATGACATGGGGTCCGCGCCCAGGGACCTGTAGAAGGCTGACCTCCTCCTGACCTCGGCAAGCCTCGCGCTTACCTCAGGCCTTACCATGCTCTCAATAGAGAATTTCTCTAATAAGGGAATATAAGGGTTTGTACTATTTCTTCCCTTGTCCACCTCAGGGCTCAGAAATGTTTTTAATTATCAAAGACGTTAAGTAATTATGTTTTCTAATAATTATTTATATAACAAGATAACAACACTTAAATTTGACTTCAATATTTACGTTTAATGTGATGAACTATGGCAGCGCAGCAACAGCAGCAAGAGGGGCCCGTGAGCGCCCTTGAGGCAGGCAAGAGGGCGGGAGCAGCTCTAACTAAGATGATCGTCTACATAGTCGTCTACGTCATCGTTGCCGCAGCCGTGCAGTTCTTCATGACGATGTTTCACGTCATGGCTTACTTCAAGTACGTCAACGCCATACTGGTCCTGGCCTTCGGCTGGTACATAGTTAACTCCTTCGCCGACTTCATCTACTGGACCATGAGGGGCAAGTACGATCATCCGACGGCTGTTGCCTTCAAGAACCTGATGAGGATCATAGGCATAGTGGCCATCATAGCGGCAGTGGTCGGAGCGGCGGTCGGAGGCATCGGCGGCCTGACGATAGGCGGCTTCCTGGGCATAGTGGTAGGCTTCTCCATACAGCAGGTCGCGGGGCAGGCCGTCGCCGGCATATTCCTGCTAGCTGCGAGGCCCTTCAAGGTCGGTGACCACATCAACATACTGGGCGAGGACGGCATAGTTGAGGACATAACTTCCCTGTTCACCAAGGTGAGGAAGCAGGACGGCACGGTGGTGCTGATACCGAGCTCGTCGGTGATAGGCAACAAGATCTACCTCCTGCTCCAGAAGCTCACGGGCCAGCAGTCTGGCCAGTGAGGCCTTTAGGGCTCAGCTAGCGTTTTCACATCTCTTTTTCTTAACCCCTTGGCCATCCGGTTCTGGGGCAGGCCTTGAGGCTCGTAAGGCCTGAGGACCTGAGGGCCAGGAGGCTAGAGCCGGAGGCCTACATACCTGCGCTGAAGGAGCTGCTGAGGAGGGGGACGCTGGAGCTCAGCGTGGCCGTCAGGGGACAGGAGGTAGTTGAGGGGCTTGAGGACTACTGGTCCCTGAGGTCCCTGGGCTGCCAGCTAGTACCGGTCACGGAGGGCCAGAGGGCCAGGGTCAACATGAGCCTTGAGTCGCTGGGCCTCTATGATGAGGTGACGGGCAGCGAGGCGAGGGTCTACGGGAGCGTCCTGGAGCTCGTAAGGAGGGACAGGCCAACACCCCTGGTCATGATAAAGAGGGCCGGGAGGGTCAGGCTGTGGGCCAAGCTGGAGTGGTACAACCCCCTCAGCCTCAGCATAAAGGACAGGACAGCCCTGTCGCTCGTTGAAGGGAAGCTCGACGATATAATGTCAAGGGGGAAGGTGTACGAGGCCTCCTCATCTAACACGGGGGTCGCGGTCTCAGCCCTCTCAAGGATCTTCGGCTTCTCGGCGAGGCTCTACATACCTGAGACCGCAGAGCAGTTCGGGCCAGACATGATAAGGGTCATGGGCCAGGAGGTTGTCGTGAAGGGCTCGTCAACGGCGGAGCTGAGGCCCCTCGTGAGGGAGGAGGCCGAGAGGGACGGCGCCGTCCTCCTGAACCAGTTCGAGAGCTACTATAACCCGCTTGCCCACATAAGGTGGACGGCCAAGGAGATCGACCTCCAGTCCAGGTTCGCCGGCCTCAGGCTGAAGGCCATCTTCGCCACCATGGGCACGGCAGGCCACGTAGCAGGGCTGGCCACCTACTTCAGGGCCCGGAGGCCGGAGGTCAAGGTCGTCGGGGTCCAGCCCGCTGAGGGCTCGTCGATACCTGGCATAAGGAGGCATGACAAGTGGCCCTGGCCCCTCCTGGACGCCCCTGCGGAGGTAGTTGACGTAAGCGATGAGGAGGCCGCCAGGGTAGCCCTTGCGATAGCACGTGAGACGGGCCTCCTCCCTGGCCCCAGCGGGGGAGCCTCAATAGCGGCCGCCCTGAGGGCCGCGGAGGGCGAGGCCGAGGAGGCTGACTACATTGTTGTGGTCCCTGATCACGGCGTTAAGTACCTGCGGCTCTACTCAAGATACCTAGGGGCATAGGCTTGTGGGCCTCAATACTGAGGGTCGTCCAGGACGGCATAAGGAGCCTTAGGTCGCTGCCCCTCTTCGTCAACCTTGACAGGGCCTCCTCAATAGCAGTCCTCGGTGATGTGCACGGCTATGACGATGTTGTTGACAGGTTCGAGCAGCTGGCCTACGAGTACTCTGTCGACGCGGCCCTCATGCTTGGGGACTTCGTTGACAGGGGGCCTAACAGCTCCCAGACCATAGCCAGGGTCCTCGAGCTGGCCTCCTCGAGGCCAGGGCTCTTCATACCGATAAGAGGCGACCACGAGGACCCAAGGATGAACGAGGCCTACGGCTTCTACGAGGAGGTCCTCTACATGCAGGCCACGGACTTCTACTCAATGGTAGTCCAGGCCTACTCGGAGATGCCCATAGCTGCCACGTGGAGGGGGGTCTTCCTTGTCCACGGGGGAGTGCCGTGCGCTGACTGCAGCTCGCCGGAGAGGCCGCTGAACCTGAAGGAGGCTGAGGCAAGGCTCTCGGGGGTCAAGGGGACCAGGAGGTACCTCGAGCTCTCGGACCCTGTGCTGTTCCAGATGGCCTGGAACGACCCCATAGGGTCGGCCACGTACTTCGAGCCCAACCCGAGGGGCGAAGGCATATACTTCTACGGGAGGCTGGCCTGGTCCTCCTTCCTCAGGGAGAACGGGCTGAGGCTCATAGTGAGGGCCCACCAGGTGGTGGACGGCATTGAGGTCCTGAGGAGGGACGGCAGGGGCCTGGGCAGGGTCAGGTGTGACGAGAGGCTCCCCATGAGCGAGCTGGAGGGGGGCGTGGTGACGCTCTTCTCAAGCAGGTACCACGGCGGCAGGTCAGGGGCGCTAATAATTGACGAGGAGGGGGCCACCTTCAAGTGCCTCTGAGCTTAGCTGGGTCTATCACCTGGCCCTTCCAGCTCACGGGCGAGCGGCGGGATAGGACAAAGCCGATGAGCAGGAGCAGGGCGGGAAGCGGGGACAGGAGGAACCAGGGCCCCTTCAGGCCCTCGGCCCTCTGGCCCACGTAGGCGAGCGACGCCTGGAGGACGTAGGAGATGAGCGGGCCAACGGCGGCCGCGAGCTGACGCAACACGATTAAGGGGACCCAGGCGAGGGGCCACGCCAGCAGCAGGGCCAGGCCCACCGTGGCCGCTGCAAAGCGTGTGGGACTCATGGACCTGGCGGTGCCATATGAGATCCTCTTAGCGAGCTCCAGGAAGTCACTAAGGCCTCTCCATGAAGTAACCCTCACCTGAGCCCTGACGTCATAGGGCACCAGCCTGACGCCGGCCCCCTTAGCAATTACCGCGAGCTCCCTGTCCTCGAGGAGCGACGACCTGACCCTTGACATGCCTCCCAGCTCCCAGAAGGTGTAGGGGTCCAGGGCCCAGCAGCAACCGTAGATTAGGGAGTGCCTGTCGTTCTCATCAAGGGCCCTGTTGAAGCCGTAGAAGCCGTGTAGGAGCGCTGTGAAGAGGGGCTGGACCGCCTTACACGGTGAGGTCTCGCAGACAAATAGAGGCTCAAAGGCCGCCAGCTCGCCAGCCTTGACCCTTGAGGCCGCTGAGACCAGGGGACCCAGGTCACCGAAGACGTCAGCGTCGAGGAACAGCAACGCGGACCCATACGAGGCCCTCAGGGCCCCTGTCATTATGGCGTTTGGCTTAGGCGCCCAGCCCGGAGGGACCTCATCGACCCTGACCACCTCGAGGTTGAAGCCGTCAGCTGACGACTTGGCCGCCTCCGCAGTGCCGTCGTCGCTCCTGTCGTCAACCAGCACAACCCTGGAGGGACTGATCCTTGAAAGCGAGCTCATGAGCCTCCCTATGACCTTGGACTCGTTCCTGGCCGGCACCACGACAGTCACGGGCCTGGCCGGGGGAGAGGTGGGCGGGGGCCTTAGGGACCTGAGGCTCCTCAGTGCAGACCTCAGGCCGATGGCGTATATCAGTGAGACGCCGAGCGATATGACTACGTCAAGCGCCATGAGCGGCGGCGTCAGCTTAGCCACCGGCTATCGCCCTCAGGGCGGCGAGGAGCTCAGAGGGGTCATTTACGTAGTAGCGGGCCCTCGTGGGCCCCCTGCCGACCCTTACGGTCACTGAGCTGGGCGGGAGAGAGGCGAAAAGGTCCTCATCGTCCTGTGAGTCTCCTGCCGCCAATATGAACTCGTAGCCCCTCCGCGAGAGCCAGAAGGAGGCGGCCCTCGGCTTGGATAGCTCGGCTAGCCTGACCTCAATGCTCTTCAGCCCCCTCACCACCGAGAGGTCCCTGTGGACGGCCGCGAACTGCGCCAGCAGGTCCATGAGCTCGGCGGCCCTGGCCTCACCTATTGATGTGGGCGCGTTCCTGTAGTGCCACACCATGGAGAAGTCCTTCTCCTCGATCAGCGAGCCAGGGGTCCTCCTGGTGAAGGACTCCATTATCTTGCGCACGTTGGCCTTCCAGGACACGTCCTGCTTTGACACGTTGAGGGTCCACGAGCCTCCGCTGTAGATCCAGGCCCCGTTCTCAGCCGCCACCTGGACCTCAGGGACCTCGCTCACCAGCTTCTCCATGTACTTCCTGGGCCTCGTAGTTATTATCACTACGTCAGTCCCAGGCCTCGAGGCCAACATCCTCAGCACGAGCTTAACCTCCTCCGTGGGCTCGACCTCCCAGGGGCTCCTCACTATTGGGACAAGGGTGCCGTCGTAGTCCAGGAAGAGCACCCTGGTCCGCGAGACGGAGAAAGAGCTGGCCACCATCGTGAGCGCGGTCCCCGCGAGCTTCCTGCTCGCCAGCTCCTCCTCAGCCCTTGCCTGCTCCTCCTTGACGTTGACCAGGGAGCTCACGAAGTCGTAGGCCCAGGCGTTCACATCATACGATGAAACCCTTCCCTGCAGCGCCGTCATCCTGGCAGCCCTCTCGGCTGGCTGCATGTCAAGGGCCTCCTTTATCGCGTCGGCTACGCCGTCATAGTCGTGAGGGTTCACGACAATGGCCTCGACTAGTTCGCTTGAGGCGCCGGCCCCCTCGCTGACTATGAGGACGCCCTTCCTGTCAACGTTGGCCGCGACGTACTCCTTCGCGACCAGGTTCATGCCGTCGCGGAGCGGCGTTATGAGCGCGACGTCAGCTAGCCTGTACATGGCGAGGAGCTCGTCGTCACTTATGAACCTCCTTATGTAAATGACGGGGGTCCACCCGAGAGTTCCATAGCGCCCATTTATGTCGCCGACGAGCTCGTTAAGCTCCCTCCTGAGCCTGGCGTACTCCTCGACCCTCTCGCGGGAGGGCGACACGACCATAACGTAGGAGACCTTGCCCCTGTACTCGGGGTACTTTTCAAGGAGTCTCCTGAAGGCCATCAGCCTCTCAGGCAGCCCCTTCGTGTAGTCAAGCCTGTCGATCGAGAACACCACCTGTACGTCGCCTAGCCTCCTCCTGAGCTCCTCGACGACCTTCAAGACGGCCTCTGACTGGGCCCTTGACCTAATTGACTCGACGTCTATGCCCATGGGGAACGCGTCAACCTTTACTAGCCTGCCCTCGAACTCTAGCGTCCCGAGGCTGTGCTCGAGCCCCAGGACCCTCCTCACGCTCTCGAGAAAGTGGTTGACGTAGTCAAACGTGTGGAAGCCCACGAGATCGGAGCCCAGGACCCCCCTCAGGAGCTCCTCCCTCCACGGGAGGGCCCTGAAGACCTCATAGGACGGGAAGGGTATGTGAAGGAAGAAGCCTATGGGCGCGTCGGAGCCCAGCTTCCTTCTCAGCATCGCGGGGACCAACATGAGGTGATAGTCGTGAACCCAGATCAGGTCGCCGGGCCTGTAGACCGACGCTACCGCCTCAGCGAACCTCTCGTTGACCCTCACGTACCAGTCCCAGTAGGTAGGGTTGTAGATGGCCCTCTCAGGGAAGTAGTGAAAGAGAGGCCAGAGGGTGCCGTTGCAGAAGCCCTCGTAATAGTTCTCGACCTCCTCCTTCCTCAGCCACACGGTGACTATACCTCTGACCCTCAGGGCCCTAGAGAGCCCCTCCGCGTCCTTGACGTCCTCAAGGCTGAGCCCTGGCCACCCGACCCACGTGGCCAGCCCCCTCTCGAGGAGGGGCCTCATACCGGTGGCCAGGCCTCCTGTGCTGGGGGCTAGGTCGACCTGGCCGTTGGACACCCTCACCGTGTAGGGGAGCCTGTTAGAGACCACCAGGAGCCTCCTCGTCCCAAGGACCTCAGCGAGCCCAGCCATGGCCTACCACAGCGCACGGCCAGCGGGAGGATTTAACCTAGCTGGAGTCGTCAGGCCTGGAGGCCGCTTGGAGGAGGGGTGGAGGCTCTCAGTCCGGGAGGCCCTTGAGAGGGCCGGGAGGCAGGGCGCGATAAACGCCGTGGTCACAGTTAACGAGGGGGCCGAGGGCGAGGCCGCCAGGCTTGAGGCGAGTGGGGTCACGCCGAGGCCAATAGGGGTCAAGGACATAATATTTACGGCTGGCCTGAGGACTACTATGGGCTCAAGGCTCTTCTCTGACTACGTGCCCGCTGAGGACGCTACCGTGGTGGCCAGGCTGAAGAGGGCCGGCTACGTTGTGATCGGCAAGACTAACACTCACGAGTTTGCCTCAGGGGCCACGACCACCTCCTCGATATTTGGCCCGACCAGGAACCCGCACGACCCTGACAGGATAGCCGGGGGCAGTAGCGGGGGCAGCGCTGCCGCCGTAGCAGCAGGCGTCCTTGACGCGGCCCTCGGGACCGACACCGCGGGCTCTGTGAGAATACCGGCGTCCCTCTGCGGCGTCTACGGCATGAGGCCTAGCCCTGGGCTCGTGCCGAGGGGAGGCGTGTTCCCCCTGGCCCCCACCTTTGACGAGGTAGGGGTCATAGCGAGGGACCTGAAGGTCCTGAGGGACGTGATGACAGCCATAGCCAGGTACGTCAGGCGCCCAGAACCTGTTAGCCAGAGGCCCAGGATCGGGGTCCCCAGGGGGCTCATGAGGGCCAGCAGGGAGGTGGAGGAGGCCTTCTGGGACGTCATAAGCGGCTTCGACTACGTTGAGGTCAGGCTGCCCACAGCTGAGAGGCTGGGCGCCTGGGCCTTCTCAGTCATAAGGCTCTCAGAGGCCTCAAGGGTCCACCTCAGGTACAGGGACAGGTGGGGCGAGTACTTCCCTGACGTCAGGAGGCTGCTCGAGAGGGGCCTCCAGTACTCCGCTGTTGACTACGTTGAGGCCAGGGAGGTCCTCAGGAGGGTGAGGGCCGAGGTCAGGAGGGCCCTGAGGGAAGTTGACGTCATAGCGATGCCCACGACGCCCGTGGAGGCCCCCAGGCTAGATGAGGTCCTGGGCAGGGAGGACGAGGTAAGGTCAACGTTAACGGCCAACACCTGGCTCTCTCCAATGGCCGGGCTCCCAGCCATAACGCTGCCCCTGATGAAGGTCAGGGGGTTGCCAGTTGGGCTTGACCTGATGGGGAGAGGTGACTGGGAGCTAATAGAGGTCGCCGAGAAGGTGGTCGAGAACGCACTATAAAGAATAAAAAGAATTAAGATTTTAAGTTATCTTAAGGCGGACATGGGGCAGGGTATACCGCGGTCCCGTTCTTATAAGCTGACGGGTAGAGGAGGTTGACGGTAGTGGTGCCGTTGGGCCAGACCCAGACCTGCGCCGGTATCGGGTTCTCGCCGACCTGCATCCCGTTGGAGGTCACGTTGAATATGCCGTCAATGGTCATGACCTTCCCGCTTATGTCGTTAAGGACCGCGGCCTTCAGCGCTGATGGGTTGAGCGAGCCGGCGTCCATTATAGCAAGCTCGATTATGAGCCCGGCGTTGAAGCCCGCTATGGCCAGGAAGTTCGGCGGGGTGTGGTAGGTGCTCTCCCACATGGAGGCGAACTCATCATAGGTCGGCCCCCACCACGTGAGCCCGAGCTTCGCCGCGAGCTGCGGCGTGTAGCTAACTATAGGCGGGTAGGCCAGGGTGAACGTGCCGTTCATGTTAGCGCCTACCTGGCTGAGGAAGGTCGGCAGCAGCTGGCCTGGGAAGTTCGTCAGGACCAGCGGGAAGCAGGCGTGCATGCTAGCCAGCTGGTTCAGGAAGGCTATGTCGTTGGTCGGGTAGCCGAGCTCTATGACCGCCTGCGGGTGAAGGGTCTCGAGGGTCGCAATTATGCTCGAGTAGTCAGATGTCGAGGTCGGGACGCTCGTGTTGTAGATCACGTTGATTCCATAAGCCTTGAGGCCGGGCGCCAGGAAGTACGACTGATAGGCGTTAAAGTCATTTTCGTCATATATGACGGCCACGTTATGTATGCCGAGCATGTGCAGGAAGCCAGGCACGTAGAGGATGAAGTAGGGCGAGACGGGCAGGCTCGTGAGTATTATGTAGTTGTTGTTAACGAAGAAGGCAAAGGAGCTGCCCGTCACGTCCCAGAATAGTATGTGGCTGGAGTTAGTGAAGCTCACGCCCGGCGCCGTCATGACTGAGCCGAAGTCGGCCACAAGTATATCGACGTGGTCGACATCTACCAGCTGCTCGTAGTCGCTGAGGGCCGTCTGCGAGTTGCTCCCGGCGTCGAGGGCTATGATCTTAACGGTTAGGTTCTTGCCGTACTCCTTAACGTAGATCCCTCCGTGGCTGTTGACCCAGTTAGCCCAGAGCTCAAGCCCCTCGTACTCTGGCATAGAGGATGTAGCGAAGGAGCCTGTGGAGTCATAGACCACGCCAATTGTTATATACTTAGGTGCAGGCTTCCTCATGAGCGTGTAAGCCGCGTAGGCCCCAACGACCACCACGACCACTATCACGACAATTATTATAGCAAGGACTGTTGTTGATATAGACCTCCTGCCTCTCAAGTCCTAGACCTCGTGGGCAGTCCTACCATAAGCGGAGTTTAAAAATGTAGGATGCATAATTGTATATAATGCTACAGCTATAGCAGAGGACTTGAAGTAATGTAGGACAACGCTGTTAAGGGTAAAAACCAGTGAGGCTTAGTGGCCGAAAAGGAGGTGTGAGGGCTGAGCGCCGCCCTTTCACTTACGGTTTACGCCCTCGTCGTGGGCCTCCTGGAGGGGGTCTTCTACGCCTTCATGGCGCTGGGGCTCAACATGGTCTTCGGCGTGGTCAGGATGGTCAACATAGCGCACGGAGACCTGATAGTCCTCGGCGGCTACCTCGCCCTCGTCATGTTCTCCTCAGCCCACCTGAGCGCCCTGGCGTCCTTCACCGTGGCCTTCCCCCTCTTCTTTGCGTTAGGGGTAGGCGTCTACTATCTGCTCGTGCCTAAGCTGGAGGTCAGCTCTGACCCAGAGATGTTCTCCTTCATCGCCTTCTTTGGGCTCTCCATGATCATAGAGTCGGCTGCCACGCTGGCGTTTGGCTACTACCCGACGTCGCTGCCCTTCTCCGCGCTCATCTCAGGGACCTTCTACGTGCTGGGCCACGGCGTGCCGAAGGCCTTCGTGGTGATGACGGCCCTGTCGGCGGCTATGCTCGGCGTAACTTACTATTACCTGCAGATGACCAGAATGGGGAGGGCCACCAGGGCGATAATGCAGAACAAGGAGCAGGCCCTGGCCCTCGGCATCAACTCAAAGCTCGTGACCCTCGTAGCCTTCGCCTACGGCTTCGCCCTGGCCGGCATGGCTGGCGTGCTCGCCCCCTACGTGATAGGTTACATCTACCCTGCCGAGGACACTCTCGTCACGGTCCTGGCCTTCGTTATAGCCATAATAGGCGCCCTCGGTGACCCCCTCAGCTCAGTAGTGGGCGGGCTTGTCTTCGGCGTCGCATACCAGCTACTGCAGGTCTTCCTTCCCTACCTGGCCTACCCCATAGTGTTCTTCGCCCTCCTCGCGATAATCGTCGCCAAGCCCGGCGGCATCCTGGGCAAGCCAGAGAGGGAGGTGTGAAGTTATGTCAAGGGAGCCCCCTGTGGGCCTCAGCACGAGGAGGCTCACACAGTTGGTCGTACTGCTGGTTGTCACGGCGGTGATCTTCCTCGTGGGCCCCCTGGCTTACCCGAACCAGCCCTTCTTCTTCACGACCATGATCTTCATGCTGTTAGCCTACGGCATTAACCTCATATATGGGATGACCGGCTACCTGCCCTTCGGCTACAGCGTCTTCTACGGCCTCGGGGCCTACGGCGTCTACATAGGCCTGAGGCTGGGGATGGGGGAGGCCCTGAGCTTCCTCTTCGCAGTAGCAATAGCCCTTGGCCTCGCCCTGGTCCTCCTACCCCTCTTCAGGCTGAGGTCGCACTACTTCGCCATAGCGACCCTGGCCGCCCTCATGGGCGTCTACTACCTTGTGGACTCCTCGCTCCTGGCCCCTTGGACTGGCGCGGGCAAGGGGGCTTCGCTGGCCCCCATCTACGACCCGACCCTGACGTACTACCTCACGCTCGCCCTTCTCCTGGCCTTCGTCGCTGTCACGGCGGCGATAAAGTTCAGCAGGTACGGGCTGGGCCTCAGGGCCATAAGGGGCAGCGTGATAACGGCCGCCCTCGACGGGGTTAACGTGCCGCGGCTGAGGGGCATCGCGTGGGTCCTGAGCGCGCTCGTGGCGGCCCTAGCAGGGGCCATGTACGGCTGGTACGTGACCTTCTTCTACCCTGACACGGTGTTCTCCGTCCCCCTCAACGTATACGTCATAGCTTACGCCATATTTGGCGGGGCGGGGACGCTCACGGGCCCCCTCATCGGGACCCTCGTCCTCAACGTGATATACAACTTCATAGGGGTGTCGGCCTACTCTAACTACCTCCCCATGGTCTTCGGGACAATACTGGTAGCGCTCATACTGCTGATGCCTAACGGCGTGGTGGAGCTTGTGAACAGGAGGGCGAAGCTCAGGCTACCTTAGGTCACCTGGAAGAACGTCCTCCTGACCTCCTCCAGCTTGCCTATCTCATCAGCAGCGCCGTAAAGCTTTACCCTCCCCATCTCCATTACCATCACGTGATCCGCCAGCTCTATAAATGACGGGTTCTGCTCCGCCAGGAGGATGGTTATGCCCATCTCCTTGAGCTTCCTCACGTATGATATCACCTTCAGGACCATGACCGGCGAGAGGCCCGTGGAGGGCTCGTCCAGCAGCAGGAGCCTTGGCCTTGCCACCATGGCCATAGCCATCGCCAGCATCTTCCTCTGCCCTCCTGAGAGGGCCGAGGCCTTCAGGTTGGCTAGCTTGGCCAGGTCGGTGAAGTAGCTCAGGACCTCCTTCACTGCCTCCCCTGGGTCCCTGTAGTGCCTAGGTGAGGCCGCCAGCTTTATGTTGTCGGCCACGCTCATGTTGGGGAAGACAGGGTTGTCGGTGATCATGACTATGCCCTCCCTCGCCCTCGCGTGAGGGGGCCAGCCAGTTACGTTCTTTCTGTTAAAGATGATCGAGCCCCTTACGGGCCTCACTATGCCTGCTATGGCCTTAAGCGTCGTGGTCTTGCCGGCGCCGTTAAGCCCCAGTATAAGCGTCGTGGTGCCCTCGTCAACGCTGAAGCTGACGCCCCTGACGACTATTAGGCTGCCGTAGCCCGCGTAGAGGTCCCTGACGTCGAGGAGCGGGTCAGGCACGCCTCTCACCGAGGTAGATCTTTATGACCTCCTCGTTTGAGGCTATCTCGTCATAGGTCCCCTCGGCGACCTTCTTGCCCTCGTTCATGACGACGACCCAGTCCGCCACGGACCTGACCATCTTCATTATGTGCCCGACGTAGAGGACCCCCATCCCCTGCTTGGCCAGGTGCCTGACCTTGGAGGCCAGGCCCTCGAGCTCCTCAGGGCTGAGGCCGGCGCCTATCTCGTCAATTAGCAGGTACTTAGGCCGTGAGGCCAGCGCCCTCGCGAAGTCCACGAGCTTCTGTTGTTCCGCGTTAAGCTCTGACGCCAGCTTGTCAGCCAATGATGATATCCCGACGAACCTCAGCGCCTCCTCGGCCGCGCTAAGGGCTTCCTCGCCCCTCAGGCCTCCTGCGAAGTAGGCTGAGACCAGCACGTTCTCCAGCACCGTCAGGTTGGGGTAGGGCTTGGGTATCTGGTAGGTCCTGGCTACCCCGAGCCTGGCCCTCTCGTAGGGAGGCAGCTTGAGCAGGCACCTCTCGTCCATCCTGATCCTGCCCGAGTCGGGGCTCAGCACGCCAGTGACCAGGTTAATAAACGTTGTCTTCCCAGCCCCGTTGGGGCCTATAAGGGCCTTAACTGCCCCAGGCTCTATGTTCATGGAGAAGCCGTCAACTGCCCTCAGCCTGCCGAAGGACTTGACGAGGTCTATGGCCTCCAGCAAGGCGCCGCCCCCTGTACACACCCCTTTCTACAATAATATGTCTTTATTAGGTCAAGGACCTTACGTCCGTACTGCAAGGCGATCAGCCTTGGCGAGGGAGCCGCTAAGGCTCACGCCGCCAGCCATAGTTGTCCACGGCGGCGCCGGGTCATGGGAGGGCGGGGACCTTGAGATAGCCCTGAGGGAGGTCATGAGGGCCGCCGAGGCAGGCCTTGAGGCAGCGCGCACTGGCTCCTCCATAGACATGGTGGTTGAGGCCGTGGCCTACATGGAGGACTCGGGCCTCTTCAACGCTGGCATCGGCTCAACCCTTGACTTCGAGGGCCACGTAACCATGGACGCGGCCGTCATGAGGGGGAGGGACATGAGGGCTGGCGGCGTAGCTGGCGTCACCTACCCCAGGAACCCGATAAGGCTGGCCAGGGTCGTCATGGAGAGGACGCCCCACGTCCTCCTGGTGGGCCATTGGGCGGACGCCCTGGCCTCAAGGCTTGGGCTCGCGAAGCACCCCGGGCCCTCCCAGAGGGCCCTCGAGAGGTGGAGGAAGCTCAAGGAGAGCGGGGGCGGAGGGGACAGGCTTTACGCCGAGTGGCTCAGGATGGCAAGGGGGCTCGGCTACGACACCGTTGGCGCTGTGGCTGTTGACGCTGAGGGCGTGACGGCCGCGGCCGTGAGCACGGGCGGCGTGACCCTCAAGCTCCCAGGCAGGGTCGGGGACTCGCCAATAGTCGGCGCAGGCCTCTACGCTGACGCCAGGACGGCCTTCTCGGCCACGGGCGTCGGCGAGTACATAATCTCCGTGGGGCTCTCGCTTAGGGCCGCCATCACCTACGAGGCCAAGGGCGACATAGTTGTAGCTGTCGAGGAGCCCCTCTCCCTCCTCACAAGGCTCTTCGGCCCGGGCACGGCGGGCCTCATAGGCATAAGCGCGAGGGGCGAGGCCTGGGCCTCCTTCAACACAAAGGCTATGCCGTGGGCAGCCCTTGACTCTGCTGGCAAAAGGGTCTTGATGCAGGACCTCAAGGAAGCTTAAAAGGGCCTGTGGGCGTTTAGAGCGAGCGTAAGCGGTGGGACCTGGGTTGGCGGGCAGGAGGTCCTCCTTGTCCAGGGCAGCGCTGGCAGCCATAGTAATCGTGATAGTTGTGGTGGCGATAGCCGGAGGCGTCGGCTATTATTACGTTACTACCAGACATCACGTGACTACGACCACTCCGACGACGACGACAACGACGACGACGACAACCACTTTCACAACGACGAGCACCACGACGACAACGACGACAACTGTAACGCCCTCCTACTCCCTCTCCCCGCCCGCCGTCAGCAGCTACACCACGACAGCGGGGACCCCGATATCTATCACGTTAACGTCGTTCACCCCGTCCCCTGGCTCATACGTGCTTGTCTACGCGGGCAACGGGTCGATCATCAACACAACCCAGAACTTCGCTAATCTACTCTACAAGTACCCAGGCCACTACCTGGTGTACTACCAGGTCTACAAGAACGGCCAGCTTGTGGGGAGCTCCCAGGGCAACCTGATCGAGGTGCTGGTGGCGCCTCCAGCCTTCAACTCCTCCTTCGCCCCGCTCATAACGGTCCCAGTCATAACCCTGGTCAACCTGACTGAGCCAATAGTCTCAGTGGGCCAGACAGTTCACCTCATGGCTGGCTTCCTCCAGCCGCCAACTGGCACTAACATGACCATAGAGGAGTACATATGGGACCTGGGCAACGGGACAACGCTGACCATACCCTCAAGGAACGGCACGGGCTACGCCGTTGAGGTCTGGCTCACCGGCTCAGGGAACGTGACCTACCTTGAGCCGGCTAGGAACCCGATAAACGTGACCTACAGCTCGCCAGGCCTGTACTCCGTGTCCCTTACGATAGTCACAGAGAACATAACGACGAAGGCCACGTACAGCTACACCACCTACTACACCATAGCGGTCAGCTCCCCAACGATGCCCTTCTCGCTCTTTAAGCCCCTCATAAGCGTGCCTAACCCAGGCACAATAGTAGTTGCTGAGAACGTGCCTGGAGGGCCGTTCAGCTTTGACCCGGACATAGATTACGAGAGCGTGGGCTTTGAGGTCATATCTAACATCTATGGAACTCTCCTACAGTACTACGGCGCCAACACCACTAAGTTCATACCGGAGCTGGCTGAGTACGTGCCCACGGTAGGCAACGGCATAAACTCAAACTACACAGAGTACACGTTCGTTCTCAGGCCCGGCCTGAGGGCATCAAACGGCGACCCGATAACGGCCTACGACGTATGGTACAGCGTGATAAGGGACATGCTCTGTGCGGGCGGCACGCCAGGAACGCCTGGCTGGATACTGACCCAGTACCTCATACCCAACTACACTCCGTTCACGTTCGTGGTGACGGCGCCTAACGACACACAGGGGGCTGAGGAGATAATTAACGCGGTGACCTACAACAACGCAACCGACACCGTCACGTTCCACCTGCCTGAGCCGGTCTCGCCTGAGGCGTTCTTCACGGCAATAGTCGACCCGCTCGGCGCCGGCGTACTTGATGCAAAGTGGCTCGAGGAGGTCGGTGACGGCATAAACTTCACGGGCCTCTATGATCACAACATGACGCAGCTGGCGGAGGCCTTCTACCAGTACGAGCAGACCTGCAACGAAGGTAATTACAACACTGAGGTGCAGTGGCCACCGCCCACTGCTGGCTTCACAGGGCCTTACTACATAGCTGCCTACACGCCGGGCCAGAGCGTTGTCCTCAAGCCCAACCCCTACTGGCCCAACAATATACCCTACTTCCCGAGGCCTAACGACACCGTTGTAATATACTGGGTCAAGGACCCCGAGACCGCCTATGAGATGTTCGCGTCTGGGCAGGCAGACATAGTGACAGGCCTGCCGAGCAGCTACATACCGCTCCTCGAGGGCCTTGAGGCCAAGGGCCAGGCGAGCCTCTACGAGTTCCCGACGCTGAGCGAGTTCTTCTTCATATTCGTCCTCAATGTCAGCCAGAGCG
>Ga0326758_100034_pt1 | contig 84289 bp, 89 predicted proteins | sample GCRJH_S_FD_207221 | JGI IMG/M metagenome (GOLD analysis project Ga0326758, IMG submission 207221) | Hot spring sediment microbial communities from Geyser Creek Basin, Yellowstone National Park, WY, United States - GCR.JH_S | ecosystem: Environmental > Aquatic > Thermal springs > Near-boiling... | reverse complement strand
TTTCAATAACTTCCCACCACTCACTGATGGCGTAATTCGGAATTAGGGCTATGAGGGGTGATAATATAATAAGGCCCCCTAGAACCCTTACTAATTTGTCCTCGTCCATCAGGCCTATTATTCCTAGTGAGAAAGTCGATAAATATAAGCCTATGAAACCCAATCTGTAAAGTTGGTCTTCAAAGGGTATCGTTATAGGTAAGTACGATATTGGTGTAATGAACTGGTAAAAAGATAAGAGGATTGCACCTATTCCTAGGAGGATAAAAAAAGGTTTAGCTTCTTTCCTCATTTCCTATACACCGCATATATGACTATCAGTACAACTACAGCTATGATTACACCTACAATAGTAACCACTGTAGCCGGAGAAGAGAACGGACTAGGAGCTGATGATGGTGTGGTGGATGTCGGAGGCGTGGTCGACGTTGGAGGCGGGGAATTAACTACCTGTAGCTGTACGAAGGTCGGTGTTATAGATTTATCGAACAACGTCTCTCCTAGCCTGCCTTGCCATACTGCGAATGCCACATAATAAGTCTTCCCCGTTGTAATGTTCACCATCCATGGTAGGTAGCCCTGCGGTACTGCCATAGGCCTCGCGAACTCAACGCACCAATAGCCGTTAGCCCACTTAGCCCCAGTCCATATGAAGTATAGTGAGCCGTTGAGCGCGTTCGTATTACCTGAGACCGGAGCATACCATATTCCCGCTGTGTCAACTTCGTACATATCGGTGTTGTTAGTGTAAAGCGGTACTGCGAAACCGTGATCGCCCGGGTCTACATAGGGTAAGCCAGTTAAACTCTCGTTCTCCCACAAGTTCGCCTTAAACGCGGGGTCATAAGTGGCGTTGTTCCACGTAGCACCGCTGACCCACATCCATATGTTTGCGGCTCCTCCCGGCTGTTTCAGCGATCCTCCAGCGTATTGGAATGTAAATCCATCGAACACTTGCCCGGGGTACTTTCCGCCGATATGCATTCCGTCCTCCGCGGGAACCCCGCTACCTAAATACCACATCATCGCAACCCTATCTGGGTAATACCAGCTTGAGTTGGCGTAATAGCCGTAAAACATTCCGTAATTGTAGAGTAGGTATTCCATCGGTCTTAACGAGTGCCAGAATATTATTGTACCGTTAGGTAAGACGGTTATTTGAGAGCCGTTAGGGGTAGGTAAGAGGACTCCGCTGTAGTTTAGTACCAGTCTGCCGTGGTATAAATTGCCGTTAACTATAGCTACGTAATTAGTATAGTTTGACTCTATGAAGTACTTAGTGCCCGGCATCAGTTCATCGAGTCTGAAGAGTCCGGGCCCTTGGGCGTTAGGGTATATGCCAGCAGCTGCAGCACTCCACGCACCGAAGGCGGGCTCGGGGGCATGCCATTTTACTAGGATAAATATCCAAGATCCGTTCCAGGCAGCCTTAACTTGTATGTAGTGAGTTAAACCGGACGTCGGTGCAGCCGGTATATTAGCCGTTAAGGACAAGTTAACCCATGGGATCTCGCTCCAGAAGGGTGCAGCTCCAGGGTTATTCACATCACCGCTTCCAGTTACCCTGTATACCGTGATCTGAGGTGTGGTCTGTGCAATGGGAGTTGTTACGTTAAACACTGAGAGTATTAATGACAGTGCGACTACTATTGGGATTACCAGGAGAACTCCTCCCTTTCTGCTTAGGGACATGAACTATCATGATAAAGGCCTGGGCTTGAGGGTCAAAAGAATATAGCGTTGGACTGATGATATTGTTCTCTACGAACTAGGGCTAGAGCTATTGCAACTATTGCAATTATTATACCTATGATCGATATTATTTGTAATGTAGAGACTTTACTAGATAAGTTAGAGTTAACTTAAGGATAAGGAGCTTTAGATCGTCGATAAACTATCGTTCAGCGTTGATAATTTATTATTTAGCGATTTTAGCCGATTCTCGACCTGGATGTGGGTTGTACAAGTAGAGCTTATCGTCACTGCTAATCGTTGTTAACAACTGAAAACTCCTCACGCAAGTTCTGCATCGATTTTCCACTTATAACGTTAAGGCGTGAGCGTCACTGAGAGTTTATTATGGCGTGAGCAAATACAATACACAATGCTGTTCATAAAGTCTTCAGCTGACGTTTATTTGGAGGAAGCTGATGAGTTACTATCAAAGGGTGATGTACTCCAAGCAAGCGAAAAATACTATAAAGCGGCTGAAGAGGCTATAAAAATTTTAGCAAGTCTCGAGAGCGGTCCTTCATCTGATTGGAACGCTGAAAAGATTAATAGGACTGCGTTTGAACTGTCTTTAAAATTCGAAAAGTGGATAATTGAAAGTTGGGGTTCGGCTGTAGCTTTAGTAACTGTTAACCTTGATATAGGTCAAGTTAAAAAATATAGGGAGAAAATAGTTAAATTAGTCCAGCTTGCTGACGAAAGACTCAATAAAAAAATTGTTGAAAGAGGCTGATGAGTTACTATCAAAGGGTGATGTACTCCAAGCAAGCGAAAAATATTATAAAGCGGCTGAAGAGGCAATAAAAATCTTGTCATTCAGAAATTCCTTAGGAGTTATTTTTAAGGTAAACAGAATAGGACATTGGAACTCTAAGCTTTATTTCGACGCTGTAGACGAGCTTGAAAAATACTATCCAAATATCAGGTCGTTGTGGATTTCAGCGTGGCTACTTCACGTAGAGGGTTTTCATGAGGTCAGATTGAGTAAAGAAAACGTTGAAGTGTTAAAACCTGACGTAGAAAAGTTGGTCGAATTAATATAATGACGAAGTGAATAGGAGACCAACAGAAGGAATATAATCACCCTCTTTTTGGTTCTATTTCAATAATTGTTTCACTTTTACAAAAATTTTATGCTTGATAGAAAGTGATGGGCCTAAAATTCCTCCGCCGATCACGTGTTGAAAGATAACGTGGATCGTCGAACCACTCGGTACAGCTAAACCCACAATGCCAACTCCAGAAGTGGAGAGCTGTTGTAATGTTAAGCGTTATAAAAAAGTATAAGAATACCTAATGTAAAGGAAGTTAATGCTGATGAGAAATACATCACCTCTTATAATCTTACCTAACACGTTATCTAAATAGCTTGTTAATCCCAAAGCCGTAATTAAGAAACAGAACCCTTCAATAAAGAACGTGGTAGGGATAACGTACTGGAGGGGGACCCAGACCACGAAGAACGGTACTTCGGCATGAGGCGCAGTACCACTTTGTCGCCCTCTTAACGAGTTAGGGTTAACGAACGACGATTAGGAAAAGATTTAGACATAGTCCTTGAAGCTTTGGACTATTTGTCGGGTGGTTGGAGTATATCTAGGTATCCCGTAATAAACGGGCAAGATATAAAAACACCAGAAGAGATAATTACTGAGGAGATGTGCAGACAAGGGATAGATTACTCAGAGAAGGTGTTAAAAATTGCTGAATCTTTCCTTAGAAAATATGGAATTATTTAACTTAGCGAGGGAGAAGATAATACGAGAGGACGTTTTAGCCGTAATATTCTTCGGCAGTAGGGTAATAGGGAAGTACAGGAAAGACTCCGACGTAGACGTGCTAATAGTGGTTAGGAAGGGCGGTAATAAGGACTTCTCTAAGGAGAGGCTTTCATTCCTCAAGGAGACTGGAGTAAGGCTAGATACGACAGTTTTTGACGAGGAGGAGTTCAAGGAGAACTTAACTTTAGGCACGGTAATGATGGGCGTTAGTGTTGCGTATTGCATAGCTTACGACAGAATGGGGGTCAAGGAATTACTGGAGAAGTACTGTGAGGAAGTTAAACCTTACAACGCCACACTAATATTACCTTACGGTAAGTTTACAGTAGGTAGGACTATAAGGAAATGCGTGATGCAGTGAAATAGTCCTTTCGGTGATAGAAGCTTTTGTGCTTCACTTAAGGGAGGACTTCTTTGACGGGGAGGTCGAGCTGGAAAGATCGCTATCCTTGAGACTGAGGGCATAAGAGGACGTAGTTAAGTGTTTAAACTACATCAACAACTAGGATACACATATTCGTTAATATGATTTGAAAGAAGGAAGTAATCTTCAAATTAACCCACAAGGCTGTTACTCAAAGGCCTTTGTCATTAGGACGTCAGCCGGTCTATATATTTCATCTTCTTTCATTAAAAATGAAGAATCGACAAGATTTTTTATTAAATTAGTTACCTCTTTATCGTCGACGCTGATTCCCTCCTTAGCCTCAATGGCCCTTTTGACATCACTCCATCTACAACCCCTCTTACAGACCTGCATTATCGTGTAATATCTTTCCCTTGCCTCCTTCCTGTTAGAGAGGAAGTTATTGAATTCCTCCTTAATCAACTCTGCTGCGGTCGAAACAGTCCTCTCTAAAGCTCTTTTATGATCCTTAAACTGCAAATAGTGAAACCCGTAATAAGTTAGCCAACCCGGAATACCTCCTAAATTATTATAAGCTTCTTCTAGCTCTTCCTCACTTACCTTAACGTTAGCCTCTTCGAACCCCCTCCTTAGAAACTCTACGGCAAGGTCTTTGTTAAACGGGTTTACGTGAACTTCCGTCATAGTTCTACCGTATAAGGGTGACTTGGCATCGTCCAGTTTCAAAAACCTATATACCATACCTATTTCACTCCCCGTAAATATAAAACGTAATTTCAAATTATCATAAGCGTAAGCGAGAGGGTAAAGCAAATTATAACCGCGTAGCTTCCTCAGCTCTTGCGACTCATCGAACACTATAATCACCCTCTTACCCTCTTTTTCACTTATCTCCGACAACCTCTCGAACAAGTTACTCATGTCAACCTTATTCTCTTTACTCCAGCCGAGCCTTAGTTCTATACCAGAAATACTAACACCCTTAACCCCTTTAAACAAGTTTTTCAGTCTTTCTGGGAACGAATTCAGAACCCTCTCGAGCTCTTGCACTAAGTCTTTGTAGTTCAAATAAGGCTTCCCCGCATATTTCCTCAAATCTATATAAATCCATATCGCATCCTCTTCCTTCATTAGAACCTTAACTATTGACGACTTCCCACTCCTCCTGATTCCTAAGATCAGAGTGATTGGATAGTTAAGCCCGTTTTTAACCTTCTCGAGTTCAGCCTCTCTGTCGAACAAGTCCTTCGGGTCTTCTTTAGGCCTTGGGTCGAATAACAGGGTATCCCCCCAGTAACTGGGTATCCCCCCAGTTAATAAGAGCGTTCAGGATTAAGTAAGGTTAAAAATTATCTCTTATCTTTTCTTTCTGTAAAGTTAAACTATGGCGTCCTCCTTTAATTTACGACCTTCTTTACGCCCACTATGTAACCTATAGTGAAGGACACGGAAATTAACGCTATTATGAACCCGGTTAGCATGAAGATTACCATTAAGCTAATGCCCTTGAGTAAATATACCAACCCACAAGTCGCGGATAAAGAAATGCCACCACCAACGAATTTAGACGCGATAGATACTAGGGAGAGCCCGCTCCTACTACCTAATAATGACGAAATAACCCCGAGGCTGAAGGATAGTGTTGCAAAGCTCATATGAAGGTAAAGTAGTATCGGAAGGGGGTCAGTCTTTGAAGTAAGATAACCGAAAGCGAAAGTCAGGATTAACAACACTAATAGTACTAAGTACAATTTAATCAGTTTCTTCATTATCACCATCTATTCTCACCCTCATGGACTTTATACTATGTAATGTTTTCTCTCTTAGTGAGCTTAGTAATTCATTCCACGCCTCAAACGGGTTTTCCTTTCTAACTGTTAGCTCATTATCCCTAGCAATAGTCTTAATTGCATAAACGCAATCAGCGACCACGGAGCAATTCCCACAGTTCATTGAGTTAAACCTAGGGTTAAAATATACTAACTGCTTATTACTCACATACATAACCCCTTGAGAAAGGCTTATATGACCGTTAACCGCTATCGGCAAAACTACCTTAAATGCAATAGCGTTGTCTATGAGAAGTGATAACTTCCTTAGTTTGTTAACAATAAAGTAAAAGTAACTTTTGCTTATCTTGTCATCCCTCTTGTCGGAAGCCAACACTCCTAAAATCGTATCGTTAGCCAGCTTATCGAATTCATCCAAAGGTATAAACACTACGTCTTGGGCCAATATTGGTCTGATAATCGTTTTAGCAATAAAATAACACACGTAGTTTTCCATTTCCTCTAATATTTAAAAAATCAAGTATAATCTAAAGACAGTACGGGAAATTAACACGGTTAAAAACATTTTTAAATTCCGACGCAAGGTAAGACACTCCTCCCCAAACTAGAAACGGGTAAACGGCGTTCGAGTACCGCGAGTTAAAGCTAGAATATTTGAGCGTTCTGACTTGACGGGTTCCTCCTACGTGAGATTCTTACTAAAGATAGCTCTTCTTGATATAGAGAACTCCTTATCACGCGAAAAACACTCACATTAGATTCACACCAAAATCAGTTCAACGATAAAGGGTTATTTAAACACAGTCGTCGTAACGGATTGTATGCCACTAAGATTCAGATTGAACGGTAAGGATAAACAGATACTCGGATCCACCGATCTAGCCTTCCTTCACAAACTCGTAAGAGTGATGAAAAACCCCAAGACCAAATTCAATGAGGTAGAGTTCGTCACGAAAGGAGAAGATTACTTATTTAATTACGTAAACAACAACGTTGGGGGAGTCGATGAAGGTAGGAGGAACTTCCTAAAGGGGATCTTAATCGGTGTCGCCGTTACAACAGTGGCTGGGATTGTTCCAGGATTGAGAGTTCTAATCCCTCCAGTTCAAAGCGTTTCCGGATTCCCTAAGACCCTGATCCTAGACTCGTCCGGTAATCCCATTAAAGCCTCTACGTTGCCGGTCAATAGTCCCATAATCATGGTCTTCCCATACCCGTTACAAAACGAGATCAACTTCTTATTGAACTTGGGTGACGAGAACGGTAACCCGGTAGAGGTACCACCTACTACAGTTGTAGTTCCTCAAACCGGCGATAAGTACCAGTTCCCAGGCGGAGTAGGCCCTAATAAATCCATAGTCGCTTACAGCGCGATCTGCCAGCACTTGGGCTGTACACCGCCATACATTCATTTCTACCCTCCGAAATACGTTAACATATCGCAAGTCACCGCACCGGAACCTAACACGTTAACTGTACAAGCCGTTCTGGCTGCAAAGAGCGCTAAAGTCCCGGCAATAATACATTGCGACTGCCACGGCTCAACCTATGATCCCTATCACGGCGCGGCTGTCCTAACTGGACCAACAGTCAGACCTTTACCTACTATAGTTTTAGAATGGGATAGCTCCACGGATTACTTGTACGCTGTAGGAGCTGTCGGAGTTCCTACCTACCCAATGAGCAGTAACGGCGTACCGTCCAATGACCCTAGTGCGGATCTCGACGAATCACAGTTCGGCGCCAGTGTCGGGGACAAGACTGAGATATCTGAGACTAACCCGTTCTCCTCATGAGTTTAACGCTATATTTTTTAATAAGGGCCTGAGGGGGTGAAAATCATGGGAAATAGGGTTTCCAACTGGTTTAAAGAAAGAATAAACATGGAAGATTTACCCTTCTTCAGAACTCCGGATTATATGTATCACGTAGGCGATTGGTTAGGAGCACTGGTCGCTGCCGCGTTCTTTTATACAGTAATTTCTGGATTAATCATACTATTGTATTATGACCCCGCTGCGGGTTACAAGTCCACCGAGACAATTATTAACGAAGTACCTTACGGCTCAGTGGTACTTTACAGCCATTTGTACGGAGCTTACGCTATGATAATCCTAGCTTACGTGCATATGTTCAGGAACTATTTCGTGGGGGCTTATAAAAAACCAAGGGAGCTGGTATGGATTCTGGGAGTTCTAATGTTAGCGTTGACTTTGGGAGCTTCGTTCTTAGGCTACAGCTTGATAGGGGACGTCCTCGCGGTTAGCGCTGTTGACGTAGGTGCTGGCATTCTCGGAAGCCTAGGTTTAAGCTCCTTGGTTCCCGTACTGTTCGGTAATTACTCGGCCGGCGACTACACCAGAGTTTTAGCAATGCATATAATCCTCGTAGCGCTAATAGGCCTCCTATTCCTAATCCACTTCTTCCTGGCAGACGTGCAATACGGGATGATGCCATCCAGAAAGGTTAAGGATAAGGCTCCAGCCGTTTACCCCAAATCCGAGTGGCAGAAGTTTAACCCGTGGTGGCCGAGGAACTTCATTTACATGATGTCCCTAATATTCTTAACGTGGGGGTTCATACTTATAATTCCGAACGCGTTAGTTTACTTCACATTCCCACAGATAGCGAACCCGTTCTTGAACCCCAAACCAGCACCACCGCCCAATAGCCCTGCCGCAGCGACAGTCACTACTTATCCGCCGTGGTTCTTCCTATTCGTTTACAAAATAGCGGATTTCCCCGGTAGCGTCTTAGTGGATATGACCATCGCGCTCTTCATACCCATAATTTACTTGCTCTTAGTGCCTTTCATAGATAGGAGCCCGCACCTCCACCCGCTCAAAAGGAGGGTGTTCACATGGATAGGAATATTGATGATGATATATCTTATACAATCCTCGTTGTGGGGTGATTTAGCGCCAGGCGTCCCCGTGAATATGAGCGAAATCCTTGAGGTCTACTTACCCCCAGCGATAATAACCGGAGTCGGATTGTTCCTAATACCCTGGGAAAAGGTGAGCAAAGGACTTAACAAGGGGTTAAGCAATCCACCTACAATGTTAGCGTTTACCTTCATAACGTTAGCCTTCGCGTCATCCATGATATACTTCCTAACGACGTTATCGTTGGCCTCTTTAGCAGCTGTGCTCTCTCTAGGCTCAATTTTCGCAATTCTAGCGAAGTTACTAACACCTTATGTGATGAGGGCTCAACAGGACGAGAAAGCGGTTAGTATTGAAGAGGCGTCTAAGGTACTGGAGAAGAAGAAGAGGATCGCCCAAATTATAATGATTATACTCTTCATCGTTGCGATACCGATTGTGGTAACTATGTGGACTATCCCGCCTACCGGCTACTATTCCAACTTGTTCGGTGTCGATTTAGGCGTGCTATTCTTAATACTCGGTGAGGAGTTCTCTTTGTACCATTACGTGGTTTACAAGAAACCGGTCGAGAAGGAGGAATGAGAGGTATGATAAACGTAGGTTTTTACTACAAAGTCAAAAAAGGGCATGAGAAGGAGTTCGAGGAAACTTTCACAAAGGTCCTCGAATATCTTAAGCAAAACTTTCCGGGATTCATAAATGCTAGACTGTATAGGAGCGTTGACGACCCTTCCGAGTATTTGGTCTACAGCGAATGGGAGAGCTTAGACGCGTTTAGGAATTTCGTGACAAGCGAGGCTTATAGAAACACGGTAAATTACGGCAAGACCATAATTGAGGGTAGGCCTCACCATAAGGTGTTTCAAGAGGTTAACGCGTAGTCGAAAATACAGAGCGTCTAAATAGAAGGCAACTGAGAACAAATCCCAAAAGAAACATACAAAGGATTTTATGGTGAGATCTCGTCACCATTCCCATAACTTCCCTTTCCTTCTGAACTTTTTCCTAATTTCCTTGTATTTTTCTAAAACGTCGTTTTCAAATTCCTTATCTCCGCACAATATTTTACCGTCTTCTATAATTTCAAGAATGAACGTAGACCCTTCATTTAACTTCTTCAAAAAAACTTGGGTGTTCATCGCTACAGGCATTACCTTGGGGAATTTCATGGTATAAGTCATCGCGAAACCTTCCCTAGGATCGCGTGGAAAAACGTCGGAAACGACCAAAACATCAACGTCGCTCTCGTTGGTATAATCGCCTCTGGCGTAAGATCCAAACAACACTACTAGCTTTGGATTGAACTTAGAGTATTCCTTGCAAAGTTCCTCCCACAACGTCCTTCACCCATACGCCTTCACTCACAGTCAAACCCGTCCGTAACGTTTATTACACATTTAGGATTACAGTATTACATGATAAAGGAACCTTACGCTACTTTACTCAATAACATGCTTAAAATAATGAAGGAGGAGTTCAAAGACGACTTAATTTCAGTTGTAGTTTACGGAAGTGTTGCTAGGGGTGACAATAGAAACGATAGCGATGTTGACTTGCTAATAATTATGAAAAACCTTCCTAAAGACAGCATGCTTAAGAGGATAAGACTGTTTGAGACCAAAGTAGAGGATAAGCTGAACTTAGACGAGTACTGGAAGATGGGGTATTACATATCGCTTTCACCCGTGCTGAAAACACCGGAAGAGGCCGAAAAATTCTCTCCACCCTATTTAGATATGGTTTATGATGCCGTAATACTCTACGACAGCAATTACTTCTTCACAAGAATATTGCAGAAGTTAAGGGATAGGCTAAAGGAATTAGGTGCCGAAAGGGTTAGGATGGGTAAGAAATGGTACTGGGTGCTTAAGAAGCACTCAAGGTTTGGTGAGACGGTTGAACTTTGACCAATTTGCATATTCTTATATTTCACAAGCTGAAGAAAGAATAAACTTGGCTAGGTTAGAGAATGAAAGGAAGAAGTATAATATTGTAGTGAGATTGTGTCAAGAGGCTGTAGAGTTATCACTTAAAGCCTGCCTCAGGCTCGTTAACATAGAACCTCCTAAATTTCACGATGTAGGTCCTATATTGAAAAACCATGCTGACAGATTTCCCCAGTGGTTTAAAGAGAAAATAGATCTTTTCGTTTCTTATTCTAGGTCATTAAGGAAAGAAAGAGAGCTTTCCATATACGGTGATGAGGAATCTAACACTCCACCAGAGTTACTGTATTCTGAATATGATTCACAACAAGCGTTAAAGATGGCTGAAGAAGTATTGGACTATGCTAAGAAATTATATGAGGAGAAAAGAAATAGATAGTTTCTACAAAAGTGGTTATTCGATTTAATGCCACTCGTCCCAATAATAAGGTGTGTAAGAGTTTGGCCTTCATAATGACTAATAGTCAATCTGCATGTTGTTGTCGGCTTAGCTATGTCGGATGGCTTTTCTGTAGCTCCCTGTTTTAACGAAATGGATTCGAGGTTAGGGCGTTAAAGGATATAACTCACGACCCCCTTGAAGGCACGTGAGCCCCACAGTCGAGGAGGTAAAGGCCCTCTTCAGGCCCAAGCTCAAGCCCCTCGAGTGGGATTCGAAGAACAAGGTCCTGATCCTCCTGGATCAGTCGAGGCTCCCGTTCGAGAAGGTCTTCGAGCCCAACAGGAGCCCGGAGGAGGTAGCGGAGTCCATAAGGCTGATGAAGGTCAGGGGAGCTCCTGCCATAGGGATATCGGCGGGTTACGGGATGGTTCTCGCCCTGACCTCCTCGAAGCCCGAGAGCTTGGACTCGGCGATCAGGGCTCTCTCGAGGGCGAAGGAGGTCCTGGACAAGGCCAGGCCAACTGCTGTAAACCTGAGCTGGGCGACCAGCAGGATGTTGAACAGGGCGAAGGAGCTGGTCGAGTCCGGGAGGGTGAGGAACGTGGGCGAACTAGTGGAAGAGTTGGAGGCCGAGGCCAACAGGATCTACGACGAGGAGCTTGATGCGGAAATAAGGATGGGCCTCTACGGGCTGGAGAAGATAGACAGCGGGGATTCTATATTGACGCAGTGCAACGCCGGCGGGTTAGCTACTGGCACGGGCTTAGGCACAGCTCTGGCTCCCGTGAAGTTGGCCAAGCTGTTGGGTTACGACGTTCAGGTCTACGCCCCTGAGACGAGGCCCTGGCTCCAGGGGGCGAGGCTCACGGTTTACGAACTCATGGAGGAAGGGGTGCCTGTGACCCTCATTACGGACACCGCCGTCGGGCTGGTGATGTATCAGGGGAGGGTGGACAGCGTCATGGTCGGCGCCGACAGGATCCTGGCGGACGGGCACGTGTTCAACAAGATAGGGACGTTCAAGGAGGCGGTCATAGCTAAGGAGCTGGGGATCCCGTTCTACGCGTTAGCTCCTTCATCGACCTTCGACCTCAGGAGCAGGGTCGAGGACATAATTATAGAGGAGAGGAGCCCCGACGAGGTGAGGACGGTCAGGGGGGTTCCCATAGTCCCCCAGAACGTCAGGGTCTACAACCCCGTCTTCGACGTGACCCCGCCGAAGTACGTGACCGCGATAATCACGGAGAAGGGAGTCATCTACCCGCCCTACGAGAGGAACGTCAGGAGGGTGATAGCTGGGGAAAGGTGAGGCTCACCGGTCGCCCCCTAGCCTGCTCCTCACCCTTCAGATTTCCCGCCCTCGATGGGCGTTGAGTCTAAAGGGATTAAGCCTTTTCTCCTTAATCCTTGAGGTCAAGCTTCTTCGACCTCAGGGTTTTAGTAACGAAAAACGTGGCATTTCAGGGGCTTTTGCTTAAGATCACGGGAAGGATGAAGATGGCGAACATGAGGTTGAAGAGGACTATGACGGTGATTATCGTGTAAAGCTTGTTCCTCTCCTTGGCGAACTGCGCTATGCCCAGGACCACCCTGATTATCGGGGTCGCGATCAGCACCATCAGGCCTAAGTAGACGTAATCGAGGCCGTTCAGTTTCGATAGACCTTCCATCACCTCGGACGGCTGGAAGACGGAGCTGTTCACCCTGGAGTTCGGGGTGGCTATTTGGCTAAGGGAGAAGCCGTTGGAGCCCTGATGGGCGAAGACGAGGACGACGCCGATCAGTATTATGGCGGCGCTCAACAAAACGCCTACCCTTAAGGCGAGGCCTATGGCGTCGTTAATATCCATACCCCAACCCCCTCAGGATCATCTGGATCCCCAAGAACACGAGGACCGCGGTGAAGACCGTCCTTATCCTCCTGTTGCTCACCCTCACTAAGATCTTGGAGCCCACGTAGGCGCCTATGAGAACACCTAAGGCCGTCCCCGCCGCCAGGAACGGCTGTATGTAACCGAAAATCCAGTAAATGGAGCTCCCTGTGGCCGCCGTCACCCCGATCATGAAGTTACTGGTGGTCGTGCTCACCTTCATGGGGAGGTTCATGGCCCAGTCCATTGCCAGGACCTTCATGGCCCCCGAGCCTATGCCGAGGAGGCCGGAGATGAAGCCGGCCGCGAACATGATCGTTTCGCCCAGCCACCACCTCACGCCCACGTACTCGACCTCCCGCCTCAACGCCTGGTCGTAGTACTTACCGTAGAGCTGGAAGACCCTCGTCGTCCAATCGGGCTTAACCGGCTTAGGGAGCTCGAACCTTGACCTCGTTAGCTGCACGTAGACTTGAGAGAGAAGCACCGCCCCGAAGACGAGGTATATCACGTACTCCAGGCCGTGAGAGTAGACGTAAGCTACGGTGAGGGCCCCCAATATCGATCCCGCCGTAGTGGCCACCTCGAGGCCCATTCCGATCCTCACGTTCGTTATCCTGTCCTTGACGTAGGCGCTCGCCGCGCCGCTGGAGGTGGCTATGGTCGAGATGAGGCTAGCCCCGGACGCGTAAGCTATCGGCACTCCCAGGTAAAGCGTGTACAGGGGCACCAGGAAGGTGGCTCCTCCAAGGCCCGTCAGGGCTCCCAGTATTCCTGAGAGCGCGCTCAGCGCTACGATTTCAAGAAAAAACGTCACGGGATCCGTCATGCGTACCTCGAAAGCAATCGCCGGGACTTCTTATTAAAACTGTGAACCTAGGACTTCCCGCGAGCCGAGGCGATCGGGGTTATCGTTAAGCCTCAGCCCGTGAGCTCCTTAAGCAGGGCCATCATTTGCCTCCCGTTCTCCAGCATCCAGAGGTCGTTGTTAAAGAAGACGAACAGCCTGGAGGGCCTTAAAGCGAGAACCCTTACGGCTAAGTCCCTCAGCTCCTCCTCGCTGTACTCGTACCAGTACCACTCCGTCCTCCCGTGCATCCTCAGGTAAACGGTGCCGCTGTTGTTCACCAGGAAGGTGCCCATGGGGGAGTCGACAGACACCACGGTAGCCTTCTCGAGACCTAGGTCCTTCCTGTACCACTCCGGGTCCCTGAACTCAACCGCCATCCTCTCCCCCACGACCTCCTCGAAGGCCTTGACCCTCCGTAAGTTCTCCTCGTTGTACTTGAAGTTGGGGGGCAACTGGAAGAGGTAAAAGACGGGGTCGAGGGGGCTCATGAGCTCCTCGAACTTCCTCCAAGATTCCAGGTCCTTGAGCCTCCTCACGTGCGTTATTAGCCTGTGGACCTTCACCGCCCACTTAATCCTGTACTTGCTCCAGGCCCTCACCTGGTTCCTGAAGGGGAACCTGTAGAAGCTGGCGTTGAGCTCTACCGCGTTGAAACCCGTGTTCTCCACGTACCACTTCAGGTTGCCTCCCTCGTTCCACGGGTAGGCCCAGCCGGAAGTGCCGACGTAGACCTCCATTAGCTATTATCAAATAGGGGGTTTATTGAACCGGAAGTAATAAACGGTAGGACTTACTGAAGGGTGGCTCGAAGGCCGTAAGAGCGACCCCATCGGACTAACCGATTTAATTCGACGGAGCCTAAGGTTAAGGGAGGCTAATGCCGCTGCAGAGGTTACCCGGTTGCTTAGCCCCCGAGGACGTGGAGAGGGCGTGGTTGCTGACCTTCGAGTACGCCGGAGTGGCCTCCTTGGGAGGTTTGGGGAACGCCGTTAGGAGGTTCGCCGAGGGTCTGCTCGAGCTCGGGGTGAAGGTCACGGTGATCACGCCAAGCCACGGGAGGCACTTCGACGAGGGGTTCGCTAGGAGCGTTAACTTGAGGGCCATGAGCGTCGTGGCGGAGGGGGACAGGATAGGTCTCGACGGGAACCGCTATCACTATAGGATAGGGTTCGAGAGGGGGGAGCTCAACGGCGTTGAACTGATCCTCGTGAAGGGGCTGGACTCGGCTACCGGCTCGACGCTTGACGACCCTAGCGTTTACTCCAAGCTCCCGGAGAAGGCCTCGCTCTTAGCTAGGGCCATGGAGGCCCTCGTCCCTTACTTCCTGGCGAAGAACGAGGTCCCCAGCGTTATTCACTCCAACGACTGGCACACCGCCATAGCCGGGATAAGGGCGAGGCAGTTGTTCGAGGACAGGAAGATATACGTCCCCTTCGTTTACACCATCCACCTCTTCAACGACGTGACCTTCCCGTGGCATTACGCCTCCATCGACTGGTCGGGCCTCAGGGACTGCCCCACCTACGTCTGGAAGGTCTACAGGCACGAGGTCACCAGTCACAGGGAGCTGTGGGAAACGGTGGGCGGGCACGTTGAGAGGTTCGCCGTGATGGAGAGCGACGCTTTCTCGAGCGTCAGCAGGGCCTACCTGAGGAACGTGGTGCTCCCTAGGGTTGGCGAGTGGCTGGACGGGAAGTCGTGCGTCGTCTACAACAGCACGGACTGGAGGGTGGAGGACGCGGTTCGGTTCGCCGAGAGGGCCTTCGGCGCTTCCGACAGGTCGGCCTTGAGGAGGAGACTCCTGGAGTGGCTCCCTCACCTCAGGGCCGTGCCAGAGGATTACGGTACCGGCAACACGCTTTGGAACGCGAGGAAATCGATTGGGATAAGGGACGACTGGACCTACGAGCCCCTGGGCTACGGTCCGCTCTTCGTCTTCACGGGGAGGCTGGTCTTCCAGAAGGGACCAGACCTCCTGATAAGGGCGTTCAGGGAGGTCCTGCAGGAGGTCCCCGACGCCAGGTTGATCGTAATCGGAATACCCTCAGGCGACTACGCCCTGCTGGGCGACCTCGTGAGCCACGCCTCCTCCATGACGAACAACGTGAGGATAATAGCGTCGAGGTCCCTGGGTCAGGATCTCCTGAAGGCGTTCGTGTACTCCGCGACCGCCCTCGTCATGCCTTCCAGATGGGAGCCCTTCGGGCTCTCCGCCGTTGAGGCGATGGCCGTGGGGACTCCGGTGATAGCCTACGGGGTCGACGGTCTCAGCGAGACGGTGATAGACCTGAGGGCCTCAGCTGAGGAAGGCACGGGCTTCCTCGTCGCGCCGGAGAGCGTCAGGGAGCTGAAGGACGCCATGGTTACCGCCGCGGCTCTCTCGAAAGCCTACGAGGAGGGGGACAGGTCATTGATGGGTAAGGCGTTCATCGACGTGGACTGGAGGAGGGTGAGGGAGAACGCCATGAGGAGGGTCGACTCGGAGTTCAGGCAGAGGGCCACCGCTGTGAGGCTGTTGGACTGTTACAGGAAGGCTGTCAAAATGGCTCAATACAGGGCCCTGAGCTTCGGTTGAAGCCCTCCAGCCCTAAGTGAGGAAAACGATAGCTCAGCATTTATTCCTCCCCCGAATAGGGAGTCGCGATGCCGGTCTTCGGTCAGAGGAAGGTCGAGAAGGTCTTCCACATCGATCACTTCCCTGAGCCCATGAAGGTGGTGCTCAAGACCGTGATGGACTACAGCTTGTCCGACGTAGCGGATCTGTACGGCCTCAAGTACCTCAACCCCAGGCTGGGTGAGCCCATATTCATCCCGTACGGCTACCTCGACGGGAAGTTCGGGGACTTCAGGGAGGCTTACGACCATTTGTTGAGGGAGATAGAGGCAAGGAAAGAGGAGGGCTACAGGAAGTACTCGGAGTGGTACCCCAACCACAGGTACCTCGACTTCTTCCGTCTAGTTTTCTACTCCTATACCGACAGGCAGGAGGGGGTCATTTACGGGATAGGGGCCGAGCCCCTGGCTTTACCTCCGGAGCCTAAGGTGAGCCTCGACCCGAACTTAACGAGGAACTCCGTCGCCCTCTCGCCTGTGTTCTTACCCAACGCTCTGAGGGGGGAGGTTGAGCTAAAGGACTCCCTCAAGCCCCTGTGGGAGGAGATCAAGAGGGCCTACCTCTTCCTCTACAGGGACTTCCACCTGAAGTTCGACAAGGACAAGGCCCACGCGGACGAGGTGGCCCTGTTCTACATGGGCAAGTTCTTCGAGGTCATAGAGAGGCTCGAGAAGGAGGCCAAAGTAAATGAAAACGCCACGGCTGACAGGGCTATAATTTACGTGCCTAAGGTTAAGAGGATCGTCAACGCCCCTAGCCTCGAGGAGGCCGTCAAGCAGGCCTTCAGCGAGGACCTGAAGGTGGGGAGGCACTACGACGTGAGCCTGAGGGACTTGATAGTTTCGCCCAAGTTCACCGAAGTGCAGGTTTACAACGCCATAAGCTTCGCTAAGGAGATAATAACGATCTTCGAGGAGGACGTGAAAGTGACGGAGTGCAAGTACTGCCCGGATATACTGAAGGGTCTCAGGCTCATTCAGGACGGCGGGAGGGTCAAGGTGTTCTCCACGAGCTGACGCGAGGAGGACTGGGTCTTGTCGTTACCGTGAAGGGCTAGAGCGCGACAGGCGTGGCCCGGAGTGAGGTTCTTCCTTCGGGGCTCCTGGCTCCAATGCGTAATTAAGGACAACTGTGAGGTGGAAGTCCACCTCATCAACGACCTCCTCTTGAAGGGGAGAGCCGAGCTGAAGCCTGGGCTGAGGGACGCGTTGGGGAACGAGGTCTTCTGTAAGGGGAGGTCATCCTCCCTCTTGATCAGGCTCTACGACTCGGTACTCACCTTTCGGGGGAGCAACTGTAGGCTTGAACTGACGTCCGTTGGGGGAGAGATCCTGGCCCCGGGGACCTTCAGGGCTACAGATTCATCCCTCGGGACTTACTACCTGAGGCTCAAGGAGAGCCTCGTCAGGGTCTCCCAGACGAACTGCGCGAGCTTTATGGAGGGAGACGAGGTTAAGGTGAGATGTGAGGGGGACTTCAGGCTCGAGCTCATGGTCACCCCTTGGTCTTTCTCAGCAGTAAGGCGTAGTGATGACCGAAGTCCAGGGACCTGATTAGCTCGTAACCGCTGAACGTCCTCAGGTAGTCCTCCTCGCTCATCCTTATCCACGGGGGAGGCCCGAAGGTTAAGTAGTCCTTCTTCCAGTCGTAAACCGCCACGTAACCGTTGGGCTTGAGGACCCTGTCCACTTCCGCCTTAGCCCTCTCCCTATCGAAGTCGTGGAATGAGTTAGCCATGAAGACCAGGTCGAAGCTGGAGTCCTCGAAGGGCAGTTCCTCAGCGAATGCCTTGACCGCCTTCACCCTGTCCCCGTACCTGTTCCTGACTATCTCCACGCTCTCGCCGTCGGCGTCGACGCAGTGAAGCTCCTTAACGTACTTGAGCAGGGGTTCGCAGAAGAACCCATCGCCGCAACCCAAGTCCATACCCCTCTCGAACTTCATGCCCTCTAGGATCCTGTCGACTACGTCCGGAGACTCCATCCTAACGACCTTCCTGTGGTGGAAGTGCATCAAACACGATTCGGTTCCGATCAATTAAGCCTTAATGTATTCCTTCAGCTCTTTCAGCAGGAACTCCGCGCAGTCCCCCTCCTCGATCCTCAAATAGCAGGAATAGATCTCGGGCCTCCCGGACCTCATGGCCAGGAACTCCACCGCCTCCCTTTCCGAGTCCTTGGTTACCACCTCCATCCCCAGCTCCTCCCCTACCGCCGTCATGAGGTAGGAGACCGCCAACGCTAAGAGCTCGAGCCTCGTCTCCTCATCGAAGCCGTACTTCCTCGCGAGGTTCTCCAGCTCCTCGGCCGATCTTAGTGCCACGAGCCTCCTCAACTTAGGGGGTAAGAGCTTATAGACGAGCCTGTAAACCATGAGCCCGTTCTGCACTCCCGCCGTCTCGGCCATGGACTTAACGACCTCGTAAAAGGAGTCCGTGACGACTATCTCCTTCATTTCCTCCTCATCCTCTCTAACTCAGAGACTACTTCATGACTCGTGGGCCTCAACGTGCTGTTGGGGTGCATCATCCTCTTGATCAACTCCCCGAACTTCTTGTCCTCGAAGACGTTGAAGTCGAGGTCGGAATAAACCTTAACGTACTCGAGCCTCGCCCTCTCGATGACGCCGTAAAGCTCCTCTCTCTTGGCCCCCGACTCGTAAAGCCCTATGGCCTCATCGTAATAGGGCTTGAGCTGGGACAGAGGGAGCCTCCTGGTCATCATGTAGTAAGCCGTGGCCCCCAGGGAGAAGACGTCCAGCCCAGGGAAGACGTTACCGAGCCCCAGGACGACCTCCACCTGGTCCACGGAGCTGAACTCGGGCGTGAAGTGGTGGGCCCTCTCCCAGAACCTCCTCGCCGAGGCCACGTCGCTCAGCTTCACCCTGACCTCGCCCTTCCTGAGCCTCTCAAGTACCTCTTTCCCCGTGGCTCCCGGTGCCACGTCGAACAGGACGTTTGTGGGCTTCACGTCTAGATGGATCCACCCCTTGTCGTGGAGCTCCGAGAGGATCAACGCTATCCTGTAAGTCACCTCCTTCACTATCTCTTCCCACTCGTCGGAGTAGAACAGGTTGTCGTCCTTAGTCAGGTCGTCGGCCGAACCGCCCTCGAGGAGCTCAACCACTAAGTACGGGGGATCGAGCAGGTAAGCCTCCAGGTCGCCCTGAAGGGCTCTCCTTAACGCCTCCTCGTTGGGCCTGAAGTCCACGATTTGAACGACGTTGTTCGAATCTCTGTTTATCTCCCTCAGCTGGGAGTACTCGTCCAGGAGGTCCTGATAGGCCGCCCTGGCCAAGGGGCTGTCCAGGATGGGTATCTTGATGGCGTAGAGCTTCCCGTCCTTCACCGCCTTCAGTACGTACATGAAGGAGCCTTTCCCGATGTAGTTCACGACCTTGTAGCCGTTCAGGTTGGCCCCTATCCAGACCGTGGGGTCCCAGCTGAGCCTCAGCCTCTCCAGGGCGGCCTGCCTTAGGGAGGGGAGGAGCTCCTTGACCCTGGGGTCCGACGAGTACTTCTCGGCCAACGAGTAGGCGGCCACCGGGTCGCTCCCCGCCACCCCGGTTATGAGCCTGTTCACGTCCTTGGGCACGTAGCCGTAAACGTTCAGGCAGTGTATGAGGGGTTTCCTGTCGCACTTGAGGAGGTCCGCCCCGAAGTTGTCGTGAACCCATATCGCCTTATCGCAGAGCCCCGCGGAGAGGAGGGCACAGGCGAGGTCGTCCTGGGCGTCCCGCTTCCTGTAAAGCTCGCTGACGTCCGCGTAGGCCCTCTTCCTGTCCGAAACGAAGGAGGCGAAGGCGTACGAGAGGAGCTCGTTCCTGTCCAACTCGTTGACGGATCCCGCTAGGGCGGGGATCGTGAAGGCAGGAACGTAAAGGGGGAGGAATGTGAGGAACGCCGAGCTCAGGATGCCGGCCAAGCTCACGGAGATCATGGCTTCAGGCAAGTACCTGAGGCCCCTGTAGGAGGTGCTGAGGATGGACGAGACGAGCAGGAAGACGGAGCCCGGGAAGTAAAGCCAGCTCTCCTGTAGGACGCCGTTCAAGACGAGCAGGGGGTTGAGGATCATCCCCAAGTGCGTTATCTCGTAGATCAACAGGGAAAGGTAAACCTGGGAGGCCAGGTAGGGGATAGCGACCCTAGATAGGACGTTCTGGCTCGAGAACTCCTCCAAGGAGGTGGCTATCGTTACCCCTAAGCCTACCAGCAGCGCGAAGTAAAAGAAGTAGTAGTTCAGCCCTCCCAGGTAATACGCCACCGTAACGGCTAACGCGAAGAAGACGTAGGCCGTGGCGTTCAACCTCCTCAACACCACGAACTTGTGGGAAAGCGCCTTGGGGAACAGGGGGATCATCACGATGAGGGTGAACGCGAGGTAGGGCAGGGGGCTCAGGAGGAAGTAGCCGAAGTAGAACTGGAAGGCAAGCAGAGGTGCTGCCAGGCCTCCCACGAAGAGCCCTATCGCGAACCCCCTCGGGTTGGGTTGGAAGAACAGGGTTATCGCCAGGAAGAAGGCCAGTAAGCCCAAGGCGGTGAGGGGATAGTTCGTCAGGCTCAGCCCCTGGCTTACCAGAATCAGTGAGGACAACACGGTGACCGCCAGGTTTCCAGCCCGCAGGAGCCCGATCAGCCTCTCGACGTTCAAGGCCCTTAATAAGTAAAAGACGGTCAAATAAAACGTAAAGTGATCCTCGCCTCGTTGCTGGCCCAGGCCATAAGGGGCAGGAAGCTACACGTGGGGAAGCTGGAGCCCAGCCTGCAGAAGGTCGCGGTCTTCGCTCTCTCCAAGCGGTTAGGTTTGGTCGAGGGAGAGTTCAGGGGGAGGTTGGTTAAGGAGGAGCTGGGGGTTGCGTTACTCAAGGGGAAAGGGGAGGATAAGGCGGACTTATCATTGGCTAAGGGGGGTGAGCTCCCCTTCGTTCCTCCTAAGGTTCCCCAGTTCGTCATAGACTTCTCGCTCTGGAACGAGTTAACCGACGAGGAGAGGAGGAAGACCCTCTTCCAAGTCGAGATGACGATAGCCACGATCAGGAAGTACCTCTGGGAGGGCAACCTGAGGCTAGCTAACGTCCCTGAGGGAGTGAGACTCCCCTACAGGTTCGCCGAGGAGCCCGTCGAGGGGGAGTGCGTCGTGCTTGACCCCAAGGGGGACATCGCCAGGGAGGAGGACCTGAGGGAAGCCCAGGTCTACGTAGTGGGGGCTGTAGTCGACAAGGGGAGGAGGCTGAAGGACGCCACCGCTAGGTTGGCCGAGAGGGCGGGTTACGATTGTCCCAGGCTCAGGATAACCCTTTTCGGCTCCGTGATCGGGGTGCCGGACGAGATAAACAAGATAGTCGACATAGTGATGAGGGTAAGGCTGGGGGAAGGCCTAAACGAGGCCGTCCTAGCGAACGCCTCGAAGTCCGACCTGCTGGCCAGGGTGAGGTTCGAGGAGTCCAGGGGGAACAAGGAGTTGGTGGAGCTCCTCAGGTCGAAGCTCCTCGAGAGGAAGTCCTTAATTCAGAGAGAGGTTTGAAGGGACCCTCAATCGGCGGTCCTTGATAGCAGGTAAGCGATCAGGGCCGCCACAAAGGAGGCTGAAGCAGCGAAGGCGTAGCTGTAAGCGTAGCTGATCTGATAGAGCAGGCCCATAACCGCGTTGGTCAGGAATATCCCAAGGCTCCTACCCAGCGACAGGAGTCCCATCCCGGCCCCCTCCCTCCTGGCGACCCTCGCCACGATGGTGGGCTCGAAGACCTCGGTAGCCGCCACTGAAAGCCCTAATATCACGGAGAAGCCCCAGATGTAAGCCAGGCCGAGGTGACTCGTGAGGGCGTAACCCAAGGAGGCAACCCCTCCCAGGGCGTAGCCAAGAAAAGCGAGGCCCTTCAAGTCGCTGAACCTCGTCTTGCCCAAGAGGTAGCCGAAGAGGCTCGAGCTGCTCAGGAAGACCAGGTAGGTCAAGGTGGCTAAGTAAAGCTCGTGAGACACCTCGTAGCTCGTTATTATGGGGAAGCCGAAGCTGTACTGGCTGAACGCGAAGAGCATGGTCGAAACCACGACGCCCCAGAGCGTTCTCCCTTCCCCTTCACGTCTTTCGCCCTTATCGGCCACGATCTCCTTCCACCCCACCCTGACTGACGCGAGGAGCGCGGTGGATATCAACAAGGTCAATAACGCGGGGATGGTCAGGAGGGCGACGTCCACCCTAGCGTAAAGGCCCAGAGTTACGTAAACCAGAGCCAAGGAGGCGCCGGCTATGTCCAGGGCGTGAAGTACCGAGAATGCCTTCCTTCTTTCGCTGGGCTCGGTCACCTGAAGTATCATCACCCTTCTGGGAGGTGACCTGAAGTTCCTGGCGAACCAGCCGGCCATGAAGAAGATCGCGGCCTCCAAGTAGTTGGCGGCTAGCCCGACGAGGGCAATGAAGGTGATGAAGGCGTTCCCGATCACAGCGACCCTCTTGGCTCCGTACTTGTCAGCGGCCAAACCCCCCAAGAAGCCCATGAACGTCCCTCCCCCGTAGTTGATCCCCTCGATTATCCCGTAGAACGACACCGGCGCGCCGAAGATGATCACGAGTATCAGCGGGAAAAGGGCGACGGCCGCCTGATATCCCAGATCGGCGAAGAAGGCCGAGAAGGAGATCTTGTAGACCTCTCTTGCGTTCTTCACGCACGACCCTAAGGGTTATTTTCTAAAAGGTTTTCCTTCCCGACAGTGAGGATCAGGTTCAAGCTCTGGATAACGGACGAAAGCGGCAAGGTGATCATAGGCAAGGGGGGCCACCAGCTCTTGAGGAAGATCGAGGAGAAGGGCTCTATAGCCGAGGCCGCGAGGGAGCTCGACCTCTCGTACAAGTTCGCCTGGGAATACGTCAGGAAGGTCAACGAAAGGGTGGGCGGGTTGGAGCCCAGGAAGGGCGGGAAGGGTCACGGGGGGACTAAGCTGGACGAGAGGCTCCTCAAGCTCCTCGAAATTTACGAGAGGGCCGAGAGGGAGGTTCAGGAGGTTCTGGCGAAGTACGAGAAGGAGCTCAACGAGGTTCTGGGCCGGGGTAGCACCCAGTCCTGAATTGGCCAAGGTATTACGCCCTCCCTCCTTTTAAAAGCGGGGGAGAAGCGTTATCTCATGGCCTTAGCGATAAGGATAAACGACAGCACCTACGTCATCGAGGACAACGCGTTCTTTCAGGTCGACCAGAAGGTGAGGATCCCAAAGGGTGCTGTCGGAGTCGAGGTAGAGTGGAAGGGCGAAAGGCTCGTCCCGAAGGAAGTCCCCGTTTACGACGTTACCTCCCTGACTGATGAGATGGGCAAGGCCCAGGTCGTCGCTGCCGTCCCCTTCCTGAACGTCACGATTCTCAAAACTGAGAAACACTACGTCCTTGTGAAGGGCCTCATAACGGGAAGGAAGGAGGTCGTGATCCTCGGGGGTAAGGTCTTCCTCAGCGAGCCGGAGGCACTCAACGCCGCCAAGGACGACCCTGACGTGGCCCTTACGTTGGCCAAGAGGCTGGGGACGAGGGACGCTAAGGTAGTTGCCGTGCTCGCGCTGGCTAAGGCGGGGCGTTGTGAGGAGGCGATCAAGGTCTTCGAGAGCCTGAGCGAGAAGTATCCGGATGAGGCCTTGGCCGCGGCGGAGTGCTACGTGAAGCTGGGCAACAGGACGGAGGCCCTTAAGATCTACTCCGTCTTCGCCCCCGAGAAGTACAGGGAGCTGGAGGAGCTCATTAAGGCCGAGATCAACTCCGCCCTGGACGAGTTCGACAGGACCGAGAACGTTAAGGCGTTGGTGAACCTCCTTAAGGTGCTGCCCAACTACGACGCCCCCAGCCTGAAGTTGGCCTGGTACTACTACAACAAGGGCAACAAGGCGGAGGCCCTCAAGTACTTCGAGGAGGCAGTCAGGAGGAACCCGAGCTACATAAACGAGCTCTTCCTGGCGAAGGCGCTGATCGAGGCGGGCCAGCCCAAGAGGGCTTACGAGATCCTCACGGAGCTGGAGGCGGTCTGGCAGACCGGCTACATAAACTACCTGAAGGGGGAGGCCTTGTCCAGGATGAACGCTCCCGGCGAGGCGAACAAGGAGTTCACTAAGGCCTGCTGGAACGGCATCCTGGAGGCCTGCATGAGGCTCAAGCCGTACGTGGTTAACCAGAGCAGGTCGAGCGATGACCCCGATCAGTGGCTGGGTCACGTCGTTTACGGCTACAGAATAGAGAGGTACTTGGGCTCCGGCGGGATGGGGTACGTGTTTGAGGCCACCAAGGCGGGGAAGAAGTTCGCCATGAAGGTCATGAAGAGGGAGTTCAGGCTGGACGAACTCCTGAAGGAGGTTGCGAAGATGCAGGAGGTGACGAAGGGCAACAGGAGGTTCGTGAGGATCGTCGCGAACTTCGTGGACGAGAACCTCCAGGACTCCCTCTCCTATCCCCCCGCTATAGTGATGGAGTACATGGCCGGAGGAGACCTGAAGGCCGTGCTCATCGACGACGAGTACAAGACCCTGAGGAGCTCCGACTATTGGCCGGCCGTGGTGGCGAAGATCTTCTCCATGGTGGCGGAGGGCGTTTCCTACCTCCACAGCCTCGGCGTTGTCCACGCCGACCTGAAGCCGGGGAACATATTGTTCACCTCCGGCCTCCCGAAGTTCGGGCCTCAGGCCCTAGAGGCCTTGGAGAAGGGAGAGGTGGAGCCCAAAATAGGGGACTTGGGCTCCGTTACGAAGATAGGAACGGCCGTCGTTCATTACACGCCCTATTATGCCCACCCCCAACAGAGGTTCGGGGGACCCGCTGACCCCAAGTTCGACCTCTACTCCCTCACCGTCTCGCTGTACGTCTCCCTGACTAACAGTTACCCGTGGCCCGAGTGGCTCGAGAGGGAGATAGAGGAGGCGGTCACGAACCCCTCCATGAGGGATCAGGCGTACCAGGACTTCCTTGAGGCTAAGCCGAGGCTGGACTACGTGCCGGAGGAGTTCAGGGACCTCATTTACGACGGTCTCAAGGGGCTCATCACGATCAGGGAGTTCAAGGACCTCCTCGAGAGGGCCCAAGCCGACATAATAAGGTCGGTTGAGTCGCCTGTGACGATCTGAGGCGTTTCTTTCTTAGCGTTATGAGACTCCCCTTAAAGACGTTCAGGATTAGGGTAAGAATGAGCTTCACTTTAAGGGACTAGTTCGCGCCGTCGTCCAGGTCCGTGGGATATCCCTACCTGAGTTCTCGTAATACCCGCGAATCGGCTTCAGAGTTCACGAGGACTTCACCCATAGAAGTCTCCGTGACCTATATAGCTAGCCCTTATTAGTCCAATAGACTCTGAGAGATTAAATAAAAAGCGAGTCGAGGTGAAATATATGAGCATACAGGAAGAAGTCAGGGAGTTCTTCAAGGGCCACTACTACGAGATAGTGGAGGACGAGCGGGCCCAGGTGATCTTACTGGAGGGCGAGCCCATAGCGTCCGCCTGCATAGAGCACGGGAGCCACGACGTCTTCGACCTGAAATGCCCACACGTGAGGGACCTACTGAAAAAGATAGGCTATTTTTGACCCAAAACAAGCCGATTCAAATGAACTCCTCCACTTTGTTATTGTAGATCAGCTCCATTAGCCTGTCTATCTTCGACTTCACCTCGCTTAAAGAGTCCCCGAGGACGTTCACGTGACCGACCTTCCTCCTCCTCCTGACGCCCTCCTTGCTGTACCAGTAGACCTTGCCTATCTTGAAGACCTCCTCCGGTACCTCGCCGACTCCCAAGAGGTTAACCATGCCCGCGAAGTTCCTGACCTCCGTGGATCCCAAGGGCAAGCCGAGCAGGGCCCTGAGGTGGTTCTCGAACTGGGAAACCAAGGCGCCGTCGAGGGTGTAATGGCCGGTGTTGTGGACCCTCGGGGCGAACTCGTTGATGTAGACCTTGTTCCCCTTGATCATGAACTCCATCCCCATGGTCCCCAAGTAGTTTAGGCTCTCGGCGAACCTCCTGGCTATGTCGACCATACCGTTGTCCGTTATGGGTCCGTAGTTGTAGATCAGGATTCCCTTGAGGTTGAGGTTGAAGGTGGGCGGGTAGTTTGTATACTCCTTCCTCCCCCTCACGAAGATGACGGAGGCCTCGTAGTCGAAGTCGACGTACTCCTCGACCACGAAGGTGCACTTGGACTCCCTGAGGAACTCCAAGCCCTCCTGAGAGCCCTTCAAGAAGTATTGCCCTTTGCCGTCGTACCCTCCCCTCGACTGCTTTATGACCGCCCAGTTGTTGAACTCCTCCCTCGCCACCCTCAGGGCGTCTTCCCCCGAGTGAACCACCTCAAACCTCGGGGTCGGGAGGCCGTGGTCCCTGTAGTAGAGCTTCTCCTTGTGCCTCTCCCTCTTGAGCTCAACCGCTTCTATCCTGGGGAAGAGCTTTCCCTGCTCGTGGGCGTACTCCAGGGCCCTCTCGTCCACGTGCTCGAACTCGTAGGTCACCAGGTCGACGGAATCTACGGCCTCCTTGTACTGTTCCCAGGAGAAGCACCTCTCCGCTATCCTGCATGCCGGAGCGCTCTTCTCGTCCATAACGTAAAACGTGATGGGCAAGGCCCTCCCCTCGTTTATCATCATGTAACCCAACTGTCCTCCGCCTAGGATGAGCACCTTATACCTTGAGCCGGCCAAGTCCAAAGGCTGACACCCCTGAGGGTGTTTACCGAGTTGAGGTAATTGTTTGCGTTTAAAGCTTTGAGAAGTTTACTTGGTTAAGATAAAACCCGAACAGCGTAATCACGAACTGTTATAGGTTCGGCGGTCTTCAGAGGCGAGAGGAAAGGGCGAGGTCCTTAGCGACCTCAGCGATAAATCATAAAATCGTTTAGTAGGAGGGATAGCCCATGAGGGTAGACAGGTACGAGATCTTCGTCGACGTCGATTACAAGAACTCCTACTACAGAGGCGTCGAGAGGATTTACCTTGAAACGGAAAACGAGGTCAGGCTCGACGCGGTCGAGGTGAAGGTCACTTCGGTCAGGGATCAGGCTGGGAAGGAGTTGCCGTTCGTTCAGGACAACAAGGAGAGCAAGGTGATTATCAGGACCGGAAAATACTCGGGCTACATCGAGGTCTCCTTCGAAGCCCCGATTAAGGACAAGCTCTCCGGCCTCTACAGGGCTAAGGAGAGGGTAATCAAGGACGGAAAGGAGGAGTCCATAGTCTACTTCACGACCCAGTTCGAGTCGATTCACGCCAGGGAGTTCATACCCTGCGTCGACGAGCCGGCAGCGAAGGCCAAGTTCAAGCTCACCGTTAAGGTCGACAAGGACCTGGACGTGATCTCCAACATGCCGACCGAGAGCGTGAAGGAGGAGGGGGACAAGAAGGTCGTGAGCTTCCAGGAGACCCCCAGGATGTCGACCTACCTCCTCTACTTAGGCGTTGGGAAGTTCGAGGAGCTCAAGGACGACTACAACGGCAAACCCGTAATAATCGCGACTCCCCCGGGGAAGTCGCAGAGGGGTAGGTTCGCGATCGACGTGGCCAAGAGGTCGTTGAGCTACTACGAGGGCTACTTCGGGATCCCCTACGCCTTGCCGAAGCTCCACCTGATAGTCGTCCCCGAGTTCGCCGCGGGAGCGATGGAGAACTGGGGGGCGATAACCTTCAGGGAGACCGCCCTTTTGGCAGACGACAACTCTCCCGAGTCCGTAAAGAAGAGGGTGGCGGAGGTCGTGGCTCACGAGCTTGCCCATCAGTGGTTCGGGAACCTGGTCACGATGTACTGGTGGGACGACCTCTGGCTCAACGAGAGCTTCGCCACCTTCATGAGCTACAAGGCCGTCTCGGCCAATTACCCCCAGTGGGACATGTGGGGCGACTTCGTCTCCTCCGAGACGGGGCCTGCCTTCTTCAGGGACTCCTTCTCGACGACTCACCCGATCCACGCCGACATCAAGGACCCGCACGAGATAGAGCAGATCTTCGACGACATAACCTACGGGAAGGGGGCGTCCATACTCAGGATGATCGAGGGCTTCGTGGGCGAGGAGGCCTTCAGGAACGGGGTTAGGCTTTACCTGAATGAGCACTCCTACGGCAACGCGAGGGCCCACGACCTTTGGGAGGCCATAGAGAGGGCGTCTGGGATCAAGGGCGTAGCGGAGCTGATCGAGGACTGGATAACCTCCCCGGGACATCCGGTGGTGAGGGTCTCGGTCAGCGGGACTAAGGTGAGGTTCTCCCAGGAGAGGTTCTGGATCAGCGAAAGGAAGGAGGACAGGGTCTACAAGATCCCGTTGACCGTGGAGGTGAACGGGAAGAGGGTCTCGCTGATATTCGACAAGAAGGAGGACGCGATAGACGTCGGCGAGGAGGTCAAGACGTTGAGGGTCAACCTCTCGAGGACCGGCTTCTATAGGGTGCTGTATGAGGGCGACGCGTTGAACCTCTTCCTCTCCTCCAACCCCGACCGCTACGAGAAGTACGGCCTGCTGGACGACTACCTGAGGTTCGCGATGGCGGGGATAGTGAAGGTGGACGACTACCTGAGCGTCGCCAAGGCCCTGTTCAACGATGGAGACTACCTGGTCGTGCAGACCCTAACCGGCCACCTCCTCCTGCTTTGGTCCCTGAACAGGGAGAGGTACTCGGGCCTGCTCAGGGACTACGTCTTCGGGCAGATGCCCCACTGGAGGACCAGGAGGGACGAGCTGGGGAGGATGACCTACGCCCAGCTCCTGGAGGCCGGGGCGTGGGCGGACGAGGGCTTCGCCAGGGGGCTCGGGGCGCTCTTCGACGCCTACGACAAGGTCACCCCGGACTTCAGGCAGGCGGTCGCCATCGCCTTCGCGATAGCTTACGGCGAGTCCGCCTACGACGAGCTCCTCGACAAGTACAGGAAGTCGCAGTACGACGAGGACAGGAACAGGCTGATCAACGCCATGCTCTCCTTCAGGAACCCCGGACTAGTAGTGAGCGCCCTGAGCCTAGCCCTAACCGGAGAAATGAAGAGGCAAGAGGCCATTAGGATCCCGGCGACTGCCGCCTTCAACCCCTACACGAGGTACGAGGTCTGGAAGTGGCTCAAGACCCACTTCGAGTTCCTGAGGAGCCTCAGCTCAGGGTTAGCCACCTTCGCCAGGTCCATGAGGGCCGCCATGCCCAGGTTGGCCTTGACCAACAGCGAAGTCCAGGAGTTCTTCGAGCGGGCCTTGAGGGAGAACCGCTACCCGGACATGAGCATAGAGATAAGGACCGGGCTCGAGATGATCCCCGGTTACAGGAGGCTGGCCGGGCTCTAAACGAATTTTATTGTTTTTGGGTCTAATTCTCTCATGAGCTCCCAGTTCGCCGATTGGCTCAACGAGATAGCGAGGAAGTGGCAGGAAGCGTGGGAGAAGGCAGGGGCGTTTAAGGCTGATCCCAAGGACGGCAGGAGGAAGCTCTTCGTCACCGCCGCCTTCCCCTACACCAACCAGCCCCTCGACTTCTATTACGCCAGGCTCTTCGTCACGGCGGACGTTTACTCCAGGCTAGCTAGGGCTCAGGGCTACAACGTGCTCTTCCCCTTCGCGTTCCAATACACCGGGACCCCCATAATCTCGGTGGCCAACGCCATAAAGAGGGGGGACAGCGAGGTAATCGAGAGGCTGGAGAAGCAGTACGACGTCAGCCCCGAAGAGGTCAAAAGGCTCTCCGATCCCCTCGAAATGGCGAGGTACTTCCACGCCAGGATCAAGGAGGCCGTTAAGGCCCTGGGCCTGAGCGTGGATTGGAGGAGGGAGTTCACTACCGTTGACCCCGCCTTCGAGAGGTTCGTCCAGTGGCAGTACAGGAGACTCAGGGAGAAAGGGCTTCTGAAGCAGGAGGACGCCCCCGTGGCCTACTGCCCGGTAGACAACTTCCCCGTGGGGATGCACGACACCAAGGGCGACGTGGAGCCGGAGATCTCGGACTTCGACGCGGTCCACTTCGATTCCTCGGACTTCTCCTTCCTCGCCGCCTTCCCACGGCCAGAGACGATCTTCGGGACGGTGGCGATAATGCTCAACCCTGAAGCTGAGTACGTCCTGGTCGAGCTGGGCAACAGGAAGACCGTGATATCCAAGGAGGCCTACGAGAGGCTGAAGTATCAGAGGGACATGAAGGTCTTGAGGAGCCTCAAGGGCAAGGAGCTCGAGGGACTGACGGCCTTCAACCCCCTCACCGGAAATCAGGTCCCCGTCATAGCCTCGAGGTACGTCTCCCCTAAACAGGGGACCGGGGTAGTCGGCGCTGTTCCCGCCCACGAGCCGGAGCACTTCCTAGCTCTTGCCGAGCTGGGGAGGGAGTTCGAGCTCGTCCCCGTCATCAAGACTGAAGGACTGGAGGAGATCCCGGCCCCTCAAGTGATAGACCTCGCCCAGACCGACAACCCGCAGGAGCTGAAGGACTACATAGACACCCTGTACAACCTCGAGTACCACAAGGGATACGTAAGGGAGGACGTCGTGGACAGGGTCAGGGACTTCCTGAAGCCCATCGTGAAGGAGATGATCGCCGGCAAACCCGTGAGGGAGGCGAGGAAGGCGGTTGTGGGGATCCTGAAGAACCTGGGGGTTCACGAGACGTTCTACCATATAACCAACGGCCCAGTTTATTGCAGGTGCGGAGCGGAGACGGTGGTCAAGATAGTCAAGGGCCAGTGGTTCGTGGACTACTCCAACCCCATGTGGAAGGCCACCGCCCTCAAGGCCGTGGGGAAGATGAAGGTGGTCCCCGAGGAGATGAAGAAGTCCCTGGAGAGGTACGTCTTCGAGGCCAAGCCCAGGGCCATAACGAGAACCAGGGGGCTGGGGGCGAGGCTCCCCTGGGACGACAGGCAGATCATCGACCAGCTGAGCGACTCCACCATATACATGGCCTTCTACACGATCGCTCACAGGCTGAAGGTGCCTCCCTCCGCCCTCAACGACGCCTTCTGGGACTACGTCATGCTGGGCGAGGGGGACCTGAACGAGGTCAGCTCGAGCACCGGGCTCAGTAAGGAGGAGCTGATGTCCTTGAGGGAGGAGGTCGCTTACTGGTACCCGCTGGACTTCAGGTTCGCGGGGAGGCACCTGATAAGGAGCCACATCCCCTTCATGGTCTACCACCACGCGGCCCTCTTCGGGACCGACATGGTTCCTAAGGGAGTTGTGCTGGTCGGCTACGTGAGGCCCTCGAGGCAGAGGAAGGACGTGAGCTTGGAGAGGGCCATAAGGTTCTACGGAAGCGACGCCGTCAGGTTGGCCTTGCTTTACACCAACGACGTGGCCGGCGACCTGGAGTTCGACGTTTCCACCGCGAAGAAGCTCGGGGAGACCCTCAGGAGGATTCACGACTTCGTCTCCTACCTGCTGAGCCTCAAGGGGACGGAACAGGTCAGGAGGGCGGACAGGTGGCTCAGCTCCTACATGAACCAGCTCGTCAACGAGGTGATATCGAACTACAACGCCTTCAGGTTCAAGCCGATTATGGACAAACTCCTCTTCGAGGTGCCGGACAAGCTCAGGGACTACCTGGCCTTAGTGGACTACCCGAACGTGACCCTCCTCAGGAAGGTCATCACCGCGTGGCTCAGGCTCCTGGCACCCTTAGCCCCTCACGTGGCGGAGGAGACATGGCACCTCTTCAACGAGTCCTTCGTATCGCTTGAGCCCTTGCCGGACCCGAACGAGTTCGAGTTCGACAGGAGGGCCTTCGCCGAACTCGAGTACGTCAACTACCTCATTGACGTTATAGAGGACCTGAAGGGAGGCGTTCAGGAACAGCCGGAGAGGATAATCCTGTTCGTCAGTACTGACGAGAGGAAGGTCAGGGCAGTTAGGGACAGCGTTAAGGCGATCCTGGAGAGGAGGACGTTGAGGGACCTGATAACCGGAAGGGAGGAGGAGGCGGAGCTCTACAGGAGGGCCTACGAGGTCGCCTCCAGGTTACCCGACTCCCTGAAGAGGCTGATCAACGAGGTGGACTTCAATGAGGCGGAGGTCATCGCCAATTACGCCGAGCTCATCATAAAGAGGCTGGGTCTGGAGGAGTTGAAGATCTACGACGCGGACGACCCGGCCACGCCGAACCTGAAGAGTAAGAAGGACGTCGCTATGCCCTACGCCCCAGGGATATTCCTGGTCCTCCCGAGGTAAGGAGGTTTTTCGGGGAACCGTAGGGGGACAAAGAGGCCTCACAGGGGCCCTTATGGGCACTCGGCCTCCGCGGCTGACTTTACCCTCCCCTTCCCCGCAAATAAGCTTTGCCTCAGGGAATCACCTCGGTGCTGTCCTCGGTGGGGTCGTAGTAGAGGTCCTCCTTCCTTATTATCCCTTCCTTTATCAGCTCGTTAATTTCGGGGATCCCGGAGAGGACTATCCTGAGGTACTCCTTAGTCACCCTGTCCACGGCCTCGAAGGCCTCCTCGCTCCAGTAGCTCTCCATTTGCGCGTAGAGGCACCTCCCTCCGCAGTACTTGAGGAACTCGCAGGACTTGCACCTCTCAGGGTAGGGGTCCTCTAAAAGCCTGAAGCCCTTGTCCACGTGGCCTAAGACGGCCCAACCCTCCCTGACCGCTATGGGGCAGGAGAGGATCCTCCCGTCCGTGTTCACGGCCACGCTTTCGACTCCCGCCCCGCAGGCCACTCCCCTGAACCCCCCGAAGTAGTGGGCCGAGATCACCCCCAGGAAGGGGATAACCTTCAGCATCCTCCCCCTCCTCAGCTCGTTGAGGAAGTCCTCGTAGAGCCTCCTTATCCCCGGGAGGTAGCTGGAGTAGGCCCAGCCCTCGAAGTCCCACTCCTCGCTCCAAACCACGTCCAGCTGCCAGTGGACCTTATCGAAGAGGCCCAGGTCGAGCAAGTGCCTGACCTCGAGGTAGATGTCGGAGTCGGCAGTTACGGCCATCCTCGCTATCGTCTCGACGCCCAAGGACTTCACGTACCTAGCGGCCTCCAAAGCCCTCCTGTAAACCCCCTTCCCCCTGTGCTTATCCGTCACCTCCTCCCTCCCGTCGACGCTTATTAGGGCAACGTTCATCCTCCTCCAGTACCTCTCGGGCAACAGCCTGTACAGAGTACCGTTGGTCTGGATCCCGAACCTCCTGGCCCTTACGTTGTCCATCACTTCCATTATGAACTTCGGGTTAGCCAGAGGCTCGCCGCCGTAGAATATCACGGTCGCCTTAGGGTCGGCCTCTATTAGGGCCTTGAGCTTCTTAACGTCGTACATTACAGCGTAAGGCACGTACTTGGCCGGGAAGGAGCCGCCGCAGTAGTCGCACTTCAGGTTGCACTTGCCCGTGGTCAGTAAGATCCACAACAACGCCAGCTGAGAGTACCCAGAGGGGGAATTAAGTAATTCTTAAACGAGTGTGAAGACCCCATTGTTTGTTTACTACAAATAAGTTAAAATATAAAAAATTTACTTAAACTAACCCGCTGGTAAGTACAACGAATCCAACAGAATACAGTATTGCAACTGCTAGGCCTTTCAGTACCTTTTTTGGTACCCTTTTAGACAAATCCCTAAACACGAATAAACTCCATAAGAAACCCAGGAAACCCCCTATCAATCCCAACGCACTACCGGATATTAACCATGCACTCACGGAAAATATATCGACTTCCAGTCCCTCAGCTACAACACCGATAAAGGCGAGCAGGAAAGCACTGTTCGGTTCAGGATAATCATCCTCGTAAAGGAAGTAGGTGGCTAAAGACACGAGTAGAAGTCCTAACGAGAGTCTTATATAATATTCTGTTACATCGGACACTAGAATAGGTAGAATGATGAAAGTTAAATACAACATTAATGTGACTACCAAAATACCGCTGATTACACCCGTGTTAGCTTTAGCTTTATCTTTCAAAGACGCCAGGCTCCAAAACAAACTCATTTCAAATCCTTCGAAAGAGGAGGGAATGAAAGAGGCCAGAAAACCTGCCTCATTTACGTCCACCACTTCCCACCTTATTGCCAGACCTCAACCTTAGCGCTGCCGCGGCTAATAATCCTATTAGACCCGAGTATACATAGTCCTGAACTACGAAAGAATAAACTACAAATACTGAGTTATAGTATAGAGCTGTACCGGTAGCTAATAGCATCAAAACTAATGATACATTTAGTAGAAGCTTTCTCATAGACCTTATCAAAAACGACGCTGCTATCAACGCGAACCCCGTAAATGTCATGGGGAATAAGAATGAGACTGCAGGGGCTGGGTAAACTTGAGCGTAAGACGGTCCTTGAGATACCTTAGCTATATAGCCGTAATGAACCGGGTACTGTAAAGGTATCGGATAAGTCCAGTTGTTAGGCGTCAGAATTATCGGAGGCCTCGGCTTCGAAGAGAAGTTGAAGGCTTGTAAAATACCCTCCACATCACTGTTCTCTACCCACTTCGTAAGCCACGGTAGATGCCAGTTATAGTCTATAAACCCCAGAAGAGTATAGCCGGAAAGCGTGTAGTTGTCTACCCACGCCTCTTTAGCGTAAGGGGATATTATAATCAAAGGAACCCTCTGTCCTAAGCCCATTGCGTTAATCGCGGGCGGGGTGACGTGGTCGTAATAACCTCCTCCTTCGTCGAACGTTATGAATATCACCGTTGAGTTCCAATAGGGGCTCTCCATCACTTGGTTTATGATGTAACTAAGCTCGACAGCGCCCTCGGTGACGTTGTAAGGCGGGTGCATGTCGTACTTATCAGAGTCACATCCGATTAACATGACCCAACTCACTGCCGGTAGTTCACCGTCCTTAAGGTCCTTAAAGAACGTAGTTAGGTCGTGAATGTGTGACTGATATTGTTGAATCCCTGTAAACGCGTTTAACGGCCAGGGAATACCTCCCTGATAATCGTAAACGAAATAGCCCCACGAGATATTGTGAGAGCTCAGCTGATAGAATATCGTCTGGTTAATCGGAATCACGTTAGAAGCGCTATCGCTAAAGAAGTCAGGAGGCGCGCCGGTTAAGTAAGCGACCCTGTTAGGCTCCGTAAGCCCTAATACCGGAGCGTAGTAGTTGTCCGCTAAAACGTATTCCTCAGCGTAATCCCACAATATCCCTACCTGCTGATAGGAAAAGTAAGCCATGGACTGAGGGCCTGAGTAATAGACGAAGCCTATCGGCTCTCCGAACCAATAATCCCCGTGATATGCTGACCAACTTTCGTAAGGGTCTACCGTATCCCATGAGTTAGCGTAATAAGGATGTGATACACCAGCAAACGGAAACCAAGGTACGTTGGGTACCGTGATATAACTCAGGACTCCGTTTTTAGACTGTTGTAACTGACTATAGTTAGTGTAAAGCCCTTCTGGCCACATGACAGATAGAGTGATGTTGTTCACTATAGGAGGCCATCCGAAGGGGTATGTACCGAACAAGTTGTCAAAGGAGTGGTTCTCTTCGATTATGATAATGACGTGCTTTATAGGAGTGGCAGTAGGGGTCTCTGAATAGGCTGTCGGAGAGAGTAAAATTAATACTACGAGAGATAGCATGATCAAATTCCTGATTATAGATTTCATTGGAAGCATTTAATAGATATTTCGACGGTAGTTTAAAAAGTTGTCTTATGAAAAGACCTACAATCCTACGTAAGGTATCGTCCTACCGAAACCGATTAAATTCGCAACAATATCAAGGATGATTAACAACACTATCACAGCAAACATAATGTAATCCAGTTTACCGAAAGTTAGATTAACTAATGACGTCCTGCTGGGATAAGCCCTGAAACCTCTAGTATCGGCTGAAATCGCCAACGTTTTAGCTCCTCTAAATAAGTACACTATTGCTGGGACTATGGCCATTATCCCGGCGTAAAGGTAATAGAATACTCTTAGAATTCTTGGCTTATTATGACTTAACCCTCTAAGTAACTGCATCTTTACGGAAGTATCCAAAAGTTCGAAGATCTTAGGCACGGTCCTGACACCGACCATAACGGAGAATACAATCGGGAGTGGGATCTTCATCTTGGTGAACATCCTAAAGATGTCGGAAGTAGTAGTTGTGAGAATTAAAAGAAGTGCTGAGACTAACGTTGCCGTGACCCTAAAGGATATCTGAAGACCGTAAATCAGCGCTTGCAAGGTGAGGACAGGCTCGTAACCCATGTAAGTGAAATAACTCGGCCAAACCCATACGGTTTCGTAAGATGAAGGATTAGGGAATACCATCTCGAGAACGCTATTGGGTGTATAAGGAGCTACCGCCCACGTAGTGCCTATAATTGTAGAGAACACTAAGAGTACTACGTAAAGGAATTTCTTAGGACCGTTATTAAGAGTTAGATAAAGAGGAAGTATAGCTAGAGTTAGTAGAGCACCTATCCACCATATGGTAGTTGAAGCAACAGCCATAACCGCAACTCCGAAAACCGTTTTCGTAATCGGATTCAATTTGTAAAGGAATGTACTTCCTCTCTCGAACCTGGTTAGCTCGATAAAACCCCTGAGACCTATCGCACCAACTATTATTACGACAGGTAACGCTACGCCATAGAATAACAATAACCAACTTATCACGTTTTGAGTTAGGGGATCTTCATAAAGGAATTTCCAAGGAACCATGTTTCATCACCAAATACTCCGTGGGAGGATGAATCCCAAGCCCTTCTTTGGAAAATATCTCCTCCGGTTTATCGTCAGCAACTATCCTTCCCTTTTCCATAACCACCACTCTATCACAGAACTTATCTACGAACCTCGAGTCGTGCGTGACTATTAGGAAGGAAAATCCCTTGTCTCTCAGGTACTGAATTTCTTTTCCGAACATCTCTCTGTGATACCAGTCTTGTCCGCTCGTGGGTTCGTCCATTAAAAGCACTTTAGAACCGGAAGCAATGACTGAGGCCATAGCCACCCTCCTCCTCTGACCCATCGACAGCATTAAGGGGTCTTCACGCCTTATTTCGTATAAAGAAAACAGTTTTAGAATCTCGTCCAGCCTCTCCCTACTGTAAATACCTCTGTTTTTCATAGCGAAAGCCACTTCGTCCTCAACCGTTCTTTTTATGAACATCACGTCAAAGTTTTGAGGTAAGTATCCAATGTAAGCACCCCTTTCCATAATACTCGATTTGCTCAAGTCCTTTCCCTCCACTATCAGCTTTACCTCTGACATCAAATTACGGTCTAAAATGCCCATGATCGCCTTCAACAGAGTAGACTTTCCGGCACCGTTCTTGCCCATTAGTGCGGTTATTTCACCCTTACGTAAGGATATAGACGTGTCTACTATTACCTTACCCGACTTCCTGTCCCAAACCTTCACCTCTGCATATAAAACTGTGCCGTCCCCTTTCCTCCTAGGTGGAGGTACATAAACGTAATCTCTAAGGGATTTACGAGTCCCTAAGTGTGAATAGTAATCCGGTACTTCCACCCCGGCCTCCCTTAAGAGGTGAGCCTTATCGAAAAGCTCCTCCTTTTCAACGTCAAAAACTAACCTGCCTTTATCTACTAAAACCACTCTATCAACGTAAGGTAAAACCCTTTCCAACTTATGTTCAACAATTATTAACGTCCTTTTCTCCTGCCTGAACTTCTTTACAAGGGAAAAGATCTGAGCCGTTCCCTCAGGATCGATGTTAGAGGTGGGTTCATCGAGAATCAAAGCCTTAGGGTTCATGGCCAAAACTGAAGCGATGACTGTCCTCTGTAACTCGCCTCCAGAAAGCTTGTTCGTCTCCGTATCTAAAAGCTCGTGAACTCCAGTGATCTTTGATGCCTCGATCACTCTGTTCATTATCTCCTCGGGGGGTAACATCAGGTTCTCCGGACCGAAAGCGATTTCGTCTATGACCTTGTGATTGAAAACCTGCATTTCAGGGTCTTGTAAAACTGTACCTACTTCTCTTGCAATTTCGAAAATAGGAGTTTTCCTCGGGTCCCTACCAAAGACGTTTATTTCCCCTTTTACATTAGCGGAAATCATATTAGGGATTACGCCGTTGATTACGTTTACAAGCGTCGACTTACCGGATCCGGACTTACCCACGATCAAAACAGACTCTCCTTCCTCTACGTGAAAATCGTCAACTACCAGAGACGGTTTGGCCCTCCCTGTATATACCACCTCTACGTTTCTTAGCTCTATTACGTTCACTGTCCCACCGCCCTAGCTACGTAATACGCTAGAATTCCGCCTATAATGCCCATTATAATATCTCCGGGTAGGAATGCTTCTATATGAAAGATTATCTTCCCCCAGTTGGGAGCGTATGCATATATGAATGGCCCGAAGAAACCGTCATAAAATAATGGGTCTGGTAGCGCCCATAGGGCACCGACTATAGCGCCCTCCAAGGCAGCTAACACAGTTGTTCTACTCACAGCTACAGCATGTGGTTGGTCTACTTCTTTTGGAGTGTAACCAATACCGAAGATCTTTCCCTTAGTGAAGACTATCATTAAATCAACGAAAAGACCGTACGTTAACGTCTCGTATATAAAATACATAGGTTCTCCTCCGAAACCATAGTGAAAGAGATCCGCCAGAAGATTGAACACGAATAACGTTGACATACCCACACCGGCTTTCCTAACCAACCCCGCTACTATGAAGACTATTATTAGCCTTCCCCAGAAGCCCACACTAACAAAAGGAGTACTGGGGAAGAACCTTCCTATGAAGCTTCCTATGTAGAACTCCCATACCATTGCGAAGGCTCCACCTATACCTATGTAGACGAGATCCAACGTAGTGAACTTTTTTAAGCCTCCATATTTCTTACCTATATAAAACGTTACTGCTAGAGCTACCGCGAAATATCCTGCTACGACTTCCCACGGTAATTCTCCAGGTTCATTTACTGCACCAGATATACCGTTGAAACCCATACTATCTCAACATAAGGCAACTATCGCAATTTATAGGGGTGTCCTATTTAGACTATATATATTTTATAGTTTCCTTTATGACCGTGTATTGCTATGATTAACAGATTTTTAATAGTGATAATATCAGTCGGACGTGTATCGATACAGAATTTAACGTGGAAACTGTTTCAATGGTCTCGGAAGGTATTCTCCGTGAAGTCCTTCACTATTAACAAAGAGTTTCATTGTCTCTCCGTCTTTGAACTTATAGGAAATGTAATCTATACGCGACAAATAATCTTGATAACTTGTAATTTCAAATCCGAGCTTTATAGCAATAGTTTGCATAAGAAACGCTAGCCCCCATACATCTCTCCTGCTTCGATTGGAGCACCTTTTTCCTTCTAACTCTCTCCCTTTGGATTATGCACTCCTAACTTATTGCCTGTAGAGCCCTAAATCATCTTGGCTATCCTCCTCAAGGCGTCGTCGTCCCCTAACGTTGAGATAATAGCACCTAGGAAGCCCTGCGACTCCAGGTTCGAGAGCTGGTCATTAAGCTCGCTTTCCTTAACGGCGGGCTGGTTGAGGGACTTGAGCGTCTCCCTGTTCCTCTCCGTCTCCACGAGGAGGTAAGGGATGAGCTTGGCCGCTTGGTCTCTGAGGGAAGCCTCGTCCCTGAAGTTGAGTACCAGGAAGAAGTCTGCCGGGAAGCTCAGCCTCTGCCTCAACTCCTCAAGGCTCCTCCTCATGCTCACCATCATGCCCACCCTGACGTTCTCGGCGTAGGCCTTAGCGATCTTTACCGCGTCCTCTGAGGCGAGAAACTCCACAGCCCTCCCGAACCTCGGCCTGTCGCCCCTGGTGAAAGCTATCCAGAAGTCCGTGTACTTCGCCGTCAGGGCCAGCGAGGCAACGAAGAGCTCGTTAACGTCGTATAGCCTCTGGTTCACTATTATCGTCTTGTCGGGCTGCTCACCCCTTATGGTCTCGGCGACCGCTATCGGCAGAACGGCCGGAAGCCCGAGGGCGCTGTGAGGTATGTCGTAGCCGTCGAAGTTGCTGATCTCGCTGATCAGCCTTGTCAGCTTCTCCCTCTTCGCCTTCGGATGTAGCTCGGCCAGAAGGAGCACTTGAGGGTCTCGTGTTTCCAGCTTAAAAGGCGTAGCTCCGAGGTTTCTACAGTGAAGTGCAGTAAGTGCGACAGAGACGCGGTCATAAGGATCCCCTACGCGAACCTTTACCTCTGCAAGGAGCACCTCAACGAGTACGTGGAGGAGAGGGTCGAGAGGACGATGAGGAAGTACGGAATGCTCAAGGGGGTCAAGAGGATAGCGGTGGCGGTTTCGGGCGGTAAGGACAGCACGTCGTTGTTGCACATCCTTCACAGGCTTTCCCAGAGGCTCGGCTTCGAGGTGATCGGCGTCACTATAGACTTGGGAATAGACTCGGGGAGGGCATACTCCAGCAAGAGCGTGGAGGTCGCTGTCAAGAACTTCGAGGCTTTGAGGGTCCCTTACAGGGTCGTGAGCCTGAAGAGGGAGTACGGGTTCACCGTAGAGGACGCCAAGAGGGGATTAAGGAGACCCGTCTGCAGCTCCTGTGGCTTGGCGAAGCGATACGTTCTCAGCCAGGTAGCTGAGGAGGAGAAGGCCGACGCTTTAGCCACCGGCCACAACCTGAACGACATGGCCCAGTTCGTGATGATGGGTTATTACTCGGGCGACGTTGAGAACCTGGCCAGGCTGGAGCCCGTTAGCCCCCCTAAGTTCTACTCGCACTACAAGATCAAGCCGTTGTTCCTAACCTACGAGAAGGAGATCATGACGTTCGCGTTGGTTAACGGGATACCCTTCATGATCGAGTCCTGCCCGCTCTCCTGGAGGGTTGGAGGGACGACTCAGGAAACCATAAGGAGGAAGCTGGAGGAGTTGGAGGAACAGATCCCCGGCTTCATGCTGAGGCTGGTGGAGACCTTCGTCAATAAGGTGAGGGGGCCGTTGGCCGAGAGGTACGTGAGGGAGGAGGAGGTGAGCAAGTGCAAGGTCTGCGGGAGGCCCACCGTTAAGGGCAGGGACATATGTTCTTTCTGCGCGATGAGGCTGAAGTTAGCCAAGTCACAGGGGGTCAGTAAGGTGAGTTAACCGAGGGGTCGAACGGAAAAATCCGCTTAGCTTGAAAAATTTTTAGGGTTCTTTTGCATTAAACTGGGGGAGTTTATTGAATTTTTCTAACGGGAATAGAAAGCCGGGATCCGAGTATAAGTGCCTACACCGCTTGCTTAACAATTTTTCAAAATTCAAAATGAGAAGAAACTCTATTAGCATATCGTTTTAATAACCTCTTTGTAGAGCCTAAACATATGAGGAGCGGGAAAGACGGAGAACATTATTACGTGGAGTTAAGTATAGACGAAGTAATCAAGCTTAAGGAGATCGTGGAGAAGAAAGCTAGGGAGAGAGCTAACGCCCGTAAACCTTCTTATGAGACCCAATCTCCCAAATGAGAACTATACAGTTTTTCGGATTGACGCTGTAAAGTATCCTTATATCACTAGTTACTTCTATGGAGAACCTTGCGTTGAGAGTCGATCGTCCGGAACGTACAATTGGTGAAGCCCCTCACTTGAACCCTGAAGCCCGCGAGGGGACGCTTCGGTTATAAGCCGGCCAGATTAAGGTTACTTAAGGGTTTGAACGATAGGGAAAGGGTAACGAGGCTTTATTATCCAGACGGGACCCCAGCGGGAAAGGCCGTTTTCGACGGTTACTCCACCCTAGTATACGACAAAGAGGGCAGGTTGCTCTTCGTTACCGAGGGGCCTTTCCCCCCCAGGCCGAAGAAGGTCAACTACGACTGGATAGAGAAGGTTCTGGAGAAGGGCTTGGAGGACGGCAGGAAGAGGTTCATTCTCTACGTGGCCAGCAGGTACCTGGTGAACGTCAAGGGCCTGAGCGAGGAGCAAGCCGTTGAGGCCCTGAAGGAGTTCGCCCAAAGGAAGGGGTCGGGGAAGGTGTACGAGAGCTGGTTGAGAAACGTGGTGAGGGGGGTGAAGGCCAAGAAGCTCCTGCCCTGGAGCCTGAAGAGGCTTCAGGAGAGGGACAAGGAACTCTACGAGCAGGTCGTGAAGGCGATCGAATCCAGTTAATGGAGCGTACGAGCCGTTTTCGGAGTGTCGTGTTCTTGAGGCTGAAAGGGCACCTGACGAAGCTCGACGCCGTTTACTAGCCTGTCTTTCCGTTATTCCATCATTAATAACCCGCTCCTACAGAACTCTCGGATGAAATGGGCGTGATGAGTCGGGTCTCCCTGCCTGAGGGATGAGGAGGGCTAGCGGGACTGATCGCAGACAGCATTTATACCGAATTTATGTAGAGAGATCATGACGTGCAGGACTACCTGTCCCCGCTTCTCGAGTTCCTGAGGATCGACACCACTTCAGCCAAGGGAAAGGGGGCCGAGGGAGCGAAGTGGCTCAGGGACTTCATGCAGGACAGGGGCGTGAACGCGGAGCTGATACCCTGGCCGAGCACTAACCCCTACATAATAGGGGAGATAAACGTCGGCTCCGACAAGACCTTGCTGATCTACAATCATTACGACGTCCAACCCGCCGAGCCACTGGACAAGTGGGACTCCGACCCGTTCAACCCCGTCGTTAAGGACGGGAGGATATACGCGAGGGGCGTCGCGGATGACAAGGGAACCCTGATGGCCAGGCTCCTGAAGGTCATCGAGCTGTGGAAGGCGGGCAAGCTGAAAGTGAACGTCAAGTTCGTCTACGAGGGGGAGGAGGAGATAGGGAGCCCTCACGCCTTCGAGTTCCTTTCCAAGTTCAGGGAGAGGCTGAGGGGTGACTGGCTCCTTTGGGAGGGCTCCGGGAGGGCTCCCAACGGTGCCCCCGAGGTCGTCTTGGGGGTGAAGGGGCTGCTTTACGTTGAGGTGAGGGCCAGGACGGCCAAGGACTTGCACTCCATGTACTCGCCGATAGCTGACAACCCGATGTGGAGGATAGTCTACTTCCTCAGCGAGGTGAGGAGGCCCGACGGCTACGTCAACCTGCCCGGCTTCTACGACAAGGTCAGGTGGCTGAGCAGGGAGGAGCTGGAGTACCTCAACCTAGACCCTGAACTGTTAGCTAAGGCTATTAGCCAGGAGGTGAGGGACGGATTGGCCTACGTTAGGCTAGTGAGCATGCCGAGCCTGAACATAGACGGGGCTCTGACCGGCTATACCGGAGAGGGCTCGAAGACCGTGATCCCCTCGTACGCCTTCGTCAAGCTGGACTTCAGGCTGGTCCCCGACCAGGACCCGGAGGAGGTCTTCAAGGAGTTACAGGAGGTCGCCAGTAAATACGGGCTGGAGCTGGTTAAGCTGGGCTCGGTGAGGCCCTTCAGGACGCCCATGAGCTCGAGGATAGCCCAGGCGTTAATCAGGGCGGCCGAAAGGGTCTACGGGGTAAGGCCCGTCGTGATGCCCAACTCCCCAGGCACCGGGCCGATGGAGAGCTTCTCCAGGGCCCTGGGAATTAAGGAGATCGCCGACGGGGCTGGTGTGGTGAACTACGACTCCAACATCCACTCCTTCAACGAGAACGCCCCGGTGGAGGATTACTACTTAGCCATGAAGTGGGCTGAAGAAATGATAAAGGAGCTCTCGTCGGGATGAGGAGTTTGCCGAGTGCTGAGATGTGAGGAGAACTCCCCGGACTGACCCGGATCAAATCTCGTAAGCCCTGAGCGTAACGCGATCTTCGGCCCTGAGTATGGAGGATATCATCGACTGCTCGTCAAGGAACTCGCTCAGGGGATAGGAGTAGGCGGCAATTATCGCGCCGTTCCTGACGAGTAACCACCCCCTCAGGTCCTCACTCCTGAACTCTATTAGTCCCAACCTGCCCTTTTCCTTAAACAACCCTAGAACCTGTTTGACCAACTCGCTCAGCTGCCCGCTCCTCTCGAACACCTACGTCAGATTAACCATGTCTTGAGAGCGTTTGGCGGCTTCGGCCCACCTTAGGTAGGGTATGATGTGTTGTTCGAAGACGTGTTGTCCTATGTAATAGCTCGGTGCCTTCCCCGTCAATCTCGAGATGAGATCGATCTTGAAATTGCTAACGGCCGAGAAGGTGACGGTTGTGCCGTGGGAGGCAGTCTCCTTGAGCGATATGTCGATCTGAAACTCGAACCTGCGTCGGTCCTCCACGCCTTTGTAGGAGATCACGTCAAATGAGGGGAGTTGTACCTTCTCGAAGGTCCCGAAGTACGTTAAGGTTTGGCCTTTCGGTGTTCCCAGTAAGAATGAGGCCCTGAACCTCGTGGGTGGAAAGTCAGCCTGGTCGAAGAAGAATGGCTCATCATCCTGAGAGCGAAGGCCCATCAACAGGCTGATGTGGCCGGAAACCCCGGCGAACTTGAACGGATCGTCAAAAACCTCCCTGACCTCCCTCAGGCTCAAAGAAACAGTCAACTTTGTAGTATAAACGGGCATAGCCGGGCTTCCTATATTACTCCTCAATAATTTTAATATTGAATAGTACGGCGTGAACCGCTCCAAATTACGGTTTTTAATATCGTAGGTATTATTTATGTATAGGATAAATTTTTGGACAGCGATAAGAACATTGTTACAATTATCGTAAGGATTTAACAGAAATCGAAAAAGAACGCGGAGCCCCCGGAGCTCACCAGCCTTAAGACGTGAAGCCTCTCAAATCAGGAAAGCGAAGAAACGCTAAGAGAACAAAGCCAGCTGGGCGGCCTTTACCCCCTCACCGACCCTCACGTCCTCGCCCAAGGACTTCAGAACCCTTTCCAGTACCGCTATTGTCGCCATCGCGTCGTTAGGAGTCACCCAGCCCATGTGGCCTATCCTGAAGTACCTCCCTTGGAGCTTGGGGTGAACGCCGGGGGCGAGCTCGATGCCCTCGTTTATGACCGCGCTGAGGACTTTAGCCGGGTCGACGCCGTTCACGAGCACTCCCGTGACGGTGTTGCTGTAGGCCTCAGGCCTCCTAGCGACTATCTTCAACCCCATTCCCTCCACCCCTGCCCTTATTGCCCTAGCGACCTTCTCGTGTCTCGCGATCCTGTTCTCCAATCCCTCCTTCTCTATGAGCTCTAGGGACTTGGCCAGCATTAGAACCGTGTGAACCGGCAAGGTGCTGAAGTAGCCTAATTTGCCCTCCTCGAAGTTCCTCATGACCGGCAGCCAGTTCCTCAAGTCCAGGAGGTAGCCGGAGACGGATTCGCCCTTAAGCCTCTCCAGGGCCCTCTCCGAGAGGGCCAGGAGCCCCAGACCAGGCGGTGCGCCCAAGGCCTTCTGGCTCGCCGTCAAGTAAACGTCGACGCCCCAGTCCTTGGCCTTCACGGTTTCGGCCCCAGCCGCTGACACGCCATCAACCACTATGAGGTCGACCTTGTCCCTTACCCTCTTCACGGTCTCCTCGACCGGGTGCCTAACGCCGGTGCTGGTCTCGACGTGGGTCATGGTCACGGCGGTGTAGCCCCCTTTGCTAACCTCATCCTCAACCGCCTCGGGAGGGACGTAATCCCCAGGATCCGCCCTCAGGACGTTGACCTGCAGGGGGTACCTCTTAAGCAAGGGCTCCCACCTGTCGCCGAAGACGCCGTTGCTAACCGCGAGCACCTTCTCCCCCCTCCTGAGCAGGCTCACGACGCTCTCCATGGCGGAAGTGCCCCCGCCCACTATCGCGAACGTCTGGTAACTGTCGTCGACCCCGAAGACCTTCCTGAGGCCCCTCAGCACCTTGCCCATAGCCTCGACGAACTCCGGGGACGAGAACCCGACGTTATTCCTCATACCGGCCAGAAGAACCTCGTCCTCTATGGTCACCGGACCCACGTGCATGAGGAGCCTTCTCGCCCTCTCGATCTCGCCCATCAGTGATCGCGAAATAGGATGTCAAGGGAAGATAATAAACGGAATCGCCTCGGGTTTGAAGGCTGTGTAGCTGATCTCGTCTTTCGAGAGCAAGAGTACGTTCGGGCAAGAAGATTGAGGGAAACTAGGCGAGGGGTGAGGTAGATCGGGTTCTGTAGAGCCTGCACGCATACTCCCCCGGCACTAAAGCACGCGACTCCAGGCATTAAATGGGAGCAACGCATCCCTTAAAACTTCGAGCTGAATTCGTACCCTCCAGCTGGGGTATTTCGATGGCACGTCGGTTGCCCTTATAAGCTGAACCCCCACTGATCCTCGAAAGGAAGTGATGCCGACTAAAGCCAATGGAATACTGAGCGAGGAACGAAGGGACAAGGTTACCGCATCATAAAGTATTCTACGTTAAGTTAGTTAGTCGAAATGACGCTGACCATTGAGACGTCCCCGGTAGAAACGATACAGGTTGACTCTTCTGACGTTTACAGGCTGATGGTGTTCAGGGAGGCCTTCAAGGAGGAGTTTAAGCTACTCAGCCTAGTCTGGAAGTACGGCCTAGAGATGGACTCCTACATACTTACCAGGCTGGCCAACGGGGGGAAGCAGTTCCTCAGGATCGTCAGCACTCTGAAGGACTCAATCGTCACTCCATGGATCAGGTCGATCTTCACGGCCCTGGAGGTCAGCCTCAAGAAGTTCGTCAGGTACTTAAGGATAGTTAAGTACTTCGGGCAACTGGCGCTAATTATACTGGCTGACAGGATAGCGGAACAGCTGAACAAGGCGGTAAACTTATTGAGGGAGCTTTTCAGGACGTTCTGGGCCATACTGGCTTGAGTCCGACGGTCCTCCTGTCGGCCGGCACCTACTTCTACCTCACGGGCGGCAGGAAGTACAGCGAGACGGCCTACGCCTTAATGGCCGGGGGCTGTAAAGCGGGCTGCCATTTCTGTTCCCAACCCCTTGTTTTTAAAACTGACAAGAGCTACCTCTCCAGGGTCAGGTGGTACCCCGTTAGGCTCGAGGAGGTCGCGGGTAGGCTCAGGGAGTTCAGGAGGTTCTGTTTACAAACCGTCCTCAAGGACGGCTTCGAGGAGGAGACCGTCGAGATCGTGAGGGCCGTCAGGGGCGTCCCGAAATCGGTCACGACCGTGCCGGTGAGTTCCGGCGTTCTGGCCGAGCTGAAAAAGGAGGGGGTGGACTACGTGGGATCAGGAGTTGACACCGTGCCGAGGCTGTTCAAGACCATTGGCAAGCCCTTCTCCTTCGAGGAGTACTTCAACTTCCTCGTTAAGGCGAGGGATCTCCTCGGGCGATGGAGGGCTGTAGCCCACCTCATTTACGGGTTGGGGGAGAGCGACAGGGAGTTCGCCGAGACCATGGAGCTGTTCATAAGGAGCGGGATCGCCGTGGCCCTCTTCGCCTTCACTCCCGTTAGGGGAACCCCCATGGAGGGCAGGAGTCCTCCCGACCTCAGGAAATACAGGATGATACAGGCCCTGAGACAGGAACTTATGTCGGGGAGGAGCCTGAAGGAGGCGGCGGAGTTCAACGGGGACGAGTTGGTTCGAGTGAGGCCCTCCAGGCCGTGGGCGTTCCTGACCTCCGGCTGTCCCCACTGTGACAGGCCCTACTACAACGAGCACCCCTTGGGGCCTCAGTACAACCTGCCTTACACGGTTAAGGACCTCAGGTCGTCCTGAACCCCTCGAGCACCTCCTCCGGAAGGCTGCAGCACGCGTCGTAAAGCTCGAGCTTGAACTCCCTCACGACCTCGGGACTGGGGTTGGCTATCCTCACGACGAGTCCCCTGGATACTGCTTCCCTGTCGAGGACGCCCTTAATCGAGAAGGGCCTCATGCACCCCAGGCTCACCCTCCCTCCCATTAGCCTGCTCCCCAACTCAACCCACCTGAGGACCTCATGGGGGTCCGGTACCCTCAGCCTCTCCGAGGGGGTCCCCTTGGTCGGGATGAGGACTAGGAAGTTAAGGAGATAGGGCTTGAAAGATGAGGCTATCCTTATGGCCTCCTCGACCTCGTCGTTGGGCAAGCCCAGCATCAGGTGGGGCACGACGTATTTAGGGCCGTAGGTGACGAAGTCCTCCAGGACCCTTACGTAGTCCTCCCTCTTCCTTCCTTTCAACCCTTTAGCGTGAAACGCCTTGGGGGAGTAGGCGAACTCGAAGTCGACGACGTCTATCACGTCCCTCATCTCCTCAATGGTCCCCCTGTCGGGGAGGCCGGGATGGACGTTGAACACCAACCCATCCAACTCCCTCTTCAGCCTCCTGAGCGCCGGTAAGAAGGGTCTCAGGTTCAGCTCTCCCCTCTCGTTGAACCCTCCGCTTATCAGGAAGCCCCTCGTCCCCCTCCTGTAGTAGGCCCTTATCGCCTTCTCCAGCCCGTCGGGGGTCACGGCACCCTCCATGGAGGCTATGTACTTGGCCGAGCAGTAGAAGCAGTTAAGGGAACAGGAGCCCCCCGTCAAGCTCAGCGTCGCGAACTTGCTCCTTATGTAGAAGCCCTTTACCGCCACCGACCTCTTAGGAATCCCTTTTAGCCATTAAGCGTTCCTATGAAACGCCGTGGGGTTCAGGCTGATTCTCGACCTCGAGGGAAGGGATCCCTACTGGCAGATGGCCATAGACGAGGCATTCCTCATCCTGAGGGCGTTAGATCTGGTCGGCGACTACGTGAGGCTCTGGACCTTCAGGCCCACCTCGGTCAGCATCGGTAAGTTCCAGGAGCTGGAGGCGACGGTGGATTTGAGCGAGGCCTCTAGGCTGGGACTCCCGGTCGTGAGGAGGTTCACCGGGGGCGGCGCCGTGGTCCACGACAGCGACGGTGAGGTGACTTGGACGGTAGTGACCAAGGGTAGGAACGTCGAGGAGGTCTACAGCTGGGCCGGTGAGGGCCTGAGGAGGGCCTTAGCAAGTTTCGGACTGAAGGGGGAGTTCGTACCGGTCAACGACGTCGTGATCAACGGGAGGAAGATCGTCGGCATGGCCGGGGCATCGAGGAGGGGAGCGGTCCTGGTCCACGGCACCTTCATGTACGACACGGATCTTTCCCTGATGAGGGTGCTGAGGCTCCCTAAGGAGAAGGAGGCCGTGAGGGGGAAGCCTGAGGAGAGGATCATCACCGTTTCCAAGGCCTTGGGCAGGGAGGTCTCGAGGGACGAGGCCGTTCGGGCCTTGAGGGCTGGCCTCTGCGAGGACTGTGTGGAGTCCTCCATCCCGGAGGGCGTTCTGGACCTGGCTAGCGAGTTGATGTGGAAGTACACTAACGAGGGGTGGTTGAGGTGGAGGTGACCTGTAGGGAAACGTTCAGGAGCTCTAAAGGTAAGACGGTCACGGTGACGGCCGTGATAAGGGAGGGGAGGGTGGTTGAGGTGAGGCTTACCGGGGACTTCTTCGTCAGCGACGACTCGCTCTTCGAGAGGCTAGAAGCGGCTCTCTCTGGAAGGGACTGCGAGGGCCTGAAGTCCCTCCAGTTGCCCCGGGTCCTGATAGGGGCGGACGAAGGGGAAGTGGTCAGAGCCCTCCTAAAGTGCCTGAACTGCTAGGGCGCACGAGGGCCGAAAGGTCGAGGCCGTTCTGCTTGATGCATTCCTCTATTACCCTCGCGTCGCCTTCAGGAACGGGCCTCCCCAAGTTGGCCGGTATGCCCCTCACGTACTTAAACAGCCGCAGTCTGTCCTCGACGAAGGCCAGGGAGTCCATTATGTCCTTCATCCTGCAGTTCCCCGCGGCCAAGTAGTCCACCCTCGCCTCGTAGAGGTAAACGGGCTTGTTAATCGCCCTCTCTGGAGGGTAAACCACCTCGCTCTTCTCCCTCCAGTCACTTACCACCTTACCTACCAACACGAACGACCCGCCGAACCTCCTAGCGTAGTACTTGGCCACGTAAACTATCACGTAGTCGCCGGGCCTGATGAGCTCCGTCGCTCTCCTTTCTTCCGCCGGTAAGGCGGACCTCCTGACCATCTCCTCAAGCATGTCCTCCTGGACAGTCACTATCCAGTACGCCAAACCGGGTCACCTTTCCCTAAGCTCACCGAAGCCGATTTTAGCTCCAGACCGATCACTCGATTGGTTCAATGCTCTACCTATTCTCTCCCCCTAAAAGGATTGACGACGAAGAGAATTACATCTTCACCGTACTGGACAGGTTAAACGAGAGGTTCGAGTTGGGCCAGCTGCTGAGGCTGAGCTACTGGGTCGAGGACGACAGGAGGCTCTTCGTGGCCGTGTTCGAGAGGGGAAGGGTAGAGGGGGAGTTCAGGCCGGGGGAGGTCGGCTACGCCAGGGTCATAAGAAGACGGAGAGGAGGAAGTAGGAGAAGAAGAGGGAGAGGAGTCCCGACGTGAATATCCCATCAAACGTGCCGGCACCCCCTATGCTTAAGAGGGGAGGGTTGGTTCTCTCCAGGTCCTTCAAGTGAAGTAGGTCAGCCCCTATGAGCGACCCGAGGACTGAGGAGAGGTAGGAAACCGCTGGGACGAGGTAAGGGTTCATCCCCAACACGACCAGGCTGACCACTATGCTGACCAGCGGAGGGATTACGGGGCTCATGACTACCCCCACTCCCGGCACGGCCTTGGAGGCGAAGTAGGAAACTATGGACGTTATGGAGAGAACGATTAACGCTTCGGGTAGGGCGCCTCGGTTAGTCACTACGGTGAGCAACCACAGGGACAGCGTCACAGGCACGACCGCACCGCCCAAGTTGACGGCCACCCTGCTCTTGTTCTCAACGACCCTTACCGTTGGGATATAGTAAGGTATACCCAGGACGTAAACCACGTCCACCGAAGGAACCGCCATCTTGGCTCTCCTCTCGTGGACTACCACGTTGACGGGGGATAGGATCAAACTGAGCGCCGAGACGTAGAAACCCAGGAAGAAGGCTAGGTAGCTGGGGATCCCGTACTGGGCCAACAGCGCGCTGAAGTACCCCCAGGCGAAGAGGAACAGTAACAGGCCCATGAAGGCGTAGAAGGGCAGTAGGATGGTCCTGAAGGGTAGCATTATCACTACTCTGTCGCCCAAGCTCGCTCTACTCGCCGTCTACACGCCTCTCTAGCTAATAAGTAGTCCTGGAACGTGTTCACGTTGAGGACCGGCACCGGGCTCTCTATGGAGGAGTAGTTTTGAAAGTCCTCACCCCTCCAAAGGCTCACGCCGGTAAACTGGCCCCTGTAAGTTAGGGAGCATATGTCCGCGTCGCACCGATCGAGTAGAGCCTCTATCGCCTCCTCGGAGGTAACGACGTCGGCGGGCAGAACCAAAGCCGGGAGTCCGACCTTCCTCACGGCCTCAACCACGTCAGCCTCGTACCCCCGGCCTGACGTCAAGACCTTGGGGAGGTCGAGGAACAGCATCACGGAGTCGGGGACCACAGCTAAGTAAACCTCCTCCGCGAAGAGCCTAGCGAGTGAGTAAGAGTACCAAAACAGGGGAACCCCGCAGACCTCCACGAGGGGCTTCAGGGGAGTGAACCTCGACCCCTTCCCCCCGGCCATTACGACTGCCCTCAAGCTCTCGTGGAAAGGTTTATTCGCCCGGGGAAAAAATCGCGAACCATGATAGCCATAGAGGCCAGGAACCTCAGGAAGGTCTACAAGGGAGGGGTGGAGGCGCTCAAGGACGTCACATTCGACGTGGAGAGGGGGGAGATCTTCTCCTTCCTTGGACCGAACGGCGCGGGCAAGACCACGACGGTCAGGATACTCACCTGCGTCACTAAACCCACCTCGGGGACGGTGACGGTAGAGGGCCTGAGAGTACCCGAGCAGTGCGAGGACGTTAGGAAGATAGTCAGCTCCGTGCCCCAGGAGTTCAGCGGGTTCAGCGACCTGTCGGTCTACGATAACGTGGCCTATTTCGCCTCCCTTTACGGGACGGAGTCCAAGGTGGACGACGTCATAGATTCCCTAGGTTTAACTCAGTACAGGGACGTTAAGTTCAAGAAGCTCTCAGGGGGGTACAAGAGGAGGGTCGCCATAGCCTCAGCCTTGGTGGCCAACCCCAAAGTCGTGTTCCTCGACGAGCCCACGATTGGCCTCGACCCAAAAGCAAGGAGGTCCCTCTGGCAGGTCATAAAGTCGCTCAAGGACGGAGGAATAACCGTTTTCCTGACCACCCACTACCTGGATGAGGCGGAGAAACTGAGCGACAGGGTGGCGGTCCTGTATCAGGGAAGACTGGTCAGGACGACCACGCCCGACCGACTCAAGGAGGAGTTCTCCAAGGAGACCCTTGAGGAGGCCTACCTGAGACTCATGGAGGAGGTCGAGGATGAGGAGGGTAGTTAGGACCTCGATAGCCATCATCAAGGACAACCTCAATAGCCCGATCGCCGTCTTCTTCGTGCTCCTCTTCCCGGTGATGCTAGCCCTCACGTTCGCGCTGGGCTTCGGCGGCCTAGCCTCCTCGTTGACCGTCCCGGTCTACGTCTCGGGACACGAGGCGAACGAGGTCGTTCAAGCGCTCAACGCCACGGGCCTCTTCACCGTCCACCTGGGAGGGAACACGAGCGTGGTAAAGTTCGGCGCGGTCTTCGTTAACGTGACCGAGGGAGGGGCGACCATATACTACCCGCCTTACGCCGAGAAGTACGTCAGCGTCGTCGAGTACTCCGTGGCCAACGCGTTGAGCAAGGCGAACTACTCGTTCAGCACGGTGAGGTTAAGCTCCCCTTACTCCTACCAGGCCTACGTGCTCACCGGGACCATAGGCGCTATGGTGATGAGCAACGGCGTTTTCGGGGTCACCGGTGTGGCCGCGACTTACTACAGGGACAAGCTGATAGAGAGGCTCGCCGCCTCGCCACTTAAGGACTACGAGTGGGCCCTCTCGCTGATGATCTACGAGGTGGTGATCTCCTTCGCCTCGGCAATAGCGATAGGCTTGGCCGGCTTAGCGATAGGGGTTCCGTTGAGGGCGAGCCTGGGCCTCGTGGCTTTCGTGGTTCTCGGGACGTTCGTGTTCGCGGGACTCGGCGCCGTAATTTACGGCCTCACTCCGAAGGATAGGGTCTTCCTAGCGAACACGGTGGCCACCGTGGTGACCTTCCCGCTGATGTTCGCGAGCAACTCCTTCTATCCGAGCTACGTCGTTCCAATGCCCTTCAGGCTCTTCGTTGAGTACCAGCCCTTGTCCCTGTTCAACGACGTCCTCAGGTCAGTAACCTTGGGAGTCCCGACCAGCCCCTACGTGGCGATGGGATTAGTCATCGGAGGGCTGGCCATGCTGGGGATCGGGATAAACATGCTCAAGCTGAGGGAGTGAGAGGGTGCTTCGAGGTTTTCTCATTCACCTTCCTCAGCCCAAGGTGGCTTGGTCTTCATGAGGAAGGCCGTCACTCCGTCCCTGGCGTCGAGGGTCATGAGCTGTTCCTTTAGGCTCTGAAACGCCCTTTCGATCAGGTCACCGTACCTAGCGTAAAGGATCCTCCTCATCTTGGCTACGGACGTGGGCGCCATCTGCCTGACCGCTCTGACGACCTTGTCCACTGCTTTCAAGGGGTCGGTCTCCTCCGTCACCTCATCAACGAGCCCGACCCTCAAGGCCTCTTCAGCGTCCAGGGTCTCCCCCAGGAAGGCCAACCTCCTCGTGGCGTCCCAGCCGATTCTCTCGGGGCCTATAGTCACCAGGACCGGAGGGAACACGCCTATCCTCCCGCCGGGGGCCGCGAACTTGGCGTCCTTACTCGCTATCACGTAATCCATAGCCAGCAGGAGCTCCAAGTGGGCGCCGTAGGCGACTCCCCTGACGAAGCCTATGATGAACTTATCGGAAGTCATGAGCCTGACGTAAACCTCCTTCATGGTGCTGAAGAACCAATCGGCTTGCTCCCTAGAGGTAGTCGCGTTGAATAGCTCGTTTATGTCCGCCCCCGCACCGAAGTTGTCCTTCGCCCCGTGCACCGTTATGAACCTGATCTGTTGGTTCTTGTTCAGCATGTCCAAAGTGTCTATGAACTCCACCATGAACTTCCCGTTCACGAGGTTGTACCTTGTGCCGGTGTCTATTACGATGAAGCCCACGTCACCGTGGACGTTGTACGTGACTAACGGCACGGTCGAAGATATTTACTTCGGATATTAAGCAATTCACGTGCCTAGGGTAGGGCTCGCCGGCTTAGGAGTGATGGGCTGGTGGATAGCGGCTAACTTGCGGAAGGCGGGACACCTAGTGGCCGTGTACAACAGGACGAGGGAGAAGGCGGAGAGGTTCTCCAAGGAGTACGGGGTCGAGGTCGCCCGATCCCCTAAGGAGTTGGCCGACAAGGCTGACATAATAATGACGATGCTCAGCGACAGCGACGCCGTGAGCTCCTTCGTGGGGTCAGTGATGGACTACTTGGGCGGGAAGACGTTGGTCGACATGAGCACCATCCACCCGAGCGTCTCCGTTAAGCTAGCCCAGGAGGTCTCGCGGAGGGGAGGTAAGATGTACGACGCTCCAGTTATAGGTACCTCGGTCTTCGCTCAGCAGGCCAAACTGACCGTGTTGCTGGGAGGACCGAAGGAGGGAAAGGAGGCGGTGGAGGACGTGCTAAAGGCGACGGCCCAAACGGTGATTTACGTAGGCCCCAACGGGGCAGGCCTTTACGCTAAGCTCGTGAACAACCTGATGGTAGGAGTTTACGTAGCCGCACTCGCTGAGGCCCTCGAGTTCGGCCTGAAGGCCGGGCTGGACCCCAACGTCATAACCGAGGTGCTGAGCAAGTACACCAGCGCGAGTCCGACCACGGCGGGGCTGAAGCTCCCGAAGATGTTAAACGGGGAGTACTCCGTGCAGTTCGCGACGAAGCACATGAGGAAGGACCTGGAGATAATCCAGGACGAGGCCAAAGGCCTGAAGTCCCCAACCTTGCTGTCGTCCTTGGCACTCCAGCTCTACAGGATCTCGGAGAACATGGGCTACGGGGAGCTGGATTACTCGGCGGTGAAGGAAGTCATATCGGGGAAGAGGAGGTGAGGGAGGTGAGTTCCGTCGACCTTCCCTCGCGCTCAACGATGAAGGGGTGAGCCGAAGTAACGTACGTCATTCCGGGACAAGCTTGAGGGAAAATTAGTACATACTCTTTTATTTTTATTTTTGTTTTCATACTCATGGCCATGAGGGACAGGACCGAACTGAGGAAGCAACTGGAGAGCGGGCTCCCGGTCCTGATCTACGACTTCGACGGCAGGGAGGAGGAGACCGACATGGTGTTTTATGCTGGGAGCGTGACCTGGAAAAGCGTCAACGTCCTGAGGAAGGAGGCCGGGGGGCTCATCTGTTACGTCACGTCGGAACGGGTCGGGAGGAGAATCGGCCTGACCTTCTTCACAGACCTGGTCAGGGAGCGATACCCTGACCTCTACAAGAGGCCGACCTACGGTGACGAGCCCGCCTTCTCGCTCTGGGTGAACCACGTCGGAACGAGGACTGGCATAAGCGACGAGGACAGGGCCAAGACGATAAAGGAGTTGCACAACGTCGTCGAGCTGGCGGAGGAGGGGGAAGAGGAGTCGGCCAGGCAGAAGTTCTACAGCGAGTTCTACTCTCCGGGCCACGTTCCGATACTGCTCTCGAGGGGAGTGTCGAAGAGGAGGGGGCACACCGAGCTCACAGTCGCCCTCCTGGAACTCTTAGGCCTACCTAGGAGTGGGGTGATAGCCGAGATGCTCGACGACGGGAGGAGCATGAGCAAGGAGAAGGTCGTCCTTTACGCGAGGAACAACGGGATCCCGTTCATTGAAGGGAAGGAGTTGCTGAAGGAGGTGGGCGCCTTTTGAGGAGGAAGTACGGCGTCGTGGACACGACCTTCTCCAGGGTCGACATGGGGTCCATAGCGGTCAGGACGATACTGAGGGAGGACCCTGAGGCCGAGGTGGTGAGGTACACGGTTCCGGGCATTAAGGACTTGCCGGTGGCCGCCAAGAGACTACTGGACGAGGGCTGCGACGGCGCGATAACTCTGGGTTGGGTGGGAAAGACAATGCTGGACAAGTACAGCTACTTGGCGACCAGCATAGGGCTGATAACGGTGCAGATCCTGACTGGGAAACACGTGATCGACGTGACCGTCCACGAGGACGAGGCTGAGACCGAGGACAGGCTGAGGGAGATCGCCGTGGACAGGGCGACTAAGCACGCGGTGAACTTGGTCAAGTTAGTGAGGGACGGGAGGAACGCCCTAACGCCTTTAGCCGGGAAGGGGATGAGGCAGGGGTACAGCCATGCAGGCCCAATCGAGGGTTAACTTGGCCATAGTCGTGAGCGAGTTCAACTACGACATAACCTACCTGATGCTCCAGAGGGCCCTCTCGCACGCCAACTTCCTGGGGGCCACGGTTAAGGCCGTAGTGAAGGTTCCAGGGAGCTACGACATGGCCGTGGTCGTGAAGGAGCTGCTGAAGAGGGACGAGATAGACGCGGTAGTCACTTTAGGCGCCGTGATAAAGGGCGAGACCAAGCACGACGAGATCGTCGCCACCCAGACCGCGAGGAAACTTCTGGACTTAGCGGTCGAGTACGGCAAGCCCGTGACCCTGGGCATAATCGGCCACGGGGTGACGAGGGAACAGGCCACGGAGAGGATCGAGGAGTACTCCACGAGAGCTGTCGAGAGCGCCGTTAAGCTGGTGAGGAGGCTAAGGGCGTTGAGGGAGATAGACCTTAGCAAGGAGGGGACGGTGACCGTTGAGTGAAGGTCTTGAGCCTGGAGCTGGAGGGTTACAGGGAGTGGACTGAGAGCCTGGGCCACGACAGGGAGTGGAGGATACAGTCGTTCCAACACAGGTTAGCCCACGTGCTCTACGAAACTTTCTCCGAGGTCAACGCGTTCCCAGTGCCGCTGAGGTACGACACTTACGCGGTGCTAGCTGACGGGATTAAAGAGGCGAACCTCTTTGAGGCCTTGAAGAAGGTGAGGCCCTTTTCGCCGACGGAGATAAGGGTCTGCAAGGGCTTCGCCAGGAGGCCGGTAGACGCCTTGTTTTCGTGCGTGGACAGGCTGGACGACTTCCCGGACGAAAGGGTAGTGGTTGCCCATTATGACATAGACGGCGTGACCAAGCTCGACGGGAGGGAGGCCCTCGAGGAGATAACCACGCTGAGGATGACTCTGGAGAGGAGGGCGAGGGAGATAGGGGCCATCCCCCAGTACTTCGGAGGGGACAACTTCGGCGTATTCGCGACCCTGAGGGACTTGGACGAGCTGATCGAACTCGTCAAGGAGTTGAGGAACGTCAAGGCGGGGATAGGCGTCGGCAAAAACCCAAGGGAGGCCCTGACCAAGGCCGCTGAGGCTTTAGATTACCTTAGGAGGTCGAGGGTCTCGAGGTGGAAGGTCTTAGACTGAACGTCGGCGCCGCCTTCCTCGGTGAGGACTTGGAGTACGTCGAGAGGGTCAACGTCGTCGTCGAGGAAGGGGAGATAACGCACATCGGTAGGGGCTATGACGACGGGGCGGAGGACTATAGGGGTTACGTCCTCTTCCCGCCCCTCGTCAACTCCCACTCCCACCTTGCGGACTCGGCCTTCCCCGAGTACGGGGTCAACCTGACGATAAAGGAGGCCGTCGGCGACCCAAAAAGCGAGAAGTACAGGCTCTTCGGAAGCGTTGACTTCGAAAGGCTCAGGGAGGCTATAGGCAAGGCTTTGGGGGAGTCCCTGAGGAGAGGGGTATTCGCCGTCGTAGACTTCAGGGAGCAAGGTCTTGAGGGGCTGAGGCTAGTCCAGGAGTTCAGGAAGGACAGGGAAATCGTTTACCTCGCCTTAGGCAGACTGGACGAGTTCGACGAGGATCACCTGATGAAGCTAAGGGAGCTAGGCGACGGCTACGGATTACCTTCCGCTTCAGCTAGCGAGGAGGAGCTTCGGGCTATCAGGAGGGCTTTCTCCGACAAGCTCAGGGCCGCTCACGTCTCCGAGACATTGAGGCACTACCTTGTCAACGACCTGGAGAGGCTCTTGAACAGCTACGACCCTAACCTGATAGTACACGCCACCCGCTTCAGCTATAAGGACTTCCAGGGCCTGAGCGTTCCTGTGGTGTTTTGCCCAAGGAGCAACCTCTGGCTTGGCGTGGGCGTTCCGAAGATAGCGGACGCCAAAAGGGCGGGGGTCAAGGTCCTTTTCGGGACCGACAACGCCGGCCTCAACACTGTGAACCTCTGGAAGGACTTGGAGTTAGCTTTGCTGATAACGAGGGCGCAGGAGCCTACCTCCGACTACTCCGCCGAGATCCTCAAGGGAGCGACCTACCACGCCTACGAGCTGCTTGGCCTCAACTGGGGGCTGGAGGAAGGGAGGGAGGCCCGGTTCGTCCTGGTGCCCGGGGAGGGGGTCTTCGAGGCTATCAACAAAAGGACTGCCCTGATAAAGAGGGCCTCCGAAAGGCCCTTGATAGCCTTTAACCTGAAGGGGGTGGTAGGATGAGACTGACGGAGGTCACTAAGGACGACCTGAACTGCCTCGTGGGGCTCCTGCCGGTAGGGAGCGTCGAACAGCACGGCCCCCACCTGCCCATGGGGACGGACTCCCTGATAGCGGAGGAAGTCGCCAGGAGAGTGGAGGGGGAACTGAGGGACGAAGTGACGCTCTTCCCTACGATACACTACACCTGTTCCTTAGAACACGAGGGCTTCCCCTACGTGGGCGTGAGTTACACGACTTTCCTGAACTACCTCACTGAGGTCCTCGAATCCGGGCTGAGGCTGTGCAAGGCCATGGTTCTGGTCCTGGGCCACGGAGGAGTGACCTCCGTGGCGGACTTAGCCAGGAGGCAAGTGAACTTCAGGAGCGGTGACAGGAAGGTCTACGCGTTCTTCGTGATGGCCTCCCATCCTAAGGGGGGCTCGGAGGACCTGCACGCCGGGAGCCTCGAGTCCTCAGCGATCAAAGCGATCAGGCCAGAGCTCGTGAAGGAGGAGAGGCTTGAAAACGTGGACTTCGACTTCAGGGAGGGAGTCTTCGAGGTTTACACCGTTAAGGAGTCCAACCCGTACGGGATCATCAACAGGGGCGAGGTCAGGGTCGACGTGAGACTGGGAGAGGAGTTCCTGACCAGGGCGACGCGGGGCCTCAAGGAGTTGGTGATGAGGATAATCGAGGGGTTGAAGTAAAGGGCCTCAATCCTCCCTCTTATAAACCGCGTGAATTTCGCGCCCGCACTCGCAGAGCTTGAACTCTATCAATCGTAACTTCGGCGCTTCGGGCCCCCTGAACCCCTCCCCTTCCGCGAGGCTAACTCCGCTACCGAAAACGGTTGGGGAGAAGGTCAACCTGATCTCGTCGTAAAGGCCCTCCTTTATGAGGCTCCAAATGAGCCTTCCCCCTCCTTCGACCATGACCTTCCTGACCCCTCTGGAGTAGAGGTCCTCCATCACCTTCGTCAAGGTTAAACCCTCCAGGCAAACCACTTCGACGCCCTTCGCCCTTAACGTCTCGACGAGGCCTCTCTTGGCCATGCACGCTCCTGAGTCCGAATAGACGATCGTGGGCGGCGGCGTGACGAACACCTTGAGGTCGGGGCTCAGGTCGAGGCTCCCGCTCACTATCACCCTTATTGGGTTCCTCTCGGCCTTAACGAGCCTTACCGTGAGGAGGGGGTCGTCCTTCCTCACGGTTCCTCCCCCCACCATCACGGCGTCTACCTCGCTCCTCAGCCTGTGCTGCCTAACCTTATCGAACTCGCAACTGAGCCTGCTGTAGCCTTCCTTGGAGGCCAGCCTGCCGTCGAGGGTCACGGTTGAGAAAATTATTACGTAAGGCCTGGACAAACCCAACCACTGACTTTCGGCACGCCTATAAGCTTTGCTAGTCAAGGTTGACCTTCACATGGTTTCACTTTAGGTTCCGCCGTGCCGACGTAATACCTTAACCAACGATAGTTTTTGAATATTCTACCCCAGTTCTTCACTATATTTTTCTCTACTCTGTCAACGTCATTACGGTTAACCACAAATATAAGTTCGTACGTGATTTTTCCAGCTATTAAACCCAATGACCTCCTTAGTAGGGTTTTAACGAATTCTACACAATAATTCATCTTGTTTAGTAATGTTTCTAGCTCCCTGCCTCGTCTTGCTGTTAGTTCGACGATTTTAATTTTCAATTCGTTGTTCTTACATCTCTCTATTACGATAGCGTCGCAGTGCTCACGTGAATGAAGACCAATACTACTAGGGTCGCCAGTTTTAAATTTTCTTAGCTCCTCGTCTTCTACTTTGTCTAGTCCATTAAAAACTTCCTCCATGTCTATAAAAAACAATACATTATCGCCCTCTATGAAAAACTTACAGGAACTTTCCTCAAGCACTCCCTTCTCGACCTCTAAACTCACCATAACCCCTCACCTTACTTCAAACATCACTACGTAGGTTTCATAGCTCGGACACACCGTTTCACCCTTCTCCGAACAGCCTCTTCGAATGAAGCGATGAGAACCACTTGAACTCCTTTTCTAACACGTCGATAGTCCCCGGCATACCCTTCACGGCTTCATCGACGCTTACTTCTTTAACTTCTCCTTCAGTGAAGTGATAGATTTTGACCTTAACTTCTTTCTGATTAGCCTTTTCTACAGCCTCCACCAACGCGTCGTAATCTTTCACCTTCAAGTCCTCAAACAAGTCCTTCAATTCCTCCCTAGTGGGCCTTAACATACTCAAGTGAGCGATGTTGTAAAGTATAGTCTGGCTGTGGGTGGAAATCACGATACGGTTAAACGAGGATAAAGCGTAAAGGACTATACTCATTAAAAGTTGTAATTCCTCATGTAACTGCGATTCGGGTTCTTCGAACAAGACCAGGCTCTCTTCTTTTACCGAAAGTAGGAAGCTCACGATCTCTACTATTGAAGCTGAAACGTACTTCCACGGAATTATTTTATCCTCCTCGACGTAAACTAATTTCTCACCGAGATATCTTACTTGTCCTTTCAATAACGGTTTTATCAAGTTGAATATTTTTTCGTTATATGTACTTAAGCCCACGTAGTATTCCATCAAATAATTAGGTCTTGTAATTTTAAATGGAGGATTTAATGCTATCGATAATTCTCTAGTTATATTTTCAAATAATGAAAACGAGGAAGAGCTCCGATTTTCTTGCATTATCAACTTCTGAAGCGTGAGGAGGGATCTACCGTAAGGAATGTAAACAACGCCGTTGATTCCTCTTTCTCTTAGAAACTCGATGAACCCTTTGCAGTACTGAGAGCTTACTCGCTCTTGTGCGATCTCCATGAAAGCTGTAGAAAGAGATGAAAGAGTTCCGTCATCCTTCAAGCAAGTTTCTTTCACATCGGATATGTCCGCCTCGACCTTGACTTCTCCTTCATCACCGTTCACACTAATTTCGTAAATTGCATTACCAAGGGAAAACCTTAAACGTTCTATATCCTTATCACTACATATTTTCGGAAAATACATTGGATGTAAAGAAATTGGTCTGTACTTTTCTTCATAACTCAGTTTTCGGGTGAGTACGAAATCCAAGACGTTTATAGGTTCTAGTTTAAACTCCCCCTCAGGTAATGACTCCCTTACGTAGCTCTTGTAGTTTTCCCTCGTTTTTTCCCTATCGATGGCGAAACGTTGGAGGAACGAATTATCCCTTACCTCAAGGGGACCCCCTCTCAGCTCAATGAGGTTTCCTGGACAGTAAAGAGAATAGAATAACGCCCTCATCGCAGTGCTTTTGCCGGTGCTAGGTTTTCCAACGAAAAGCGTGATGTCACCTAACTCGATTTCACCGTGCTTTATTGGACCCAGGTTAGACAAGTGTAATTGTAGTTTCATAACAGCACCAGATCCGTCAAGGTAATAAACCCTGAACGGTTGATAACTCACTAACTTTTGTTAACAATATTACGGTGTTAGTATAATCCACTTAGGCCGATCACGTCAGGGGAAGGATCTCCGTCCTCTCGGTGATCCTCTTCCTCCCCGCGAAGCCGTCCTCGGCGTAGTGGTAATACATCACGTCGGGCTCGTCCACCTTCCAGCAGAGGTAGGCGCTCCTACCGTCAATTACCGCGGGGAAGTCGAAGAGGCCCATGTCGAGGTCCCTGATCATCACGCCCATCCTCGTTATCTTCGTGACTATCTCGTTGACCTTTCTCGTGTACTCGGAGAGGGCCTCCTTATCCCCGGAGAGGAGGGCCTCCTCCACTCTCCTCTTAATTTCCGTGTACTCCCTGTGAAGTCTCCTCAGCTCGGGAACTAAGCTCTTGGCCGCCTTAAGGTCGAAAAAGGGGTACTCCGGCTCCATGAGTTCCGTCCTCCAACGAACTTCTCTAGAAACCGTGGGATTTAAGCGAGAGATCATGTGGTTCCGTAAGGGCCAGGAAACGGTTTAAATACGGAACTACGTTTCTCCCGATGATATGAGTGGACTAAAGGGTCTAAGCCTCGGATTCCTGACTTTACTGGCTTTAGCTCCTGCAATCGGCTTGTTGAGCCCGGTAGCCCAAGCGAACTACGCCACAGCACAAGCCTCCTTCAGCTTCTACATGGTCTCCCTCAGCGGCTTCTCAGGCGGCTTCAACGGCCCGATGGGGGGCCAGCAGGCTAACGTCATCCATTACCTGGTCGTACAGTCTAACGGCACCAGAAACGTGACGGGGACAAACGCGTCAATCAGGGTGACGTCTGAGGTCTATACTTACACCCTCGTAAGCGTGGGGACCGAAACCGTGAGCGGTAACGTGACCTTGAGCCTCGCCGACAACGAGCTGACGATAGAGTCCAACGTTCCCTACTTGTCCCAAGTGGTGATAGAGACGGCGGGTCAGGAGTACATAGCTTGGGCCGGGCTCACTAACGGCACTTTCAAAGCTGTAGTCCCGGCGTACGTCAACGGCACGGCCAAGGCTTACCTGTACTTCCTCAACGGCTCCGGGTTCTACGTGGTGAACGCCGACCTGAAGGCGGGCTCGACCGTCACGGTCCCGATAAAGGCCACCCTCCAGAGCCTGTCAGTGAGTAGCGTTTCCATTGTGAGTTCCGAGAGGACGTTCGTGGTCAACGAGCCGAGGAGGTACGCGCCCCTGCAGTTCTACCTCGAGGCGAACGGGACGGTCTACTCCGACGAGGAGGGCTACACGGTGGTTAAGGCGTACTGGAACGGCACTCTAGTGCCGGCCATCGTGTGGAGGGGTGAAGGCAGTTTCAAGCACGAGACCATATCGTTCTACGGCGTCAACGGCACCCTGGTGGGTTACGTGAGCATGTTCTTCCTTAACGTCTCCTCTGGGCTCATGGCTAAAGGGTTCGTCGTCTTAGGCCCTAAGATAGTCAGGGAAACGTCAATGCTGACCATAGTGAAAGCGAACGGCAAAGTCGTCAAGCCGGAGTTCGGGGGCGAAACGACGATTAACGGGGCCCCCGTCGTAATCATCGTAGGCCATAAGGGAGAGGTGATGAGCACCGGTAACGTAACCCTCTCCCACGAGGTCTACATCAACTGCAAGATGGGCGCGATCGTGTGGGTCGAGGTCAACGGGACGACTAAGGCTGTCGTGGTGTTCGAGGACAACACCACCGCCAACGCGACCGTCGTTAAGCCCGAGAACGTGAGCCGTGCTAACGTCACGTATCAAGGGACGCCTTACAACGCCATTAAGGTAGTCGTTCCCAACGTCTCCGGCGTGATAACGTTCAACGTCATGGTGAACGGAAGCGTCGTGACGGTTCTGAAGGAGACGCCCGACGGGAAGTTGGTCGCGTTGAACTCAAGCAACTACTTCTTCGCCAACGGCAGGCTGGTCGTAGTCGACGACCCGACCCAAACCTACTACGTGGTCACCGGACCCGCGACCGCCGCTTCCTCCAGTGCAACGACTTCCGGTAGCACCACTACGACTCAGACCTCATCTTCAACCCAAACGTCCACCACCTCAGCTCAGACGCCCTCCTCCAGCTCCTCGGCGACCTCCTCCAACAACACCGTTATCATTATAGCGGGGATCATCGTCATTTTGATCATAGTCGCCGCCGTCGCGGCGTTGCTCAGGAGGAAGTGAAACGAGTTTAACTATTTTTTAGTCCCCTCACTTTTCCGCCAGGTGGTCACAAATACTCAAGGACGCCTTCGTGGGTGACCTGATAAAGGACAAGGACTCGCTTTTGGGGAAGGAGGTCTCCCTCTGCGGTTGGGTCGATAGGGTGAGGGACCACGGCAAGCTCAGGTTCATAATCCTGAGGGACAGGACGGGTCAAATACAGCTGGTGGTGAAGCAGGGCGAGACGCCGGAGGAGGCAGTTAAGGCCTCCAACGAGGCCAGGGACGAGGCGGTGATCTGCGTCAAGGGAACCCTGAGGAAGGCCCCTACTAAGGAAGGCGTTGAGGTCGCGGTCAGGGAGATGAGCGTGCTGAACAGGCCCGTCGAGCCCCTCCCCTTACTCCCCAGGGATTCGTTATCGGCAGTACTCGACACGAGGCTGAAGTTCAGGTGGCTGGACGTCAGGAACCCGAAGGTAACTCAGGTCTTCCTGCTTCAGGCCTGGGTGGCCCAGAAGTTCAGGGAGTACTTCTCCTCCAAAGGGTTCGTGGAGATCTTCACCCCCAAGATAGTCGGGGCCGGAACGGAGGGAGGCGCCGAGGTCTTCCCCGTCATTTACTTCGGCAAGCCCGCCTTCCTGGCCCAGTCGCCCCAGTTCTACAAGCAGTTCTCGGTCATAGCCGGCCTCGAGAGGGTGTTCGAGGTAGGCCCCGTCTTCAGGGCGGAGCCCCACCACACGACGAGGCACCTGACGGAGTACCACTCCATGGACATCGAGGTCGGTTTCATCCAGAGCTACTACGACGTGATATCCTTCGTGGAGGGCTTCCTCAGGCACTTGGCCGAGGCAATGAGGAAGGAGGAGCTGCCCCAGAGGGTTCTGCAGGAGTACAACGTCGAGCCCTTGGAAATCCCCGGCGAGGTGCCCAAGATCCCCATAAGGAAGGCCTACGAGATCTTGGACAGCGAGTTCAAGAAGCACATCCCGTACGGCGAGGACTTGGACAGCGAGGGGGAGAAGTTGCTCGGCCAGTACGTGAAGGAGAGGTTCAAGAGCGACCTGGTTTTCGTGACGGAGTACCCGTGGAAGGTCAGGCCGTTCTACACCATGAGGAAGGAGGACGAGCCCGAATGGACCTACAGCTTCGACGGCCTGCTGAGGGGCCTCGAGGTAGTCACCGGCGGCCAGAGGGAGCACAGGTACGAGAGGCTGGTCGAGAACGTCAAGGACAAGGGGATGAACCCGAAGAACTTCGAGTTCTACCTGAACTTCTTCAAGCACGGGGCTCCGCCCCACGGAGGAGCCGGCCTGGGGCTGGAGAGGATAACGATGCAGTCCCTCAAGCTCGAGAACATAAGGGAGGCGAGGCTGTTGCCGAGGGACCCCGAGACCCTACTGCCGTAAGAGATAAGGAAGGAATTGTTTCATCGCGCCTTCCTCGCAGCGTGAGACACGAGTTCGCCCTCGGAGTTCACCGTCACCGCCCTCAGCTCGGACTTCGCCGACCCTAGGGCTTCTTGACAGGCCCCAACCGCTTATGGTTTAACTAGCCCTTCGGTTTAACTTTATCATAAGTTGAACTTTAATGATCGCTAAACGGAAAACGATCTCGTGGAGGTAAAGGTTCACAGGAAGGGGATCATAGTGATTCCCGCAGAGGTCAGGAGGAGGCTTAACATCAAGGAGGGCTCCGTAATGGAGTTGGAGGTCGAGGGCGATAAGATCGTCCTGAAACGTAAGATGACCCTCCTGGATATGTACGGCGTGGATAAGGAGATGGGAGATTCAGCTCTGAAGGAGTTGGAGAGGTTGAGGAAGGAGGAAGTTGAGAGGGAGAACTCTGTTTGACGCAGGTTTCTTCCACGTGTACTTCTCCGGGCTTAACGAGGAGGCTAGGTTGACTCGGGACTCTTAACGAACCTGATCCGGCTTCTATCTCGCTGAGAGCTCAGCCGCGCTCAGTAGAAGGTCGTGAGCTCGAACTTTATCCCCAACTTCCTGGCGTAAGAGTAAGCCGTCTCGATCTCCTCCCTCGTGGGGTACCTGGCGATGTCGGAGTACTTGGGGTCGAAGAGGGGGGAGAAGGGGTCCGCCGCGTACTCAGGCCTGTACTGGTCCATCAGGTTGACCCAGTAGTTCGGCACGTTCTTCGCTATCCACTCCAGGACCGGTATCGTGTCGTCCTCCACGTGGTTGGGCATCACCAGGTGCCTTATGACCGCCTCCTCTCCCCAGGAGTAAATCCTAGATAGGTTCGCCGTGACCGTCTCCACGTACCACGGGGTCCTGCTCAGCCTCAGCGCGCACCTGTCGTTGCCGAACTTGAAGTCGGGGAGCCAAACGTCGATCACAAGCCTTAAGACCTTCATGGCCTCCTCGCTCATGAAGAAGTTACTGTTCCAGAGCATCGGCACGCTTATTTCGTTGCCGTAAACCCTCCTCTTCCTCGAGTGGAAGTAAGGGTAGTCGGCCTTGGGCAGCAGGGTCACCTCGTCCACAACCTCGTTGCCGTAGGCCAGCTCCCTTATCGCCTTGATTATCGTGTGAAGGTGAACGGTCGGCTCCCCTCCCACGAGGTTCACGTTGTGGACTCCCTCGGAGGCCAGGACCCTCATCGCCCCCGCCAACCTCCTCGGGCTCATCGGGACTCCGTTGTCCTTGTCCTTGGATATGTCCCCGTTCTGGCAGAAGGCGCACCTCATGTTGCACGAGGTGAAGAAGACCGTTCCGGAGCCCTCGGTCCCCCTGAACACGAGCTCCTCGCCCCTGTGGTGGAAGTAGGAGGCCACCCTGCTCTCCACGTTGAGCTGACAAGCCCCGGCCCTCACCTTCCTGTTGACCCTGCAGCCCCACCTGCAGAAGGTGCATCTCTCGACCCACGAGTCCACCAGGTCGGCCAAGTAGTCCAGGAGGGAGTACTTCGGGACCTCCAGCCTCCTTATGTCCTCCCTCCCCTCCCTGACGTCCCTCCAGAGCTTGAGGAAGGAGTCGGTCAGCTTGTCGAGGAGCTCCGGGCCTCCCCTCTCCGCCTCTACCCTCTTGGCTATCAAGTACTTGGCGGGCATCTCCCCGTCCATCACGGAGAAGTACCAGGGGAAGTCGTCCCTCAGCTCAGCCTTCAGTTCCTCGAACCTCATTTCCTCAACTCAACGTTCGGCACTTGCCTAATAAGGGGTTCATGACCTCCCACACACCTTTATATATTTCAATTCCATAACCGATAATAATGGAGGCCGGGAGGAGGCGGAGGAAGCCCTTCGAGCTGAGCTTCAGGGAGGAGGGAGACAGCCTTGTGATGGAGGTTGTGGCCAAGAAGCGCGTCTCGGTCTACAGGCTCTACCTGACCAAAGCGGAGGCGGATCCGGAGAAGGTGAGGGAGGAGGCCTACAGAGGCTACAGGGCGGTCCTGGAGAGGGTGAAGCAGAGGAGGAGGCCCGCGGTCCTCGCGAAGTTCTCCCTCTACGTCTACTCCTCCTTGGCCGGCCTCCCGCTGTACAGGGCCTTAAAGGCGGTCGAGTACGAAAGGGGAGGGGTCAAGAGGGTTCTGAGCGCCAACGCCTTCGTCAAGTCGACCTACAAGATGGCCCCGGTCTTCGAGGAGGCCCTCGGCTCGATCGCTAAGGGCAAGAGAGGGAGCAAAGCATAAGCTAGAGCCAGGCCTCTAAGCCAACGGAGCTCCTGCCGAACAGCGACTGGATGGGGTAAACCAGCTCGACCTCCGCGTGGGAGGGGCTCTTAACCACCCTGAACCTCACCCCCCTGTAGGTCCTCCTCACCTCTATAACGGAGTGGGCGCTGTGAAGCCCGAAAACGCTCCCCCTCTTCTCCCTGTCGAAAGGGGAGAAGACGAAGGTCCTCCCCCTCCTGGCCCTCATGGAGCCCACTATGTGGGAGTAGAGCCTGAAGAAGCCGTAGGGGTTAACCACGACGAGGTCGCCCTCCCCCATGGCGATCACCGAAGGGGGGACGTCCTCCGCCTTGAAGGCCCTCCTCACCAGGACCCTCCCCTCCACCCCGAAGGCCCTCTGAAAGGTCTTTACCTTCCAAGGGTTCAGCCCTCCCCTCTCCGACACTACTAGCACTTTTATGAAGGGGTTCGAGGAAAGGGCTATCACCCTGCTGTAGAACTCCTCCAGCAGGTCCGAGTCCTCGGAGTAGAACTCCACCCACTCGTCCTTTGCTATCAGGTCGTCGAGCTCTGCGAAGCCGGTCAACATCAAGGCACCATCCCCCTGACCGTCTCGTAGGCCCTCTCCAGGTAGCTGAGGTAGTAGTCCACGTCGTGGCCCCGGTAGCCGTCCGTCGCTCTGTAGAACCCCCTGGCCCCCCTCACGTAGGGCTCGCCCTTTATCCACAGCACGAAGTCGGAGGGGTCGCCGTAGTGGGCCCTCCTCCTGAAGCTATAGTACAGGTCCTCTATCTCCTTGGAGAACGACCTGAGCTGGGAGCACGACTCCGCCTTGCTCAGGATCTTGAGGGACTCCTCCAGGAACTCCTGAACTATCCTCGGCTGGTTGGCCCTTATCAGCCCCTTCACCTTGAGGCTCCCGTCCCTCCTCCTGCCGACGTAGCGTTGCGGGTAGGGCTGGCCCTCGGAGGTCCTGGTCAGCACTACCCAGCTGAACTCTTCCTCGAGCTTGAGCTTGAGCCCCGTGACCTCGGAGACCTTCGCGACCATCCCCTCCACCCTCTCCCTGCTCCCCTGAACTATGAGGGAGTCCACTATCCCGTGAACCACCCTGAGCCCCATGGACTCGGCTACCTCAATCGCCTGCCTTAGGACCTTCCTGGCCACGTGAGTCACGCTCTCGTAAGCCTCTATCTTCCCGAAGAGCGAGTTCCTGTAGCCCAGGTAGCCGAAGGAGGCCACGAGGATCCACTTGATCGCCTCGGCGAGCTCCTCGTCGTAGGCCTTGAAGAACTCCTTGAGCCTCACCAGCCTCTCCACGGCCTCGGCCACTATCCCCCTCTCCTTGGTGCAGACCTTGTGTATCCCCAGGTCCAAGTCGTCGCACCTGTCCACCGTCTCGCCCGAGATGTTGTACTTGCTGATTATTGACGGGTACATGGAGGAGAAGTCCACCTGGAAGGCGTTATCCACGCAGGTCTCCTTGGGGAAGAGGATCAGCCCGCCCTTGTCGGCGTAGCTGAGCTCCTCCAGCTCCCTGAGCTCCTCCACCCTCGGCACCACCTTGGGGATCAAGTACCTCTTCCTGAGGGCGACCCAGGCCTCGTTGACAGTTAACGCCTTGCCTATCGTGGCGTACATTATCTCCCTGAGCAGGACCCTCACCGACTTGCTCCAAATTATCAGGCCCTTCACGTCCACGGGGGCCCTCTTCCTGTCTGAAGCTACCCTCACTATCGCCTTAACCTTGTCCAGAACCGTGGATGGGGCCTCCACCACGTCAGCCTCGACCCTCAGGTCCCTGGCGTCCCCCTCCTCCTTCATCACGCCGTTGTAGTAGAGCCTGTAGTACCTGCCCAGCCTGTGCTCGCCGTACCAGTCGTAAAGGACTACCTTAGCGTAGCTCACCTCCGGGAAGCCGGGCTCCTCCTTCGATGTAACCCTGCTACCGGAGGCCTCCACCTTGGCGAAGGGCCTTAGGCCGAGCCTTTCCAGGGCCTGGTCCAGGGGGCTTATGAAGTCGTTCACCACCTTAAGCGCCCTCTTGAACTGGAGGTACGCGCCGTAGTCCCTGAGCTCCACCCTGTAGATCCTCCTCTCCTTCCCCTCCAGGGTCCTCCAGACCTCCTCCTCCACCGAGGCCACCGAGGGGTGGTAGAGGACGGACTGGGGGAGCTCCTCCAAGTAGACCGGGAAGGTGGTTCTAACTTCAAGCCTCCTGAAGCCGCTGAGGACTAGCTCCACCTTCCCCTCCTTGGGCAGGGCGTCAACCAGGTACACGCCTCGAGCACCTCGCGAGCAGAGCCACCAGCAGGACCTCCAGGGGGTCGGCCAGCTCGTCCTCGAACGCCTCCTCGACGAGCCTTATGTCGGCCAAGGCGTCCTTCAGAGCCTCAGCTAAGGACTCGTCCCTCAGCTTCCTCGCGACCCTCAGGAGCTTCTCCACCTCGCCCTCCACGGACCTCGTAAGTGACGGCTGGGTGCGGCCCACGTTAATAGTTGCCAATAAATAGGGCTCACACGCCCCCGAAACTTTCGGCTCAAAGGCGAAATCTACTACTTATGCGGCCCATCAGTTCAGGCGGGAAGTTCGACAATCATCGTCTTAAGCAACAGCGATCGGAGCGGATCCCTAGGTCGGATGAAGTGCGATAAGGACGCTGGCGAAGAGTTAAAGGCGTTCCAGTTTTCGAGCTAACCCGTGGACCCGATAATCCTGGCGCTCTTCGACGTATCGGTGTTCATCCTACTGGCGGAGGTTCTGAGCTCTCTCGTACAGAAGTACAGCTTACCCAAACTGGTAGGCGAGCTGTTGGCCGGGATGATAATAGGCCCCTACGCCTTAGGCTCCTTACTGAACCAGCTGGTGGGCTTCACCCTGATAAACATAAACGATTATATCGTATTTCTGGCAGAGTTTTCTGTGATCCTCCTGATATTCGCCTCGGGTCTGGAGCACGGGATCGCGCCGATAAAGTCCTCCGGGGTCCTGGGGTTCCTGGGGGCGACGTTTGGGGCGCTGTTGCCCTTCTTCGTGACGTTCCACCTCTATCTACCACAATTCGGCTTCGACTCCGCGCTGTTCCTCGGCACCGCGATGGGGGCCACCAGCCTCGCGGCCGTGGCGTCCGTAATAGAGGAACAGAAGCTGAAGGGCAAGGGCGTGAACTTCCTGGTGTCCGCCGCCGCGGTGGACGACGTGGTGGACTTGATCCTCCTGTCGGTGGTCTCGGCCATTTTACAAGGCGCGTCCACGAGCTTCGCCTCCGTCGGTCTGAAGATAACTACCCTCATAGTCGTCTGGCTGGTCATCCTGGCGGTCTCAGTCGTCCTGATCCCGAGAGTCACCGACAGGATAAGCGATAAGTACATGGAGGAGTTCCCTCTGGCCGTGCTCTTCGGCCTGACGCTGTTCATGGTGTCGTTGGGGTACTCCTCAATAATCTCGGCCTTCGTCGCCGGGGTAGCGTTCGCGAACAGCGCGAAAAGCGAGAGGATCAAGGGGATCAGCAACGCGTTGCTCAGCGTCTTCGGGCCGTTGTTCTTCGTGTACGTGGGGGCTGAGATAGACTTCCGAACGCTCAGCCTCGACACGCTGCTGCTGTCGTTGGAGCTGACCGCCATAGCGACCGTCTTCAAGTGGCTGGGGATCTTCCCGTTCGCTTTGGCCTACTTGAGGAACTTCAAGGCCGCCAACACGGTGGCCTTAGGGATGGTGCCCAGGGGTGAGACCGGTTTAGTCATCGCTTCCCTAGGCCTCTCGTACAACGCGCTGAGCCTGGAGGAGTTCGAAGGCGTAGTCTTCATGTCGCTCTTCACCACTTTAATAGGCAGCGCGTTGTTCAAGGTCTACGCCAAGAAGCACTTGGTCTGACGGTTTAGCTCAGAGACGGGAGGAGGCGGACGATACGGCTGCGGGACCGGAACCCGGAAGCGGGAGGACGGGGGCGGAAAATCCTGGCCTCTCCGCGGTGAAGGAATTCTGGGAGTAACGGAACCGTGCGCTTGCCATTCCTAATGAGATAATAAAAGGAAAAAGATCAAAACAGAAGAATTTCAAAAGAGTTTTTACAGAAGCAGAACGGGGGATGGGGGGTAATGAGTGCAACACGAGTTGTTTTAGTTTCTTTCAGTTGTTACTGACCTGACCCCCTCATCCCCAATTCGTTTTCACCTTACTCATATATTAAGCTTGTACCGGGACCCGGCCTACTTGTTATAAACGGTAAGCCCGCAGCCTCTGCGACGAAACCCATTCCCGTCATGAACGCGACCTCAGAACGGCGAAAAGCGCGGAAACCGCGGCCCCGAGCTGAAGCCGTACCGCCCCACGCTTTTCCCCCATCTCCTAAAAGCTCGACGTCGGTCACCACCCTGACGGGGCGGAGCGATGCGGTCGCTATACGTCCTTGAAGTCGCTTTTCCAATTTTTTATTTGTAATTACCAATTATTTCAGCACGTTCAATGAGTTTCATTCCCCTTACCCTCCCGCCCTAGGGGGTCTCGATAAACCCCCTTAAACGAGTTAGGGAGAGAGAACGCGTTTAAGGACTGTGAAGATTTATAAACGCGTAAATGCACGTGTAAATCGAGGGCGCGAACGGTCAAGTAACAACTGAAAGAAACTAAAACAAGACTGCGGACAGCGTTAGATCGGCCCTGTCGAAGTAACAACTGAAAGAAACTAAAACTTGCACATCCACCTCATAATTTTCGGCATTCCTTGTAACAACTGAAAGAAACTAAAACTTGTTCGACCGTGCGGAAATGTACCTTGAATCGATGTAACAACTGAAAGAAACTAAAACATTAGGGAAGCCATAAACTACGCCCTCAACGGAGGCATGTAACAACTGAAAGAAACTAAAACTTGAATTGCCGAACATCTCACGTAACGCGTTAGCGTAACAACTGAAAGAAACTAAAACATTTAATTGTTGTACTATGGATTGTGCCTGTTGTGTAACAACTGAAAGAAACTAAAACACCTAGAGATCGCCGAATTTGTTGCTTCGCTTACGGCCCGTAACAACTGAAAGAAACTAAAACCTTGTCCGCCGAGTTTTTGGCCATTTAAACGGGCTTGTAACAACTGAAAGAAACTAAAACTTGGAAAAGAGCGGGTGGGTGAGTTTGTTACAATGTAACAACTGAAAGAAACTAAAACCACTCAACACCCAACTCCTCCTTTATGCTAGTCGTAACAACTGAAAGAAACTAAAACTATGTCAGCATATCCAACGCCGATATCGGCTGGGGTAACAACTGAAAGAAACTAAAACATTGATTTTTTAACCCCTGAAGGGTGTCAGCTCTCAATGTAACAACTGAAAGAAACTAAAACAAATAACGGCGAATTCATGCCATAATGAAGACTCATGGAAAAGTGTAACAACCGAAAGAAACTAAAACTTCACGCATTTTCAGCATCAAAATCATCCCGTAGGAAGTAACAACTGAAAGAAACTAAAACGCCATCGCCCGGGATCCCGGGGGTCCTGGAGCGCCGGTAACAACTGAAAGAAACTAAAACGCGGGATGACAGCCATGTCGTCGTCGGGATATTTTTCAAAGTAACAACTGAAAGAAACTAAAACATGTAAATAACCCCCTGCGAGATGTTCGCGTTTACGTTGTAACAACTGAAAGAAACTAAAACGTATAGAGCCTACTGACTTCCTCCCCGCCCTTAGATGTAACAACTGAAAGAAACTAGAACATCTTGGGGTGCCCGGAGAGGCTGGTGTACATAGGTAACAACTGAAAGAAACTAAAACCCTACACGTTCAACCTCGTCTACGTAATGTGGGGTGTAACAACTGAAAGAAACTAAAACGTTACGGCGGTCACGACGTTCTTCACTGGGCTAAATGTAACAACTGAAAGAAACTAAAACATTAAGAACGTGAACACATCTAGGACCGACCTAGGTAACAACTGAAAGAAACTAAAACCTTTCGCTCTGAAAGACTTCGCTTTTTCTGGATAGTAACAACTGAAAGAAACTAAAACACGTACGCCTCGTGCGGTCTAGTGTCGGAGATCGTGTAACAACTGAAAGAAACTAAAATAACCCGATCGCCAGCGCCAGCACGACGCCGCCCAGGTAACAACTGAAAGAAACTAAAACAGATGAAGGTTATCGCGGTATAGCTCATGTTACTAAACTCATTACGTCCTTTGCAGCTAATACTAATCCCTTCCTATCCGGCTCATCCTTAGGTAGAGAATACTCTTCATTCTCTTTCTCTATAAATCCCATGTTCACTAACCTATTTAAAATCTCGTAAATTCTTGGCTCAGGTACATCACTTAATATTGAGCTAACAACCTTTGTTACATCGGCAGCACTTCCTTTTCCTCCAAGCCTATCAAGAGCTAGTATTGCTGCTGAATACCTCTCGGGGGATTGAGTTCCTAAAATGAAGTCCTTTACTTCCTTCCTCACCTCCTCTACGGCCATCTTCTCTATATCGTCCACATTTACTTGTTTTTCACCATGCCTGACTCTGAAAGAATATTCAGAACCGAAAAAGGTTAACCACCCCGGAATTCCGTCAAACCTCCTCAACGCATCGTTTATTACATCTTCCTGCACCGTGATGCCTTCTTCTGCGAATCCCTTAAGCAGGAAATCCCTAGAAAGCTGTTCATTAAACCTCTCTATCTTTATTCTCCTTATGAACCTTCCAAAGAAGGGTTTTTCATATTCAAGATCTTTTAGCATGTTTTCCAGTATACCTACACTGCTCCCCGTAAATATAACAGTAGTATTCTTACAATAATCATAAATATCGTGAAACACTGAGGAGAAGTTTATCCCGTTAACTTTCATTAACTCTTGAGCTTCGTCAAAGATAAGGACTAAAGTCCTCTTATTGTCTCCAGCTAACAAGTCCAGTTCCCTAATCGTAGAGCTGACGTCCTCTCCCCTGAATTTCTTAAGCCTAGGCCTTATCTTGACTAGGTTAAAATCTATGAACGAGTTCTCGTCTATGCCTAATACGTTAGAAACGAACCTAATTAGCCTACCGCCTAAAGTGTACTTCTTTACAGCCTCGTTAATGCTCTCTAGGAATAAGGACACGAAGGAAGTCTTAGGATATTTCTTCTTTTTAGGATCGTAGATCCTCATTAGGTTTAATTTAATTACTATATATCTGGACTCGTTAACTGCAACGTTAACAACACTTGTCTTTCCTACCCTCCTCATTCCGTACACTGCAATCCATACTTTCCTATCGATGCTCTCCTTTATCTCATCTACTTCCTTGTCCCTATCGTACAAGTCCTTTCTATCTTCCTTAGGTCTAACGTCAAATAGCATTATTACGCCTCCGTAATAATTACGCCGGCGTAACATAAAAATTTATTTGAGAAAATGACGAGTTCACACTCTCGTAAGTTTCTAATTCACTAGACTTGAAATGTTCCATCTCTGCACTTGCACGATCTGCTGTTGCATTATCTAACTTGTCGCTTCTTTACATTATTTAAAAAAGTATACAGAACGCTTTACTAGTAAGAACGTTGAAATACGTTCATCAATTCTCCTAAAGATACTGAATGAAATTTATCATAGCCTTGAACGGTGTGGACATTAATTTCATTCGTTTGAAATACCTACGTAACAACTGAAAGAAACTAAAACTTTCCCACGATCCGATAAATCGCTAACATTGATTATAATCTCGAAAATTAGCTCATCTATACAATCTTAGGCTCGTTTGAAACTTCAGTCTTCTTAATCCCAGCTGGTATTTTAAAGTGTTGCTAAGGTGAAGAGGGATAAATCAAAATGATTTATTACTGTTCATTAACTAGTATAACATATGGAGGAGTTGATAAGGAAGGCAGAAGATATGGGAATTAACGTTGAAGACGTGTTGATAAGCTTGATTAGTAAGAACGATCCTAAAGAGGAGATAAGGCTTAGGCTTGATCTTGCTAAGAATTATATGAAGGAATGTGAGGAGTACTTAAAGAAGGGTGACGCTGTTCAGGCTTCTGAAAAGGCTTATAAAGTTGCGGAAGAGTTGATTAAAGCCTTAGCTGAGAAGTTTAACCTTGAGGAATATCTAAAGGCCTTGAGGGAAGGTAGATGGTATACTTATCTACTAGTCTCAGCTTCTAGTAAGCTCTCCCAGAAATTGGGGGACTGGGTATTGTCGGGCTGGGACGCCGGGTACTCACTCCACGTATGGGGTTTTCATGAGGCGAAGCTTACAATAAGTGACGTTATACCTAGAGTAGAGAAGGTAAGAAAATTGCTTGAAGAAAGCGAAAAAATACTTACAGAGGTTAGAGATTAAGAAACGTAAAACCTCGTGAAGCGGATGGAAGCCTCGTGTTTAAACGCTTCTTTTTGTGTGATGAGATTCTTGCTTATATCAGATTAATTTACGCAAATTATAAGCAAATCATTACGTTAAAAACTCCACGACCGCCTTTTTGAACTCTTTGATTCTAGTAATAGTATTGCTGAGGGAAGGCACAACCGTTCACGTTAAAATTTTAACACTTAAAGTAAGTTATTCTGATTAAGATAAATGATATAGATACAGTTTTTGCCTTTTTAATTTGTAGACTCCCTGACTATTGTAACGCAAAATAATTGTGTTCACAATTTTGATATTCTACTCAATCACAATAGCTTGAGAGCATTAAGCTTTTACCGCCTTCGATGGGATTAACGGTGTTAAGAGTGGTGAGACAACTGCTAATCCCAACATTATGTAGAAAGATGAGATGAGCGATAAGTGGTAATCGAGTAAGACAGTAATAGTTAAGTTCCCTATTGCTCCTCCCACGGTAACATCAGGGAGGTTTTGTTCGGCTAAACATAAGTATTGGAATTCATCGACTATAATTATTAAATCCTTTCCCATAGTTTCGGCCATCTTTTGGGGCAAATCTAAGATCTCCGTTTCCTTTCTCCCGTGAGCTTACCTCCTCCGTTCCGAACAGACCCAGACCGTCGTAGAGCACCTTCCTGTGCTTCAGCATTTCCTTAACGTCGCCCAACTGCAGTTTATCTGGAGTGACCACTATGATGTCGGCCGAGAAGCCCCTCTTCATGGAATACAGCTTCGAGGCCTCCTCCGCCTCGTCTTCGACCCTCTCCAACACGACGAGCACGTCGTAATCGCTCGAAGGCCAGTGGTCACCCCTGGCCCTGGAGCCGAAGAGGACCACGCTCACCCTCCCGTTGTAGTGCCTCACCACCCTCTCCACGAACCGCTCGAACTCCACGGTTTTAAAAAATCCCCCGGGAAATTTAAGGCATTGGTGGAGAAGTTCTGGTTCGGGAAGGCCAGGGACTTCCTTAAGGTGGCGAAGGAGAGCAAGGAGAGGTACCCGTGGCTCTCGTGCTTCGCCTCCCAACAGAGCGTGGAGTTCACGATAAAGGGGATCCTGATGAAGTACAAGGGCTCCTACCCTTTCACCCACGACTTGAGCGAGCTGTTGGAGGCCCTGAGCGAGGAGCTCTCGGTCGCCGTCCCGGAGGAAATAATGAAGGAGTGCGACTTCCTCACCTCCCACTACGCCCAGGCGAGGTATTCCATGATGAGCAGTTACAACGCGAGGAAGGCCGAGAACTGCATAGCTTCAGCGGAGAAAGTGCTCAATTGGTTGAGCGGGGCCTTCGAGGAGGTTAAGGAGGTCCTGAAGGGTTAGGGTTTAAGTGAACGGAAAAACCTCGCCTTTAACTATATGGGATAAAAATCATTCGGCCTCTTTAATCACGTTCAGTATCTGCTGCGCCTCCTGCTGTATGTAAAGCGTCGCCTCCAGCTGGGCGTACCCCTGAGGGCTGGAGGTCGCGGTGACGTTAGGTAGAGCCCCTTTCGAGACGTACCCGTAGAGCTCCTGCGGAGTGTAGCCGGAGGCGGCTAAGAAATAGGGGGCCGCCGGGTTCACGTTCTGGTCGTAGCCTATTATCATCCAGGTGCCGTTGGGTCCCGTGATCAACAGCACAGTAGCTATGTGCGGGGGGTTCCCGGCATCCGCAAGGTTAGGGTACTGCCCTACCGGCGTCTCCAGCTCGTACTTAGCTATCAGGTCGTAGACCCAGCTCGGGACGCCCTTCTGGAGCTCCTGCTGCTCGAAAGTCAATATGGAGTCACCGGAGTAGGGGATCACCGTGCCGTTCGGCAGGCTGAAGCTGCCGTTATAGAATATCCTCCCTATCAGGTAGAGGGAGTGGAAACGCACGCTCCCGTTGGGTTCGAAGGACTGGAAAAGCAGCCCCGGCACCTGCATCGGCGCCGAGACGCTCCCGTTGGGGGTGGGCAGGGGCTCCGGGTCGGACCAGTTGGGAGTGGCGTTCACCTTACCGTAGTGACTCAAGGCCAGGTAAATGGGCCAGGACTGGGCAGCCCCGTAAGGGCACCCCTCCCAGGAGACCAGGTAAACCTCGACCGTGTTGGGCGACGACGCGTAGTCCTGGTTCGAGACCTTAACGAACTGAAGGAAGGGGAACGACCCGCCGTTCTGGGCCGTGTTGGTCGCGGGAGGCTTAACGAAGGCCAGGACCACTAAGAGAGCTACTATGACTGCGGCCGCGACGAAAGGCACGTACACGAGCCTGCTCTCCCTCGCGCGCTTCTTCGGTTTGGCCATCGTATATCCCCGCGCGGTCACCGTTACTAAAGCTTTTTCATAAGGAGACAAGCGGACCTCCTCACGGCCCGGAAGGGCTACACCTCCCGAGAGACTGGCAACTGATTCTTATGCGTCATATCGGCTGTCCCTCCCTCAGTAGCAATCTCCTGCGCGGTGTTTCAGTTCCTTTCAGTTGTTACATTAGTAGCGATAAGACCACACGGACGCTTGAGCTTCTCACCAGGAAAAAGATAACTACACAATCGCAATCAACTCGAACATCTACACCACAGACCGTGTTAGCAAAAGAGAGAAGTACGCAGAAGAAAAAATATATTACATGTGATACTCTTTTTTCTGGTTGTTTTCTGTAATGTATTTGTCAAACACAGGTATTAAGCGGTATGGGTTTAGTACATGTGTTAAGGACTATAGATGACCCGTCTTTCTTAATGAACTGGACGGTACCGAGTTTCATTATCCCAGTGGACGCGTATTCTGGGTCTATCTTCCTCCACGCTATACATCTAACTATAGTAATAGGCATTATTTGTACGACAAACTATCAGGATTCATATTAATTTTGGTCACGGAAAGAATCCTGTACTCCTCAATCTCATCCTACCTAAATAGATAAGGTTTGCCACGTACATCGTAATATAGCCCTTTTTCATTATAATATACGTCCTTAAACGTAGCGGTCTTGCTACAAAATTCTTCATGCGTTTGTAGGGATAATAAGCGAGATATTATCAATATTAATGTATATCCGCCTATCTACCCCCCATAGATATCACTAGTCCCATGATTAGAGCGAACTGTCCTAACCATTGTAGGAAGAAGTGTTCCGGTTTCATATTTCCTCATCTCTAATTATTTCTCTATTATTACATATATAAACTTTTCGATTTGCATCCGTAAAAATTAACGAGTGCATGCGTTTTGCATAAACGTTTTGCAAAACGAGTGCATCCGTAAAAATTAACGAGTGCAAAACGTCAAAACCTATTACTCGAAGAGAGGTGAAACCAATACGATGTACATAATTCAAGCGGAAGGGAGGGAAGCGAGGGAGCTGATCAGGATCGCGGAAAAATAAGGATTTGAAGCTGTTGAAGGTAATCCTAATTACGGAGAGTCAGAACCTGGTAGCGTCACTCAAACGACATTATGGTAGCATCCTCGTTTTGAAACAAGACTTAATAATCTGACTAACTTCGGGACGACGAACGCTATTAATAATCCCGTTGTCACACTGAATCCGATTAACATTTCGATATCGTTTTTCAGCATATAAATCTAGCTGAATCTTGCGAAGCATTACAGCTACGGCTAGCGTTACCGATATTAACTGAATCAGTTCTAATTCTCTTTTATATTTCTTGAGTATATCTCTATTTATCTTGTCAGGCCTCCCCTTTTGGGCCTTTTCCCTTTCCGTTCCGTCGTCAATAAGTCTCCCATTAAAGCTACGAATTGGTAATAGAAAGGCGCACTTTTCTCGTTATAAGACAAAACGAAAATTGCTAACATAAAAAATATTGTTGCATACATCATTTCTTGTTTAAAGAGTAAAACTGTACCAATAAGCATACTTGGAAATATCACCAATAATTCTTTCATACTTATGGTTCTGATTAACATCGGGAAACTCTTCTCATCCACACCCGTTATAGTCTTTAGGCGACCGAATTCGAGAGCCTTGCCGATCAGCATTTTTAAATAGCGCTATCTTTGTGAACGCGACTAAACGTAAGGGTGCAGCCGCACGCGAGATACTTGCCGCCGTCAGCGTGGCTGTCTCGGTAGGGAAGCTAGTATGCCGCACAATAATGGCCCTAGCCGGCAATGCCCATTTAGCGGCACAATGCGGCGTCTACGCAAATGATGCTGACGCCGTACTTAACTTGGTTAGCGCTGTTCTGGAACTACTGGAACTAATCGATTACTGGAACTCCAGGGAACAAATTAAGAATAAATAATTTGATCAAATTTTGAACGATATTTTTTTTTATATAATCGGGGGATTGACTATTAAATATCTAGGCTTTAATTCTATCTAACCTTCTCTTTGGTCTCTCTGCGTCGCTTTCCTACATTTATGTTGTATTTGGAATAAGCGTAAAGATTCGCGTCCCTTTTCATTTTCCACAATAGGGAGAAACGAGAGTCTTCCTATCTCTACTTGCTCATACCGAATTGTCTAAGGAAGAGCAAAGCGTTTTGCTTTAACGTATCGACAAAGGCATGGAACTTTGTTTCTTGCGCCGTTACGTTCACTTTCGCATCACTTTTCGCACCCGCTATATTATTACCTCCTACTCTTCCTTGAGAAATTAGAACCTCGCGCGTTAAAGCGCGTAAAACTCGGTCCGAGGGAATAATAATATCCTTATCCTTATGAAGACGAGTATATCTGTTCAACGTGCCGTGCTGACGCTGATGAAGTCCTTTTTAACGGGACCGCGGAAGGACGGCGGGCTATCGTTGATTAACGCGACTGGATTAGCGGGTTCCCCTAATTTCGAATGGAGCTCGGATCTCCGAGTCGCTCGATCGCTTCCTGAGCGCGAAGACCGAACCGACGAATCGACGGTCTTCCGGACAGGCAATTGAACGCGCCTCTCAGCGTAACCTCAAAACGTGCGGGTTTCACCGCGTCCGTGACATTCCGCGGGTGTAAGTTTGGGTCGTCCCGCTGAAGGGGCGGAGGGGTAAATGGGTTCTCCCGCGACCCTGTTGAAGCCCGGGGATGATCAGCGGAGCGTGTTTTTCAGTAATTCCTCTAAATCCTTCCTCGCTTTTTCTAACTTTTCGTCCCAAAAATCGTCGAAATAGCGTTTCAAATTGAGCAACCACTCTATGACCTCTTTAATGTCGCTCACTACCTCCTCGGAGTTCCTGTAATCGACGAAGTTGGGGTCGAAACCGTTGTACGAGAACCTGTGTAAAGTCAAAGCGATTCTCACGACGTTCTCGGCGTCGATGCCCAAGTTCTTCAGGTCCTTTGAGATCCCTATTAAGCCCGTTGTGGGCGCCGAATACCCCACGTTCTCGTACCAGTACTTCTCCCTCTCGTCCTTCAATTTGATGATCTCGTTGAGGTTCTTCACGACCAGCGCGCTGACGGCGGATTTCACGCTCAAGAACGCCTTTGAGGAGGCGTTCTGTAACAGACCCTTCTGCATCATCTCTAAGGCTAATCTTCCTTCGACTAAACAATCGTATAATTTAGCGTAAATGTAACCTTTAGAATCCCTTTTATAATCTAAATATCCTTCCATGCGTTTAGTACATAGTAACGAGTAAAAAGCTTTAGATTTAGCTAACTCTTCTCTTTTTTAGTCTCTCGTTCCAAGAACAGCACGGCCGGCAGTACGACCTTCATCACGTCATCCATAGTGTATGGTATGTGGCCCATGTCCGGTATCAGGTGTAACTCGAACTCCTTGCCCAACTCCTGTAGCCTCAGCGAATACTTCAATACCGGTAATGCGGGGGTCCTGGAGTCGTTCTGCGATTGGATTATACACAAAGGCGCTCTGACTTTCTCTACATACGTTATGGGCGATCTCTCCTTCATGAGCTCCTTGTTGTCGCCGTTGAACGCCATGATTATGAACCCCTTGAACGCGCTGTCCCCGAGCTCGTACATTTCCACCCAATCGGCTACGGCCGCGCCGGCGATCCCGAAGTCCCACTTGTCCGGTTCCCTTCCTAAAGCCAGAAGCGTCATAAATCCACCGTAGCTGTATCCCATGATGCCAACCTTGCTCACCACCTTCTTCTCCATGACGTAATCCCTCACTCTCACGACGTCGCTCAGATCCCCTCCCCCTACGTCTCCCACGTTCATCAACATGAACTTGTAACCGTAGCCCGTAGATCCTCTGAAGTTCGGCGCGATTACGACGTACCCGTTGATCAGCAACGACGCTATGAAAGTGTCCCACCTGTTATCTACCGAGCTCCAGGGGCCGCCGTGCACGTATATTACATTCTTCACACCCCAACGTACTTGTTAGATAGGGGCTGATAATAAATGTAAATATTTCAAATGAATGAAATTGTTGTCCACACTGAGCGAATTCTCCACAAGGTTTATTTACCTATAGTATGTATACATCATATATGAAAACGATAATGATAAGGGACGACGTCTACAAGAAATTGGTAGAAATAAAAGGGGACAAAAGCTTTAGCGAAATAATTGAGGAACTTATAGAAGAATCTCTAATCTTGAGGAGGAGGAAATTGGAGAAGTATTTCGGAATTCTTAACGGAGAGGAAGCAGAAGAGATGATGAAAGAAATCGAAGAAGTGAGGAAGATAACTGATGAGAGTATTAATAGAAAGCTCAGCAATTGTTGAATATTTGAAAGGTAATGCGAAGGTAAAGGAAATTATTTCCAATTCTGAAGATTTTTATGTTAGTACATTAACAATTTTTGAAGTATTGCTCGGCAAAGTTGAGGAAAATAAAATCCTCGACTTTTTCTCAGCATTTAACGTAATAGGTCTTAATAAAAAAGATTCCGTTATTGCTTCAAGGATATACAAGAGATTAAGAGATAAGGGAAAGTTGATAGGATATTTCGATATATTAATATCCGCCCAAGCTATCAACAGAGGTTTAACTCTAGTGACTAAGGATACCGATTTTTTAAAAGTAGCTGACGAATTTAATGAACTGAAAGTCGCCCTGATTACTTAGGTAAATAATTTCAATCCAGAGGTACTTTTGTGTGAACATCACCGTTACATCATTGTACTATTAATTTCTTTACGAATTCACGAACAGTATCGCACATCTTCGTTGCGTTTTCGGCATCGAATTTCGAATACAATTCTTCCGGCGGCGTCCCGGTTTCTTCGTCCCCGTACATCGCTCGTTCTCCTTCGCTTCTCAAAACTCTGGAGTAGTATGCGAACTCATCTACCTTCTCCTGGAACCACGCGGGGAATCTGTCCCTCTCCTTCCTGAGGAGGGGCCCTACGTCGTGAAGTTTCGGAGGCTCTACGCCTACATACCTGAGCGCCGCCTTAAGGAGGAGTTCTACCGCTTCCTGGCATTGCCTGACAGTGTAAGGATAGCTTCCTTCGTTTAACGCTTCCTTAGCGTGCTTAATCCTCTCCTCCGCTTGTCTGATGTACGACTTAGCTAAATCGTAATTATTCAAGCACGTCACCGAAGTCGATCACTTCTCCGAGTTTGTAATCCCTCTTCCTCCAATACCAGGACTTTTCGGACAACCAAACCCTCTCGAAGCCCAACTCCTTCAATCGTTTCCTAGTTTTTTCCAGAACCTTTCTGAAGAACCCATCTCTATCGTAAAGAATTATCGCGTCCTCGGTCATGTCCATCTGACTTCCTTCCGCCATGAGGCGGGGGTTCCCCTCATCGGTTCGGGATTACATCCCTCATTTGAGGGGCAGTCGAGAGGGTCAGAGACCCCCTCCCATTTAGATTCATGATCGCAATAACGTCACGATCGTTTTCATAACCGCACTTTAAACAGCGAAAATACCTATGAGCAACTTCCATCATCTTTCTACCACACTTAGGGCATGAGACGGAAGAATAACTAGGATTAACATACTGGACTAGAATACCGTGCTTCTTAGCTTGCAACTCAATCCAATACTGAACCCTACGATACTGCATTAGGTACAGTTTGTCCCTAAACTCCTTAGGTGATTTATCAACGTTCTTAATGAGGTTCCTCAGGTTCTCCAACTTAATAACGTTGGCACCCATTCTCTTTGCTACATCAACGACCCACTTCCCCACCTTTCTAGCGAAGTCCTCCATAACCCTCCTAGCCTTTAGATGGAAGGAACGAATCCTTCGTAAGATCCTCTTATTCTCCCTCCACCTTCTAGGGTACTTCCTTTGTAGGTTCTCAGCTAAAGACTTCCAGTGGTGAACCTCATGCAAACGAGTCGGGATCCTAACATAGTGTTCATCGTCCTTGCCAACTACTATCTCACTCATGTTAATATCTACGGCAATACTTTCCTTTGGCTCAACCTTCTCCTCAATTGACTTCTCGAAAACCACTTTAAGGAAAGCCTTGTCATCCCTGATCACTAACCTGGCTTCCTTCATTCTCCAGCTT
>Ga0326758_100033_pt1 | contig 85060 bp, 93 predicted proteins | sample GCRJH_S_FD_207221 | JGI IMG/M metagenome (GOLD analysis project Ga0326758, IMG submission 207221) | Hot spring sediment microbial communities from Geyser Creek Basin, Yellowstone National Park, WY, United States - GCR.JH_S | ecosystem: Environmental > Aquatic > Thermal springs > Near-boiling... | reverse complement strand
AGAGGAGGAAGTTTACGAGGAGTAGGAGCGGTAATAGGAAGGTTTCGCGTTTCGCTAAGAGGCAAATGCTAACTCACGGTGTTATTAAAGCACTTAGGTTGGGTTTTAACGTTATTCTAGTTAATCCTAAGGGTACTACAAATTCTGAGTATCACGATAGGGTAATGAGGGAGAAGGGTTTTGATAGGCATACAGCCTCAGCTTACTTAATAGCATTAAAGGGATTAGGGATGTTAAATGATATCAAATGACATAAAATTCACGGCTTATCGAAAACTATTGGCGACGGCAGTCTCTCTTGGAAATCCTATTTTCCTCTTAATGGCTATTTCTGCCTTAAATCTTTACAATGCATATTTTTACTACTTAAATTTTAGGAATAAAGCAAAAAAGTCCATGATTTCTTTTCGCATAATATTTAATAAAAGGCTTTGGATCGCAAATATGATCAGTTTACCTTACGATATACCAATAGCATTCATTAACGTTTATCTAGCTTTGTTAGCTCACTACTATTATCACGTGAGTATTTCGCTTGGTTTCTTATACTTCTTCGTATTCCTTTTAGTAGCGTCGTTATCTAGGTATCTTATTTATAGGCTTGAGTTAGAAGAAAGTAAAATGAGGATTTTCAGTGCTGTGATGACAATTTTAGGTTCTATTTTGTTGATGGTTAATAATCCTTTCTTTCTACTTTTTGGCATAATATTTCTAGGATTTCCGCACGGATTATTATTGACTTTGTCCAGCTTAGTTATAGCGAGAGAATTTAAAGATGAGAAAGATAAGAACTTAGCTAATTCGATAAACCTGCTTTTTCATTATGCCGTGTTTATAATAACTCCTCTAATAATAGGTTTATTTATAAATATAAGCATATTTTATGGCATATTAGCTTTCGTAGTGTTATCTATAGGTTCTTCCTTGTTACTTATGAGTAAGAATAATTATAAAGCCTAAAGTAGACCAGTGAAGTCAATTTAGTATTTCTTGAGAAATCTAGAAATCAAGTTGATTATTCCTACAGCTAATGAAAACCAATAAGTAAATGTCGGATAACTTTGTATAAGCATTGTTATTTGATATCCTGAGTCTGTAAATTCTACACTTTCCTGCCCTATAATGAAAAATGGATAAGTAACGCCTTGAATGAAGTGCGAAAATATGTAATTAAATATGATGTAAATTATCACTGGATCTAGAATGTAGAATAGTGAAGCCCAGGCTATTAGTAAGTAATTTCTTTTCTCGCCTCTTCTAAGAATCAGATATAGGAAATACAAGGAAACAGCTATAACATAAAATCTGAACGCAAAAAGTATCATATTAATAAAATTGGAAATATACAAATACTGGCCTTCAAAGTAAATATTTAAAAGAAATAAGGAATCATCAATCTTAATAATTCCTCCTACAGAATATGTCCACCAACAGTAAGGTAAGAGTGCCACAACAACATTTAGTATTAAAGCCAATGTAGATAAGGGATATTTTATCATATTTTCTCACTTGTGCAAACAGTGACATTAAGGAAATGTAATTTAATAAAGACCGTACAATCACCATTTTTGATATTACTGTAGAATTCATGATAATTATTGACTTGTAACGTAATATTCTCAGCTGTCTGTGCCGGAATAACTGCTGAACTAGGTAAACTTATTTCTTTTCCATTTATACTGCAAACTACGACAGAGAAATTTTCAGGATTATTTATGCATACTTCTAATTTATTACCTTCTGCAAAGAAAGACATTTTTGGCTGACTGAAAATATTGATGTTGGAAAGTTGTGAGATCCCTTGATTTAATGAGTTCAAGGCGTTCATAAAAATTAGTTCAATTGCTAGAACTGCAATAAATGCTATAAGTCCTACAGTTTTCACATCATCTTCTTAACCTTTCTAGTAAAAAACTTTTTGCAGTTAGAACTGCTAATTCAAGAATATGCTAACAGTTAAGAAATTTTATCGTTATGTTTATTATATCTACATATTCTATGCAAATAATTGCCTTCAACTTAAATAATAGTCATTTATTATGGTATTACTTAAAGATAATTTTTAGATTACTCTTTTCATTTTGCTCTTCTTCTATAGTTTACCTCTCTTATCTCCTCCCATTTCACCTTCCTTTTATTTTCAACTTCAGAATATAAAATGAACAAATGTTTAGGGAAATCAGAATAATCATTAACCTTAACTATCAGTTCTCCAGTTAAGTATTTTAAAACGTCTATTAAATCTGGCGCTCTAAAGGGAATTTTCCTCCTTAAAAATTCCTTTACAGCGTTTATATACTCTTCAATAAAATCATTAGCTATAATAGTATATCTACCTTCTCTAGGTGGATATAAGTAAACGCCATAAGTTATAAACCCTCCTCTAATGATCTCAAAAGGATGACCTCCACAGTGTGCTTTGCTATTCCTCCAAATTTTAAATGCCTCCTTATCGTCTAATGGTAAATCAATCATTCCACAATCTCTGCCATCTGCGTAAGACTTATATAATTCCTTGAGATCCTTATCAACCTTGAGCTTGTTAGCCTCATAAACTATTTTAACAACCTCAAGATAATCTCTTAAGGTTATATCATCTGATGGAAGTTTGTTTTTCGAATTGTCCTTGTATTGTTTAAGGATTTGCTTAGCTTCTTCGTTACTCATTTTAGGCTTTGTAACATATTTCAGTTTAACTTCTCCTACCAAGTAATGCTTGTATATGTCGTCAGTGGATATAAAGATGGGATCTTGATGCTGAAGTTTCATGAATTCATAGACTCTCATTATTAATGAATTATAACATGCTGGTAGTTCTTCATCTCCTTTTCCAATTTTTATTCCACCTTTAGTATGAACGAAGAATTCATATTCATCAAACTCCTTAAGGTAACAAAACCCCGTAGGGACGAACTTTAATTTGTTCTTAACTTTAACTGGTAAAAAGAGGTAAAAATAACACCTAACGTAGTCATCTTCCCTTGTAGGATAAATATAATTCTCCATTTCTTTTAACAAATTATAAATTTTAGTACTTTTAAAGGTAATTTCTCTCAAATAATTGAAGTCAATGAGATAAAGGATTAACGGGTATTTTTCAATTATCTCCCAAATCTTCTTCTCTTTTTCCGTATTCATGTCAATATCTCATTTATATTTTAAAAGAAGAGAGTAAAAAGAAACATATAAGTACTAAATGATCGCAATTACAAGATCGCTAAATAACCTTGATATTAAACAAATGCTTAGTAGCACTAATCCCATTAATAGCCACACTTTGGATATTCGAATGGACTAGAAAAATTGCTATGGCGGTCATAGACTTATTGATATGGTAGCGGGGTTAGTGGCTGCTATAACGTTTGCGATTTTAGCGACAATGCTATTAGGAGCATTTCTATTCATAATTGATCCTATAGCTATGGATGGAGAGTTCCTATTCCTGCTGATCTACTTTGTATTCGGGTTAAGACCAGAGAACATATGATGAGAGTATTCAAGAAGAAATAAGATATATGTAAAAAATCAACTAAAATTTAAATTAAATCTATTTTTTACGTAATTTAGCTTATTATGAGGGTCATCAACGTCAGGTATTGTTATGTCCCTCCCGTCTATCGTAAGTACATGCCAGTCACCTATTTCCTTGTAAGTAGGAGCTATAGCATTGAGAACTAAGCTAGGCCTATTAGCTACGTTCTCCAGCCTGACATTCATGACAGTTATAGTTTTTACCTGGCTCCACGATACAACAAGCTCACCTTCTAATTCATTAGCAATTTTGCCAAACCTCTTTCCAATCTTTACTAACTTAATTATTCCAAATACGCTACCTGCAACCAGTCCAACACCGATTAAAGTTGGGATCCAATCTATAGGATAACTGAAACTGGCAGACAATGATATGGAAACTATAAATATTCCAAATATAGCTATAAAAGCTAAAATTATTATCCCTATTGTTGTTCCCACTACGGCAGCAAAACCTCCTACCCTCTTCCTCCTATTCATCCTATAAATCCCTTCGTTTGCTGCAGCATAGAGAGGGATGAATACCCTAGAAGACATCATTTGGTACCTTGTTTGCAATGGGTTGAGGATTACTATTTCGTTATAGTTAAACTTCCTCATCGTCATTCACTTTTTATTCTCCTTCTATAGCTAAATACTTTCTGTTTTAACTTTAAACTCTACGGGAGCTAGTCCTAAAATTACCGTGAACTCTAGATGAGTTCAAAGGAGGAGTTTAAGGCAAAATGAGATCTAACTCTAGGATAGCTAGAAGAAAGTTTTTTGTACTATTCTGTTGTACTATAGTATAGCAGATTGGTAACTATGTCAGCTGATCTTTCTCTCTTTTTAGAGGAATATTACAAGGTTCCAAACAAAATGAAGAATAGGAATTTCCCTGTACATATCTTAGAGAAGATGCGGGATTATTTAGTCAAGCAATATGAGGAGAATTTGTTCGAGATATATGAGGGTATGCTAACGTTAATCCTAAATCCTGAAGATAAAGACAAGTTAAAAATACTGTCAAAAGAAGTTGAAAAAATAAAGGAGGATTTTGAATTATATAACTCTATGCTTGAAAATAATACAACCATAGGAGAATACGTTAATATGGTAATGAACGGGTTACAAAAACTTATTGACGGGTTGAAGAAAAATGAAGAGGAGTTCTACAAAGAGGTATTAAATTCTGATAACCCTAATTTCCTAATAACCACTTATTATTCGTTGTATTTACGCTTCGTAACAACAGTATACTTAAAACTACATAAGATTAACATAACCAATCCTAACATAAAAACAAAAGATTCTAGGATTAAAGATATATTCAACATCGCTAATTTCCTAGTAGGATTTTTCGGGATGCCTATACTGATATATATAAAGAAAAAAGAAGTATTCCCTTATATATCTGAGCTAAGCGGAGCATTATTACACGCACTAGTTGCCGATAGGACACCTATACCCTCAAAGGACTCCTTAGGTTATTACCTATTTTTCAAGATCCACGCTGATAACTCATGAGTGAAAAGGAAACTTTTTTCTTAGATACCAATATTATTATAAAATGGTTATATAGAGAAATTCTGAATGAAAATCCAGCTGTTGAATATTTTATTAACTCGTTAAGTAAAGGACAATGCGTTATACTTCATATCAATTTAAGCGAATTTGAGACAATAATTTACGACGCTTATAATATAACCTCCCATGTGATTTATGAGAAAATACTATCTAAACAGGATTGGGATAAACTAGGGGTAGAAGATAAACTACGAGTTCTTGAAGATATTAGAAAGAATTTTGAACAAATCTATGATCAGATACTAACTAAGTACTATAAAGGACAGATCTTACCGGGAGGAATAAGGCGAATACTTGCAAAGGAGTTCTTCATAAGGTTAGAAGATAAGTTGCTCAACTCAAATCTTGAAGCTCTTAGGAACCATATAACTTTAAATGAGAGAACACTGGATCTAATTGACTATTTAGCTAGTGTGGAATATTTAATCAAGCAAAAATGCACTGTAATTGACGATACTAAAATACTTCTTAGTGATAATACCATAAGAGAAATTCATCTAATTTATGAAGGTATTAATGCATATATACGCAACTTAAAGTCCAAAGGATATAACAAGACGCCAAGTAGAAATGACCAGATAATATTTGTATACCTCTTTTTGTTATTACGTAGCAGGATTTATGATAAGATCGTTTTCATTACAGATGATAATGATTTTGAAAGAATGTATAACACGGTGTTAAATCATTTGAAGGATATTATAAATGGAAATGCAGATCTTCGAGGAGACTTTAAAGAATATGCTATTGAAGCTAACGATATCTTAAGAAAATTAGTAATCAAAGGTATCAACGACTTAATCACTCAACAAAAGAGATAATTAAAACTTTTATCTATCCTTTAGTTTCCCTCGGTTTCTCCTTTAACTCTTCCTTTAAACTCCTCTAGAGTTCACGGTAATTTTACGTTAAACTCCCGTAGAGTTAAAACTTATAGCCTGTGAAATTAATTTATTCATAATGCCATATATAGTTAGAGTCAAAGACCCAGAGCAGATTTGCCAATTAGCCAAGAAGTATAGGAAATTCCAGATGGAGTTAACGATATTCCTTAACGACCCGCAAGCTGTTGGAGGGCTGAAAAGTCGAAGAAGGTAGATATTATCAAAATAGACTTAAAAAATTACTGGTAAACTCCCCAGTTTACTTCCTTATTTTAGCTATCATTAAGCCGACCGAAATGCGAATCCCAACTGCAAATATCAAATCTTGAATCAGCGTCGCCGGATAACTGAACTTTAGATCAAGCGTCTCTACGAATGCTGGAGCGTTAATTAGAGCTAATACGCCGAAAGCTGCTATAATTATTTCCTCCTTAAACTTCTTGAAAAATCTTCACAGCTAATATCCAGTTATATAAACAATAGTGAGAAATTCTTAATAAAGTTATATAAATCAGACTAAAAATTGTTAATTTTGTAGATAATTATAGAGAATAATTCAAGGATTAGAGATCCTTATATTTTAATGCCAACCACCTATATTTAACTCATGGAAATAGTGAACGTTCCTAACGTGAAAGCCTACTCTAAAGTACTGGAAAGTATGGTGGAATTAAGAATTGCCCTTGAAATGCTTAAGGAAGGATATACTAGAAATTCCGCACAAGAGGTCTTCATGGCTTGTAAAGCCATTATTAGTGCATTAGTCTCATTAAATCTAGATAAATAAGGTAAAATAAAAAGGAGAAAGAATGGTATAAAAAATCTGGATTCTCAGCACCTACTACCAAGCTTAAATTAATCTCCAACGATCTGGAGAAAATAGGTTATGATAAAATCTCATTCATTACAAATACGGCTATTCTCTTGCACAGTTATGCTTACAACGGTATTTATGAAGTATTAACTCCCTCTAAGAAATACGCTGTAATGGATAGCCTAAGCTTTACTCACTTCATCTTAGATAATTCTAAGAATTACTTTAAGGAGATTTGGAACGAAGAGCATGAGAAGGAGTTAGAGAACGTTAAGAAATTGTTAGAAGAGATAGATAGAAATAAGAGTTCTTGATTATAGAAAAGTATTTTTACCACAGCTTCTAGCCTAGGTTGATGAGTTTAATACTTTTAATAACTAACTATATTGGGATTATTGCCTTTTCAATATCCGGTTCTATGAAGGCTATTGAAAAGAAAATGGATTTACTTGGCGTTATAACCCTGGGTTTTTCAACGTCATTAGCTGGAGGAATTCTTGCTGACCTGTTATTGGGAATTACTCCACCCACAAACTTAATTTATATACCTTATCCCACAGCGTCTTTTATTGCTAGCATAGTTACTTTTGCGTTCTACAAGAAATTTACTTACGTAAGTAAGCCTTTAATATACGCGGATGCTTTAGGTCTAGGAGCTTTCACCGCCTCTGGAGCCTCATTAGCATTTAGCTTAAGACCAGATCCTCTGCTAGTTATAATGGTAGGAACTATAACCGCTGTAGGTGGAGGAGTGCTTAGGGATATATTAGCTAACGAAATTCCTTTAGTTTTAACTAAGGAGTTTTATGCTTCAGCATCAATTATAGGCTCTACAATATATTACGGTTTAGCAGAGTTAGGCGTGCAGACAGGATTTCTTACCACTTTAGTTTTACTTTTGACGTTCGCTCTAAGACTTCTCGCTATCAGAATGAAGTGGAAGTTGCCTAATGCATCTTAACGCTAAGGAAAATTGAGAATAAAATGATTATTGTTCCTATTGTCTCATAAATGTTAAGGAATTCTCTAAAAATAATCATCGAAAGTATTATTGTAAATATAGGCTCTAATGCGGTTATTATTGATGCAGTTATTGAGTCAGTCTTCTTCATTCCTCTGTAAAAGAAGAAGTAAGGGATTACAGTGGCAAAAATTGCCAAGTATATTCCAGCATAAACTGAAGGTAAATTTAGTACTCTAACAAAAGGTAATGAGAAAGGTATAGACCAGAGAGACTGTGAAAATATTATTTCCCAATCGCTCATGCCTTTTCTTTGTAGGAGTCGAGAAAAAGATATTAAACCTGCGTAAGTTAAGCCCGAAGCTAAGCCTAGAAGGAACTGCTGGAGAGTAGGAACTCCTAAGTACATGATATATAAACCTATTAAAATCATTAACGACGAGATAATCTTTCCTAAAGTAGCCTTTTCTTTCACTAAAAAATAGGAAAATATTGAAACCCAGAGAGGAGCAGTGTAAAGTAATACTGCAGAGAGTGAAGGCCCGTCTATAGGAATTGTATAAATATACGTTAAATAGAAGAGTGAGGAAACAAAACCCATACCAATTGTATATTTATTCACAACTATTTTCTTCACGATAAACAGCGAAACAATCGTGGAGAATATACTCCTCATTATGACCATTGTAAATGGACTCCCACCGAGTAAGTAAAAGTAATTAACAGCAATCCCGATTGTGCCCCAGAAGAAAGCTGCTAGAGTTAAATCAACGTGACCGCTTGTTCTCATTTGATACTAATAAAAGTTGTATCCTATTATTTAATTAATGTTGGACTTTGAAGACATAAAAATCGATATAGAGGACGAGAAAACTAGAGAAGAAATTCTGAATTTCTTTTCAATATTCATCTATTTATCAAATTTTTACGAGAAAAACTGTATAATTCACGTCCATTGTAACGGAGTACAGATAGAAGGAAAGCCAGGGTTTATAATTGTAAGCAATTTTCCTAAAATTTACTCTAAAGGAGCAGATAAACTTAGGGCTTTGGCTTACCTCTCTCTATTTAGAGAAGAGACACCTATTGTTGAGAATGATATTCAAGCAACATCTTCAATATCTCTTGTTCCTCTTTATTTTTCGGTTAAAATGAGAGAAAAGGGAATAATAAAATTTCTATCCTCCCTTACTCAATACTATTCTACTATTTATAACCAGCTAAAGAATGAAAAAATAAGGGAAGACTTTAGGAAAGTTTTGAACTCATTCAAGGTTATAGATACAACTTTCCTAGAGAATATCAAAAATTCGTACTTAACTCATTTAGAGCTTTATGCTAAATTGCTAGCATTTGCATCAGGATCTTCCTTATCATATAATGATCTCTTAAAGAAATATGGCATAATTTCATAGTCGAAGATTTTTAATTTCTTCATCTCTAATAATAATTAATGTCACAGATAGACGATATTATCAAACAATATAATAGCGGTAACTTGAATTTAGCATTAAGAAAATTGGAAGAATTAGTTAGTAAAAATCCTACAAAAGAAGCTTACGAGTTGATGGCAAAAATCCTCCTGGAAATGGGCAAAGATGATGAAGCCCTAGAATACTTTGAGAAAGCAGGGAATAAGGAAGAGAAAGCAAGAATATTATTATCTAAAGGAATGTATTCTGAAGCCCTTGAGGAATTAAAAGATGTTAATTCTACTCAAGCTAGGATAATTAGGGCTACTATATATTTGAGGAAAGAAGATTATAGGAAAGTTATTGAGGAGTTGAACGAAATAAATGATGAGCTTTCTTCTAATCCTCTCTATTATAAAACAAAAGGAATAGCTGAATATTATTTAGGAAATTATTATGACGCACTTAGGGATTTAACTAGAGGCATTGAGCTTTATCCATTAGATTCTGAACTCTATTATTATAGGGCATTAGTAAAAATTTCATTAAATGAAGATAAAGAAGCTGAAAACGATATAAATACTGCAATAAATTTGAACCCTTATTATGCCGAGGCATACTTCAGTAAAGGCTTACTTAAGGAAAAGAAAGGAAAATATGAAGAAGCGATTGCCTATTATTCTAAGTCAATAGATATTAATCCAGAATATGTTGAGGCTTACGTAAGAAGAGCTAAAGCTTACATGAAGAGCGGAATGGAAAAAGAAGCGTTTGAGGACATTAAAGTTGTTAGAGAATTAAAAGGAAAAGAGAATAATAAAGAAAATAAACAATAATAGGAAAATAAGAGTTAATTTAATATTAACTTATTTAATTCCATAATGACATAATTTATATTAGGTCTTTTTAAGATATTTGGAGAAGTCATTATTTTTATTAACGGATTAAATTCCGCGTACTCTGCAGGTAAAGAAAACCTTTGGTGAAATGCCTCTAATTCTTTCCTGGCTTCTTCTAAATAAATAGCATAAGGTTGATTATTCACATAGGACTGAACAGCCTTGTCCATGAGTTCCTGCACTTTGGGTGGATTAAATTGAGTTTGAGTAAGCATTTTATAAATGGTTGCTCCTAAAGCGTATACATCCATTCTTACGTCAGCACCTTTATTAGTGAGCATAGCCTCTACTTGATCTATTGAACAGTATTGGGGAGTATACTCTAGCACTCTCTCTCCTATCTTTCTTGCAGAACCTAAATCTCCTAATTTAACTGAAATTACTCCATTTCTTATGTTCTCGTAAATTTCCTCAGCAGTTTTTCCTGGATACTTATTAAAGAATATATTAGAAGGCTTTACATCAAGATGAACATATCCTTCTTGGTGGACTACTTTTAATGCATTAGCGATATTAAGCGAAATTAAACCTACAACTTTCTTCCAGTAGCTTGAGAGTACTACTGCTTGATTTTTTAGTAAGTCTTCTACTGTACCTCCTTCCATTAGTTCCATAACTATTGCAGGAGGTATGGAATAATACACTTCCGACTTCCCTCCTACTACATCCATTATACTATTTAAATCTGCAAAAAATCCAAATATCCTAACAATATTAAGCGACTTCTCAGAAATACTTTGTAAGTTAGATGATTCTTTTGATATATTTCCAAATACATTAAGTATATCATTAACATTCGATTTGGAAATTTTAGCTACCTTTATTGCGTATTTTTGATCATTTCTTTCTCCAACTAATACATATGAACTTCCTCCGCTCCCTAAAACTTTAGTAATTTTGTAACCATATAAATTGCTGCCTATCCAAATATTGGGATCCCAAGATTCTAAGGGAGGGAGTTGTCTAGGATTCACAGTATTTGATGTAATACCTATAATTGAGGCTAGAGTTGATTTCGCTTTTTCCTTAATAGGTTGTGGCAAGTCTTTTGTGAGCAAATAACTTGCAAATTTCTCTGCAGAATCCTTATCTTTCAACACTAATACATCAAGTAAAACACTGGCATCTGATGGAATAACATTCTTAGATATTATACAATTCACTACATTTGAAAGATGATTACAGTTGTTGTAGATTATTTTTCCCGCAAATTTCGAGTAAATCCATAATATTGAATTGCATTCAAATTTACTTGCAGCATCACAGAAGATCTTAGTATATGTATAATTTAACTTTAGTAATGCATCCAAATACTTTTCGGCTTTATTGTATAAATTTGAATTTATTGCGCTAAATAGTTTATTCTCTATGAGCTGAGGATTAGATAAACTAATCGGAATTACTGAAGAGCCAAGAATTAAGAAAACTAATGTGTAATAAGGCGAATAAATAAAAGAGAACCAAGCTAGGCCTAATGATGCCAAGGAGACTACTATTGCAAGCTCAATATCTCTTTGCCCTCTGAAAATGATACTTCCAAATACAGCAAGTATTATCATTACCAGAATTAAATATGTTGTGAAATGATTTATAATATAATATAATATTTCCTTTAGTGTAGAAACATTATTTAATATTAAAAGTAAAAATATCAATGGTAATAACGCTGAAAGAAAATAAGGTAACGCAACATTATTTACTGCATTAAATACTAATCGTTCTGCTTTTTTGCTAGCTGATAATACAAATCCTAGTATTCCTGTAACTGTATAGAACAGAAATATATGATTATAAAATAATACTGAGTAAGGCAAATATTTGAAAATACATGAGAAGCATCTTATATTAAGGAAAGAATATTGTAAAATGGGCAATAGTATGAATGCTGTAATAACTAAATATATTATTTGTAATTTAGTTCCTCCAAAGAATAATGCAAATAATAACAGTAAAGAAGTTAAAACTATGAAAGTTATATAGAGAAGTGTAGAAATTGAAATAGTGGATAGCATAGAACTAAATGTCTGAGGCAAAAATAACGGTATTAATAAACTCGATATAACCATTGCTATTCCTATCGACTTAAGGCAAGGTTTTATCGACATCGCTAAAGCATATGTTATTAAGCTTTCAGTAACAATAAATATAATTGAATTAGACAAAAATAGAGAAATATCATTAATCATTGAATAAAAAATTATGAAGCTCACGAGTAGTGAAGACGCTATAAATGAAAGTCTAATAGTATTGACAATTTTTTCGTTAACTCTCATTTGGGGATAAATAGAAGTAGCATAATTTAAGTTTCACTATATTTTGATTTGATATTTATAAATAAATAGTTTTTTAATTCTTCTTCTGGTAAATTGTAAACCATATGCGTAAGCTCTTTAGCTAAGATATCTCTCTCCTCGAATCTCATCTTTACTCCAGCCAATATCAGTCCTCCAATCACTGCTTGATAACTATAAAAAATACTTACGCCTAAAGAAGAAATTTCATACCTAATAATCCTAGAGTTCATTACACCACCTATTACTGAAACTCTTCCTCCTTCTTTCTTTAGTCTATTGATCATCTTTGCAATATATTCGCTTGCTTCCTTCATTACTCTCAAAGCTAAAGGATCTCCTTTCTGAGCAAGTTCATCAACTATTACCGCAAAACTAGCAATAAGCCTCTTATCCTGCTCCTTTGAAAGTTTTATTACTGCCTCTCTAAAGGGTAATTTAAAATACTCTTCTACTGCGTGAGGAAGTTCACTTTTTTCCTCAATTCCGTCAACTACCCTTGTTGCATATGTTATAGCAGTCTTAGCTATCCAAGATGCTGAACCTTCGTCACCAAAAATCCAACTCCAACCTCCTACTCTGTGAAGCTCACTGTTCTTCTGATAGAAAGCTACGCTACCTGTACCCGGAGCAAAAACTCCTCCATCCTCGAACAAGTTAGTAGCCCTATAAGCTCCTACGCCATCATTATAAACTTGAGCATTAGGGAAAATCCTTCTTACCATTTCTTCTCCTCTTTTAGTATCCTCAGCAGAGTCTCCTATTCCTGCTAAGCAAAAAACTGCTTTATCCGCCTTATCTCCTTCCGCCTCCTTTATTGCTTTTCTTAAATTTTCCTCTGCTTTACTCACTCCTATTATTGTAAAGTTAGAAGATCCAGCTAAACCTATTCCTTTAATTTTAAAGTTTTTCTCATCAAAAAGTAAAGCTACTGTCTTAGTTGCACCACCATCTACTGCCAATATCACATTCTTTGTTTGGATACTAAGTTATTAATGAGTTTCCACAATTTATCATGTGAATAACCTTTCTGAGATAGGGAAAATTCTAGTAGATAACCTAAACAGATATTATATGCCTTTTCCAGTTGACAAAAAAGTTTGCAGTGAGTGGGCTAAGGACCTACCTAAAGGAGGAAATACGATTATTTACACCTCGTGCATGTACCAAATAGAACCTGCGGTAGGAATGTTCCTTAAATTTCTTCCCTCGATTTCGTCGTTTAAAGGTCTAATGCCGCTAGCAAGGTTAGTTAAGCCTTCAAGGTCTCAGCTGGATAGGGCTTATAAAATACTAAATAACATCGTGAAAGCTTTAGAAAAATCGGGAATAAAGCCAGGTTACCTTTATGAGGAAGAACCTTATAGCGGAGCGATCTTACTTGAAATGGGCTTTCTAGAGGAGTTTGGAGAATACGCAAAAAAGGTGGTATCTCTTTTTAAAGAGAAAGGAGTCAGAAAGATAATAACTGTTGATCCTCACACTCACAACGCTCTGACTAGGTATCAAGAATTCGTTAAACATGACTTAGAGATCGTAAATTATCTAGAATTAGTAAATTACAGTAAGAAAGTTGAAGGAGAATTTACAATTCACGATTCATGCCTTTACTCCAGGTTCCTAGGCTTAAGAGAAAAATACAGAGGGTTAATAGAAAAATCTGGGATTAAACTAGTGGAAGACGAAATGATAACAGGTAAGGATACTTCCTCCTGTTGCGGCGGTCCATTAGGTCCAGTAGACCTAAAGGTTAGTGAGAAAATAGCCGAAAATAGGGCTAAGGATTTGGAGAAACTAAGTAAAAAACTTCTAGTAGTATGCCCAATATGTTACGTCACTTTATTACCTCATTTTAAGGGGGAAATAATGGATATTGCCGAGGTGATATTTTGAGTTGGGATATCGCAGTAAATAGAGCTATAAATAACGCTGTCCCCAAGGTGTATAAGGTTTTAAGAGAGCATCCTTACATTGAGGAATTAGCTAAGAGACTTAGAGAAGCAAAGCTCGAAGTTCTAAATAACTTAGAGAAATACGTAGAAGAGACTTTACAGTCAGTTAAGAGCAATGGAGGAAATGCTTACTACGTTCACGATGAGAAGGAAGCCCAAGAGATTGTTGGTAAAATTGTAGGAAAAGGTAAGATTGTTGTAATGGGTAAATCAATGGTTGCTTATGAATTAGGAATAAGAAAATATCTGGAAAGCTTGGGAAATGAAGTTTGGGAAACCGACTTAGGAGAATTCTTAATACAACAAGCTAATGAACCGCCTTCTCATATAATAGCTCCAGCAATTCACATGACTAAGGAAAGTGTAGGTAAGCTATTGAAGGAGAAAATTGGGGGAGTTGATGAAAATTCTAAAGTTGAGGACATGGTAGCAGTTGTGAGGAAATTCTTGAGAGACAAGTTTGTTAAGGCAGATGTCGGAATAACTGGTGCCAACGCAATAGCTGCAGATACTGGCTCAGTATTGCTAGTTGAGAACGAGGGTAACATAAGGTTCACAACTGTAGCTCCTCAGATTCATATAGCTATAGCAGGGGTTGAGAAAGTTCTACCGACTTTGGCTGACGCAATGATAGAACCTTTAGTTCAGTCTGCTTATGCTGGACTTTATCCGCCAACATACGTTAATTTAACTTCTGGGCCTAGTTCTACAGCAGATATAGAACATAATAGAGTAAGACCGGCTCACGGTCCTAAAGAATTTCACCTAATACTAGTGGATAACGGGAGAGTGAAGGCTAACAAAGATAACATATTAAGAGAAGCTTTACTTTGCATTAGATGTGGAAGATGTCATTTTCACTGCCCAATATATAGAGCCATTGGAAATATTTGGGGCGACCCGCCTTATAGTGGGCCAATGGGCGCAATGTGGTCTTATATAGTCAAAGGCGATACAAAGCCTGCAATGTACTGTGTTCATTCAGGCAACTGTAAGGAAGTTTGTCCTATGCGAATAAACATTCCAAGAGTACTGGAGTACATTAAGAATTTAGGTCTTCACTCAAAAGGTAAATTAGATTATAAATAACATTTTCCAATCTGATGCTTTATAACAAGCAAAAACCAATATTTTATAACTTAAAATGTTAAATAATACATTCTCACATTTATCTTCATTGGAAATCTAGTGTAGTGATCAAGAAGTTATAAAATCCGTGACTTTTATTCCAGAGTACTTCATCACTATCTCCTTCTTCTTTAAAATATCGCTATCAAAAGTTACAAATACTGCAGAATTTATAAGTATTGCTGAAGCAATTTGAATTACATCTAAAGTTTTAAGTTGTAGTTTTGGAGATAATTCTATTGCTTTCTTCAACAGCTTATTAGCATCAATCTCTACGACTTTCACATTCGCCAGCCTTATAGCATACTTAGCAGAAGCTTTAGCTAGGATCTCATCCTTTAGTTTCCTTGAATAAAAAGAAATAAGTTCCAATAAAGTGACTTCCCCGGTAACTAAATTATTTAATCTCATTATTCTTTCAGCTTTTGAATAATTACTATCATTTTCTACTAATGAAATAATAACATTAGTATCTACGTAAAATAAATTATCCATATCTTTCTTCCCTTAGATCTGACGTGTCCAAGTGTTTGTACGGAAAACCTTCTTTAAGCCATTTATTAACTAGTTCCTCTACCTTTTCCTCTTCTCTAATCTTTTTTTCTATCTCAGCTTTTCCATATTCAATAAGTAAATTCACCGCCTCATTTTTGGACTTTGCTATGCCTAACTTGATCATTTTTTCTATGAGCTCCGCAATGCTTCTATCAACTTTAATAGTTATTGTAATCGACATATTCCTATAATAATAGATAGGTACACCGATATAAAAGATTAGAAGCCATTCTAGTACGCTAAGATATTTCGATTTTTAAGATAATATTAGAGTTATAATATTAAATATGTGGTCAATAGCGATAGCACTACAATTACATGAATAAGAGAATTAAAATACGTCACATCTTGCGCGAACTTTTTAGACTTAAATCAAATGATTTAACATATGGTTAAATTTAGCGTCGACAAATTACCTTATTTTGAGAAATGGATAATCTTAGGAACTTTAATAGGTATTGCAGTAGGGTTATTTTCTATAGCCTTTACAATTCTCCTAGAATTTTTTCAATTACTCTTTATTCACATTATTTTACACGTAAGTTACCCTAAGCCTCTAGGAGAAGGGGGAAATTTAAGAATACCTCCTTTCCATCCTAGCTTTCTAGTTCCTGCAATAGTTGGACTCGGAGGCTTGATAGCTGGCATTATCATATACAGAATCTCTCCAGAGACTGCAGGTGGTGGAGTTGATTTTGCAATAACTGTTTATCATAAATTGCAAGGTAAAATGAGAAAAAGAGTAGCCTTTGTAGAGCTTTTTACGTCCACAATTATTTTAGGCTCCGGAGGTAGTGCAGGAGATTTAGGCCCTATGGGACTAATAGGTGGATCTTTGGCCTCAACTATTGCCCAACTTTTTGACTTAACTCCTGAGGATATGAGGAGAGCAGTAGCCGTAGGAATAGGCTCCGGAGTAGGAGCAATATTCAAAGCACCTATAGGAGGAGCATTATTATCTGCTGAGATACTCTACAGACGAGACCTAGAACCAGACGTTATCTTGCCTTCAATGATTTCCTCAGCAATTGCTTATTCGATTTACGGCTCATATGTGGGCTTTCAACCTATATTTGGACTTTATCCTTTCCAATTTTCACCCCTTCGTTTGCCATTTTATGCTTTATTAGGAGTCATAATAGGGTTATTTTCAATATTATTTGTAAAAATTTATTCTACGATTACGTTGGTATTTAAGAAAATGAAAATAAGAAATGAAATAAAGCCCGCAATAGGTGGAGTTTTAGTAGGCTTACTAATCCTGATCTTCCCAGAAGTAATGGGTACGGGATATGGATGGGATAACTTGCTTGAATTTGGAGTTATACCTTTCTCTTCTTTGCCTTGTATTTTCCTCCTTTTGGTAGGTTTAGTTAAAATGCTTGCCTCATCACTTACTATAGGTAGTGGTGGTTCAGGAGGAATAGAGGCTCCAGCTTTTGAAATAGGTGCATTCATAGGCGCATCTTACGGTTTAATAGTACATGATCTGTTTCCCAACATTGTTCCAGTAATAGCTCCATTTGTAGTAATAGGAATGCTTACAATGTTCGGCGCTCCCGCAAAGGCTCCACTTTCTGTAATGGTAATAATAACTGAAATGACTTCATCTCTCCAATTATTGCCCGGAGAAATGATAGCTATTGCGTTAGCTTACGTAATTTCTGGGAAGTACACATTATACCCTGCACAATACCCTACTAGGAGAGATTCTCCAGCTCATAGGAGCGAATACGAGGTTCCAATAATGGAGAACATAAGAGTTAATGAAGTACCATTTACTGAGCTAAGGATAAATGAAAATGAAGACGTAATGAGTGCAAGAAAGCTAATGGAGGAAGATGGTTATTTTTCTCTTCCTGTAGTTGATAATGAAGGAAACTTTGTAGGAGCAGTGTTTTATAAAGACATTGCCAATAAGAAGGGGAAAGTTATTGAATATACAGTGAGAGGAATTCCTTATGTTACTCCAAGCTCTAATATTGAAAATGCGTGGGAAATAATAACAAGAACGAAATCCAGATGGGTTGCAGTTGTAGAAAAAGGTAAACTAACAGGAGTAATAACTTTGGACGATCTGTTTAGTGTATATGAAAGAGAACTTAAGAAAGTTCATAAAGATTGAGTTAATTTCCTAATTTCTTGAACTAAATATTTCGAAAGTTCTAAGCATTTTATTGCAAGATCTTCTTTTAAGCTTTCATAGCTATAATCTGCGTCCTTTCTTCTCTCATATAAATATAAGGATTCCTTTGCTAATTCGTCTTTACCCATATGCTTTAAAATGTTAATTAATTTATCATCTCTTTTAGGAATAGGTGTTCTAAGCTTTTTAGCTAATTTCTCAACTTCCATCCTCACTGCAAAATATGAGGCTGAAACTGCCTTATTATAACAACCGTTTTTTATATCTATTTCTGCTTCCTTTAATAGTATGTCAACTTTATCCATTCTGGACTACATGAAAGTTTATTGAACAGTTGTACTTAGAATTAACATCTAAAGCTACATCAGCTATGCTCATAATAACATCATCAGTCTTACTCCTAACAACAACAAGAACATTACTATCATAGCCTTCAGTCCTTTGCACGTCAATTACACCGCTTATTTTTAAGACTCTATTTTTAAATTCATTGAAAGATTTTTCGCAATCGTCATATTTTCCTGAATGAGAAAATGCATCTATAATTTCTACGTCTTTTTCAGTGCAAACGTAAAAGTTTATTGAGCAGTTGTACTTAGAATTAACATCTAAAGCTACATCAGCTATGCTCATAATAACATCATCAGTCTTACTCCTAACAACAACAAGAACATTACTATCGTAAACTTTCTCGTTCTCATCTAAACCAATGATCATAACAAGGTTATTCCCTAACCTTTCTTTCAAAGATTTTGTAAACTCGAAAAGGGCAGAATCCCACTCTCTCGTAAAATTTAATGAGTACATCAATATAAAAAGAGACTATTAAAATAAAATTCTTACATCGACTGCGAACGCTCCGTTCTCATTAACAATTAACGGATTAATATCCATTTCCTTGATATTGAGGTCTACTATCATTCTAGATACAGTAACTATTGTCCTTATTAACGAACCTTCATCGTATCCTCTTTTCCTTGCAGTTAACATATCATGAACCTTACTTTCTTTAAGCATTTCTAAAGCCTCGTCCTCATAGACCGGAGAAATTCCGTAACTAACGTTCTTTAAAACTTCGACGTAAATTCCTCCACTGCCTACAAGAACTGTATGACCGAATACTGGATCCTTTAAACCTCCTACAAACACTTCTAGTCCGGTTAATTGCTCTTGAATCATTACTCTCTTAGTTATTTGTGAAAGTTGTTTATATACGCTCTTTACCATGTCCTTCTCAACGTTCATTACAACGCCTTTCATTTCAGTCTTATGCAAGGGCTTATCTGCGGAAATCTTCATTACAACAGGATAACCAATACTGTCAGCAACTCTTTGCGCCTCTTCTTCCGACTGCGCAATACCCCATTTAGGAGTTTTTATTCCATATATTTCCATTAACTTCAGTGCCTCATAGTCTGCTAGATACTCTTTGCCTTTAGTAAGTTCTACTGCAGAGGAAATTGGTTGTGCAACCCTTATTTTCTTTCTAGGATTAGGCTTTGAGGTTAAGTACCTTATTGCCCTAACTGCGGCCTCTGGGAAATTAAAAGCCGGAATGGATGCAGACTCTAGTATCCTTAATGCAGAATCTTCATCAACACCCATCATTACTCCGACTACTCCTTTACCTTTATAATTCAACAAAACCTTGGCAACTTCACTACAGCTTACTACCGGTAAAGATTGAACAATTACAAGCTTTGTACAATCGAGGTCTTGCACAATTTTCATCGCCTCTGCATATCTATCTCTTCCTGCATCGCCAGATAAATCCAAAGGATTCTTCGGCAAACTGGTTACAGGTAGTATTTTCCTAAGTTCGTCCTTTATTCTATCCGGTATATCAACCATATTTAACCCGTTCCTTGAAATCGCATCGGAAGTTAGCACTCCGTGACCCCCACTGTTCGTTACTACTAGAATATCTCCTTTTATTGGTTCCGGAGAAGTTACAAACCTTGTTAGATTAAGGAAGTCGCTTAAGTCCTCTACAAATATTCCTCCGACAGTCTTTATTGCAGCCTTAAAGACTTCATATGAGCCTGCTAAACTACCAGTGTGAGTCTTAACTGCCTCAGCACCTTTTGCTGTAGCCCCTCCTTTTATAAAAACTACAGGCTTTCTAGAGGCTGCGTCAGGAACTACGTCTAGGAACTTTTCACCGTCCGCAACGCCCTCAAGGTAAACAAATATCGCTCTAGTTTCCGGATCTCTGGATAAGTAATCGATTACTTCGTACTCTTTTACGTCTGCTTGATTACCCATGCTTACTAAAAAGCTTATCCCAGTTCTTGTTCTTTGAGCCCAATCTAACATGTAAGCCCCTATTCCACCACTTTGAACTACTAAAGCTATTTCTCCCCTTTGAACATTGGCATAAGCAAAGGTACCGTTAAAGTCCGGAGAAATTAAACCCATTGTATTTGGTCCTAAAACTCTTATTCCTCCCTTTTTTGCTGTAGATATTAATTCCTCCTCAAGCTTAGCTCCTTCATCTCCCACTTCTCTGAAGCCAGAAGTTATAACAATTGAAGCTTTTACTCCTTTCTCAACGGCGTCCTCCATTACCTCTACAGCAAACTGTCTTGGTACTGAAATAATAGCTAAATCTACGTCTCCGGGAATTTCCTTCAATGTTTTATAAGATTTCATTCCCTCTATTTCTTCAGCCTTATTATTTACGGGATAAATTTTCCCTCTATAGGTAGCAATTAAGTTCCTCAAAATTATATTACCTATCTTTTCTCTATTCCTTGAAGCTCCAACTACTGCTATTGATTTTGGTCTAAAAAGAGGATCTAATGACATACATTACTTTTGAAACCGAGATTAAAATTTCCTACGTATATTCATTTTTAGATTTCTAATTAACCTTGTTAAAAGCTAATAATACTTAAATATGTAAAAGAGTAAACATGGGAAAGCTTACAATAGAAATTTCAGATGAAGTAGAAAAGGAATTAAGGACGTTTATAGCTCTTGACGGTTATAGAAGAGGCAAGTTAAGTAAGGTAGTTGAGGAATCCATAAAGGAATATATTTCTAAGCACAAAATTCTCGTAGAGAACGACGAGATACAATTTAATTTAAAAGACCTAGAGAAGGATAAATTCTACCTTATAGATTATGAAGGCGAAAAGCACGTAATTCAAGTAACTTCTGATAATAAAATTAGACTTTACGAGGTATTAGAAGTTGAAAATAAAGCTATGGAAAGCGGAAATAATTCTAGAAGTTAGTTCAGAAGAACTGAAACCTTGCGAAGGTAAAATTATACCTTCTTATAGAAAAATGAAGAACGTAAAGTTTTACGTTCATCAAGACAAGAAAGGTAACGTTAAAATCAAGAAAATAGGATAACTAGTGAGGAGAAATTCTTTGCCATGCACTGGAATCCATGCAGTACCCTCTGGACCTATAGAATTTCCAGAATTGGTATATTCCTTCGTTATATGCGATGAGAAGGTAGTAATGATAGACGGAGGAGTAGCAAATAGCATAATGGACGTTAGTTTTCTCGATAAACTTGATTACCTAGTAATCACGCATCTTCACATTGATCATATAGGTTTAATTCCAGATATAGTTTCGAGCTATAAGCCTAAAATACTAGTTTATGAAGGTTTCAAGAAATACCTTGAGAATCCAGATAAGATAAATAAGACAGCAAGACAAATCCTAGGAGAACTAGTGGACATTTACGGAGAAGTTAAACCAATTAATGGAGATATCCTAGAAGTGAAAGGAGGAGAAGAGATAAAGATAGGGAAAGACACGATGAAGATATTTTACACTCCCGGCCACGCTAAGCATCATATTTCAGTAATGATTGGAGATGTACTTTATACTGGAGATTCTGCTGGGGGAAGATATAATGGAATTCCTTTTCCCACCACTCCTCCACCCTTAGATTTAGAGAAGTATATTTCTAGCCTTGAGTTTCAAATTTCACTAAAACCTAGAGTAGTTGGCTTATCTCATGGAGGCTTTACTTCCTCATCTCACCTCTTAGAGCATTTAGAGCAAATAAAGAATAACGAACATGTAGATATAGACCTTGGAGGGACTCAAGGAGAAATTCTAAGAAGACATTTAGAGATTAATTATAAGGGGTTAGATGAAGCGAGGTCAAAAGCCGTAGGGAACAAAGGGCTTTCACAGAAGCCTTAATAGGCACTCTAGCCCCGCGGCTAAAAAATCTTTAATTTTAGAGGAAAAAAGTCTTATGGTTCCCTAGTTTCTTCGATTATCTCCTCTATAGCCTCTGTTCTAAATCCAGATTTTACTGCTATATAATGGAATATTAAAACTACTATAGCAGCTATTACAACATCAGTCGGGAAGGGTATTATTGGATTTAACCCTAGTGCTCCGAAATAAGATAATAAGAATATTGCAAATATAAATGCGAATATCCAATAGCTTGCTTTTATCTCTTTCTTGACATCTTCGTTACTAAAGCTCCATAGGACCGCAATGTTTGCTAGTGAAACTCCAGCCATTATAAGAGTATAAAGTATTAAAGCAATGGTATTACCTGCAGAAAGTCCAGAAGTTGCAGTATAGAAGTCGTAAGCAGTAAGTAAAATTACTACTAAGTCTATAACTCCTAGTGGATAAGCTATCTTCTTAGGAACTCCTAACCTTACTGCATAATATCCAAAGAATATCGGAAAACCTAAGAATATTGCAGTTACTACGTAGAATAGTGTTGCAAATCCTGACCAATATACTATTAAGCCAGAAGCTAATGTAGCTATTGGAGCAATTACCTTTGCTGCAGGTAATTTAAAGTTCCTCTTTAAGTCTGGAGCGGTTTTTCTTAACGTCTCTAGTCCAATTCCACCCATTATATAAGTAAAGACTGTTGCAGAAGAGATGAAACCTACTAAGGATTCCCAAGATGGGAATGGTAACATGAATATGGCTGCAATTATTGTTGCAGCAATTAAAGCTATAACTGGAACCTTAGTTCTGCCAATCTTTAAGAAGAGTCCAGGTAAATACCCATTAGTAGCGAAGCCGTAAACTGTTCTTCCAGCAGTTCCTATATAAATCCAACCAGTCCCACTCGGAGAGAGTACTGCATCAATTAATAGAATATAACTCCAAATTGCAAACAAGGAGGCTATAGGACCAAAAACCTTTGCAGTAGTCATTATTGTATAGTAAGGACCACTAACTAAATTAGAATGCGTCAATGCAGTCCAATTCCCTGGAGTCACTGGTTCTGTTGTATTACCTACTTGAACAGTTACAGAAGACCAATCTATTGCTCCCGTAAATGCTACTTGAAGTAAGGTATAAAGTATTAGTCCTATTACTAGAGCTCCAATTACAGCAAATGGAATATCCTTCTGAGGATTCTTTCCCTCACCTCCATATTCTACCGCTTGCCTAAATCCTAGGTATGAGAATATAACTCCAGTAGTAGGTATTGCATAAAGTACTGGTGCAAAGCCAGAAAAACCTGAGGCGTTCATTGACGCACTAGGGAAAAAGCCTCCGCCCATTGTAAAGTTAGCAGGATGGAAATAAAACGCTATCAGGAAGAGAACCGTAAGTGCTGGAACAATTAATTTCCACCAACCTACTCCATGAGTAACTTTACCAAGTATTCCTACTCCTGCGTACTGAAGGAGGAAGAACAATATTAGGATTATATATGCAGACAAAATTCCTAGAGGAGTTAATACTCCATTCGGATATATTAAGCCCGGAACAAGTGCAGACAAATAAGTAATTGTCGCTGTCGCTTCTATTGCAGGAACAGATGCAGCAGATAAGAAGTATGCCCATGTTATTATATATCCTGCAACTCCGCCGTGAGTATAGTGAGGATATCTTACAATTCCTCCAGATTTTGGTATTGCGGCACCTAATTCACCATATGCTAATCCAACAAACATTACTAGAATTCCTGCAATTACCCATGAGAGTATTCCTGCACCGCCTGCATAGGCTGCAGTATATAACGCTCCGAATAACCAACCTGAACCTATTACTCCTCCTACTGATAAAAATAGTAATTCCCATTTATTTAAGCTCCTCCTTAAGAGCTTATCTGAAGTTGTCCCATAATCTTTCGCTCCGCCTACTTCTCCTTTACTGCTAGACATATTAAACTTTCAAACTGAACTATCTTAAAAACTTATCTGTATTTTACACATAGATATATTCAGTGTTAATGCAAATGAGAGTTACTTTTATTCATGTTTTATTAAAATTATAGATTGACGGCGAAAGTGACAGACTTAAAATAAAAATTTTAAGCTAATTTAACATTATTAACCTTTTATAAAATGAAAGAAGAAATAGAAAGAAAGAAGAAAAAATCATTGCTTTGAAACTTCTTTCTTAAATTCCTCTGCAGCCTTCTTTATTTCTTCCATTGATGCCTCATCTTCCATAGTTGAAATATCTCCTATTGAAGATCCCATCATTACGGCCTTGATGACTCTCCTCATTACTTTGCCTGATCTAGTCTTAGGTAGTTTATCAACGAAGTGAATCTTAGGAGTAACTATAGGTCCCATTACTTCCCTAACGTGGTTTTGAATATTTCTAGCCAACTCGTCCGAAGGAGTATATCCTTCCTTTAAGACTATGAACGCATGAACTTCTTCTCCTTTTACAGGATCTGGAAGACCTACAACTGCTGCCTCTGCTACTGCTGGATGAGAAGTTATTGCAGATTCTACTTCTCCTGCACCTATTCTATGCGCTGCAACCTTTATTGTCTCATCAGCTCTTCCTAATACCCAGACATAGCCGTCTTCGTCAATCATTGCATAATCTCCTGGGTAATAAATTCCAGGGAATTTGGAGAAGTAAGTTTTCTTAAGCCTCTCGTTTCCTGGATCATTCCACATACCCATCATCATATATGGTGGGAAAGGAGGTTTCATTACTAGATAACCTCTTTCCCTAGGCTTAGTGGGATTTCCTTGGTCATCTAAAACTTCTATAAAGTTACCGGGCAATGGATAGCCTGAGGCAGGACCAGATTTCATCGGCATGTAAACTAAACCCGGCAAATAACCTAAGTTTGGCGCTCCAGTTTCCGTCTGCCACCATTGGTGAGACATAAAGACTTTGCCTCCTCCAACAACTTCTAATCCCCACTTCCATGGAGAATAATTCAATACTTCACCATTAGTTACTATTACTCTTAAAGAAGAGAGATCGTGAGCTTTAACGTAGTCATCTCCATACTTCATGAAAGCTCTCAAAGCTGTGGCTGAAGTCCCAAATGTTGTTGCCTTATATCTTTCTATAATCTCTGCCCACTTATCTGGATAAGGATAATAAGGAGCACTTTCGTATATTACTACTGTCCTTCCCATGACTAAAGGAGCATAAGTTATGTAAGAGTGACCTACAATCCAACCTATATCTGAGGTATTAAATAGTACATCGTTCTCCTGACTTAGACCATAACTCCATAAGAGCATTGTCGCAGTTCCTACTAAATAACCTCCAGTGGAGTGAACTATTCCTTTGGGCTTTCCAGTAGTCCCTGATGTATATAAGATAAAGAGGGGATCATTAGAGTCCATATGTTCTGGCTCTATGTACTTATATTTACCTACCTCATCAAAGTACACGTCTCTTCCTTCTTTAAACGGAATTTCTACTCCGGTTCTTCTATAAACTAAGACCTTGGATACAGGAGATTTATCTCCTAACCTATCTAATGCCTCGTCAACTATCTTCTTTAATTCTACTAGTTTTCCAGTCCTATAATACGCATCTGCAGTTATTACTACCTTTGCCTTTGCATCATCAATTCTATCAGCAAGAGCTTGAGAACCGAAGCCTGCAAAAACTACACTATGTATTGCACCAAGCCTTGCACAAGCTAGCTTCGCAAATATTCCTTCAGGAGTTAATGGCATGTAAATTGTTACTCTATCTCCTTTCTTTACTCCTAGTTCTCTAAGTGCGTTAGCCCATCTGTTTACTTCATAAAAGAGGTCTTGGTAAGTTACTATTCTTCTTTCTCCTCTTTCACTTTCCCATATTATTGCGGCCTTAAATTTCCTAGGTGAATTTAAGTGCCTATCTACGGCATTATAAGAGGCATTAAGCTTACCTCCTATAAACCACCTAGTTAAAGGATCTTCCTGCTTCATTGTTTCCTTCCAGGGGTCAAACCAAGTTATTAATTCTTGAGCTAAGTCGCCCCAGAATTTTGCGGGATTCTCTTTACTAAGCTTAAACAAATAAGAATAATACCTCATGTTATAATCTGCTTTTTCCTCAAGTTTTTGTTCGCTAATCTCTTGTGTTTCAACCATATTATATCGTATAAATATACTTATACTTTCTTAAAAAACATTACCATTTTATGACTGACTTTATCTCGCCTTTAGGTTTATTTTCCAAAATCTCCTTCGCATTTTCTGGAGGAACTACAGTAGTTATCATCCTATTAAGTAAGTCTCCGTATTTTTCCTTCCACATGGTAAGATAATTCACTGCAGATTTGAAGTGCCACTTATTTGCATTAACGCTACCTACAACAGCTATATTATTCTCAACCATAAAAGTTACAAGGTCAGCGTCTATTTGCACTTTATCTCCAGTTTGAGTACCAAATAAAACCAAGATAGAATTCTTGTTCATTTTATGCATTAAAGGAACGAAAGCTGATGGAAAACCGCTCGTATCGACAATAATGTCTGCCTTAGGAAGATGATCAACTCCCTTAGTAGTATTAACGAATTCTGCCTCAATTCTAGTAGAAACGTATTCTTCTGCAGGCGAAGGGTCTCTCCTATTTAACATGTAAACATTAAAGCCGTAGGTTCTTAAAAGTAAAGAGAAGAAAGTCCCAATAGGTCCAGTACCAACTACATAAGCATTCCTGCAATCATAGGCACCGTCTTCACAATTCCATACCATTCTCTGTTGTATGTGCATTACTTCCTCTATCGCTTTAACTACGTTTGATAATGGTTCCGTTAAGACTGCTATATCTTTTATTGCTTCTGGAACCTTGACTAGATAAATTTCATCATCAACGAATTCTTCTCTCATAAACCCATTTTTACCTCTTATTCCTGCCTCAACAAAATTTCCAGTTTCACAAAAATCTTGTTTACCTATTTTACAATTTAGGCAAACTCCGCAACCTCTTCTAACAACTGGAACTACATAATCTCCTTTCCTCAGCTCTTTTACTCCTTCTCCTACTTCCTCAACTTGTCCAAACGCCTCATGGCCTAGAATTAATTCACTCCAACCTTCTTGAGGTCTTGTGAATGATAATTTATTTCCTACAATACCTCTATCAGTACCGCAGACTCCAGTATAAAGAGTTTTAACTAGCACTTGACCTTTGCCGACTTTTTCTTCAATATTTACATCTTTTACTTCCATTCCAGGTTGGTGAGGTTTAACTACTATTGCTTTCATAATATATACTCATAAAGGAGGGTAATAAAGGAAAATTCTAAAATACCATATAGAACAAAAAATCTCTTTTGAATAATAAAAAAGGAAAGAAATTCCTTATTTCTTTCTTGCAATTACCATAATTACGGCTATAATTAGTATAATGACTACTATAGCTATTCCTAAAATTTCAGTATTGCTAAACGAGGGTGATGGTGAGGTTATTGCTGATGGAGAAGAAGAGCTACTTGTTGACGATGTTGAGGTAGTTGGAGTATATCCATAAACTATTAAGTAAGTACTTGCAGGGTCAGTGAACACTACGATAGTACTATTTACTACGAAATAGTCACAAGAATTCAACTCTACTAAAGAACCATTGCTTTCCTGTTCAAATACTACGAAGTTCTCATTACTTACTTTACTAACGTTAAAAGTAACATATCCGCTGGCGGAAATATTTACAATCTGTGCCAAGTAACTTTTACCTTGTATAGTAACATTACTTACTACTACCGCAGTAGGCTTTACAATAGTAACATTGACGATAGTAGAATGTATAACGCTTACATAAAACGCTGAGGAGTTTAAGGATAGCATTAAAAGTAGACCTTTAGCGTTGTTTACGTAAACTTGGTGTTGTACAACAACATTAGCTGTAGTTTCTACAGTGTTATTTGTACATATACCTAGAATTACTGGTACTCCTTGATGATAAATTACCGAAATTAGTGAAGGCTTTGCAAATGCTGTTGCATTAACTATATGTACTATGAGTAGTTCTCCTGCTATAAAGGAGGAATCTTCAAAAATTCCATGATATTCTGCATTTATATAAGCTGAATGAACATATCCAACTGTAGTTCCATTAATTCCGTAAAATTCTAAAGTAGTGAAGTTAACCCTACCGCTCATTGGAGCATGCAATCCTAAATTTAAGTTTCCTATTCCTAATCCTTTCCATTCTATAGCTGGCATTAATTTACCACAGAAATACGCTGTAGTAACAGTATAACCTTCAGCGCTAGATGAAAAACTAGAACCATTAGCAATGAAGCATTCACTTAATGGTGAATATTTTCTTGGCATTTGGACATGTAACATAAAAGACGAGCTATATTCAGATTCACTTGAAACACTAACCTTAGTTAATGTGAGATTTACGTATTGAACTATTGAGGAGTTTTGTTTAATTCCTATTGAGATATTAGAGATCGAAGTACCGTTAATGAATTGTAAGATTACCTCGCCAGATCCATTTATATAGGAATAAGTATGAACATAAGTCTCGTTAAATCCTGCCCACACTATTTCCTCCATGCCAGAAGAAATTACTATTATCCTAGCTAATTGAGGTATGTTAGTCCTAACATATAAGTTCCCACTTACAGAGGAATTAATACATATCTTTCCATTTATTGTTTCAGCACTTCCAGTCACTAAAGTATAAATTGTAGTATAGTGATTAACGTAGGTATCTTTATCATTACAACTTAAATTTCCATAATATGTAGAGTTGCTAACTTTATATATTTCTACAGATAAAATACCCATTTTTCCAATATGTAAATAGCTGGAATACTTGCTATATTCTATAGTATAGTAAGTATTACTAGATACAGAAGAATTTACTATTGACATAAAAAATATTGGAACAAATAATAACGCTATTATTCCTATTGGAATTAGTCTCATGAGCTAAACTCCTTCATTCCACTATTAAAAATAAGCTTTCCGCGATAGAATAAAATGATTGGAATGAAATAGTTTCACTGCAAATTTTTGAGGAAAAAGGATTATATTTATGTTGATGGTTATTTATGTCATAAAATAGTCAATCTCTTTAATTTATACACATATTTCTGTTATGACATCTGTAGTTACCGGTGGAGCAGGGTATATAGGAGGGCACCTCGTTGACCATTTAATAGAGAACGGAGAAGATGTAATAAGCATAGACGATTATTCTTCTGGAATGTATGTTAATGAAAAGGCTCAGAATATAAAATTGGACTTAAGGATAGCTTATCCTGAAATCCCTAAAGAAGCAATAATTTATCATTTAGCTGCAAATCCAGACGTTAAGACGTCAATGGAAAACATTTATGAGCATTTTGAACGTGACGTTAAAGTAACGTTAAATGTAATGGAAATGGCTAGAAAATATGACGCTAAAATGGTGATATTCTTTTCATCTTCAACTGTTTACGGTGAGGGAAAAATACCTACTACTGAACTTGATGAAATTAAACCTATTTCTAATTACGGTTTATTTAAAGTTCTAGGAGAAGAAATATTGAATTTTTATGCTAGAAATTATGGAATAAGAGGTGTATCTTTAAGGTTAGCAAATATTACTGGAGGAAGAATTTCTCATGGAGTAGTTATAGATTTCATAAAAAAGTTAAGGAAAAATAAGGAAGTTCTGGAAATCCTAGGCAATGGGAAACAGAGGAAAAGCTATCTTTACATAACTGATTTACTTTCAGCAGTTGACGTAATAGTTAGGTACTTTAAAGGTTTATACGACTCATTTAATATAGGAAACGACGATTGGGTAACGGTGGACGAAATAGCTAGAATAGTTGAGGAGGAAATGAGTTTATCCCCAAAGCACGTTTATGTTGATGCAGGAGAAGGTAGGGGTTGGAAGGGTGATGTTAGGTTTATGTTACTTGATATATCGAAGATAAAATCTTTTGGATGGTTGCCAAAATATTCTTCAGCTCAAGCTATAAGACTTGCAGTGAGGGATGTCCTTGATAAAATATAAACTAATGGGGATAGGATTAATTTTACTTTCTGCCTTAGTAATATACGTATCCTTCTCAATTTTCTTCTTAGGCTTAAAAATAAAACTAGGAGGATTAGATATTTCTCCGATAATAATAAAAATAATAAATTTTGCAATAATCTTTTTAGTTTTCATTTACTTAGCATATGTAGGATATATTATGATTTTCCATGCTCAAGAAAAATAGGGAAAATTTCTTAAACTTATCAATAAATTTTTACATATGCCACTATCTAAAGATGATAAGAGAAAGTTAATTTATGCAATAGTATTTTCTGTAGCTTCTTACGCAGTAGCTGCAGGATTAGCTTTAGGAACTGCTGCTTATGCTCTTAGTATATTCACTGATCCGGTGGTAACACTTACCATTCCGTTAATAATAGTAGCAATAGGAATCCAGGCAATAAACGCAAAGAACGGACCTCTCCTCATCTTAGTAATAAGTGCACTACTTTATGCTATATCTGGTTTAATATTCCTAGTTCCAACCTTCGTAGTATCAGGGCTCGTAGTAGAAGGTGTGTCAAGAATCGTGGGATATAGATCATTCAAGGCTGTCATGATAAATACTACGTTAGCTGGTGGCTTAGTAGGAGTCTTCAGTGTAGTTTTTGGAGTACTATTTGTACCTTCAACCGCCTCTCAATTCGCTTTAGACCTTATGTTAGCCTTTACAGGAATATATTTTGTAGAATCGGCAGTAATGGGACTAGTATCTTACTACTTGGGTAATTTCCTAATAAAATCAGGGGTATTACATTGAAAACCTCTTTTTTATACTCAGTATTTTTTTCTGTGCTAATATTTCTATCAACTTACGTATCTTTAGGCATTTACGCAATGGTTATTACTATAGCAATGTTATTCAGAAGGAAAGGAATTTTCATAGCAGAAATTCTGATAACAGTATTTTCATACTTTATTTTATCATACTTTGATAAAGCTTACCTTTACGTATTTACCGTAAGAGCAATAACTTACATAAATCTATATTTTATAATTTCAGAATTGGTTGATAAATCAACGGTTCTTGATGCATTAGGAGAGAAAGGGGTGCCAATAATTATTGCTTTAGCTTATTATCCATATTTCTTTCAACTTTCCTCAGAAGTTTCATTTTACGCAAAAGCGAGAGGGATAGGCTTCAACCCTATAAAAATCTCAAGACCTCTGCTAGTGGAAATGATTAAAGTTGCCGAGAACCTTTACGTCGCCTATACTGTAAAACTTTTTGGAAATTATTCTGGAAAAAGGAATTTAAAACCTAGAACTTCTGACTTAATACTTCTTACTATAGGAGTGGTTATATTCATATTATCACTCGTGTTCCCTTTATAGGAATTACAGAAGCTGGGGGTTAAGGGGGCGGAAAGCCTCGCCAGGAGATGGATAGCCCCCTTATATTTAAATACCTCTTTGCCAAAATTTCTCTTAGTGACGCTAATGACGCTCCTCCCCAGCTCGATTGAGGGCTTAATGGGACTGTGGGAGGAGCAACCATCATCTCTCCTTTCCTTCAAGGGACTAGAGCTTAGCAATGAAAGTCCCCTTTCAAGTGGGAGTGGTTCTCTGAGCCACTCGACTGCTCACCATATGAGAGATGTAAACCCGAATCGATGGTGGGAACGATGAGTCCTCTGGAAGGAAACCCTCGACCCTTCCAGGGCGGGGAGGAAGTCAGATGAGTTATTACCATTATTAATAAATATTTTGTAGCCTAAGAATACTCGTGCTCACTATTATTACCAGCAAAGGTAGTGTAGAAGTAGATAAACAAGAAATTGTTGGATTACTGGGAAGAAACGGAAGCGGAAAGACAACAATGCTAAAGTCCGTTCTTTGCGACTCTCAAAATCAAGTTATACTTGATGGGAAAGACTTTTGTAAAGAAAAAGATTACAGTAAAGTTTCTCTTGTACTACAAGAGCCTTACTCTCAGATTTTAGCAGAAACAGCAAAGGAAGAAGTGGAACTTTTGTCTAGGTATCACAGAGTAAACGAGGAAATCGTTAAGAATATTATGGGAGAATATTACGATAAGAAATTCCTAGAGCTCTCTGACGGCTATAAAAGGAGATTTGTAATTTCAACGATCTTAGCTTCAATGCCGGAATACGTTTTACTCGACGAACCTTTTGCGAATTTAGATAAATACTCAACTGCTGAAGTAAAGGAAATAATTCCTAAGGGTACTTTGATAGCAGAACATAGAGTTAAGGAAATAAGAGATATGCTAGATAGAGTTTACTTGCTGGAAGATAAAATAGAAGAGATCGATAAGGAAAAACTTTACGATGAAAATTTTTTAAAATCTCACGGATTAAGGGGATTTAAACTTTCTAAAATTGAAAGTAAGCTAGGAAAAGAAATCCTCGACGTACAGACTACTAAGGCCAGGATAAAAGTTAGAGAAAGCGAAGTACTTTGTTTAATTGGAAGGAACGGAGTAGGCAAGACAACTACATTAAAGCAATTAGTGGGAAAAGTTTACGTAATTTTTCAAAATCCTGACTTACAATTCTTTTGCACTACAGTAAGGGAAGAAGTTAAAGGAAGAGAGGATGTATTATCGCTCTTTAATCTAAAAGATAAAGAAGAGAAGAGCCCCTATACTTTAAGTTACGGAGAAAAAATGAGGGTCTTAATTGCCTCAGCTTATGCCTCTGGTAGGAAGGTGATTGCGTTAGATGAGCCAAGTGTAGGAATGGACGGAAATTCTTTGCTTTCATTTTACGAAATGATTAAGCTATTAAAAGAGGAAAAGAGAGGAATAATTATAGCTACTCACGACGAGGATATAATAGGCATGTGTGACAGCATAATTGACCTGGACAAGAGCTTTTAATACATTCTGAACAATTCTCTTCACGTGAATAAAACAATAGGTAGAAACGCGGAAAGGGAATTAGTTAAGCTTCTTATGCATTACGGTTTTAATGCGGTAAGAATTCCGACGTCCAACTCATCTCCTAATCCTTTGCCAGATGTATTTGCTACCAAGGGTAATATTTTACTTTCTATAGAAGTTAAAAGTACTTGGCAAAAGAAAGTGAAAGTTGAAGAAAATCAAATTAGAAAAATTTTAGACTTTCTGAAAATGTTCCCAATGGAAGGTAGAGCATTGATTGCTGTAAAATTTAAAGGAGGAATTGGATGGAGAGTGAAGGAAGTTGAACTAGCGAAGGAGGAGGAAGTTAATGAAGAAAACTCTATGTCATTAGAGGATTATTTGCTCAACTTACAGAGTAATCTATTGCAATCATTAAATCGGCGTCCTTATCAAATTCTCTAAACTTAAAGAACTCCTCTTTTACTTCCTCTAAAGAATCTCCGACATTAACGAATATTCCAGCAGTATCATCACTTATTTCCCTGAACATTTGCCTAGCAAAGAATTTTCTACCTATCTCCACGTTATGGGTAAATACTGCATACATGATCAAACCTGCCTTAGTTAAGTCAATTTCCGGAATTAGCCTAATGAAGTTTCTAGAATAAAGGTACCTTATATGCCTCCTAATTGTCTTAGTCGATACCTTCATTTTATCTGCCAAGTACATTGTGTCTAAAGTTGGTTCTTCCTTCATTATTGAAACAAGCTTAAGGTCGAAATTGGAAGGATTATAAGGCTGTTGTTTGGGAATGTATACCATCCTTGGGTAATCCAGACTCTCGCTCATGATATCGATTTTCTTCTTTAAATCGTCTAAACTACTACCTTCAATTTCATAAACATTCGTTTCTTCTAGACAATTTACCTTAAATACGTACTCTCCTTCCCAGTCCTTAATATTCTTAAAAGCAACGTATGCGTGGTATTTTCCATAAAAGTTCGGATTAACATAAAGAGACAGCTTCTTAATTACCTTATCTTGGATTAACTTATCTACCCTATAATTCACTGCCGGAGAAGATATTCCTATCATTTTTGCTATTGACCTTTGTGACGTTCTATAGTCCTTTAATAGGTAGAACAAGATTTTCTTGTTTATTTGATCCATACTTTAATATAGTACTCATTAAATATACGCTTTCGTTAGAAGATTTTTTATAAAAATTCCTCAATTTTTCTCGGTAATATCCAGTAAAAACTCTTTTAACAAAAAAGGTGAAGCCTTAAATCATGGCTAGAAAAATGTGCCCAGTATGTAAAAAGGTTGTAGAAGAGAAAGTTGTAAAAGACGGAGATGTAATATCAAAAGTCTGTCCAGAGTGCGGATATGTTTTTATATCCTACCAGAAGGGAAAGGGAGTTTTAGTACTTAATAACGTAAAATTGTCCGAAAGTCGAACTGTTTAATAATTAAGATTTATTTTCCCCTTCACTTAATTGGAAACCATGCCTCAGACTCTTACAGAGAAAATTCTCAGCAGAGCTTCTGGAAAAGAAGTTTCTCCAGGAGACGTAATAGAAGCAAAAACTGACATAGTAGCATTCCACGACTTAACAGGGTATCACGTAATAGAAGTAATGGAAAAGGCGGGAATTGAGAAAGTATTTGACAAAAGTAAAATAGTAATAGCATTTGACCATTTAGCACCGCCTCCTGACATAAGGAGTGCAGAAATACAAGTAATGATTAGAAAATTCGTGAAAAAGATGGGATTGCCTAACTTTCACGATATTAATTTCGGAATAATGCACGAAGTTTTGCTGGAAAAATATGCCCTGCCCGGTCAAGTAATAGTAGCCGCAGATAGCCACACAACGACTTCCGGTGCCGTAGGAGCCTTTGCTCAAGGAATGGGAGCCTCAGACATTGCAGCAGCAACAATTACTGGGAAAACGTGGCTAGTCGTTCCTACTCCCTTTAAAGTAGAACTAAAAGGTTCACCGAGGAAATGGATTACCGGGAAGGACGTAGCACTGAAGTTACTACAAGAATTCAAGGCTGATTACTTTAACGGAATGTCGATAGAAGTTTACGTAGAAAACCCCTCTGCATTCCCAATGGATTATAGAGCAACAGTATCTAACATGGGAATAGAAATGAACGCAGACGCATTAATGTTTATTCCAGATGAAGAGACTAAAAATTATATAAAGACAATGAGAGGATACGAACCCGCGTTAGTTACTCCTGATCCCGGAGCAAAATATACTGACGAATACACGATAGAATTAGGCAAATTAGAACCATTAGTTGCCGCACCTTATAGCGTAGACAATGTAAAAACAGTTAATGAAGTTGAAGGTAAAGAAGTGGATCAAGTTTTCATAGGCTCTTGCACAAACGGTAGATTAAGTGACATAGAGATTGCAGCTAAAATACTTAAGGATAAAAAAGTAAAGACTAGGTGTATAGCAATTCCTGCATCTTACGAAATGTTCAAGAGAGCAATGGACTTAGGTTACATAGAAACATTGGTCAATGCAGGCTGTATTGTAACTTACGGAACTTGTGGCCCTTGCTTGGGTGGCCACTTCGGAGTAGCAGGACCAGGAGAAACTATAGTTTCAACCAGTAATAGGAATTTTAGAGGTAGAATGGGAAGTAACGACTCTAAAGTTTACTTAGCTAACCCTGCAGTTGCAGCAGCTTCTGCATTAGAAGGGAAAATAACTGATCCGAGGTCGATAGCATGATAATAGAAGGAAAAGTCATGAAGTTTGGGGACAAAATAGACACTGACGTTATAATACCTGCGAGATACTTAAAGTATACTGACCCGCAATACTTAGCACAACATGCTATGGAACCTCTAGACCCAGAATTTTACAAGAAAGCCTCCTCAGGAGTAGTAATTGTAGCAGGAAAAGTTTTCGGAATGGGCTCATCTAGGGAACAAGCAGCAATAGCGTTAAAAGCTGCAGGAGTTAGGGCAATAATTGCAGAGAGCTTTGCAAGGATATTCTATAGGAACGCAATAAATAATGGATTGCCAGTAATCACACTAAAGGATGCAACAAAGTTAATAGACGAAGGAGAAATAGTAAGAATTAACGTTGAAACTGGAGAAATTGAAGTTAATGGAAGAAAATATCAAGGAAAAGGAATAAGCGGAATGGCGCTAGAGATACTGAAGTCTGGAGGAATAATGGAATATTTAAAGTCTGGAAAATTCTAAATCTTAGCAGAATTCAATTTTTCCAAAAGTTTTTCGTTAGGTTTATTGCCCCACCTATCCTCAAATACTACCTCTGATAAAGGCAATCTATAATTCCAACCTTTTTCTTCTAACTCCGGTCTTTCAGGAAATTTTGTAACATAACCTAACGTTAGATACGCTATAAATTCTACATTTGGAGGAATGCCAAGGATTTCCTTTATTTTATTTTTATCCAGAAAGCTAACCCATCCCATTCCTAAATTTTCTGCCCTTGCTGCTAACCAAAGATTTTCTATTGCTAAGACTGTACTATAATTGCAGGTTTCCGGCATCGTTATTCTTCCCAGTACATGAGGACCGAATCTAGAAGGGTCACACGTCACTGCAATATTTATTGGAGCCTCCATAATTCCTTCTATTCTAATAGTATCGAATAATTTTCTCCTGCCTTCGTCAAGTAACTCCCTATATCTTAGCCTCTGCCTTTCAACTTCTTCCTTAACTTTCCTTTTTATATTCTCATCTCTAATTATAATGAAATTCCATGGCTGAGAATAACCTACTGATGGAGCTAAATGTGCAGCTAATAAGATCTTTGCTAGAACTTCATCAGGGATTGGATCAGGCTTAAAATAACTCCTTATATCTCTCCTACCTTTAATTGCGTCATAAAGATCCATTTGGATAGCTTATCCAAAAAGGTAAAAAAGTTATCCGATAAGGTCACGGATTTTTCTAACGTCTGAGATTAAGATCATTATTTCATTTTCATCCATTAGATAATTGTGAAAGCAGCCAACGTGTAATTTCCAAGCGGATCTCCATAAATCCCTAACACACGGAAATTTCTTTGATTCCTTAAATAGCGCCCTAGAATCCCATCTTCGTATATTTGCTTTAGATAAATATTTTATGAAATCCTCTGCTGCCTTATAATACTTCTCACAAGCTTGAACAACTTCACCCTTAGAAATAAGATCGTCTGCTTCCTTAAGGTAATTAAGTATTAACTCCTTCGTTATCTGCAATGAATACAAGTCTTTCCACGTCATTTTTATAAATTTTAACTAGTTCTTGATCCATATAATCCTTAGCAGTTAATAATAACACAGCAGTTGCCCAATATTTTATAATTGCCTCACCCAGAATTTTACTAAGCAAGGAAACAATACGCTCTAAGGATGCTTCATCTTTTTCATTTATATTGGAAATTTTGTATTTATTGGCCAGAATTAATATGGCCTCCTCTGCTGCCTTATAATACTTCTCACAAGCTTGAACAACTTCACCTTTTGACAAATAATCTTCAGCTTCTTCTAAATAGACGTCTGCCGACGTTTTTGGCTTTAGCATTACATTTATTATCATATTTCAAGTTTAAGAATCCTTTTCTGCGAATCAAAAATTAGCTCCAGAAACCTTCTCGTCCTTCTCCTTGGGTACTAAATAATGCGTTCGAGAGCTTTAGTATTATTAGCAACATCGTATCATAAAACTTTCTAGATAAACATTTACGTAAGTTTTAGTATCAAAGTTATATATAAAACTAGAGAATACAATTATTCAACAAAAATTGTTTATGTGTTACCAAATAAAAAATTACTACTTAAAAATGATTAGTATGTATAGTTTGCAATAAATACACCAGTGGGCAACTGGTAAAGCTCCCCGTTGATACAGTATTCTGCAGTAAGGTTGGAATAATAGAATGCCAGGTTAGCACCAGGATATTGGTTGAGTATTTCCCATACTATAAGAGAAGCGCTACACCCAACTGCAATATTTACAGTACTTAATGGAGCAACTAAAGGCGCTAAATCCGAATCATTTGTCGAAGCAATTGCAACTAAAGCACCAACATTAATCCCTATGCCGAATAAATAATGACCAAGATCGAGACTATTATTACTATAACATTTACAGTAGCTTAGGCATGCTAGTTTAACTAGTTTGGTAAAGTTTACTGGTGCAGGGAAGTATTTACTCAAATTGGATATAGAGGCAAGGTTAGACTCAAGTTTAGGGTGACAAAGCCCTCCTCCACTACTAGAGCAGCAAATATTAATATGAGTAGCATAAACGTAAAGTTTAGGAGCAATAGCACAGCCGTTCTTACAAGCAACTATCCTAGTCAACATTACTTGATAGTAATAGCATATGACTTGAAATGGATGAAAGTAATCACGAGGATTTTCGTAGCAAACAGTCCAATTAACCCAGGCAACTTGACCCTTTATATAAATTTGAAAAGCATTACAATAATCGGCCTTACCTATACAATAACTAGCGGAGCTTTTTATTTGGAAGTTCACATCATCTAATGTTATTGACGGCCCTGGTACTGTAACTCTAATAGGGTTATACTTCAAGTTAGGTTGGGAAATATAAAATCCAATAGATGATTCACTAGCAATTATAGCACACATACCAGCAACGTAGCATCTTATTTTAGATGGCCCTACAAACGTTGCTATTGCTATTGGCTTACACGATAAACTGTTGGGATACCAGCCTAGAATGTGAGGAGTTACTATAATAGCTCCGCAACCTTCTGGAGTATAAGTTACTGTAGTTGTGCATTCCGGCTTTACTTCTATAGTTTTTACAATTGGATTGTTGAACATGATAGTATAAGTAAAGCCTTTACAATTTATTACATTTGATACGTTAATTGGTATTGCAAAAGGTTGAGTTATAATCTTCACTTTATTCCCACATTGTTTAACGTGTATTACTGCGCCTAATAGTGATGGCATTATGTGGTAGGAGTATAATGAGTACCATGCCTTAGCTGGGGTTAATAAATTCTTTAGAGGAATTGATATTGTGCAACTACTACTTGTGGAATTGAATACTTTGATAAACTTAGTACCTTGCGGAGTAGGGTAAAACGTGTATGCACAAACTTTGAAACCACGTATTAGCCCGCGCTTACTGGCAATAATTAATGTAATATCATGTCCAGGGAACAGCGAGATATATATCACATTAGCTATTGGAAATAATTGCGATGCAATTATAATACCAGCAACTATCACTGCCAATAATATAATAGCACGCTTCGTCATACTTGATATATTCTCATAATAACATATAAACTTTGAGCTAAACTCTCTATTGGTAAAATTACAATACTCTAAGAAAATCTCATATTTCTTACTTTATTTGTCGGCAATACTTAATATTTCTTATTCCACTATTTCTATGTATGTGAGTAAATTCACTTTCCAAATAAATGCTTGCCAACAATCTTAAGAGGCCTTTTTCTGCAAATCGAAGAATGCCCTCCAGAACGGGTCTTCAGTAGGTTTTTCTATCCTTTTATTTCCTAAGTAAACTCCTTCTTCTCCCTCTTCCACTTTCCCAATTATTTCTGCCTCAATTCCTTCCTTTAGAAGGGCATCCTTAACTTCAGCTTTGTCAGTTATTATTATCATCGTACCTTCGCTTATGGATATCCAAGGATCTATATTAACTAAAGACGTCACTTCCTTTACAGCCCTATTTATAAATAACTTGTCCTCAAAAATCTTTATTCTCTTCTTCGTTACTTCTGAAACTTCAACTAGCGCGTTCCATAATCCCCCCTCAGTTGCATCGTGCATTAAGTGAATTCCTATTTTGCTAGCAATTAAACCGTCTTTCCAACAGCTCATTTTCCAATACATATCATAAGCTTCTTTAAAGATGTCTGAGGGTAACCTCTCCTTAAAATACTGAGGATACAAATTAACTAGTAGGGCAGTAGCTTCTATTGCAGGTCCTTTGGTTACTATTACAACATCACCTTCTCTCACTTTTTTAGGAGAGCCCAGTTTTTCTTTCTCCCCTATACCTATCATTGAGAAACCACCTAACATTGGGTAATCAACTCCTTCATATCTTCCCGTATGGCCTGCCGTAACCATTACTCCTATTTCTCTCATAGCCTCGTGCATGCCTATCCACATCTCCTTGAATTGTTCATCTGTCATTGATGGAGGCAAGTTAAGATCTATCATCGCATATCTCGGCGGAATTCCTGAAGTCATTACGTCACTTGCTAATATGTGAACTGCAAACCATGCTGCTTTTTTAAATCCAAATTGAGGCACAATAAATACTGGATCAGTTTTAACAACCATTACTCTCTTCTCATCAATTTCTATAGCACCGGTGTCAACTCCGTTCATAGGCGGGATAATTACTTCGTCGTGAATTTCTCCAAGGTGAGGATAAATCACTTCCTCAAATGTTTTCCTATCTATTTTTCCTAACATAAGAAGAAAAGTGAACAATTAAGATAAAAATATTCTTTTCATAACCTCCTCTATTGACGAATAGAAAAGGTGAGTTGGTGAAGTTTTGTCATCAGTATTTCCAAATCCTTTTATGCCACGTAATGAGGATAATCTTTTGACTATCTCTTTTTCCGAAAGTGGCAATACAATAACTCCTAAAGGAATACAAATTGACGAAATATAATCTACGTGCCAATGTTTCTTTATTTTTTCCTCTCCGGATAGATGCCTTGATATCCTTTTATCGCAGTGAAGGCCACACGACCCAACGTATGCATAGTACCCTTTCTTTAATTCAAATTCCTTCCTGCTATTTACAATTATATTTACGTCCTTATCACAGTAAAAGAAGACCACATAACCTTTATACTTTATCATGTAATCTCAATTTATGAAAAGAATTTTAAGGATTCCTAGGTTTGCAAAAGACGGTAAACCAAAAACCCTGGAGTTGCTAATCGATTCAGCATCAATTAATGATAAAGGATTCGCACAAGAAGCAAAATTTTTACTAGTAATTGACGATGGAAATAATAGAGTAGGCTTTCAGTTAACTACTGCTGAGGCTTCTTTACTTTATCATAGGCTTGGTTATGCATTAAACGAGGCTTCAAAGGAGTACATAGAAATGGAGGAGAAAAGCAAAAAGAATTACGAGGAAAAGAAAGGAAGCAAAAAGTCTGGAGAAGAGGAAGATTTCTCAGATTTAATGGACGAGGAAGAATAATAACATAGAGAAAAAACAAAATAGACCAAATAAAAAATAAAAATAACTTTAAATTTCCAACTCAAGGATCTTATTATTAATTATTTGAATTATTTCGTTAGCTATGTTATATTGAGCCGGTGGATCTGAAGAACCTATACTGCTGAATGACTCCTTCACGTATACATAATAACCGTTAAAGTTTACGGTACTATTCTGCAACCCTTCTGCTGAGAAGGTCTCTTTGAACCCTTCACCGTTAACAAGCCAAGTTGAAGTCAAGTTCTTTATTGTCATAGCATAATTTGAAGATAGCTTGACTAGAACTGCCCCTCCATAACTATTTATTATTTCTATAATTCCTCCAAACCCTCCTACGCTGTATAGGCTTTCTGTAGTATTAACCTCGTGGCAGTAATCTCCAAATGTCCATTTCATATAATAATCTAACCCTAATGATATCGTACCGTTTTGTTCATATGTCAGATTGAATGGAATTACGTGAGGATTAGTTATAGGAACGGCTACGGCGTCAAAGTTAAGAGTAATAGGATAATTTACGTCATAGCAGAGCGTAGCATTATACATACCGCTTTCTGCAGCTTTCTCCATGAACTTCTCATCTAAGAAAGCATACTCATAAACAAAACTGAGCTTTTGTCTTGCACAGTAAAATCCTTTTTGAATTACTTGAGAGTTCTCAATTCCATGCTCAAATTTCAATTCAGCAGAATAGTCTAAATAGTAATGCCCATCTTCTAGGTAACATTCTCCAAAGTATACTGGGAAGAACATTGGGCCTGAGTCAATAAACTCGTGCTTTGCAACGTTCAATTTACCGCAAATCATCGGATTGCTTTCATTTACCCATAATAAGATTACGCCAGCAATGTCCCAATCGTGAGCCATGGACTGGGTTATTTCATAGGCTGTAATTAAATTATAAACACATACAGTAATGTTCGCCTTGTTACCAAGAGCTAAGAATGGTGTCAAATCTATTATGTACGGCGAATGGAAGGATAAAGTATTTATAGAGGTTAACGGCTTCCAATAGAATAAATCTATTCCACCAGTATATATTGTCTCATACGGATTAACTACTCCAGCAAGCATATTATCATAGTATACTAGAATTGGCCTAGTTGCAGGTTCACAAGTATACCAGAATTCGTCATTCCCTCCTCCTTTTTCATAAATTAGTGCCATCATTCTGTAAGTTCCGTTAGGTATTTGAATTTCTTGGGTTCTTGCAGGCATCCCTGGATAGAGTATAACGTAAGAATAATTATAGCAAATATGTTCGCATGTGGCATTAACAAATATTGGTATGAATCCGTTAGGTAAGCCTTGAGGTTTCTGACCAGGATATAAGTAGAGTGTAACGTTCATTTCATATAATCCAGTAATTCCTATCTTAGCATCGTAATAATTCTGGATTACGAGCTCAAAAGTTACATTGCCTTGTAACAGATTCTCGAATAAAGTTACATCCGCCTCCGCTGTGGAGTTATTAATTTCCTGAGTTGAACCCCAGAATATCGGTATACCATTAGCGTAAACATAAGCACACCTATCATACTGCGTACCATTAAACTCCCTTATTGTAACATTAAGTATTTCCAGGCTGTAATTTCCTGGAGGTATGTAAACTCTTTCATAATAAGGTTTAAGTCCAGTGTCGTTAAATATTAGGTTTTTAGCTATAGTCACTACTTTAGGAGTTACATTAGGTGGAACAATATGGTATGCCTCAAATGAGTAAAATGCAGGATCTTGAGTAAATGGCATTGCTGACTTAGATATTGTCATATTTAACGGAAATATTGGCTTATAAATAATAGTAGCACTAATAGTCCCTGCTGTGCTTGGAAGTACTAATGAAAATACGAGGACAAAAAATAGGAAGGAAGACAGTATTGGAATTATTTTCTTCCTATTCATTTTTTCTCACCCCTTCCTCTAAATACGAATAAAAGTATAGCAATTAAACCAAGGACTATACCTATTGATCCTAAGATTTCCCCATCTGTAGAGGAAGCAGACACTGAGGAGATTTCGTTAGACAAAGATGTTGAGACTGAGGAAATATTACTGGATAATGACGCTGATACTTTGGCCTCTTCTACTTCATGATATGAGTTAAATATTATTGCGGATAAATTATACTTAAGTCCGTCACACACTTCTATTGTGACATAATAAGCTCCAGATGGTTCTACGCTCGCATTAAACGGAATAGTAACTAGTATTTCACTTGACGTGGAAGTTGAACTGAAGCTTATAGGTTTGCCATCCATGTAAACTCCTATAACTTTCAAGTTCTTACCAGAGATATTAAATTGTATATTTGCTGATGGAGTAGTCACATTTACTGGTGAGTAACTAACTATAGTTGGAGTAGGTAAGTTTGATACTTCCGTCACATTCTTGTAATATACTCCCTCGAGGTTTACTTTACTGCATGTGATATTAAACGCATATTTAGAATCTTCAATAACAGTGGAAATTAACGTTGCATTTGACTTTACTAAATTCAACGGCGATGCATTAGTTACATGACCTATCATGTCTTGAATTAAGCATAAAGATGAAGATGTAGCGTGAATTAGCGTTACTTGCGATTTCTCAACTACTAACGTAGAATTGACAACATACACGGAACCAACTTCAGAGCATTCAATAATTAGGCCATGTAAGTTCTCTATCGTCAAACTCGGGCTGTATATTCCTTGTAAAATATAGTTAGTGCCGTTAAATATTATTAGAGGAACTTTACTAGCATTTTGTGGAGTAATTATCTTACTGCCTATGTAAGTATAAGGTAGTACATTAAAATATGAGTAATTAGTAACTACATTATTCCCAATGCTTGATGTGCCTTCAATTATCACATCCCAGAAACCAGATAAACTTTGAGTAGATGCGCCTTTATAAATCGTACATTGCTCACTTAGTATAGAAGGAATTTGATAAATTGTCTCCCATTCACCCAAAGTAGAATTATATTGCATTGGAACTCCTGCATAATATTCCACTAGAAACTGTTCGAAGTTTAATTCTGTTGGAATAAATCCAGCAGTAAATTCTCCGTACTTAACTTCAGTACCGTTAGAATAAGTTATATTAGCAAATACATTAATGTATTGACCCTCATAAACTTCTGAAACACTCCTTACTTGATAAGATAGTCCAGAATTACTAATGTAAATGAAAGTCGTGAAGTTACCATAGCTTGGACCAAATACTGCAGGCAAGCAGGAAGTTACTATTACTTTATAATAACCAGGGGTAACATTGCTAGGAATCGTAATATTTGCTATATGGTAACCAAATAGATTATAAACTCCTAAAATTGTTGTATCTGGCGCTAAAGTCATAGGAACTTTCTCTATTACTTGCCCATTAAGTGAAACTAATTCTGCATAAGCTTTTGCAGTAAATATACCTTGTAAACAAGGATTAAAAATATAACCTAATACTGTAATATTTTCACCAGGATAGGCAGAGGTCATTCCATCGTTTATTGGAGGAATTACTGCACCATAAGTAACTAGGCCGAAATACTCCCATTCATAAGCACAACCGTAAGTGCTATTGGCTTCAATAATATACGTGCCTTGGGGCTGAGGATATAACAATATGAGAGTTCCACTGTAATCGCCGTAACGCCCAGTATAGACTAAGGGAGTAACTGAAACTACCTTACCGTGGTACATCATTGTCATAGTAACAGTATTATTAGTAACCGGTTGACCTTGTGGATTATAAATACATACACAAAAGCTAACGGGGGCGTTAACGGGTATTACACCCTCTGGAGGAGATATTATATTAAAAGAGTAACCTACATCGACGTCAACTTGAGATATTCCGGATAATCCTCCCGCAGTCCCGTTAACTACTATAGTCCAACAATTTGCAGGGTCTCCTTTGCTTATTGTGAAATTACCTACCCAATAAGTTCCGTTATATTTTAAAGGTACGCTAGCCAAGAAGCCTTTAAGAGTGTAAATGTAAGCACTAAAGGAGCCATTAGTTACTATTGTTCCGTTTGGATAACTTATCTCAGCTATTATATGGAAAGTGGTGCAATAACAATACCATGGCATAGTAAAACCAGGTTCACAGGTGCTCAGTGAAATTTCCAATTCTGGATGAGAACTTAGGTATTCCTTTATTACTTCTTCTAGAACGCCTACATTCGGTGTACCTAATCCAGTAACTAAGTTATAGCCTGCATAAGCTAAATACTTACCATTAAATCCTTGAGTAACCTCGTGGAAGGCCTCTTGGTAAAGTGTTGAATTCTCATATATAGAGTAAAGAATTGGAGCAACTAGCCCTAATGGATGGCCTATGTAGGAATCAATATCTGCTATTACACCACCCCATAGCTGGGTAGATAAACTAGTACCTCCGATTACCTCTTTAGTACCCAGTACTACGGTTATAAACCCAGTATAAGGATTAGCGTCAGCAGATACATCTGGAGTTGCCCTGGTATCTGATTTAGTAATAGAAGCCTGCCAGTAAGGAGCTGGGAAGAAAGTACTATAACCTCCGCCTGAAGCTACAGTTGAAGTACCTAAACATTGATACTGCGGTAATACACTCCAAGCATTTTCATAGCCATAAACTGCAGTAGAGTTCATTGTGGCAATGTAACCAGAAGTTATTTGCGGATATAATGAAGTACCGCCAACTGATAATACAAAAGGCGACGAAGATGGAAATACTACTCCTCCAAAAGTTGTGTAAGTTCCTTCATAGGCACCCCTGTCACCAGAAGCGGCTATAAAGGTTATCCCTTCTGCACTACCTAGTTCAAAGTAATAGTTTACTAAGGGATAATTGACTAGAGGAACTCCTCTATAATATGCATACATTCCGCTGGCAGTAAATTCGTTCTCTACACCTCCAAAGCTCATGTCTACAACTTGAGCATTATCTGCAGAAACCACGTATATTATAGCTTGAAGAATATCGCAGAAGAGACATCCATGAGATAAAACAAGCTCTATATGAGCATACGGAGCCATTGCGTGAACTGCTTCTACATCTAAGGCCACTTCACCGTACCAACCAGTAAATAAACCAAATAGTGGTTCATATGGACCTATAGGGACTATAGTTAAATTGACCGGGGGTAAGTGAAATTCTTGGTCAAATTCTTGAATATCTTGGCAGATCAATGGGTCTCCCCAAGCATCAATAATTGCCACAGTAACGTTCCTACCTTCTGGACCAGTAACGTTATAAGCTCCTTCAAGATCTTGTGGAGAATACATAGTATAAGCAAAATTCAAGCCTAATGGAACTTGCCTGGATGAGTTAGTAGGTTTTAAGACTCCATCCACCAATTTTCCTAAGACTAAATACTGAGTTTTTACTGTAGTATAATTAGTTAAACCACCTATTATGACATTTTGAAGGACAGAAGGAATATTAGGATTATTATACGGCTTATAAAATATTTCTTGTCCATTTTTATATAGGTAAAGCTGGGTTCCAAATAACGCGTTAACCTTACATGCCGGTGCCTCAGCCATTAAGGAGAATGGTGTAGTAAATACTACGTTAAATCCGTTAGATTTCAAATAGGATGAGATTTCATTAATTCTCTGTTGGTCTCCAAATTCATTTATTATCTGTTGTCTACTTAAATGTATCTGACCATGATATTCTTCTTGCATTAAAAGTAATAATTCATTCATATCTTTTGGTGGTAGGAATATATTTATATAGATAGGAATATTTGAAGGAAGTTTACCTAGAGGAGTACCAGTAATGTCTGGAGCAATATAACAGTCCTTGGCAGTTTGGGAATAAACTATTTCGATACCTCCTGTTACACTACTTAAAAATATTATAAAGACTAACAGAAAGACTAATGCACTTTTCATAGGAATAATGAATTGCCATAACTTTTTAAACATTATGTTTGTATTCTATACAAATCATTAAATTAAAGTAAAAGAAAGAAGGTAAAAGGTATTTAATATTAAGAATAGAAGACTTTCAGCATGAGGCTAATATCCTGGAACGTTAACGGATTAAAGGCTATTATGAGCAAAGGATTCATAGATATAATAAAAAGTTTTAATGCAGACATTTTAATGTTTCAGGAAATAAAAACTGATGTAATACCTTTAGATCTTCAATCATTAGGATATGAAATTTACGTTTTTCCGGCTAAAAGAAAGGGATATAGCGGAACAATGACCATGACAAGAATTCATCCAATTTCAGTTTCTTATGGGTTAGGAAAGGAAGAATATGATAGTGAAGGAAGAGTTATAATCCTAGAGTACCCTGAGTATTACGTAATTAACACTTATTTTCCTAACGCTGGAGAGGGATTAAAGAGATTAGATTTTAAACTGTCTTTTAACAGAGACTTTGAAAAATTCGTGATATCTCTTAAAAAACCTTGTATTATCTGCGGAGATTTTAACGTAGCTCACCAAGAAATAGATATTGCCAGGCCTAAAGATAACGTAAATCACGCAGGATTCACGCCTCAAGAAAGAGAATGGTTTTCTCATTTCTTATCTTTAGGTTACGTGGATACCTATAGAATGTTCGTAAAGGAAGGTGGCCATTATAGTTGGTGGTCCTACAGATTTCGTGCTAGAGAAAAGAACATAGGTTGGAGGATAGATTACTGCGTAGTTTCTGAATCTCTCAAAGGCAGAGTAATTAAAGCGGACATACTTGAAAAGGTAATGGGTTCTGATCACGCTCCAATATTATTGGAAATACAATAACTTTTTATATCCGATATCGGAATCGATAATTAATGAGAATAGCAATCCCAGTAACTAAAGGGAGAGTTGACGGTCCTGGTGAAGGAGAGGAAGTGCTAATCTACGAAATTGACGGAGACGAAGTAAAGCTTGTTGAAAAATATGAGAATCCAGCACTAAAGGCAACTGCTGCAAGAGGAGCTCATATGTTAAAGTCGGCACTGAATAAAGGAGTTAACGCAGTAATAGTTGCTGAAATAGGTCCTCCTGGAGTTAGGCTACTTAAAGGTAAAGCAAAGATCTTCCTGGCAGAAGGATTAACTGTAGAAGAAGCATTAGAGAAGCTAAAGAGAGGAGAACTACAAGAAACTGATAAACCGACACATGACGAGCACCATCATGTGTTTTAAAAATTTTTATACGTTAAACTTTTTTTTACTCTAAAAATGTTTTATCTTATGGCAAAGATCTTCGTTATTTCAACCGCAGGAAAAGATGATATTAATAGAGCAATGATGGCAATGAATTTTGCACTAGGAGCAAGGAAGAATGCAGGAGCTACAGTTGCCTTTATGTTCCTTGGAAGAGGAGTAGAAACTTTATTAAGAGAAGCTGCAAACGCACCACAAATGAAGAAGATAATAGAAGATATGATTAATGCAGGAATTGATGTAAGTTATTGTGGTATTTCACTGAAAAACCTAGGTTTAAACAAGGATTTAATATTCGATGGAATAAGGGAAGTAATGGGCGGAGTAGAAACTGCAAAAAGAATTGACGAAGGCTACGCAGTAGTAAGCTTCTGATGAAGAGCTCAGCTCACTCGGAAAAGATGAAGAAAGCTAAATAGCTGATTATTTTTTCTACCTTCTCTTATTAATTTATAATCTTCTTTAGATATCATTCTCTTATGACAAGAAAAATTTTAATGCATGTAGGTCCTGAAACAATAGACTATGACGTACTTTTAGGAGGAATTAAAGGAGATGTAGGATTTACATCTAAGGAATTCGTTGATGCAATGTCGTTTTCCTTAAAGTTCTTAAGGAAATTAATGGAAGTAGGTGAAAGTTACCAGCCATTCATAATTCCAGGTGGCGGAACTTCTGCTATGGAAAGCGTAACCTCCTTACTCAGAAAAGGGGATAAAGTCTTAGTAGTATCTAACGGAGTTTTCGGTAATCGTTGGATAGACATTTTTTCTAGATATCCGGTTAACGTAAAGGCGTTGAAAGCTAAAGCTGGGTATTACGTTAAGCCGGAGGAGATTGAAGAGGAAGTTAAGAAAGATCATTACACCATGGTCACAATGACTCATGTAGAAACTAGTACTGGAGTTAGAGAGCCTATTGCTGAAGTTACTAAAAGAATAAGGGATTACGTAGACCTCATAGTAGTTGATGGAGTTGCAAGTGTAGGAGGAGAAGAAGTTAGAGCGGAAGACTGGAAAATTGACGTATTTCTAACAGCCAGCCAGAAAGCAATAGGTACTCCGCCTGGAGCAGGCTTACTTGTACTTTCAGAGAACGCTACAAAAAGGTTAGGTGAGGATAATATTGCGGGTTATTATCTTAACTTAAAGAACTGGATAGGAGTAATGCAGTCAATGGAGAAAGGTAAGGCTTCCTATTTCTCAACACTACCCGTTCATTTAATTTTAATGATAAAGAAGGCATTCGAACTAATAGAAACAGAAGGTATTGGAAATAGAATAAGAAGGCATGAAATTGTTTCTTCTGCAATAAGAAAAGGGATAGAAGCTTTAGGTTTAGAAATAGTGGCAAAAACTCCAGAAGCTTACAGCAATACTGTGACTGGAGTAATGCTGAAAAAAGTTAATCCTAATGACGTACTTTCAATGTCCTTAACAGAAGGAATAGAATTCGCCCCCGGTGTTCACCCAGATCTGGTAGGAAAATATTTTAGAATAGGGCATATGGGATGGGTTAACATTAACGACGTAATATCAGCAATAGCAGTAATTGAAAGAGTACTTAGCAAATTAGGAGAGCCAATAAACTTTGGAGAAGGCGTTAAGGCCGTTCAAGAATATCTAATTAACGGTATTTCCATCTCCTCTTCTAACATTGCACCGTGATGGCCTTTATGTCCGGCATAGCCGTTTTTAAATCTATAGACGTAAACTTTCCTATCAGTAGGAATACCTAAATAATCTGCATGAATATCAATTTTCTCTCCTTTTTCTGCTAACAATCCAAGTTCTTTGACTTCGTCTATCGTAAATACCTTAAAGTTGGAGAATTTCTCTTCTAAGCATTTCAAATCCTTTCTACTCCTCATAAATATTGCTCTAGCGTCTCCAAAAGGCGGTGAATCTAGAGATGAAACGAAGTCCTTATCTTCATCGAGCATTATTGCATTCTCTGTTTGTATAAATCCGTGATCTGCAGTTATTATTATGTCATATCCTTTAGGGATATCCCTTAATATCATTGAAATAATATCTTTTACTGCACGCAAAGTTGGTTCAGCATAAGGTCCATATCTATGAGCTGTTAAATCTACGTCAGGAATATAAAGTGTAATGAAATTTACTCCTTTTTCTCCGAAAATTTTAGCCTTATATATTCCGTCCCACAGAGTTCTATATTCCTCGACATTAGTATAGAGCATTTTGGTAAATTCACTACCGGCAATGCATTTAGGTAAGATTGAGACACTCTTCTTACCTTTTTCCCTGGCTTTTTTGCCTATGCTTTTCACGTTAAAAACTTCTTCCATTGATTTTCCTAAAGCCTTTTTAAGTAAATCAACTTCTGAAGTTTCTGGCATAGTGTACTTTAAAGCGTTTATTACTCCTACCTTATCTACATAAGTGGTGTAACCTAAAATTTTGTGCTCTCCAGGCTTTGTGGCAGTCATGAGTGTAGTTAAAGCTGTTGCCGTAGTTGATGGAAATACAGTGTAAATTTTATCAAATTTTATTCCTTCTACAGCTGATTTCAAAATATTATATCCCATTCCATCAACTAACACAAGGAATATCTTATCTGATAAGGTAATATTAGAACAACAAGCCTTGCCGCCGACTAATGCGTCCTCTATACTACATGCTACATTATATAGGTTATTCTTTGAATAATCTGGATAGATCATTTTAGTAGTATTGGTTAGACTGGCATTATTAAATCACACTAAACGTTTTTTACTTAAGAGTAAATAGTTTCATAAATGGAGAAATCACCAGAAAGTCGACTAAAGATAGTTGCAATTTTACTTGCAATATCTACTGGAGTATTTTATATTTCTTATGCTCTAGTTTTTTATTTTATTTATGTCCTTAAGGACAATTTTTTCGTTGAAATGATTTTTCCAGGAACGATAGGAGCATCATTAGTAACTTTGCTTCCAATAGGTTTTTTGACTAGAGGACTAAGAAATACAAATTTTAATATAGGTTACCTAATGTATGTAGCTGGCATAATTCTTTTTGAATTTATACCAATTCCGTTCTTAATCTTTCTGGGAAATTTTTTCTTAGGAATAGCTTATAGAGATATTGGCAGATTAGAAAAAAATAAGAAATTAGAAAATGCAGGTTGGGTAGCATCAGTTCCCTTTGTTTCATTTATAGGATTTTCTCTGTGTTATGCATACTATAAATCTCCAGAAGAAGTTGAGAAAGAGGAGGAAAAAAGGAAAGAAATGGAAGAAATTAAGCCATCTCCCGTTCCTTATCAAATAGGAATTGGTAAAATGTCAAGTAATGGAGATTTTGAGTTTTCCTTTTATTCTCCTAGAGAAGATAAAATACTTAGCATAAAATTTGAGGATAAGACGATTAATACAGAAATTCCAGTAAAAGTGGGTAAAAACGTAGTAAAAAGTAGAGTTCAAATTGATCCCTTAAAAATGGTTGCTGGAAATCTTTATAATATAACAATAACATTCAGTAACGGAGAGACATTTACTGCAGTAGTTGAATACATACCTTAAGGGTACTACAATGTCATTCGATGTTGCATTAGAGTACTTAAATAAAGCAAAGGAATATCTTAATGCTTCAAGATTATTATTTTCAAATTCGTCATATAATGCTTCGTCATTAGCTAGTGAAGTTTCTGCCCAACTTGCAATAAAGGCATTACTCATTAAACTAGGAATAGAAGTTCCTAGAACTCACGAAATAAGGAAACTATTAAGCATAATTTATGATAAATTGAAGATAGATGAGGTTATGATTTTTATGAGAGAGAATAGGAAAGATTTGATAATTTTGGAAAACGTAAGAGGAAAATCACAGTACGGAATTCCTTCAGTTTCTAAAGACGAGGCTGAAATAGCTTTATTAATTGCTGAGAAAATCTTATTATTAATAGAAAAATTATGGAACAACCTATAGAATTGCTTAGAAATTGGAGAAAACTAATTTCTAACCTCTCACTGGACGAATATTCTGAGGTTTACGTTTTCGGATCGGTAGTTGAAGGAAAAATCACTGGATATAGCGATATAGATGTCCTTGTAATAATTCCTAGTAAAAAAGATAAGCTTCAATATTTATTGAAATTTTATGATGAAGTTGAGAAAAAACTAGGAGAGAAAATTTCCTACCTTTTCGACGTTAAAGTAATTTATCCTGAGGAAAAGTCAGTCCCTCCATATAGTTGGTTTCTTAAAAAATCTATAAAAATAAAATAAATATATCTTATTTAGTAATTTCTAATTGACATTAATAGCAATAAAATAGTAAAAACATTTATTCCTCTTATTAAGGATATTTTATATCCATTATCTAGATAATACTGATTCTTAAAGTCCTTATTAAATATTATAGAATGATTAAAATTGAAATCTTATTAGTACATGCTGTCATTTTTATAAAACGTTATTGTGGAGAAGTTAACTCAACATCCATTGAAAAGTCCAAAGATCTAGATGAATGAGTAATATAACCACTCGAAATTATATCAACTCCAGTTTTAGCGTAACTTTTAACGTTTTCTGGAGTTATTCTGCCAGAGGCCTCTAGGAGTACTCTTCCTTTAAGCTCAGAGACTACTTCCTCAATCTCATTCACGCTCATATTATCCAACAATATTGCGTCAACTCCTGCTCTATATGCCTTTATTGCATCTTCATAGCTTGATACTTCAATTTCTATCTTTTTAGTAAAACTAGCTATTTGTCTTGCCATTTTTACTGCCTTCTCAATATTACCTATAATTGCAAGGTGATTGTCTTTAATTAATACAGCATCTGATAAATTAAATCTATGAGGGTCTCCTCCTCCAACCTCTATTGCATACTTCTCAAAAACTCTTAACCCAGGAGTAGTTTTCCTAGTGCCTGCAATCCTTACAGTCGGGTTAACTTCCCTAGCAAGTTTAACCATTGTGTAAGTTGCGGTGGCTATTCCTGATAACTTGCCTAAAAGGTTAAGTACAAGTCTTTCTACAGATAAAGACTTGTCTGCCTCTCCTTCAAACACTAATAAATTATCTCCTTTTTTAACTTCAACACCATCAGTCATTGACGATTTAACGTTGAAACCTAAATAATTAAGGAAAGGAATTATGAACTTATTACCTGCAAGAACTCCTTCATCCTTAGATCTTACATAAGATCTTATTTTATATCCTTCAACTATCCTACTAGTTAGATCTTCTGGATAATAGTCTTCCTCCAAGAACTGCATTAGCTTTGAAATGAAGATTTGCTCTATCATTTACTTTTTACATACGGTTAAGAAGTTCTTAAATATCTCTATTCCATCTTCTGTATGCTTTACCTCAGGGTGGAATTGAACTCCAAAGATCGACGAATCTTTATTAACCATTGCCTCAACTTTAGTATTCTCACTGTGTGCAATAGCAAAAAAGCCAGGAGGAACTTCTTTAACTTCATCATTATGACTCTCCCACGCATTAAATTCCTTCTTTAAACCTTGTAGAATAGTGTCGTGATCGTCAATAGTTATCCTAGCAAGTCCAAATTCAGGATTATTAGCTTTACCAACTTTACCCCCTAAAACATAGGCTAAAAGTTGATGTCCTAAGCAAATGCCTAATTTCGGTACACTAAGTTCTTTAACAAATAAAGGAGAATTACCCATCTTACTTATTTCCTGATCTACAGAATAAGGACCGCCGCTAAATATCATACAATCAAATTTCTTAGCATATTCCACATCAGCGTTAATATTAACTACCTCTACTTCTACTCCTAAATATTTTAAGTTCTTCAGTATGAGATGATTATATTGGCCACCGTAATAAACTAGTCCTACTTTCACGCGTTATTTTAAAATTTCCCATAATTAAGCTTTTCTAAATACATAGGGTTTATCCAATTTTCTAAGATTGTACTCGGAGTTTTTGAATATACTTTCAATGAATGTTGAAGGCCTATATATAGGTAAGTTATCTGCTACATATTCTGATGTTCCTTCAGGATCTTCCTTAAACAGATCTATGCCCTCTAGATAAGCAGTTTCAAAGTCTTCATTTAAACCTTCTGCACCACAAATCCCTGGTAAATAAAAGCCTTTAGCTGAAAGTAAATCTTCAAAGTAAAGTCCATCCTTAGTTACTGCAGTTGTCACTACGGCAGAGTCTGCTTTCCCTTCTTTGTAAAGCTTGTGCACTTCTGCAGGATCGTCTGTAAAAACGAGTTCTGCCTTGTGATTATAAAGCTTAAGAACTATATCCAGTAGAATGTGATTTGCACTTCCCTTTTTCCAGACAGCAATTTTCTTACCTAATCCTGGAGTTATTACTAGCATCCTAGAAACTAGAACGTAATTTACCTCGTTAAGGAGAGGTATAGCGTTAAGTTTTACTTCAGCATTTCCTTCAAAAATTACTTTAACATCTCTCCTCTTCATAGTTGAGGCAATTATTGGGTAAGCAACTGGTCCAGGGGGAGTTAAAACGGTTACCATTATTTAATTTAAAAAAGAAAGTTTAAAAATTAAATGGAAACTTTTCTAGCTTATATGCAGAGTCCCAAAACATGTATTCCATGATAGATGCTATCCTGAAAGTTCTTATTGCAGTTACCTCTTCTTCTGGAGTTAATTTGAAAGAATTTACAATTTCCAATACTGCTCTAACTCCTCTCTCATATTCCTCTCCTCCATAAGTTTTGATCCACCTATCGTAAAGATGATTTGGAGAACCCTTCTTTAATAATTCCTTCCCTACTTCCATGTAAATCCAATAACAAGGCAAAACAGCGCTTACTGCCTCAAAGTACGGTTTATAAAGTACAGTTGATAAAAGGAATGAAGTATAAAGCAGATTAGTCGGAGAAGGAATTATTTTAGCTTTTTCCTCTTCGCTTATGTTCCAAGTGTCCATGAAGAAGTTATGTAACTCGTTCTCAACTCTCATTATACTCTGTAGGTGAGAAGAGAAAAGCATTGCTTCGTCTTGCTTTTCAGCCTTTGCTGAAATAATTGCTAAAACCTTAGAAAATTCCCTTAAATAAAGGTAATCTTGAAGAATATAATACTTGAATTTCTCTTCATCCAATGTGCCGTTAACTAGTCCTTTAATAAAAGGATGAGAAAGGATAGCGTTATAGATGTCCCGTATAGCGCTCCACATTTTTTCGGTTAACATTAGCTAATCCCTCTATCGTCTTATGTTAATAGTATAGTTCTAGCATCTTTAGATATTAATTCGCAGAATTTTTCCTTATTTACGCATTTACCTTTTCCAGCCTCCTCTATTTCCTCTTCTTTTAATTGCTTTATTAAATTCTGTATTCTATTATATTCGTTCTGAGGAATTATAGTTGTAACGACGTAAGCGGAATTTCTTATTGCATTTATTGCAGCAGCAACGCTCATGGCTTTCCTTCCTCCAGTGAAATCAACATAGTCGCCTTTCGATATTTTACCTTGCAATCCTTTTCTGAAAATCTCGTAATCCTCTTTTGTCGCAATATCATTTATAGGAAGAGGAATATCAGCAATTTCAACTTCTTTACCGCCGCAACAAACGAATATTGCCTTAACTAATTTCCAAGCTAATTCAACAGCCTTATCAGAAGTTCTTATTATGTAAACTTCCTTAATGTCTACTGGCTCGCCACCGTAATTTCCTGACTTTAAATTCATGTAAGTTTCAAAAACTCCACCTGGAGAAGTTCCTAAAGTAGCTACTAACTTTACCATGAGATAGAATGATGAGAAGAGCAATAAAAATTCTAGCAGTATAGTGGTACGGATGGTGGGAAGACTTATTTAGAGGAATATAATAAGTACCATTTATGATAGGTGAAATTTTAGTAAAGAAAGCTGACGATAAGGGTAGGATTCTTATATCTAGTTTTAAAGGAAAGGATGTTTATATAATAGATTTAGGTTCTGGATATTTTATAACCGACAACAAAGAAGTTGCAGAAGCCGTGTCCAGACATGCTTCTAAAGCGTTCAGTGACGAGTTTCTAAAACTGGTGGAAGAACTCTCCCCTGAAGAAGTTGAGGAGATCGTAGAAAAGGAGGTCGTAAATAAGGTTGAGTAGTGAGAAAGAAAAAGAGGAGAAGAATGGGAAAATACATCTTATCGATACCGATATTCTATTTTCTAAGAAATATTTAAATTTCAGAGAAAAGGAGTATAGGATAACAAACATAACTTTATATGAATTTATAGTGATTATAAGAAACAAATACATGGAAATGATGAAGAAAGGACACAAAGATAGAGCTAAAGGTTACCTAAATTTTCTAAAATTAATAAAGAATGAAATGAAAAATTCTATCATTGACGTTAATAAGGATGATATTTTGAAAGCTATTGACATAATATTCGAGAGAGAAATTAATGTAGGAGATGCAATAAATGTCGTAATTGCTAGAAAAATGAACGCTACAATAGTGAGTAATGACAAGGATTATGATAGGGTAAAAGATTTAGTAGAGGTAATAAGACCTTAGCTTTGAAACTCGTCCTTATTTGCTTCCTTTATCTTATCCATAACCTTCTTCGGTAATGCATAGTCTTCTTTTCTCTCCTGGACTTTTCCTAGCAAAACTATTCCTTTTCCAGGGACTATATCTATTTCCCAAACGTACTTATCGTGATTAGTTTGCCTCATTTTCTCAATTAAAACATAACGGTGAAGCATCCCGTCTTTAACTACTCTCCTAAACCTTATTATTCCGTCAGCCACATGTTCAACTCCGAAACCAAAGGCTTGTGAAGTAGTTATTGCATACTGTGAAGTTGCTATTATTGTAAATTTCCACTTGTAAAGGACTCTCTTTAAGTAGTAACTTATCTTCCTAGCCATGGCAGGTTTATCTAAGAAGAATGCAGAAACTGAGTCTATTACTAGCCTCGCCCTGCCATAACCTAACTTTTGCTTAGCTGCAATAACTTTTTTCACCATTTCTTCTGGTGTAACTTCTTCCAAAGACCACTCGTCTTCTTTTTCTTTCATTAAAGCGTCAATAATTATTAATTTCTTATCTAGATAACTTTCTAAATCCCAATTAAACTGCTTTGCTTGTCTTAGAATGGAATCCCTACTTTCCTCGGTAGTTACATATATGCCTATATCTCCTTCTTTCAATCCCTCATGGATAAAACTCAATGAAAAGATAGTTTTGCCAGTGCCGGGCTCTCCTGTTGCTGCTACAAAGAAACCTTGAGGTATTCCTCCTTCTATTAATTTATCAAAATCTGGTATTCCTGTTGATAATCTTGCCATAAGTTAAATTTGATTTTTGAAAATAAAACTCTAGAAGACCGCGAGCGTTTTATATTAGAAAATCAATTGTATTTTTAGATGAAGAACAGCGGATCTTCTGAGTGGTATAAATGTATTGGGTGAGGAAAGGCATCATAGGCGGATCTTGCTTACCTTATACCGTAGACGAAATAAAGAAATGGAAAGCTAGCGGAGTAAAGAAAGTCGTAGTCTTACCGGAAGAATGGGAAATAGAGGAAGCTTGGGGAAGTGTAGATTACTACTTTTCAGTACTTGAAGAGAACGGACTAAAGTTTATTCACGTGCCTATACCCGACGGTTATCCCCCAACTTTAAGTCAATTCGAGGAAATTATGGAATGGTTAGAAGGGAGAGGAAACTTAATTCATTGCGTAGGAGGAATTGGAAGAACCGGCACTGTTCTTGCAGGATATTTAATGGTAACTGAAGGTTTAAATGCTAATGAGGCTATAGAGGAAGTAAGGAAATATAGGGAGGGAGCTGTGCAAACCATGCAACAATTCGAGTTTTTACTTTCCTTAGAAGGTAAGAATAATGTGGGAAAAAGAAGATTATCTACTTAACTTCCTTATACTCTTCCAGAGGCTAATAGCTAAAAACGTGAAATTAACACATTTAGGTTTAGAAAATGTAAAGACGTTATGTGCAGTTGATGTTGCTTACGACAAGGAGGAAGGTTATGCTGTTGCAGTTAAGCAAGAAGGTGATAAAATCGAATACAAAGTGACTAGAGGAAAAGTAACTTTCCCTTACATCCCAGGTTTTTTATTCATGAGAGAAGCTCCAATAATGATTAAGGCTATAGAAGGATATCAGTGCGACTTACTATTAGTTGATGGTCACGGATTAGCTCATCCTAGAAAGAGCGGTATAGCTACAGTCATTGGAGTTTTACTGGATATTCCTACTATGGGCATTGCAAAGTCAAAGCTTGCCGGTGATATAGTAGAGGAAAACGGAATCTACTACGTGGTTATTAACGGAGAGAAGGTAGGAGTAAAAGCTGGGAAGTATTTTTACAGCCCTGGAAATAAAACTGACCTACAAGATGTCATAGAAATGTCTAAAAGAGGCTATCCCGAGATACTTAAAATTGCCGATAAACTTTCTAAGCAGGCAAAAAAGGATAAAAACATGAGTTCGGATTATAAAATATGGTAGAAGTACCTAAAATTCCAGAAGAAAAAGAGATTGAACTTAACCCTCACGATACTGCACTCATTATAGTTGATATGCAAAACGATTTTGTTAGAAAAGATGGAAAGCTTCCAGTTCCTACAGCTGAGAGTACAATAAAACCGATAAAGGATCTAATCAAGAAAGCTAGGGATTCCTCTGCTCTAGTTATCTATACTCAAGATTGGCACATGAAGGATGATCCTGAATTTAAAATATGGGGAGAGCACGCACTAGCTGGAACTTGGGGCGCAGAAATAATAGATGAATTAAAGCCAGAAAAAGACGATTTCATCATTAAAAAATACAGGTATGACGCGTTCTTTGAGACTCCCTTAGATTACATTCTAAGAGTAAAAGGTATAAAGAACTTAATAATAACTGGGACTGTAGCAAATATTTGTGTTTTACACACTGCAGGTAGTGCCGCACTAAGGTGGTATAATGTTATAATGCCAAAGGATGGAATTTCTGCTATAACAGATTTTGACTATTACGCAACTCTTAGGCAAGTCGATTTTCTCTATAAAGGAAAAATAACAACTTCTGCCGGAATAAAGTTTAATACTAAATAAAAGTAATTTTAAGCAAATGGATTACTATGCAATAGTTCATAACGACTTCGATGGTACAGCATCAGTGGCAGTTTATGCAAGGGCAGTAAAATCTCTACCAAAAAACGTTTGGTTTACTGAGCCCACAAAAGTTCATAACTTATTGAGCAAACTAGAGCCAAGAGGAGTATATAATGTAATGATAGCCGACCTCGGTTTAAATGAAAGTACTTTTGATAAAATAGTTGAGAGTTGTAAAAAATTAATAGATCAAGGTGTAAAGATACAGTGGTTTGATCATCATGTTTGGAAAGAAGAATGGAAATCAAAGCTTTCTGAAATAGGAGTTGAAGTTCATCACGACACTTCAACTTGTGGTGCAGGAGTTGTACATAAAGTAATGAATCCAGACGACGAATTCTCGTCAAAACTTGCCTCGGCCGATTGTTCAGTAGATATTTGGTTACATAATGATCCAATGGGCGAAAAATTAAGGAGAATCGTTGAAAGCAACAAAGATTATGGATGGAAGAAGAAATTAATAGAAACATTTTACAATGGAATTCTTTGGAACGAAGAATTTCAGAAAATTTTAGAAGACCAAGTAGACCAGGAATTGAAAGGGTATCAAAAACTTCCTAAGTACTACCGCGTAATAGAAATTAACGGTGTAAAAGTTGTAGTTGCAATAAGGTGGAAAGGCCCTCCAGACATAAGTTACGCCGCTCAATATTTAATGACAAGGACTGGGGCAAAAGTATTTGTATCTGCAAATGGTAAGGCTATCTCTTTCAGAAGTTCTACAATAAATGTAAGGTTATTTGCAGCAAAATTAGGTGGAGGAGGGCATCCATTAGCTGCAGGAGCTTCTTTAAAGATTCCATTAATCTATAGAATCTTAAGGAGAATTGGAATAATTTCTCCAGCGAATAAGTGGGTTTGTAATGTTGTTACTAAGGTAATAAACGATGTTGGATTTAAAGAATACCAGCAAAAGGATATTACTCAACACTGAAGTTAAAAAATCTTTATACTCAAATCTGAAAAAGAAGTGTTTTAAAATAGTTATAACTACTATTTTATAGTGAATCTAAAATGGTAAAGGTTTATCAAAAGTTCCCAGATACTCAAGTATTAACTACAAAAGGGCCTATAGACTTCTATAAGGACATATTTGGCAAAGGAAAGTGGTTATTCCTATATGCACACCCAGCAGACTTTACACCGGTATGCACAACTGAGTTTGTAGCATTTGCACAAGCACAACCAGAATTTGAGAAACTAGGAGTACAATTGATGGGACTAAGCGTTGATAGTGTATATTCTCACATAGCTTGGTTAAATGATATTGAACAAAGATATGGAGTTAAAATAAACTTCCCAGTTATAGCTGACCCGGATAAGAAATTATCAAGAATGTTAGACCTAGTCGACGAGAATTCTGGAGTAACAGTCAGAGGAGTTTTCATTGTAGATCCGCAAGGCACAATAAGGTTCATGGCACAGTATCCAATAGAAGCAGGTAGAAAGATTGATGAAATGTTAAGGATAACTAAAGCAATAATAGTAGCATATAAGGCAAAGGTTGCAACGCCAGCAAACTGGGAGCCAGGTCAAGACGTAGTACTAGGAGCACCTACAACCTTAGACGAAGCAGAATTAAGAATGAAAATGCCAAACGCAAAAGCTTGGTACTTAGTGTTCAAGAAGTACGATGAATTACCTGCCAATCAAAAAGTATAACCTTTTTTGATTAATTCTTTCATTCTCATCTTATATTTCTATAATTACAAATTTTTTATTCGCAGGTAATGCTACATTATATACTTTAGTATCATCTAACTTAGCAAAAGTTACCTTAGCGTAGTGGGCATGACCATGAATTGCTAAATTAGGCTTGCACTGAAGTTCTTCTATTAATTCATCTCCAAGTCCTGGATACGCTGAAGGTCTTTCTCCGTAGACCGTCTTATAAGTTGGTGCGTAATGAGTAAGCAAAATCTTGAAGCCATAAGAGGAGCAAAGCATTTCTTCAATTTTCTTCTTTCTTTCAATATAGAACTTCTCGTCTATTCCTTTCATTTTTTGCCAAACTGTAGGCTTTTTTATTACTCCTTCACTACCTATAATAGTTACGTCATCAAGTTGCTTCTTCTCGTCATCTAGCCATATTACATCTGGGAATTTTTCCTTATATTTTTCCCTTTCCTCTCTGAAATCCTCATTACCAAAAACTGCAACTATTTGAAACTTTCTCAATGCATTATAAACAGGATCAAAATGCATGAATTTTCCTTTATCTGCAAGATCTCCTGCCAATAGCACTAGGTCTACATGCTGTGGAAGATATCTTAAGGCTATAAAGAAGTCATTAAGATATCTAGGAGAATGAATATCTGAAGTGGCAGCTATGAGCATGTTTAAATAATTGGATTTAACAATTTTAATAATATATGGATATAGAAGGCATAGCAGACTTACCTTTACATACTGGACACGTACCTTCATGGTTAATTCCCATAATGAGAAAGCTTTCTAGGGCAATCTTAGACATAATGCTAATAGAGTGGGGGCCAGAAAAGGTAGTAGAGAGACTTTCAAACCCACTTTGGTTTCAAGCTTTTAATAATGTAATTGGCATGGATTGGGACTCTTCAGGATCGACAACAGTTACTTTAGGAATATTAAAGGAAGTTGTTAATCCCAAGGATGACGGACTTGCAGTTCTAGGTGGAAAAGGCAAAAACGCTTTAAAAGTTCCGGAAGAACTTCATTCCTTAAACTTTGATATTGATGCAGATAAATTAGCCAACATAAGCAGACTAGTTGCAAAAGTTGATACAACATTAGTTCAAGACGGACACCAGCTTTATCATCACTCTATGCTAGTAACAGAGAAAGGATATTGGGGAATAATACAACAGGGAATGAATGAAGAAACTAAGTTCGCAAGAAGATATCATTGGAAAAACACTGAAAATTTTACTGTAGATCCCCACGAGGCAATAGCAGGAAAGAAAGGAATTGCAGTAAATATAATAGAGAAACAAAAGGAAAACACTAGAAAGCTAGTTTTAGATTTACTTAGACAAGATCCTAGAAAAATTATAAATGAATTGCAACAAGCTAAAGCAATTTTAAAAGGTCAAGCTACAATAGAGAGCTGGATTAATGGAGCGTCATTTGTTGGAATATCAAAAGAAGCTAAGATTATCTACATGAGGCCTTTGGATGAAAGGAAAATAAAACCTATTTTAGAAAAATTATATGAATCAAATCCTGAAAACCTAGAGGAGGCATTACTTGAAGGTTTAGGGCCTTCTACGGCTAAGGCATTATATTTAATCTCTGACTTAATTTATAGAGAGCCCCCTTCTTACAATGATCCGGTGAATATGCCTTATGACCCTTTCAAGTATGCTTATGCAATTGGCGGAAAAGATGGTATTCCTTATCCAGTAAATAGAAGGGTAGCCGAAGAGGTAATTATCACGCTTGAGGATATAATACAGAAAGCTAAATTAGAGAGTAATGAAAAGAAATTCTCATTGAATAAACTAAGGGGTTTGAGCATTGGAATTAAGGAAGGGTCTTGAAGATATTGCTATAAAAGAAACTGAAATAACTTATATTGATGGAGTTCTAGGCAGACTATATTACAGAGGATATTCAATTTATGATTTAGCAGAATTCTCAAACTTCGAAGAAACTGCCTACTTAATATGGTTCGGTAAATTGCCAAATAAAAAGGAACTTCAAGAGATAAAGGAAGCTTTAGCTGAGGAAAGAGAAATCCCTGAGTATATTACTGAATTTATAAAAAATGTGAGAAAAGATGCAAATCCGATGGACGTGTTAAGAACTGCAGTAAGTATGTTAGGAATTGAGGATAGAAGTAACGAAGAACTTTGGAAGAAAGCTGTAAAATTAACTGCAAAAATTCCTACAATTATTTCATATTTTGACAGAGTTAGAAAAGGATTAGATATAGTACATCCCGATCCTTCGCTATCTCATGCAGAAAACTTTCTTTATATGATGCGGGGAGAAAAGCCAAACCCTATTGATTCTAGGACTATGGATGTGGCAATGATCTTACATATGGATCACGAAATGAACGCGTCGACTTTTGCTTGTTTAGTAGTTGCATCTACTTTGTCTGACCTTTATTCAGCAATAACTGCTGGAATATCTGCGTTAAAAGGACCTTTACATGGAGGTGCTAATGCAGAAGCCTTAAAGCAATTCATGGAAATAGGGAGTAAGGACAAAGTCGAGGAATATATCCTCAAAAAATTAGAGTCTGGGCAAAGGATTATGGGTTTCGGGCACAGAATATATAAGGCCTATGACCCTAGGGCTAAGATATTAAAGGAATATGCAAGAAACTTAGCAAAAGAAAAGGGAAAAATGGAACTATTTGAGATTGCAGAAAAAGTAGACGAAATAGGTTGTAAAATACTTGGAAAGAAGAATATTTATCCTAATGTCGATTTCTATGCAGGATTAGTGTTTTACTTCCTAGGTTTCGATCCTGATCTTTTCCCTACAGTTTTTGCTTCATCTAGAGTAGTAGGCTGGACAGCTCATGTAATGGAGTACTTGAAGGATAATAAATTAATTAGACCAAAGGCAATCTATAAAGGAGAAATAGGTAGAAAATACATTAATATTGAGAACAGAGAATAGCCTTTTTAACTTATTTTAACAGATTTTATGAGATGCTTAAATTCAGTATAAATAAAGAGGAATTACTCTTCTCAAAACTTCTAGAAATAGCAGAAAATATAAAAGACTCTACTTCTCTCCTTAACTCTCTCTACCTAGATATCTTTAATACAAATTATCCAGATGCAACAGCAAAAATGGTAAAAATTAAAGGAATATATGAAAGAATAGCCATGATAAGGGAAGATATAATTTCAATGCTTTACGGAGAGGCATTCTTACCCGATTTTAAGGAATCAATGCTCACATTAACTCAATCATTATACGAAATAATGAAATCAATAAAAGATGCAGGAAGAGCTATAACTTCGAGAAAACCAGACGAAAAACTTTGTACTACTTTGCAGTCTAATTTCATCTCGTATTTATCATTGATACAAGATGGAGCAGAAAAACTTGTTTTAATGATTTCATTACTTAAAAAAGATATAAAAGAGGCAATAAGAACAGGTAAGGAAATTCAGCTCATTGAAAGAAATGGGGATGAAATAAAAGATTTAATGATACAAAGGCTATATGAGAACGAAAAGGAATCAGATATTATTAGTATACTACAGTTAAAAGACGTAATAACATTCCTTGACGATATTTTGGACGGAATGGAAGACTCAACGTTGAGCGTCGAAACTTTATACGCAACTCTAAAATCCTAGTACACTTTTTATTACTCCAAATGCTGCAAGTGAAGAAATTATTGCTACCAATGGAGAAATTCCCCAGCCTCTAGCTACTTGGGAAAGTTGCTTCTTTACGTCATAGCCAAAGCTCCTAAAGCTTAAGCCTATGATACCACCCATTGTGGTTTGGGTTATAGAAATAGGGACACCAAGCAATGTGAATATTTCAGATATAATGTCACTCCCTACAAGAGCAGATGTTGCACTTATATATCCAAGTCTAGTAACTCTAAAGCCTACAACTATTGAGGCTTTTTTAGAACTTAAGTATATTCCTAGGGCTGAAGCTATCCCATATGCAGGAGCAACTAAATAGAAAGGCGCAGATAATAATCCTGCAGAGACAATTATTCCTATAGCGTTTGCTCCAGTTACAAATGTAGTAAAGATGGAGGAAAAGACTATAAGAAATTTGTAAATCTTCATTTGAGAAAATAGATCCTTTCTCTTTAATGCTAACCTTCTAATTGCCAAATAAAGAGTTATGGAAGATACAATAGCCAAAAGTGGTGAAAAACCCCAAGAAGTTACTGTAAACCAAAACTTTACCCAATTAAATCCAAGGTTTCCCCTAGAAATTAAAACTAGAACGGCCATTGAAGGATAAAGCATTTGGCTTAAAGATGACGGAATACCAAGTTTATTTAAATAGTAAAAGGCAATAACTGATGCAAAAAGCACAGAGAATACTGCTGATTCTAACATATCTAAATTCCTAGAATATATTGTACCATAGATGCTACTTTGCATGGAATAACTTCCTAAGGAGACTCCAACAAATATTGTCAGTGCACTTAATAAGTAGGAGTACTTTCTCTTTAACGCGTTAGTGGAAATTAATATTCCTAATGAGGTTGCAGAATTATTACCGCCAACAATAAAAGAAGAAATTAATCCTAAAAGAAATATGCTATATTCAAGAATTTCCATTCTTTTTACCTTCTAAATAAGAAATATATTCTAGTATTGCGTCCCTTATTAGTTCACTCCTATTTGCGTAACCTAAACTTTTTACTGCCTCATCTACTTGTTTTAAAAGTTCTTCCTCCAATTTAAACGATATCGTTAACGTTTCATTCATTTCTACTTCGTACACACCATCGCCAACTTTTTTAACTTGTTCCATCGGCATTACCAAAATTAATTAGTAGGGTAATTGATAAAGCTTTCTTATTCATCTTCTCTAGTCCTAATTCTTTTAAACCTTTAAATGCAAATTATATAAGATTCATGGAATTCACACCTATAGACAAGCTTAACTTAGATGAGAGGATAATAAAGATTCTAAAGAAGAAAGGGATAGAAAAGCTAAATCCAGTGCAGACAGATGCAGTTAATAGCGGGTTACTAGAAGGAAAAAGGCTCTTAGTTACTTCGCCTACTGGATCAGGGAAAACTTTGATAGCAGAGCTAGGAATAATATCTCACTTACTTTCCAACGGAGGAAAGGCGGTTTACATTACGCCACTTAAAGCATTAACTGCAGAAAAATATAACGAGCTAAAAGATTGGGAAGAATTAGGATTTAAGGTAGGGATGACCTCGGGAGACTACGACAGTGACGATGCATGGTTAAAAAATTACGATATAATAGTATCAACATACGAGAAAATCGATTCATTGTGGAGACATAACCCATCTTGGTTAAGCGAAGTAGATTACTTTGTCCTAGATGAATTTCACTATTTAAATGATGAAGAAAGAGGACCAGTAGTTGAAAGCGTTGCAATAAGGGCAAAAAGGAAAAATTTGTTAGCGTTAAGTGCTACAATAAGTAACTACGAAAAGATAGCTAACTGGCTAAATGCAATACCGGTAACAACAAACTGGAGACCAGTACCTTTGAGAGAAGGAGTTATTGTTGAAGGTAAAAAGAGCTATCAAGTAATTTTTCCTGACGAGACAATAGAAATTAAAGGAAACGACCCAATAATTGCTTATACACTTTACGTATTAGAGCACGGAGGGCAAGTTTTAGTATTTAGAAATTCTAGAAAAATGGCAGAAAGTACTGCAAAAAAGATTTCCTCATCAATGGGGTTATTATCCTTACCAGATAAGGAATTACTTAAGGTAGGTGAAGAAATAAAGAACGTAGAAGATGCTGGAAGTGACGAAAAGGAGGAGCTTTATGAACTAGTAGTTAGAGGAGTTGCTTTTCATCACGCTGGACTTTCTAAAGGGCTTAGAGAAATAATAGAAAGGGCTTTTAGAGAAAGGAAAATTAAGGTTATAGTTGCAACGCCAACTTTAGCTGCAGGAGTTAATTTACCTGCAAGGGCAGTAATAATTGGGGACTTTCATAGATTCAACAGGAAAATACTAGGATATCAAGAGGAAATTCCAATAATGGAATATAAACAAATGGCAGGAAGAGCCGGAAGGCCAGGTTTTGACAAGGAAGGAGAAGCAGTAATTGTAGTAAGGAATAAAAAAGAGGCAGAAAAAGTATTTAAAAAATATATTTTATCCTCCCCAGAACCTATAGAGTCAAGACTTGGCAACGAATCTGCATTTTATTCCTTCTTATTAGGAATAATTTCTTCAGAGAAGAAAATTTCTGAGGACGATTTAGAAGATTACGCAATGGATACTTTGCTTGATAAAGACGTTGCAGAAAAATATGTAAAGAGAGGTATAACTTGGTTAAGAGATAATGAATTTATCGCAGGCGATGACGAACTAGTATTAACAAAATTCGGCAAAAGAGTTGCGGATCTTTATATCAATCCTTTCACGGCCAAGGTCTTTAAAGACTATTTGACAAAGAGCGATAAGAGTTGTAACATTGCTTATTTGCATTTAGTTGCTTACACTCCAGACGGACCTACAGTTTCGGTAACAAGAAGTGAACTTGAAGAACTTGTTGACGAAGCCCCCTGCCCTTTATTTATAGAAGAACCAGAAGATGAAGACGAATTTTACAATTACGTCTCTGCTCTTAAAGTAGCAATGATAATTAACGATTGGATAGAAGAAGTAGATGAAGACGTAATTTTGGGTAGATACGGGATAGGTTCGGGTGACCTTAGAAGTATAATTGACACAATGGATTGGCTAACTTACAGCGGTTATAACGTAGCAAAAGTTCTTGACCTTAAGGAGCATTATGATGTCCTCTATACGCTTAATCTGAGGGTAAAGGATGGAGTCAAGGAAGAATTGCTTGACCTAGTTAAGATTCAAGGCGTTGGAAGGAAGAGGGCAAGGATTCTTTATAACCATGGAATAAAGAAGCCAGAGGACGTGGTAATGAATGTAGATAAAGTCAAATCGTTATTGGGTCAGAAAATTGGTGAGAAAATTGCAAAAGAAGCTGCAAGACTTATTGCTGGAAATGCTTAACGCAGAAGACGGAAAAGAAATTGAAGTTATTGGAGATGAAGATCTTTTAAAGAAATTTAAACTCTTACTTTTATCTCTAAATCAAGAAATTATTGTAGAGGAGAAAAATAGAATAGTATATAGAAAAAGAGCTTAGAGCGGTATATTACCATGCTTCTTTGGATATCTATATTCCCTCTTATTTCTTAGCATCTCTAATGCTGAAACTATTACTCTCCTAGTATCCTTAGGTTCTATAACGTCATCTATCAATCCCTTCTCTGCCGCCCAGTAAGGATTGGCAAATAATTTCCTATATTCCGCGATCTTCTGCTTTATGAATTCGTCCGGATTGCTTGATGCTTGTATTTCCTTCTTGTATAATATCCTTACAGCACCTTCTGGACCAGTTACAGCAATTTCAGCTGTAGGCCAAGCATAAACTAGATCTGCTCCTAAACTCTTTATACTCATTGCAATATGTGCCCCTCCGTAGGATTTCCTTATTATAACTGTTATCTTAGGTACTGTCGCCTCTGCAAACGCATAAAGCATTTTTGCGCCGTGCCTAATTATTCCCTTATATTCTTGGTCAGTGCCCGGAATATATCCTGGAGTATCCACAAGGCTTATTAAAGGAATGTTAAATGCATCACAGAACCTTATGAATCTTGCAGCTTTGTCTGCAGCGTCAATGTCTATAGCTGCTCCTAAGTACTGAGAGTTATTTGCAACTATTCCTACAACGTTTCCTGCAATTCTTGCAAATCCTACTACAATATTCTGTGCCCAATGTTTATGAACTTCTAGGAATTCTCCGTTATCTACTATCCTATATATGATTTCCTTCATATCAAACGGCTTTGCAGAATCAGTAGGAACTATTTGCTCAACGTCTTTAACATCTCTATCGGCAGGATCTCCAGTGTCCATAAACGGTGGTTCTTCCATGTTATTTGAAGGTAAATAGGAAAGTAACCTCTTGGCAATGTTAATTGCATCCTGTTCATTCTCCGCCAGGAAATGAACTACTCCAGACTTGGTAGCATGAATAACTGCTCCTCCTAGGTCTTGGAAGCTAACCTCTTCTCCTAATACTACTTTAGTTATTTCTGGACCGGTGACGAACATGTAGTAAGCGTCACCTTTAACCATAATAATGAAATCAGTCAAAGCTGGAGAATATACTGCTCCTCCTGCTGCGGGTCCTGCCATTATAGTAATTTGAGGAATTACTCCGGAAGCCATAACGTTCATCTTGAATACTTGACCATAGCCTTCAAGCGCTACTGCACCTTCCTGAATTCTTGCTCCTCCAGAGTCATTTATTCCTACAACTGGTGCTCCAACCTTTAGTGCTAACTCGTAAACTTTGGCTATTTTATTTGCATGCATTTCCCCTAAAGTTCCGCCCAACTCAGTAAAGTCTTGAGAATATGCAAAAACAGTCCTGCCGTCTACTTTACCCCAACCTGTTACTACACCGTCGCCGTACATTTTCATTTTATCTAATCCAAATTCTGTAGCTCTAGTAGTAGCAAAAGTCATTATTTCATTAAAAGTTCCTTCGTCGAAGAGCAGAGCTAACCTTTCTCTGGCAGTTAACTTACCTTTGCTATGTTGGGCTTTTATCCTGTCTTCTCCTCCACCTTGATATGCCTTTTCTTTCATATTTTTTAATTCTTGTATTAATTTATCCATAGTTTTTTCTTCTTGGGACATACATATATCACCCTACATGAGTGAGGAAAGGAAAAACTTCACTTAATGATAACAAGTGTATCTCCTTTCTTTACTCCTTGACCTTGCTTAACTAGGATTTTCTCTACAACTCCTGCAACAGGAGCAGAAATTATAGTTTCAGATTTCATTGCCTCGATAGATAATAAAGGTTGACCTTTGTTCACAGCATCACCTTCTTTAACTCTTATACTAACAACCCTTCCTTGTAATGGCGAAATAACTTCTCCTTCTCTTCCCTTAATCATTTCCTCAACTGATTCACCTTCCTTAGTTGGCAATTCTGTAGCTCTCTCTAACTTAAATACACTAGCGTTATCAACAAAGACATATCCATTATCTACAAATACATGATGGATTTCACCATTTACCTTAAATAGGTACTCGTTATCTCTAGTACCTTTTCCTAAATACTCTATCTCAAACTCATTAGCTTCAGTTTTTATCTTATCAACGTTGCCTTTACTTTCAACTGCCATCAAGTAAGTATCTCCAGTCTCGGAATAGACTCTGTATAACTTCATTACCACATCACCCTCGAAGAGGCTTGAGAAACCAAACCGTAAGTCTTCCATGCAGATTTGGGTTGCCTTTGCGAAGTTGTAACTGGAGTTGCTCCTTGTCTATTTAGTCCCCTACTCTGGATTTCTAATGCTAGTGCTGCTCTTAATTCCTCTTGTTGTCTCAAATACTTTGTAAATTGTTCAGTTTTTTGTGCAATATACGATGTAGAGAATCTTCCTTCTTGAAAGTCAGGATCCCTCATGATCCATTTGTAAAGCTCAATAGTCGTCTTTACACCACCTATCTTATAGTCATTCAAAGCTCTTATTCCAGCCTGAATAGCGTAGGCCCTACTTTCGCCGTATACTATTAATTTAGATATAAGGGAATCGTAAAAGGGCGGAACCCAGCTTCCTGCTTCAACTCCGCTATCTACTCTGACTCCTGGACCAGTAGGCTCCTTATAATAAGTAATATAACCAGAACTGCCCGTGAAATTATTCAAAGGATCTTCTGCATTTATTCTATATTCTATTGCTGCACCTCTTACTCTCTTATTAAGTTCTTCTTGTGTAAAAGGTAAATGCTCTCCTGCAGCAAGGAGTATTTGAAGCTTAACTAAATCTATTCTAAAGATTAACTCAGTGGTAGGATGCTCTACTTGTAATCTTTTGTTTAACTCTAAGAAATAGAACTCCCTAGTAACGTCAGAAAATGCAGTTTCAAAGGTGCCCATTGTAAAGTAGTGAATTATTTGACCGAACTTTATTATTGGTTCAAACATTTTTTCCCTTTCTTCCATTTTTAATGCAGGAGAAGGTGCCTCCTCTATTAATTTCTGGTTTCTTCTTTGGATTGTGCATTCTCTTTCCCAAGCTACTACGTAATCTCCATATTTATCGCCTATTAACTGAAATTCTATATGTCTTGGATTTACAGCATATTTTTCTATATAAAGATCTGCTTTTCCAAAAGCTTGATAAGCCAATCTTTTGTTTCTTTCCCACACTTCAACTAGTTGGTCAGGATTGTCTACTCTAGTTATCCCGACTCCTCCACCGCCGCTTGCAGCCTTTACCATTATTGGATAACCGATTTTTTCTGCAATCTTTAGTGCCTCATCTAACGAACTAACCGGACCATCGGAGCCAGGAGCTATAGGTACTCCAGCCATTTTTGCAACTCTTTTTCCGTCAAGTTTGTCCTTTATCTTATTCATAACATCTGAGGAGGGACCTATGAAAGTCATTCCTACTTTTTCCACTGCCGCAGCAAAGTCTGCGTTCTCTGAAAGAAAACCGTAACCAGGGTGTACTGCATCTGCATGAGCTTTCTCTGCGGCATCGATAATATGATCGATATTTAAATAACTATCAAGGGCTGGCGCTTTACCTATGTAATAAGCTTCATCTGCGTATTTAACATGTAAAGCGTACTTGTCGGCTTCGGAGTAAACTGCAACCGCTTTCATTCCCATTTCTTTTATTGCCTTCATTACTCTGACTGCAATCTCTCCTCTATTCGCAACGAGAACTTTTCCAAAAGGAGGCATTTTAACCATATAATAATGTTTATACGGGTTTAAAAGGTTTTTATTTTAGAAAAATAAACGGATGTTTAATATAAAATATAATGATAAATAAGGAGTATAAAGTTGATTTTATTAAGAAATATAAGAAAAAATAAAAAGATAAAAAATTCAGAGTTCGCGCGTATCTTCACCAGTCTGTTCCCGGATTCCACATCATCTATGCAGCATATATTCCTTCTTCCGCTACATATTTCTTTCTAGCCAAATCCATCATTTTTCTCGTGAACAGTACTGAGTATATTACTACTATAATAGCAAATATTAACGAAAGCCACCCAACTAGTGCAAGATTTCCTTGATTATCGGCTATAGCTAACGCCTTCATTAATCCAGTTCTTACTTCAAGGGTTTGAGATTGGTAGATATCTGGCCAATATTCGCCTATTGCCAATCCTCCCCAAGCACTATTTACTGTACTACTCATTCCGGCTATTATATAAGGAAATGTTGCAGGCAATATTATTTTCCTCATTTTAGTCCAGAATCCTAACTTAAGGTTATCCATTAATTCCCAATATTCTGATGGTAAATTCTTAACTCCCATCCAGAAACTGTAAAATACATAGTAAAAAGTGGAGATGAAACCTAAAAGTAGAACGTAAAACTCGTTAGTAAATGGGCCGAATATTGAACTTACGTAGGTATATGTAAATCCGTAAAGTAGAGGAAAGTAAGCTGGAGCAGGGAAAGCAGAGAAAGTTTGTATTATAGGCACAAATACTCTATCGACATTTGTATGCCTAGCAATGTAATATCCGACAAATACTGCAAAGATAAAAGACATTAAAGCAATCACCGCAACTCTTATGTAATCTGCTCCTAAGTCTATTAAATCTTGAGGTAGAGTTGAAATTAAATAACTCCATGTTGATGGTTTAACAGAAATTATTACCGAATATGCGCCATAGAGAATTATTATTAGAAGTAATATTCCTATTCCAGCTGAAATCATGTTAATTGGAATTTTCCTCTTTTTAGCTTCTTCTTCCTCTTCCATAAGTCTATTTTGCCTTGTAAAGTAAGGTGGTTTAGTCAAATATTTTCCTAGCTTAGCAAAAACTCCTTTAGAATTACTTAATCTAGCAGAGTACCTTATCCTAAATCTTCCTCTCTTAAAGGATTTTAATGACGCTTCAGTATCAAGTCCGTATTTTTTAACAGAATATTCTGCAAATTCTCTTAATAAAAGTGTTATTGTAGTAGTAAAAATTCCTAGAACTATTAGTGCATAGATAGCATCAGTATAGTCACCTTCTGCAGTATATTGAGCTATTAAAGTACCAATACCAGGAACCTCATAACACTTGGTACCTATGCTGAAAACTTCACTTACCGTAATGTAAAATAACGCATCAGCAAAGCTAGGAATTAAATTTGCGGCAATTCTAGGTATGGAGAAAGGAATATAAAGTCGAAGCATTTTCCCTACGAAACCGAATCTATAATTTCTTATTACCTCCTCCATTTCTGACGGGACCGTCTTAAAGGCTTGATATATCCCCATCCAAATATTCCAAACAACTGCTGTAAAAACTAAAAACAGCACCGCTAGTTCTATTCCTAAACTACCACCTATACTAAAAACGAAGAAAATTAAGACTACGGGGAAGAAGGAAATTACTGGTACTGACTCGAAAATTTCTGATAAAGAGATATATATGTTTTCAAATGTTTTGCTTTTTAAAGAAATATAAGCTAAAAGCCAGCCTGTTACTATTGCAAAAGCTATATCTATAAATACTCTACCTAAGGTTAGGAGAGTATCATATATAGCTAGCCAAATATCAAACATCTTGTTTACCCCTATCCTTTTGTTCTACGTTCTTCTCAACTGGGGTTAGGAGAGAATAAAGTTGATCTAGATATGCTTGAAATCTGTCATCTTTAGGCTTTCTTGGTCTATCTAATTCTATCTTAACTTCTCCAACAACACTAGCTGGCCTCCCATTTAATACGTAAACTCTGTCGGCTAATTCTACTACCTCATTTAAGTTATGTGAAACTAGAACTGCTGACCTCAAAGAAGTATCCTCATTGAATAATATAGAGTAAATCTCTCTCCTAAGACCTTCTGCAGTTAATTCGTCTAAGTGAGCAAAGGGCTCGTCCATTAATAGGACTATCGGATCTGCTGCTAGAGCTCTAGCTATTGCGACCCTTTGCCTCATTCCTCCACTCATTTGCTTAGGGTAGAAATCCTCAAAGCCTGACAAACCTACAAGCTCTAACATCTTTCTCGCTATTTCATCTTCTTTTTCCTTAGGCAATTTCTTATACTTTAACCCTAGTTTAACGTTCTCTAACGCAGTAAACCAAGGGAATGTTACAATTGATTGGTGTATCAAAGCTATCTTTGGAGTAGGTTGAGTTATTTTCTTTCCTAATAATCTAACTTCTCCATGATCAGGCTTAACAAACCCTCCAAGGATCCTCAATAAGGTTGATTTTCCTATACCGGAAGGTCCTATAATCGCTATTAGTTCATTATCGTAAGTTTCAATGTTAACATGATCAAAGACTTTATAACCGTTTGGATAAGTATAACCTAAGTCTATTCCCTCTAAGATTCTTCCAACTGTATTCCCTCCAAGATGACATAAACGCAAATTCTTATAAGCTTTTCCTTAATATTTTCCTTATGGAATTTTTAGAGAAAAAATTCACAGTAAAACCTGAGCATTCTGCAGTAAAGGTATCAAGCGGTGCAGTTGACGTGCTATCTACACCTTGCTTAATAGCCTTTATGGAAGACGTTTCCTTCACTTTACTTCAAGAAAAACTAGGCAAAGGATTGACGAGCGTTGGGTATCACGTTGATGTAAAGCATCTTGCCCCGGCACCTATAGGTGCGGAAATATTAGTTAGATCTACAATAGTAAAAGAAGAAGGTAAAAGAGTAACTTTCAAAGTCGAGGCATTTTACAAGGATAAAAAGATAGCCGAAGGTATTCACGAGAGAGTAATAGTGAACGAGGATGAATTTATGAAAAGGGTTGAATAAAATATACTATCTTTTCATTTCCATCTTTTTCTTTCCTAACCTTTTTCTCCACTATACCTAGAGAAATTAGTTTTTCTAGGATTTCTTTATCTATCTTCTTTCCTTCAAACTCTTTTCCATAATATTTAGTAACTACTCTAGCCATTTCATACACGTCTAGATCTTTACTGTACACTTCTTTACATACTCCTGCAGGATCATAACCCCTTTCCTTCATTAGTATCTTCAAAGGTGGAGTGAATATTTTTATACAAAGATCCTTTTCGTCTTTTATTTTCTTATCCACTAACAGCTTCATTACAGTACCTCTATCTAAGCCTAATTTTGCTAACCTTACTCCTTCAAACGGAACTCCGTACTTTATTTGATAATATAACTTCAATGCTTCCTTAGCCTCATCGTTTTTGCCCAAAGCTTTTAGCACTCTATATAGAGCAAAGGAAATCCATCTAGAATTGCTTATTACTTCATTTATATCTTTGGCCGATAAATTCTTACATAGAGAAGAGAAGTCCTCACCATTACTCCACCTCTTTAATAATTCTCTCCCACATTTACAGCCTCTTAGTTCTTGTGCAACAGCATTTGAGGAAACCACTGTGGTTAAAAGATCGGATGAAATTATTTGAAACCCCTTTAAAAGTGAGATATCAATATAACTTAAGGAAACTGCTTTACCCAAAGGCGTTAAAAATATTCCTCCACCGTCTTCTTCAATTAAATTAACTTCTTTTAATGCATTTAAAGACTTCAAGAATTCTTCTTCAGTTATTTTATTAAACTTTAAACTACACTTTAAAATTGATTGGAGGTCTTCTTTACTATAACCTTCTCTCCACGATATTACACCTAAGGATAAGTCATCGAGCGAGTAAGTGCTCTTTTCCTCTTCATATGAAGAGGAAAAATACTTCCTTCTAAACTCCTCAGCTTTTCTCATAGATGTTGAAATAATTATGCTCATTCCCTCCTTGTCAAAGCCTGGCCTTCCAGCCCTTCCTGCCATCTGCTTGAATTCCATTAAGTTAAGATCTCTCCAACCCTTTAGGTTACCTTTTTCGTCCGATTCTGGCAATACAGTATCATAGAAAATTGTAGCGTAAACTGGCAAATTAACACCTTGGCCTAATGCAGTGGTTGAGACTACTACGTTAATTTCTCCTTTCTTTAACATTTCAACAATTTGTCTTCTTTCCTCTAAAGGAACTCCGCTATGATAATGTGAGGCGTTAAAGCCGAATTTTCTTAAGGTCTCAGCGAGACTCTCTGCCGATTTCCTACTTCTTACGAAAACTAATGCGTTTTTACCTTGTTTTATAATGTACCTCAATGCTGGGATAAGGATTTCTAGTTTTTCATTCCTTATTCCGTTTAAAGGCTCTAAAGGTATTGTAAAATCGTTATCATAACACCTAATTACGTAAGGATATGCTATACACTCGTGAAGAGGAACGGTCCTTTTATTATATTCTATTACCTCCGCCTTTAGCCAATTGGCGTAATTCTTAACACTGGGTAAAGTAGCACTTAAGCCTATAATCTGAACGCCGTTTTTCTTAGCCCATAATACTATGTTTTCTATTGCTAACCCTCTGTCGCTTTCTACGTTATGTATTTCGTCTATGACTACTACTTCAACTTTCCTTAACCAACCGTATTTATGCCTTATTGAACTATCAAACTTTTCATAAGTTGAAAGTAGCGTTTTGCTCTTAAAGCTCCTAAGGTCGTCTTCATAAACGTCCGAATCTACATATTTTGTATCTCTCTTATCCCTAATATCCTCGTAAACTTCCCTCGATAAAGCCTTTAAAGGTGAAACATATACGGAAATTCCTTTTGCCTTCAATAGAATTTCCTTTGCTAAGTAAGTTTTTCCAGATCCAGTAGGTGCAGAGATAAGGAAGTTCTTTCCTTCCTCGTATTTCTCCTCGAATATTCTCTGTAGCTCGTTCACTTCACTACGTATATTGAGTGAGAAAAATTAAAGGCTTAGGTATATCCAGCCTTCAGCTTGTTTTCTTACAATTTCTCCTACACCTGCTTGAACTATTGAAATGCCTTTAATCAGAGATTCGACGTTAAGATTTAGAGCATTAATACTGTTCATACAACCTACAACGTTAATCCCAGAGGATAATAGCTTCTTTACATAATCTTCATTGGGATTTCCTTTAACTAAAGCCTTAATTGCGGACTGATGAAAAACTACCTCTATTTCCGCATCTCCTTTCAGATCATTATATAGATTTATTACGGATCTTATCGCTTGAGGAACTCTTTCCTCGTCCTTTACCTGAACTATAACTTTATACATAGTTTAAGGTTGTTAAAAATAGTTTAAACGCCTTTTTCATAGTACCAGCAGGATACCCTATTACCTTTAACAATGAACATTGGCGGGTCTTGTAATCTACACTTTATTGAAAGCCATTTCTCTTTTTGCATTAGATCGCAGTAATCGTGAAATGGGCACCCATGATCTGAAGGACCGCCGTTGTCAGCAGTTTCCGATAAATCCTGAAGTTATATACTTTAATGGTAAATATGAGAAAGTCACACCAGATGTGGATGGGTTTTCCCGAAAGGTGTGACGATAACTCGAAGATGTGCGGGTTTCCCCATCAGATGGAAACACTCTGATGGGTTGGGTTATCCCGCTAAAGGGGCGGAGGGGTAACGGAAGTGACTCCGGTGAAGCCCAAGGGCTGAGAATTGGATACAAATTCATGAAAAATTCAATGAAGCCCAAACCCCTTAAATTCCTACTGTCTTGAAGGATATGTTCTTTATGCGGTCAAAAATTACTGTAAATCCGAAGGAAACTCCTAATATCAGCAAAACATACTGAAGAGGAATAGGATAAACTAGAATTCCTAATACTGAAATTGTTGAAATAAAGATTATGTCGAAAATGCTACTTATCAGTAAGAAATTACTTGGCCTAGAAGACCACATACTTCTTCTTTCTCTAACCATGTATACTGTAAATTGACCGGTAAACACTAACATATCAAATATGAAAGTGTGTATCTCGTTTATTGACATGCGTAAATATAGTGCTAGCCATAAGGAGAAGAACGACTCTGCTACAACGAGGAAAGCTAGAATTAAAGAAGCCTTAACTATTTTCCCTGCATCAAGCCTTTCAGGTTTTTGTGAATATCTTACATTATCAGTGGCTATAGACATGGTAACGAAGTCGTTGGCAAACAACAGCAATATCACGTCAAAAGGAGTGGTAACGAAGAATCTAACGATAAAGAAGGAAAGCGTTAGAAATAATACAACTTGTAAAGTTTTAATTATTTTATTTATAGTGTAAGTAAGCATCCTTTGATAAATTCTTCTACCAGTCTTTATTGCCTCGACTATATCAGTTAATCCTTCATGAGTTAAAACCATACTTGCGGAAGCCTTTGCTACATCGGTAGCGTTTGCAACTGCTATTCCTACTTCAGCTTGTTTTAAAGCAGGTGCATCATTTACTCCATCTCCGGTCATCCCAACGTAATGTCCTCCTTCTTGTAACGTTTTTACAATGAAATACTTATCCTCGGGAAAGACCTCAGCAAATACGTCACATTCCTCCACTTTTTTAATTCTTTCCTTTCCTTCAAGCTTCTTTATTTCATTAATATTACAAATAACGTCGCCTATATCTACTTGCCTCGCAATTTCTCTTGCAATTAATTCATTATCTCCGGTAACCATCTTAGGCTTAACGTTTAGTCTCTTAATTTCTTCTATGAATTCCCTGCTATCTTTCCTAGGCCTATCGTAAAGTGGCAGAATTCCGACAAGCTTAAGTTTACCTTCTTTATCTCCTATAGCTACAGATATTGTCCTATATCCTCTCTTTGAAAGTTCCTCAAGAGTAGAATAATAGTTCCTCAAATCTGGAACCTCTGCCAATTCCGCAATTACTTGAGGAGCTCCCTTAACGACTCTGAATACATTATTTTCAGTCTTAACTAATGCCTCAGTTCTTTTAGTAGAAGGATCAAAAGGTTTGAACTCGAGCCTCTCATAATTGCCCGGTGCAATATTATTTTCTCTTAAGCAAGCAATCACGGCAGTGTCTATAGGATCTTGACTAGCCTCGTCAGAGGCCATGTAAGCATATTTAACAACTTCTTCCTTGGTAAAGCCTTCTGCGGGTATTGGATCTCCTACCCTCATTCTATTTTCAGTTATAGTCCCAGTTTTATCGAGATTTAGTACGTCCATTGAGGCAGCGTCTTCAGAGGCTGTAAGCCTTGTTACTAGGATTCCTTTTCTCGCTAGTTCTTGACTGCCTAAAGCCATGGCTATGGTAAAAGTTGCAGGTAAAGCTACAGGAACTGATGCAATTAATACTATCAAAGAAAATGGGAGTACATCAGACAATTTTACTCCAACGGCCAATGAAAATACGAATAAAGCAATAACTAGAGCAACGTCTACAATTATCAAGTATTTTACTATATTCATTATTAATTTCTCTAGGTGAGATTCCGCCTTTGCAGTCTGAACAAGCTCTGTAGTCTTACCGAAATAGGTTTTTGCTCCTGTTGCAATTACAATTCCAGATGCTTCTCCTCTTCTAATAATCGATCCAGAATAAACTACATTACCTTTTCCTTTCTCTACTGGAACTGACTCTCCAGTTAGAGCAGATTGGTCAACTAATACTTCTCCTTCAAATAACTTAATATCTGCAGGAACTATATCCCCTAACCTTATATGAACCACGTCCCCTGGAACTAAAAGCCTCGCAGGAATAACTTTCCATTGACCGTCTCTTAAAACTCTGGCTTTTACATTAAGCTTTTGCTTAAGTAATTCCACCGCGTTTTCAGCCCTTCTTTCCTGGATAAAACTCACTATAGAATTAAATACGAGTAAAAAGAGAATTATATACATATCCAAATATTTTCCTAATATATAAGTAATAACAATGGTAACTTCAAGCATCCAAGGAACTGGAGCCCAGAATTTTTTAAGGAACTTTACGACGGGACTTTCTTTCTTTTCCTTAACTTCATTATATCCATATTTTTTAATTCTCTCCTCGGCTTCTTTTTCTGTTAAGCCTTTCAAAGAAGTGTTTAACTGTGTTAATGTTTCCTCTATGCTCATTTTTTCAAAGTTACTTGCCATACGATAAATTACTCCTAACTCTATTTAATCGTATCCTACATAAGTCTAAAATTAACGAAATTTATAAACTTTCTACATATTTTTCATAAAATAATACTGCTTTTCTGAGGTTCTCTAACTCATTCTCCTTCTTAGAAAGTTCAACATAAGACCTAGCTAAAAATAAGTAGTCATTATACTTTTCCGCAATTTTTATTGCTTCTTTTAGAAAATTAAGAATTCCAGTCCTTTTATATAATTCATAAAGTAAAGTTTGCCTTTCCCTACTTTCTCCGCTCTCCTCTAACCTTTGAATCGCTTCATAAAGTAATTCTGGCTTTTTAAGAGAAAGCTTATAGAGAACTTTAGCTTCACCGTTTACGTCATTTAACTTCCTAAATATTTCCAAAGCTACTTCTAGCTCCTTTTCGTCATCCGAAGAAAGTAAAGCCTCTGCTAACAACTTCTCGTTTTTAATACTTTTTGCTATTTCTACAGCCTTCTTATAAAGAGATTTATCCTTAAGCCTTGAAAGTAATATATAAGTTACTGCCAAATCTTCATTTGGTATATCGAAACTTTCTAAAATTTGTCTAGCTTCTTCTAAATGTCTTAAATCGCCCTTCTTTATGCACACTTGAGCCAAAAACCTCCTAGAATGAGCATAAACTGAAGTCCTAGAAGGGATAGATTTGAGAATTTCGTATGAAGAATCTAAGTCGCCTTTCCTGAAAAGCGCTAACGCCTTATTAAAAAGTAAAGTTGCCTTATCTTCGTCATCCTTAACTTTCTTTAATGCAATATCCAGCGCGTTAATAGCATCGTCATACTTACCTTTCTCAATATAAACCAAAGCTAGCAAATTTAACCCTTGAATAGACGAATCCCCTTTAATTAGCTCTTCAATTTTACTCAGAAGTTCCCTATTCCCTGTCTTCTTATAATCACTGTAAAGCTTATAGGCCTTTTCTATGTCTAACATGTTATTAATCTTTCTTACAGAGGTTTTATTTGTGATCCTAAGTCATCAGTCAATTAAGGAAATAATTACTAAAGGAGTTATACGAAATTATTCGGAGGAAAGCATAAGAGAAAATGGTTACGATTTAAGGATTTGCGGAGAAAAATACTACGAAATAGAAGGTAATGCCGAATTGCCAAATAAGAAGAGCGAAATAAAGGAAATTGAATTCAAAGATTTCGCAATTTTTTATCCAGGGAAGACTTATCTTTTTGAAACTTGCGAAGAATTAAACATGCCAAACGATTTGGCAGCGTTGATTACCTTAAGGAGTACTTTAGCCAGAAACGGATTTATTTTACCTCCTACAGTGATAGACGCAGGCTACAAAGGAAAGATAACTTTAGCACTGTCCTCTTTTTACCATAACAGAATAGTAAAAGGAACTAGGACTGCACACATAATTTTCCTTAAACTTGATAAACCAACTGAAAAATCTTATAATGGAAAATATCAAGGTGGAGTAGTAATATGAAAATAGAAGACGCTTACAAGGAATTTATAACTAGGCTCCAGCTAATCCTGGCAGTAATAGTAATAACAATTGTGGGTTATGTAATATCCTTGTTTATTGATACAACTCCTTTATCGCTTCTCTCAAATTTTATAGTTGGGTTAACGCTATCATACAGCCTTGTAGCTTCACTCGCAGGGTACCTATATTCGCCAAGGTTTATTGACCAAATAGATAAAATAAGGGAATACTTTCCGCAATCTACAGCGCTAGGAATAATTTTAGGCTTCTTCTTCCTCCTTTTTTCATATCTTTCAACATATATAGGCTTCCTCTCGTTCTTCCTAGATGGTTTAGCTTTAGCCTTTGATGTATTATTAACTCCCTTAATTTTTAGAGGAATTTCATTTCCAAAACTCATGAAGGAAATAAAAGTCGGAATAAAAAGTGATTTTACTTCTTTCTTAATACTTTATGTTCTAGCTTTGCTTTCGTTACTTCCATTAATAGATATAATCGCAATACCTTTGAATGCTATTCTTTCATATCTTTTATTAAAAGAGTTTTATCCTTTTATTTGAAGTTTACTTTATTAATTGCTTAAAAGAGTTGTCGTTATGAAATACGAGATAATAAAGATAGAAAGCCAAGAACTTAAGGATAATTATTTGAAAGATCCCTATGTGAGAGAAGTCTTAGTTTACACTCCAGACGAGATTGAAGAAGGGCTTCCATTATTTATTGAGCTTGCTGGAATAAATTGGTCTCCTAATGTTAACAATAGGTTTCACCAAATAATGACTCACTTACTGAAGAAAATGAAGGCTGTAGTTGTTAATCCAAACTTTAGGACAAAATATTATCTAAACCAATATATTAACTCACCTGCAGTAGGTAATTACGAAAATTTCATCATAAAGGAGCTAATACCAGGATTAAAGGAAAGGTATAAGGTAGGAAACGTCGCCTTATTTGGAAAATCTTCTGGAGGATTTGGAGCTTATACTTTAGCAGTAAGGCATCCGGACGTAATCCAGGGATTCGCAGACCACTTCGGAGATAGTTGCTTCTATTATCTTTATGCTAATGACTTCGTTTATACAATTAAAGCCTTAGAAGGAAAGAAACCTAAGGATCTACTTAAAGAATTAATAACAAAGACTCCGAGCGAAGATGATATGAAGATCTTGAACGTTTTCGGGAGCTCTGCCTTCTATTCACCGAATTTAAACAGCGAAACAAGTTTTGATTTACCATTTGATGAAACCGGAGAAATAATTGATGAAGTCTGGAAAAAGTGGCTTTCATTTGATCCAGTGAAGAACGTAGAGAATTACGTTGATTCTTTGAGGAAATTAAAAGCAATATACCTAGACGTAGGAAAGTGCGATGAATATAACTTATTCATAGGCATGAGGTCTCTCCATAAGAAATTGCAGAAATTAGGAATCCGGCATTACTATGAGGAGTTTAAAGGAGGGCACTTCGGAAACTCAAGTAGATATTGCGCATCCTTACCTTACCTTTACGAAAGGCTTAAATTAAACTAACTTCTTCTATAAAGTTACAAGCGAGTTCATTGCCTTGCTTACACATATCTAGCAAATCTTCCTCATGATTATCCTTTATTATATTTCTAAATATAGAATGAAGAAGGATTAACGAGTTCTCCTTTAAAGGAATTTCAACTCTTCCAGAATAGTAGGTTGATAAATAACAATTTATCTCGTCTTTCTTGGAGTTTAACTCTCCACACTGATAAATCATACTTGTTACAAGTTGTACAAGGAAGATTCTCTTACCTACGAATTTTTCCACATAACTCTCCATAATCCTCTTCTTAGTATCTTCTTCAAAAGGTAGGGAAGAGATTATACTGGACGCGCAGTTCCAGTCTTTCTTACACTTATTATATATCTCCTCTTCTATCATCATTTAAAATTAGAACTTATTTTCTTGGTTTTTAACACTTTCCGCTAATTAAGTATTTTCCTTACTTTTCTCTCTATAAAACTCAATTAGAAATTCTATTACGGAATTTATTGTAACATCTCTTTTTCCTCCTCTCTTGTCTTGCAACTCATTAGCTAACTTAAGCAGCTCTTCTTTCACGTCCTCTGATACCTTTAAGATTGCCATAAATGTGTTTCCACTTTCTAAAATAAAAACTCTTTAGCAATTGAGAAAAATATACCTTTAATAAATTTCGTAGTTAACTAGGACTCCATGGTATATTATAATGTCGTTGCAAGTTGTAACAACGCTTCCGTTGAAGTAAACGGAAGAAGTTGAGAGGTGGATTGAAACGTTGTTCCCTTCATACCCACCGTCACAGAGGATCCCCAGACTAGTACCGCATAATGAAACACCGCTCCACCAATTTGCAGTCCTTAAAGTACAGCCGGGCTTTGTAGTTATACCGGAAGCTGAGACGGTCTTAGTAATGGTATAAGGACTAATGCAGTTCAATACGCCACCGCAACCGAAGATAACGAAGTGTGCATTTGAAGCCCCCAGGCTGATGTTAGGCAGGACTAACAGCAACAATATCAGGAACGATAGGATACACTTCTTCATAAGTTAAGGAAAAAGAAAATGACTTTAAAAGGGGCTCATTTTTTTGTATACACGTAGAGCGTTAAGCCCGATAGTACAACTACAGATACTGAAAAAAGAGGCCATTCAGTTGGTGTGATTAGGAGGAGTACAAGTACAAGGGCTAAAGGTGTTATAATCTTAAGTATGCGTAAGTAACGATTAGCTGCTGCAAGGAAATAAACTGTAAATGCAAAAATGGCAAGGGATACAGTAGGCAACATGTGTAACAGAACATTAGTTTGTGATACAGTCTCTAGAGGCTCGAATACCGACGACGGTAAAGATGAGTTATGCACTACTGTTAAGCAACTACTGGCGGAATACGTTACTACTAAGGCAGCTAATAACAACAACGACAATAACATTATCCTAATCATTTCGGAATAATTAGGAAAGAAAGAAAAAAGATTTTGCTTTACAAACCACAAGTAGTAGCCGTTTGTCCCTACACTTTCATTTCACTCATTTTATGTTCAATCATGATAGAGTGTAGAGACTTAGCCCTCAACCACCTACTTGCGGTAGATGGGTCATGGGACTCTAACGGCACGGGGCTCACATCTCTGTTCCCACCCTTTTGGGCATAGCCCACATCGGTGTGAGAGATCATTATTTATCAATAAAAATTTGTTATAAACAGACAAAAAGATTTCTATTAACGTGAAAAAGGATTCAGCCCTAACCCCTAATGCGGGGAGCGGGATTTGAACCCGCGAGGGCCTACGCCAGCGGAGCCTCAGTCCGCCCC